>Ga0181612_172291_pt1 | contig 10246 bp, 6 predicted proteins | sample HoacroProtozoa21_FD_119630 | JGI IMG/M metagenome (GOLD analysis project Ga0181612, IMG submission 119630) | Hoatzin crop microbial communities from Cojedes, Venezuel. Combined Assembly of Gp0051906, Gp0051904, Gp0051908 | reverse complement strand
TGATGGACCTTCAACTGTGGCAAAGAGTCAGCCCACAGCAGGAAAAACCAATGAACAGGCTGATAGTCAGTAAATTTGGAGAGAGAGCATACAAAAAATTTGCATGCAGTAGACATTTTCCCAAAAAGGGCTCCAGGCTATAGCAACATGTATCCAGCAAAATGGATACAAGCATGGCTTCCCATTTTAATCCCACATCACGAGCCTGCATCATCCTCGATCTGTAATTCTAAGCCAATTAATCATATTTTTTTAAAAGAATTGGATACTGCCAAAGTGGCACGAAGCACCCAAAAGTGTCATCCAAACCCGTCACATTATATCAAACCACATGAAATGACTGCCGTATGCATACCCGCTCTCTCTTGCAAGGGCACATAAACATGCAAGTTTTATGAAAAACATCTTGCTGTTTCTCTTCACAATCCTTGGCATGTAAAGATCTGTCTTCTGGTATCACACATTCAGCTGTATATATCTTAAAGGTATATGGTATGATTCAGAACTATGGGGTGACTGTCAAATAGTTTTCTTATGCATAAAAGCATTTTGGTAGTTAACCTGTGTTATGTAGTAATGTATCGAAATAAGAACAAAGTGTTAGCTTGTTATGGAATGGGATGAATCAAACGCTTTCCTCTGAAATACAGATTTTCAAAACAGTTACCTTTAAGCTGAGGCTGAAGATAAAGATTGTTTCTGGGTAAAATGCTTCAATTTATGGCTAAATTCTGTAATAAAATCTGTGTATATCAGAATCACTTTCTCTGGCTTGGGAAGGAAAAATGGGTTGTTTTCATTATTGCTGAACTTCAAAATGGCTTAAGGAATTTTGTTGGTCCTTTCCAAAAAAATTGAACTTCAGGCAGAGATTAAAGCAGAGGAAATTTCAGCCCAAGGGCAAATGTTTCAGAAAGTTTAAACTATGTGAAACAGGGAGTGAAGTAGGAAATAGTTTTCAATCTTAACTATAGCCACACTAGTTATAATATATTGCTAAATATAGACTGGTGGGTGTGTCCAGCTTGCTCAAGGTGTTATCCTCCCTCCTCTGAAACTTACTTCTAAAATGACCTTTTAAGGGATGTAACTAACCATAGAATATTGCCCACGCTGTAAAATGTTAAACTTCATTATTTCTCAGGTGAGCCCAGCCAAGCCCAACTTTGCTTTGCGACCGAAATTCCTTCTGCAAAACTCAGCCTTTTATCTTTCATGTGGATCCAACTTTATACTCGGGTTCATTTATCTTCAAGCAAACTGCACAATAGCCCTGAATATTTTGTTTATGTGCTAAAGGTTTTCACTGGGGTTATAAAGCTCTGTAAAAATATCGGGGTCAAGGAGCTAAAAACATTACTTATGCATCGGCTTCAAAATGCGAACCATAATGGTTTGGGCAAGCTGCAGATCCAGACTCCCTTGGACTTGCTAGTTGTGGTTGTGGGAATATATTGGATCCTTTCAAAATTATTGGCTAGTCTGTTGTTGAGCATTTCATGTTTGGGCATAGAGTCTTTGAATTTCTTCTTTTTTTTGTTTGTTTGCGGTGATACTGTCATGTCTGCTGACTGGCTATATATCCTGGAGCTAATATTCTGCTCTTTAACTTTAATGCTATATGCCGCTAGATCTCTGTATTAAAGTATGGTGTTAATGTAAAGGATGCTGTAATGAATATCTTGTACATATTTCCTTTTGCCTATTCAGTGTCTGTAAATGTCTCTCTGAATACACGCTTGCTGTTTTTGAAATGATTTCCTGACAGTTCAGTAGAACTACTATTTATATACAAAGTTGTTTGAGGTTATCCTATGCTCTTAATGATACTCTTCTAATTCTGGTTTAAGAGAGAAGAAACTGATCTCACTGAAATTAATTAGGAAATTTGTAGAGCCACTGAAAATGGTAGTTATATATGGCACTTCCTAAGTGCTTGAACATCAGAGGTACAAAATAAATCTGACAAAATACTAACTGTAACAAAATAGAAGACAAAATTTTTTTTTAGAACTGAATGACTGCTGAAGGTGAACCAAATAAAATAAAACTCCTTTCCTTTTTGAACATATCATTAATATCACAAAAAAAAAATAACAGCAATACATTTTTAAAATGAGAATATCTGCTTCAAATATAGGGTTTCCGGTGTGCCTGGGGTAAAAAGGCATAGTTTCCTATATTGATTCAGAAAGAGATGTTAAAAATGCATGAAAAGTATTTTAGTCAGGCAGTGTCACAGGATCTTTTAAAATTCTTTTGTCAAATGCTGTTTAACTCTTATACTTCTTTACTGTTGGAAACACTTGATCCCAGGTTACAATATATGGAGTAGCAAATTATTTTGTGCTGACCAGAGGGTCTTTAAGATTCGTTTGATTTTTGGGGGGTGGGGATAATAGCAATGTCTGTTTACATAGCTTTAGACTCACACCATAAATTAAGTTTGGAAAACTGTAGTTATTCAGTAGTTTGTAGACTATTAAGATAGGTTAGAAATTATTCTTGAATAATTCGGGAGCAGAGAACACATGCTTATAAGGGACAAACAGATTCAGCATAATAGGGTATTTTTGGCCTCATCTATTTTGCAGGCAATTAACAAAATAAGATGTTACATTTTTGCATATCTCTCGCTCTCCTGAAATAGAGTCGCTAACCACTTGTTAACCACACTGATTTTTTAATAGACAAAGTGGTTGATTATAGCTTCCCCACCAGAAATGTTGGGATTAAGCACACTATTAGATTGCAGCCAGAATGGTCTACAAAACAGGAAGAAAGCCTTGCCTTTCTCTCTGCCTTCTTCCCTCGTTTAAGTTGATGTGATAATTCATTACAGATTTTCTCTTTCTTTGACAGAGTGCCTACCGCAGAAACGGGATGACTTTTCTCGCCTGCTAATAGGGATGTGGCTACAGCAACAGGAAAGACAGTGTTATATTAAGGTGATTTTCTTTTCCCCTCCACGGAAGGAAAAAAAAGACAAGCTGCAATGTCTCCGTGTACCAGTGAGTGGGCTGGTTTGTTGTGACTATCTGCTGGCTGCCTCTGACTCTTTTTCCAGCCCCCTCAATCGTTATTCTTGTTTACTAGCTGGAACATTTAGCTAATTAATGGCAGGATGTTTGGGATAGCGTGTAGGTGGACAAGAATGCAGATCAGACAATGCTGAAGTTTGCAGGGGACTTGCTGCTGTCAGCCGCTTTCTGAAACGCGATGTCATTTTTATTTAAGTGTTTGGAAGTCTGTGTGTTCTCCAAGAGATGTTGTTTTGTCAAGCAGGATGGGGCAGAAAGAGGCCAGAGATAGACTGGGTTAAATAGGCTTACATAGGTTATATAAAGGTTATGTAGGTTTTCCTTTGATTTCTACAAAAAGGAAAACTGTTCTCCACTATTTTCCACTGATTTCACTCAACTAATTTTTAAGCGCTCGGTGTAACCCAGTTTGATCCAGTAAGGGGCTTTTTGATGAGAGTACTAGCGAGTTCAGATCCAAAGATATTCAGAAAAAAAGTTAATGTAAACTGTACTTCACCAGTTAAAGACTTGTTTTTTTGCAGACCCAAGGATAGGCTAAGCGGTCTGCCCCAAATTCTCAATATTTACATCTCCTGAGGCTTGAAGCCATCACTCTCTGAAATCGAGGAAAGCCTTTGCAGTGATTTGGCACTGGATTGGGCCCCCATTCAGAAAAATACATCCTAAAATATTTAAATAACTGTGTCTGTCTCAGTGGTTCTAGGCAAAGGCTTAACATTAGGTACTTGCTTAGCGTTTGCTGCAGGAAGCAGATGTTGCCTCTGTTATTGACAAAGGCAGCGTTGCTGTTGGGTTTGGTTAAAGAGGAAACGGGCCCTTTTTTGACTTTTTTGTATTTTAGTTCACGTTGTTTGTTTTCAGATTTATTTTTTAAATCTCAGTCCCTCCCTCTGTGCTTCTTCCCGTCTCCTTCCGTCTCCTTCCCAGCTCCTCCAGCCTTTGCTGCCCTCACAAACACATTCATTTCTTCCCATAAAACCTGTACAAATATAGAGCTAACCACGATGATGCTTGGTCAGAGCAAAGGGCTCACGCTTCAGCCCATCGTCAGGACCTCCAGGCACGAGCACGAGCTGCTTGTCACCCTGTGGCACCCCATGGGCCCAGGGGTCTGCTTCAGCCGCTTTTAGCGCCGGCTTGAAGTCTAACTTAAACCTCCATTTAAGACAGAGCACTCAAGCGATTGAGAGGAGATCAGCAAAATATGTCTTTTATACAGAGCAGCCGTCCTCCTACTTTATGCTTAGTATGCGAGGTCTTAATTTTTACTCCTACGGTGTGCTCTTGTGGTTGTTTGTAAGTGGTTTTGTTGCCCTGCTTTGCTGGACCTGCTTGCAAAAACTTTCAATATATATATATATAATTTTAAATAAGAAGAAAAATGTCTTTTCTCTTTGCAACCAAAATATTGTAAAAGTGAACTTTGTACATCAAATATTAACTGCCATTCGTAAATTGCTTTTTTCTTTTACCTGCTTACGCTTCTGTTGTCTGGAATTAATCTGCGTGTAAAGGACTAAAAGTAATGTGTATGATGCAGTGTGTGAAACGGGAGCGGGGGGAAGTTTTCTGATGTTCCATCTGTGCTTCTTGAAATGTATGATTAAACTTTTCTTTTTATCATCAGTCTTATTTTTCTTGGCGTCCTTAATCATGGAAAATTATATGCTTGCTGTAAACATCCAGACTTTTTAAAAGGACACCAGCATTTATTGTATTTGGTTTCGATCTGCAGGGATATAGACAGAAGAAACCGTTCCGGGCACTGGGTACTGGAATCAAAATTCCTTCCGTAGCTGTATCTCTCCCAGATTTTACATTTGAAAATATGCATAAGCAGGAAAAATACTGGCACTTATATTTTACTGGTCTACTTAAAGTCCCAGAGAATGAAGACTCAACATACATTTCTCTCAGAAATATGACAGATCGTGTTTTTGTTGGTCTGCTGTATGTTTGTCTATCTTGAACAGTCTGACAGGCAATTATTTATAAAATCTGGGTTTGCCCAGTAAACCCATATAATAACCTTTCACTTCTCTACATAAGGCAGTGAGCTGAATTTAGAGTAAAACAAGGTAGGTTATGTCTCCCTGTCTTGGACTGACCCAGTTTATTCTTATTTTGGGAAGTATTTGGTTTTTTTCTCATCTTCAGAATTTTCTCTAACTCTGTTTAAAGCAAAAATGAGACCACTAAGGCTCGTGCTGCATACGGAGCATGTCTCAGCACCACTTTACATGCTTCAAAAGCAGAGATTTTTTTTAAACTGGTGCTACACATTTTATCTGAAGCTTTTTCCTTTATTATATGTGTAAAAATCAGTTGGAGATTCAGTTATTGGCCACATACAAATAGCCTGTGTAATTTCAACTTGCAAATCGTTTTGATTCTTAGCAAGCACTTGTAGTAACTGAAGCAGGTTGTGCAGATTATTTAACATGTTAATAGTTACATGAAAAAGGGAAGCAGAATCATTTTCAGCAGGAATAAGACTGCCTAACATTTAAAGGAGCATGAGATTTTCTCACAGTGCAATGTCTGCCTTGCTGTGTGGGTGTATTACTTAGGTTTTTTTGGTTTCTTAGTCCAGCCGTCCACAAAACAGGGATAATAATTCAGCTTGAACATCGTCGGAGGTGAGGGAGGCACAACACCGCTTTCTAATCGGGCTTCACCTCGTTTCCTGACCTGTCCTTCCTCAGGCTTTCTTCGGAGAAAATAAAGCCCTTGAAAAGGCTCTTGCCTTCATCTGGAAATTGAGAGGAGCTGACAGTGCTCCATATTTCTCCGGAGACACTCAGGACCTTGCCAAATTTGCCCCCCCTGGGTTTTTAGAGTACACTTCTCTTTGTCAAGTGAAGATCTCACTGGGGAAAAAAAAATAGGTGTTTTCTGGCAGTTTTTGAATTTAGATGAACCTTAGCGTTGTATTAATGTTCTGCCATCAGCCGTGTGTAGATCTCGTAAAATGTTTTACAGCTTCCCATCTAGCTCGTACAGAATGCTTCATAGTACATAAACACTTCTACTAATAATTTAAAAATAAATAGATAGTCACATTAGTCACAAGTCTAACCTCTAGTTAAGACTTACATTGTTACAGGGTTTTTTTTTTGCCTAAGTGAATCATCTTGTCCAAGGTTAGGTGTTTTATACCTCTCCTGTAGATCCACACTGAGCGGCGGTGCAGCTACGGAACGCGGTGGTGGCATGCATTAAATCCAGGGCTTTATTCAGAGGGCACGGAGCCAGCACAAAGCAACAGAGACATCCCTGAAGGAACTGAATGTAACTTTGATGCTTTAAATAAGGCCAGGTGCCTTAAAAAATTATTTTGAAAGCTGTATCTTTAATCTAGCTCTTAACTTTTTTTTTTGTGCTGAAGATAATGACATTGCCTTCACAGAATAATAAGAAAAAATAGCTGTCATCTATTGTGGGGAGACGAAAATCAGATACTTTAACTGCCATAAGTCACTGAAAAGTTGGCAACTGAAGCAAACTTTTAGAAGGCAGATGACTGCAACTATGAAGGAAACCTTCATATTTTACTGTTAAAAGCCTTTTAACTGTCTAGAAAGCACGCTGAGATACTACACTGACAGCCATTCTTAGTAATCAAGCTCCACTGTTCTTAGATACTGTTTTTCCTAAACAAGATAGATTAGCAGTGGAAGAGACCTGGAAGGATAAATAAGGAAAATCAAGAAATGAAATTATAACAACACAGTTTCATTTTACATTTTATAGCTCTCTTCTATGTTTGTGATTGATAATTAATCTTAATTCCTATCAGACTGAAATATTGGCACAAGAGTCTTGTACCAGTGTCTGTATTTCTGCACTAGCCTTCATCCAGATGCTTTGCAGATTTCCTTTCTGACTTTGTGAAGATGTGATCTGTCAATCTTTGGCACTTGTATGACTTTGATTACTGTAATATCTCAGTGCCTTCCATGTATTTATGCCTGCAGCCCCGCTTTGAAATAACATGTTGTTATCTCCGTTTCTCCTGAAGCACGGAAAGGCTAAATGACTGGCCCCGTGTCGGGAAACCTGGGATGATTCAGAAAACCTGGATTTCCGAAATCCATAGTGATGCTCTCAGCTTTGGGCCATTTTCCCTCTGCAGTGAAAATGATAGGTGTATCAGACAGCATGTAACCCAGCCCCACAGGTTAGGAGAGAAAGTGGCAAAAGCAGTATCCCACTGGATCTACAAGAGGAATTTGGGGAGGAAGAATGCAGTCACTCAGTTTGGATCCAATCCAGGACTTCACGCTTTAAAACCTTCCGGCTGAAATGTGCCACAGTCACTTAATGACCTCGTACAGAAACATAAACGTTACATTTCCACCAAAACATGGACTGTGGGACGCTTTCCCTCCACGCTCTGCTGGATTTCGGGATCAGAAATCACCACGAGGGACGTACTCATTAAAAAAAATCCTACTTGGGCAGTGCCAGGGTGTTCTTACCTTGATCTCCTCCCAAGCTGCCTTTGCTTGGTGCATCAGAACTGCAAGAATTAATAAGAGGAGCGCAATTAAGAAACGTAAATGCCCTCTTTTAAATGGGGCAACAGCTGCAATGGGTGTTCACAAAGATAAAGTAAAATGTTAACTTTTGATAAATGAACTAGGTCTGAATCTAATGAAGCGCAGCTGAAGTGTGGTGGCTGATCTTCAGCCTATAGCTACACCTGGAAGAAGAGAAGGTGTAAAATACCTGAAGCCGTAGCGGGATTCAGATAGTCAAGAGTCAATAAAACAAGTTGGCTCAAACCAGTGCTGTTTAGCTCTCATTTCCATAAGTATTTAATTAATCTGCAAAATAAAAAACCCCAAAGAAATGATTGCATTTCTTGTACTGACATGATTTCTTCAGATCTGCAAATGAAATGGCAGCAACTATGTGTCAAGCCTAGGTGAAAACAAATCTGAAGCATTGCTGCAGAAGGAGAAAGGCAGCTCTTACAGGAGCAAGGCTCCAGCTGAGCTCCCCTCCCTGAGCTCCCTTGCTCAGATCACTGTGTATCTGCTGAGCATCAGTGCTGAAATCTGCTGCATACGCACCAATGATGTCGTAGATTCACGTAAATTATTTCAGTGAGTTAGACCTGCTCTGTCTAGCGTTCTCCATGTCACCTTGCCCTTACTTTATTATTAAAAGAATTTATATTCCTCTGTTTTGGAAAGTTATCAACATTTTGCTAGTCCTAAATTTTCACCGTTCAGCAGTATATGGTGTAGACAGAACACAAATAAATAGAAGCAATTATGAAGGGGTGCTTTTAGTACCTGGGAAAGGGTGTCTTTGAAAGTCAGCTTCTCCATGGAAGGTACTGCTCTTACTCATCTTCTCTGGGATGGTGGAAAAATCGATACATGACTTCTGTAGGCCTTGAACTTGTACAACTAACAGTTCAGGTCAACCTTGAGGTCTCCCTCAAACTCATATGCAACCCACTTGTCTCCTCACTGTGAAAACTCGACACGAGCCCAAAAGGATAAACATGACAGATTCTTCCACTGGAAGGTGAAGAACAGCAACGCTGAATATTTCAAGGTAAGACAAAGCAAAATAACCTTGGTCTGGCTGGAGTCAGCTAAATGTCACCTGAGAATTATTTTTTTTGCCTGTTTGACAGTTACTTCATGATTATTTCCACGCTTTGGTGATCAGAACTTTGTCCTCGTGTTTGGCAGTGATATAGTTAAGAATCATGTTTTCGTGTATGTGGTCAGGTTTCAGAGTCAATGCGGTGTTAAACAGCTCTCTGTCTTTCTGCAGCTGGTGTTTTTGACTTGTGGGTTAAGAACCTTTCACATTTTAAAGGCAAACATATTCTGGAGCAGAGTCTGAGTCGGTTACTTTTATTCACAGTATCCAACTAGATGTAGCCATCTCAGCTAGTCCACATTGCTCTGCTGATGTGTCTAGAAGAAAGAGAGAGAGAGTGTGTCAATATTGTCCCTGCGACAAAATCATCCAAGAAACAGCCCGAGCTCCATCCACACACAGGTTAATGGGAGCAGTATGAAGATTATTCCATCAGGGCTCTGGAGTTTGAATATCTGTTAGTCTCTACGCTCCAAGACCCATTAAACCTCTTTGGATAGGTGTCTGTGAAGCCTCATGTCTGTGAATGGGGCATATGTAGGAAATTAATGTTGCCTTGCGATCAAATGTGTGCTACTGTTGAACAAAATGAGAAGAAGGAAAGGCTTGGCTATGGACTGTGATAGGAGGTGTGGCCATGCTTGCAAGTTACAGTCTTCCCCATGTTACAGTAGTGAAGATAAAATTTGGGAGAAGAGGCCAAACTTTTGAATTTTTGGCCAAAGTCCAAACCTTCTCAGTTTTTGCCACAGCTAGTTTTCATATGTGTTTTTTACGGTGTTGAAGTTGGGCTTGTAGATGATGCTCGATCCATTTTTATTTTGTTAAGGCTTGCTTTATTTGCCCTTTGGTACGTACTTGTGGTGCATAGTCTGAAGGGATTTTGCATCTTGCTTCGTTTCTTTGGTGGTCCTAGAGGCAAGGCAAAATTAATGCAGCACTTAAAGAGACTGCTATTAAAACTTTATTCATAGGTGAGCAGGAGAGCCATAGAAAATATATTTATATGCATATATATTAAATAAATATGAATATGTATTCAGATTTTTTCCAGGAAGACTGAATACCGAAAACCAGCTCTGCTTTTACAAATCCAAAAGCAAACTTGACCCTGATTTGATACCTCCCTCTCTGTGCAGTGAAAGTAGATTTATCCTGTTAAACATAAAGATTTTTACTTTGTGAAAATAATTTGATGGCAACCTTTGGTTTCTTTTCTGTGTGTATTACTGCTTTTTCTCTTGCACAAAGTTTAATGTCACACCATGGATCTTTACGAGATTGTGAAGCCTCGCGAAGTGTTAGAGGAATCATCTCCGACCTCCTGTGTGAAAAAAGCATTTTTGAATCTACAACTGTGGAGGTGGTTTGTTGTTGGCTTGTTGGGGGGTTATTTTTTAAGTCCAATAGAATATTGTTTGAGAGGGAAAAATCTGAAATACCTGGGAATAAGCCCCCAGTTTATGTGCTGAGGGCAACAGCAGGCATTTTTATAGTGCTCGAATGTTGAAGAGAGTTGTCAGAGCTGGACAGAGATAACTTATTGCTCCCTTAAATTGTGTCTGAAATCTCCTTAT
>Ga0181612_169925_pt1 | contig 10246 bp, 3 predicted proteins | sample HoacroProtozoa21_FD_119630 | JGI IMG/M metagenome (GOLD analysis project Ga0181612, IMG submission 119630) | Hoatzin crop microbial communities from Cojedes, Venezuel. Combined Assembly of Gp0051906, Gp0051904, Gp0051908 | reverse complement strand
TTCTATCTTAAGACTCCCTGCTTGAATCCTACACATCCGTGTCCCAGTTTGCTCACACACGCAAGCATGTATTTTGTTATTTTTGGAGATTTGACACAGGTTGCAGTATTTAACATCTGGCAGCTTAGCCCAATTGTTAAGTCTATGCTTAATTGTCCATGTTTTGATCTACAGCATTATGAACAAACTGAAAAGCAGACTTAAAAAATTCTGTGTGTCTTCCAAAAGGGAAGACCAAATGCAGTAAATTCTAGCACAGCCCAGTGCAGAAATTTTTGGATATTTGGGAAAGGATGGTACCTTAATCAAAGCAGCTGTCACCTCCAGAGGTGCTATCAGAATATTCTGTATTGCCACAGGCTGATTTTTTCCACTTACTCTGTGATAAACACATTTCTAAACTTGCCTGCAACCCATACATGATATAAGTGTGATGTGTCACATTCTGGACAGTTAGATTTCCAAGTATCTGTGCAGCTGGCATGAACATTCAAGGTAATCTTTCGGGCAGTATCCTATGCTTTTCCAAAGGGCTATACACTGTACGTCGCCCAAGTACTGTCCCTATAAAAATCTTCTGATGCCAAGAACATTTCTCTATTACTACATCACTCAGCATCTTAACACAACAAGTGTTCCAAGAACATTTCCTCCTAGTTGCTCTTACAGGATGCCAACTTTTAACTTCTATACATTGCTACATAGTTGCACTAAAGTTCCAATTTTGGGTGAAAAGGGGGTATATGAGAATGGTTCCAAACGGCACTAACAGCCCAAGCCCATGCCATGCTAGAAACTTCCAGAAATACTTGAAAAAACTGTTTAGAGTTTTAACAACTCAATGTAGCTTGACTCTCTAGAGGCTCTCTGTTAATAGCTAAAACTGCTGAACATTTGCCAGGTTTCTTTTGAAGTATTATTTCCAACTCTTCTTTCGTCCTTAAAGAAAGTAAATAGAGAGTACACTCTATCAGACTAATCTATCTCAAACTGATCACTAAAACCAAAAAGGTAAATAACTACACAACCTCCCGAATAACACATATTTGCGTTTTAGTATATCTATGGTCATTTGTAAAAACATTTCCTAGGAAGCCTCACAATTCCAAATACGCAGCTTCCTACGACATGCATTAGGAGCTAAAATGCCACTTTGAAGGAAAAAGTGAAAAGCCCATTGTAACAATACCATTTGGAAGACTGTATGATTTAGGGTTTTTTAACTCCCATGAGGTTCTATGCTATGTGACCAATCACTTACCTTCAGCTACAAGATTTCTGCTGTGAGATTTGTCATCACCATTATTATTTTCATAAAAGTTAATGGGTTTTAAACCAAGAAAAATCTAAGAGTTTCCAAAAACAATTCACAACAAAAGCAAATATGAGGCAAAACCAAGGCATTAAAAAACCCCAACCTGAGAAATAGTTTAATGGGTTCTTCTTGCGCCAGAATGGTATTAATTAAAATAAGAAATCACCCAAGTGATGTATAAACGGCACAGTCATTAATTTTTCTTGTTGACAAATAGAACCTAGGTCAAAATATTCCATGCAGATTTAATAAAGGTTCATTCTTCCTTTACAATTTAAGTGAACATGCAATGGCTTGACAGGAAAAAATTCACCTTATAAACTAACCTAATGGTTACTTTGTACTGGAAACACAGAAATAATTACCTGGATTATAAACTTGAGGGAAAACCAGATAAAGTGAACTGTTCACTTGAAAATCAAATTAAACTAAATTATAGCAGCTCTCACTTCAGTTATACACAGCAACTCACTTATGTAGTTTATACATATTAAGCTACACTTTGTTTATACATCTAGGCTCCATACAAATCACACAGCACACAGAAATCATTCAAAATGGGTTACGGGCACTGTTACAGTCATTCAGTGAGTACTACTACTCGCATAACATCCCTTCCTAAAAAGGGAGGCAACAGTTACTGTTACATGATTGAAGATTTTAAATCTGCATCTTCATCTCACTCCAGACTTTGCTTCTTAAATCTAGTTTCCTTTATGGTTTGTTTTCAACTAAGGGCAGGGAGCTGATCTAGATCTGCCAAAAGTTATGCCGATGCAATATACAGGAGGCAAGGATATCAGTGACAAAATGTAGCAGGGACAAAAGCTGATTGAATACTCACATTACTGCTACCAAAACAAATGTTTCTTAAAATAAAGTCTTATTTTCAAGGAATAGAACTTTAAAGAGTACAGGCTTTCTGTATATAGGACATATCTATAGTGTCCCCTGTACTACTTTAGGCTCCTGCTTATTTTTTGAGGCGCCATATCGCTGGTCTTGCATACACAATTCATTTTGTCCAACTTTATCTAAAAACTAGACCCTTAGCCTCACTGGCTGCCTAGATCTCCTGTACAGAGGGCAAGCAGCTCCAGAAGAAAAGTGCAAAGATACCTATGCAATCACATGCAGGCAAAGATGTCCAGGACAGCCAATAAACTCTGTCATCTCCTGGAGCTACCTACAGTTCTCCATTGATAATGACGGGATCCTAGACAACCACCTCAGTTACAGTCCTTGAAATTAGCATTAAGTACGATGCCACTTTCCTCGCCAAAAATCTGACACAGTGTGAGACAAACTGGAGCCTTTCATGGCATTAGCAGAGACTGCTGTTAAAAGACAGGCATGCTTCTTGGCATTCCCGTCTGCAGGGGGATAATCCAGGGGACCAAACCTGGATCTCCTACAATCTAGCGTCACACCCAGCCAAAACTGCCCGGCATCAATGTGCTTGCCTTCATGTTATATAGGGAAGGTCCAAGAGACAAGAGGGGAGACAAGAAGGGAAGAAAAACTAGTACATCAGCTAGTCTGGCTAAATGGTGGTATCTTATTTGTTTCTTGTTTCTGTAGCCATTAAACCTTAGTTAAAGAAATGTGTCTGATGCCCCTGGGGATGCTGTCTGGAAGAGTGAATGAAATATTTGTACACTAGGGCCAAAAGTCATTACAAAAGATGAGGGCATTTTCAGCTTCTGTGGCAGAGGTGTAATATGCAGTTTATGTCTAACAGAAACAGTGCCAAATAAATCCTGATTCATTTATGGTATCAAATGGTAGGTATTCCTCAAAAAAAGATACAAATTAAGGTGAAAGTGAGGCAGGGTCACTGCATGTTAGAAACATGAGAAACTGCAAAGAAACTAGAAGGAAAGAATGACTAGGACAAGGACAAAGGGAAAAAACAGACCTGTTCACTCAGGAAGTTACATTAAGAGCTGTAAGTACCAAAAGTCTTTCCAAAACTACATTTTCTAAAGTTGGTAAAAATCAGGAGTTCCTGATCCAATTACAGCAGCGTAACAAAAGCAAACCAAACTGGGGGGACGTGACAGGACAGAAACTGTAGACAAACAAGACTTCTAGTTTGCCTTGGTTTTCAATGGGGACAATGACACTGGACGAAAAGTGAGGAGAAGGGGAACAGGGTGACTAATAGAACTGAACTGGCCACTTTCAGCCACCCCGAGAATGAACTGCAAAAGACCTTTAAACATCAAGCTACAGGAGCGAAAGAATCAAGACATAGTAAAATATGGCCATGAAATCACTGGTCTGGTAATGAGGGTAATAACCTGTACGTGCAATAAGCAGTCAAGGCATGTACTGCTATGACTGAAAAAGAGCAAATAAAAACATATTGAAGAAGAGGTAAAACAATAATCCAAGCAACTATTGATTCACTGCTTTAATCTGTAGGATGCAGGACTTCAGATCAAGTTTTGAAGAAAGTATGAAAGTGACAGAAGCAGAAAGACGGAGGCAAAATTAAGATATAGTCAAAGTACTAATTTAACAGTATTGCACAGTAAACAAACGAAGATAGAGGTTTTTTTAAATGAGTACGGTTTTAATGAAAGAGAAGACAGAATGGAGTGTGTTGAAAAGGGAGGTATCTGGAAAAGCTGCTAGTGGAGATCCCAGCAACTGGCCTCTTCTTTAGTATTTTCATTAATGACTCTGGCACAAAAATAAGAGTGTGATAATGGAAAAATAAGGAGGTACCATCAAAACAGAAAAGGACTGACATAATGTACAGGAGTAACTGGAGGACCTTGATGACTGCTGTAATAAAAATTGGATTAAATTCAGTAGTACAAAGTGTAAAGCCACACGTTTGGGGACCAATTAATTAAAAATATGCATCTTTCTACTATAAGCTAGCAGCTCATCACTTGGAAAAAACTGGGAAAGTATAGGACCTGCTGGCTGTACAAGCTCATTACAGACGGACTGAACTGCCAGTACACGGAAGCTGTGAGAAATCCAAAGTGGTACAAAAGGGAGGCAACTTGTGACTAGGATGCTGCAATACAACAGTGACACAATGCAATGAGATCTCATCCAAAGTACTGCACATGATTTTGCTAAATCTATTACAAGAGCAGAAAAAGAACTGGTGAGAAAATAGGGGACTTAAGTTTCTGGTGGATAAATACAGAGGATACTAAAAAGCCTGGCACATTTAGTTTAGCAAATCAAAGACTGAGATGAAATAGGATTGCCTTCTGTACAAAAGCAGGGTGGTATGCATCAAAGAACAAGATGATCTGTTAAACCTCAAAGTTTATTTTGGCATAAGATCAAGTTGGCAGAAAATAGGGGGTAATTTTTTTTTTCTTCTTTTAACCATGAAGCTGATAAGGCTTGTGGAATAGAATTCCTATTACATAGAATGGTGGGAACAAAACAGAAGTATTCTTAAGCTGGAGCTCAAAACAAGCATATTTACAGGCAGTACTAAATGACATCTTCCTGTAGCAGGGACTGTAGGAGGTCCCTTTCCAACTCCGTGTTCCAAATAACTCTATTATCAGTCATTACAGAATAGCAGAAATACTAAAAATTAAATGTAATTCCATAACAGGGAAAAAAAACATATAGACGAACTTCGGAAATAATGTTTAAGTTCGTGGTTATGGACAGAATCCACAAATATAACGACTCCTTATGTAAAATTGGAAATCTAGAACTACGGCTCCACCTACTCTTACACTGTGTTAGGGCAGAGGCTGGGGGAAGACAGAGTGGTTTGCATGAAAGTGCCATGTGTGATTTCTAGATTCAATCTTAACTTTTCTTAGAGCAAAACCTTATTCTAGAAAGTAGAAAACAAATCGCTCCAACCTAACTCACAGATCAATGCCAGAAAAGTTATGACAGAACAATTGCAATTCTTATTTCAGATCTATATTGTAGATGCTTCAAGAGGAAAAAAAAAAATGGAAAAAAAGGTTTAGAAAACCGACTTCTGATTTATATGCTGCCCTTTAAGATAGCAAAACGTCCTAACTAGATGTTGGAGTAGTCTCTTAAAACAGCTTACTCTGAAGTACCACAATCATTTCCAAGCACATAAACATTGAAGACAAACCTCATTAATATAACATGCACAGAATTCCTCTCTCTTCTGCCTAACCTGATAAATATAGCTAGTTACTTGCCATTCTCTATAAATAAAATGAAAGTCAGTAGCTGAAAATTGCTATTGTACAATTATCTAGATAATCAAATGGAAGTCACGATCACAAAAAAATCAATCCCATTATACCTAGAACTGGAGGAGAGTGTTTTCATTGAAAATTTTTGGCTGGAAACAACTTACAGAAGTCATCTAGTGTAACCTCCTGCTCAGAGAGCAAGTCTAAAGAGATGAGATTGCTCAGGGGCTTGTCCAGTTGTGTCTTGATCACCTCCAAGGACAGCGATTCCCTAAACTCCCCAGGAATTACTACGATGCATTCCAATTACTGAAATTCCCAGTATTGGAGGGTACTTTTCTTCTAGTTGTCTACCATGTAGTAAGAAGAGTTACTCTAGATGTGAGAATTTGAGTAATGAAAGGGCAAAAACACCCCAATCTTTAAGTCCTTACTTTTGTAACTATACTGCTTTAAAATGAAGCATTTAATCCACCAGGACACATCAGCAAAATAAAACATTAATCTATTTCCTTCATAACTCCGCTGTTTTTATGCATTCAGTATTTTAGACAAATAAATCCACCATTAGTAGTTAAAATCATGGTATGTATGCAGATTAATTTTCACAGTAAAAATAACTCACAAGATATAACCAAATTTGTCTATTTAATTTAAAAATATTTTGGTTTAGTGCTTTATTTCTATTTTATTAACTTTCTCGAGCTCAACTAGGTATATTTTTAAAAGCCTTATAAATTCATTTAACATATTTTCTATAATCCATAAGTTTGCGTTAAAATCAAAACACATGTATAAAAAACTACAATTGTTCTACGTACCAACAAGCCTTATTACATTCAGCGTAGTGTTTGTTAGGATAGGTGCATTCACTTTATTGAGGTTATAATCTGATTTCTTTCTGCTCTTCAGAGTTTCTCGAGAAACACTTTAAAGAAAGCAAAACAAAATACACCAAATGTGACTGCCTATTATACTCCAAGACATACACATAAAAATTAGTGGAAAAGAAATCCTTCCTCCCCCACTTCTTTCACATGACAGTATGTCTTCCAGTGCAGTATTTTATTTCTGCCAAAGCATAACTCAGTTAGGACTCTAACATTTACAGAGAGAAGCCTGGCCTAATTTACATAAAATTGTGCTAAAGAAGGGAGTTTCAGAGTTACAGTTCAAGACTTAAGTTCTGCAGGCCTCTGTCTGGCCTCAGCAATCATTTTAACCACTCTGACTCCAGTTCATAGTTTATTAAGTAAAGAAAATGGAAACAACCAAAGTCACAACAAAACAGTGGCAGACTAGTAAACTACAGCTGAAAATGGAAACAATTTTGAGGAAGATAAAACTAAAAGGATATTAAATTTTTCATAAATTGTAGTCCCACAAGAAGCAGGGAGTTGGACTTGATGATCCTTATGGATCCCTTCCAACTTGAGATATTCTATGCTTCTGTAAGAGAAACCTTCTGCCAGCTGCCATACTTCAAAACAATCTTCTTCCAAAAATTCATAATGCTTCAACTTCACAGCACAAACCTATGGACAGTGACGGTGGTTTGCTCCAATTCAGTAATTTTTACCTGTATCTTCATCACTTCTTTGAGAAAAAGTAGTTTATGTGACGTATGATTCTGAAATCATGCCAACAATATTTTATTCTAAGGACTTATCTTGTAAAGAAAAAAAAAAAATTCCTCTGACCCAAGTTATGGCTTTCTAGTTCTCCTGCAATCCTCTACATACACATAATGTCAGCTTGCTTCACAAAGTCTGAATGGACATCTAAGTGGCACGGTGTGCTAAGCAGTAATTTGTATTTCAGATCCTTCTAAAGGCTACAGAGTTGGCTTTTATTTATATGAACATGCATAAATAAAATATTTTATATATATTCACCAAAATTTAATATGTATGTTCATGTATATATATGTGTGTGTCTCTCCTTCTCATTATATATATTCTTAAAGAAAAAGAAATTTTAAAATTCCAAACATCGCTTTCAAGCTACGGAACAATTTTTTTTTTTTTTTTTAATCTGTAAATGTTTACTTTTGTTCCACAAAAAACAGAAGCCCAAGCCTCAAGCCATTTGTCTGCAAACAACTGCTTCTGACACAACAGAAATTATAAGTATGCACAACAGCAGTTGTAGAAGACCCTTCAGTTAACATCTAACGTTTGCTAATCAGTTTTCCACTACCTGCTTCAGAGACCCTTTATCCTCCTTCAAAATCCTGCTTTCCAAAGTTTCTTTCTGCAATAATGATGAGAAGTTTAACGTTCCTCCCCCTTCCAGAGATCGAAGTGCTGAGCCTTTCTAACTGTGCAGGTAGCATAAAGATTATTTGATTATTATTCCATTGTCGTAGAGTGTAGATTAAACAGAAAATGAACTAATTAGAGTACTGAGACAAAAAGCATGTAAATGAGACTAAGGACTCAGTCTACTCACCTTTTCACAGGGGCATCTCCTGTCTGCTCATCCACATAATCTCTTTTCAACTCTTCAGGAACATCACTGTCACTATCGTACTCTTGATATGCACTTTTTTCTTGTTCATCTGATTCGTACTGTTAGGAAAAAAAAAAAAGAAAAGAAAAAGAGAATAAATTTACTGCCATTATTTTCCAAATAATATTGTCACTCATTTAACGTAGCCTTTTGGTCACTTCTTGGCTTCTTGACTTTTACCTTGATCAGGATACACATAACTTCGCTTGTTGAAAGGCTGCTGACAATGTTCATGAAAAATGTAGCAGGCAAATTATACAAAGCCATTTGTCAGTGCATTTCTAAATAAACTTCTACTTTCAGATGTTGAGTAAATATTTGCACCGTCCTATTCCTCCAAGCTACTGATTTTTTTTTGCTTTCTTGTTGCTGTATCAAGTACCCACAGATCTGAGCTTTTATTAATTGCTTTACAATCTGAAAAAACAGTAATAAAACCTCAAAACGTACCCATATGGTGGCAATTAACCAAAAAAAAACTGGTACCATGTAATCCTCAACTATTAATGCACGAAGGACTAAATTGTTGCTTCACAAAAATACTCACATTGTACACATTTATTTAAGAAAAACAACACAAAAAAACCCAACTTGCAGTTGTTCGTAAAATTGATTTTAGCACACTCAAAAAGACATTTCTACTAGAGTCTTTCAACCATTTAACCTGCCAGAAGCCAACGAGATTTTGACTAAGCACAAACATTTCAAGAAAACAATAAGCAGTCAATTGCTGCTACAAAAATATAAGTATTTCTCATGGCTACTATTATCATGTAATGTTTTTTCCTTACTAATTTTTCTGTACTTATTTTCTTCAACTGTATGCTGTTCCGTCTACATCAACAGCAAGAGTAGCTTTATATACATTTATCTGTTTTATGCTTATAAACTTTGCACTGTACATGGAACAAACAAAAACTGCAGAGCAAGCAAGGAACAGGATTCTGCAACCGAAACTTATCTACCTTTCCTCACAGAGGAGAAAAACTGCAACAAAACCCAAAACCACAGTGTGCTGTAATTCTAAGCAACACCCTAATGATATAACTCAACTGTATCAGTGAAATAAACCAGTGCAGGCTAGATTAGAAGTATTTTCTTTTTTTTCCCTCCTTGCTTTCTCAGAAGACTTCATTAGGTGTTTGGGGCACGCTTGGATTTATTTGCATGTGCTGGTTCTTGGCTTTGTTCTGAAACATACAGTACCCTTTATCTAGTTAAAGTCACAAGACCCTGCTATTTGAAATATTTATCTAATTATCAGTGAAACAATTGCTCTCTGATGGAATCTCATGCACCATTTACTTCATTTGCCACAAATGCCACAAATTATTCTAGAATATCCCTATGAAAAATGTGAATGTATACGTAAATTAACCATATATACCTGCCTTGAGATGCGCCTTCTTATACTGAGGAACAACATTTGATGTTAATTGCATCTTTTGAAAAATAAGAAGCTTAAGTAGTTACAGACAACTACTGCCTCCCAACACTCAGCTGCATTTTTAATTTTTTGAAACTGTTTCACTCTGTTCAATTGTTGAACTGCATTTCAAAGATCGCAAAAGAATTATTTGCAATTCAAGGATGGAAGATTGGAGCCTAACAAGCGATGTCTGGAAAAAAAGAGCAACACCGGCTACAGCACACATAATACAATATAGGATTTCCATGGCAGATGTATTATTATTGCTAAAGTATGAGTTATGTGGAGAAATACTATTCACACAGATAATCAATGCTTTTTATAATGATGAAGCCACATACACATATTAAAAGTGTACAACTGGGATTTTTAATTTAAAAAAAAAAACACCTGAAATTTGCAATCTTTTTTTCACTCCAATTAAAAGCAGGATTTAAAGTCAATTTCTTTTTCAAGTGTTCTAGGTTGCTCTGTAATATAGGTGCTTTAGACACTTCATTAATAATGAAATTAATTCTTTCATAAGGCGAATTTCTTAACTCAGAAAAGATTAAAGGAAAACAAATACTTGATGCTCTGTGATAGAATCCTTTTTCCTGAATACCTACGCAACTATCCCAACATTAAGCTTATATCAGGCTCCAGAATGCACTTGCACTTGAAGAGAGATCACAACACTTTTCTCTTCAGCTTCTCCTTAACATATACACTGCTCTGAAGCAAGTCAATAATAACACACACGACAAAGACAGTCTGTTTCCACGATCCTCAAGAAATGCCACGGTTTTAAAGGATACAACCGCTCTCCAGAAAGGACAACCA
>Ga0181612_163147_pt1 | contig 10246 bp, 7 predicted proteins | sample HoacroProtozoa21_FD_119630 | JGI IMG/M metagenome (GOLD analysis project Ga0181612, IMG submission 119630) | Hoatzin crop microbial communities from Cojedes, Venezuel. Combined Assembly of Gp0051906, Gp0051904, Gp0051908 | reverse complement strand
TGCTCAGAGCCCTGTCCAACCTGGTCTTGAATGTTTCCAGGGTTGGGGCCTCCACTGCCTCTCTGGGCAACCCGTTCCAGTGTTTAACCACCCTCATTGTAAAGAATTTCTTCCTTATATCCAGCCTAAACCTACCCTGTTTTAGTTTAAAACCATTACCCCTCGTCCTGTCACTGCTGTCTCTACTAAAAACATTGTCCCCATCTTTGGGGACAACATTAGTAATGTTGTATTATGGAAAGTGGCTTTTCACTCTGATTCCTTAGCACCAGAAGGTGCTAAAATACTATTTGAGGTTGTGTACAATGTCTTAAACAGAACAGGAGAAAATCCTTCAGAATGAGATTCGTAAGAACTCCAGTGCATCCCTCTGTGGTATTTCCAGCTGTGAAAAACAACATATACTTCCTGCCATAGTAATCTTTGGGAAACACAGAAATCCTTTGTTACCCATTGAAGATCAGGCCACTCATGCGCAGATATTCATGATGAACTACTTCTGCCCATTCACATGAAGGTTATCACCTTCTAAGACTATCAGCAGTTAAAGAAAGGATACCTTCTTTAGAAATAGCTGCATGACTGAGTTACATTAAACAATAAAGAGACATTTGTATGTAACTTACAGCATGTATTTTGTTGGTGAAAGGATAAATATTGTAATCAACATTTCAGACTGGTGATTTTTCCCAAGAAGACATTCATTTCCACCACTAATGAGCTAGAAAGTAAAACTGTCTTAAGCTTCATTTGGCTGGCAACTTCAGTGGTTTGGTCAAGAGCAAAGTGAGGTGAAAAATTCTGGGGGCAAAAAAGGAAAAAAAGCATTACTCTTGGGTTTTTTTTTGAATGCTCTGAATTTGCTAACACTCTAAAGTCAAACTTACGTCCAGGAAAGACTTGTTCTTTTCAGGAGTTTGTGCTCAGCTTAATCACCAAATTATTACTGAGTTGTGGACTGCAATACCTGCACAGACTTCAGTAGGAATGATGGAATAAAGCAGACCTCTCCTGTTGGGTTCAGTGCTGGGTAGCAGTGGGTCCGAAAAGAACTGCATGAATTTCTGCTGGGTCCAGCCAGGGCTTGCTTGGTGCCCAGCCCCAGCACTCCATCTGCTAGGCTGTGGGCAGGAGCCTGCTCTCTCTGGAAATCTCAGTGCTCTGTGCCCAAGGACAGGGAAATCCTGTTCCGGGAACAGCTTTTCTCATCCAGCTTTTTCTTTCCCAGTCCTCACTGGAAATTCTATTGTAAATAACAACAGCAGTGACAATAATAAGGAATAGCAAAAAAATTACAACTACTCAGTTGTTACCATTGGTTTTATAGAGCCCTTGATTTTCTGTTGAGTCATACTCACAGTCATAACATGCATGCACTATTTTAAACAGTTAATTAAATAACTCATTAATACCTCTGAAGATTCCTGCCCTTACCACATTTTTAGGAGTTATTTGCTCAAAAACTTTTTGGAAGAAATGAATTGCCCCTAGAATTCAAATTGTGCTTCATAGTATACCTATTTTTTGTTCTTATAGGTCAAGAGAGGCTTTCCTGGAAGCTTGATTGTGTTCTTCCAGTCTCTGGCAAAAGATTAGACTGCTTTAAGCTGAGAATGTTATCACTAAAGTTGATTATGTTGTGGAAGTTTCAGCATCTGACCACAAGCTGTTAATATTTTGTACCACTTCAATATTACGTGCTTAGAGGGTGAATTTCAGCAAACAATAAGTTTGTCATGCATGTTCCAGGGAAGCAGAATTTACACTAGAAACAAACTTGGAACGGAGCATTTCTAGTGAATACTGACAATTATTTGCAACAGGAGAAGATCTGTCTTTCTCTGGCTTCTTTTCAAGCACCTTTATTAGCATTTCCATTTTTGGAATTAAGAACTTCACAGGGGATATACTCATGTATTACAGCATTAAGTGGTAAATCTGATACACATACTGCTTGCTCAATTCAAATGATGACAATAAACGCTACTCATACAAGAGCTCCAGTTAGCAAACTCTACTAAGTATTTCAGATCCAATTTCACCACACTAAAATTAAGCAAAATAGCTTCCACTGTTGTAATTGTTCTCCTCACTATATAAAAACTTGGTATTTTTTGTGAATGCGAAAACAGAAGGCTGTCAATCATGTTGCTGTTGACAAAAGATGATTTGTGTTAGTGAATTTTTACATATTTGATGGAATGCCAGGATAGGATACATCATATTTCTGACAAATAACAGGAGATAAGAATTTTGAAGCTGTAGAGGCATATTAGGAAATATAATATGAACATTAGCAACTCTCTGTGGACCAGATTTGTCTAGGTGTACGTGCTATGTACTGAATACATAAATTCTGCATTTGCTTTCAAGTCAGTGCCTTAAATCAGCAACAAGACAGTTGGCTGGAATGGATCAGCATTTTCCATAGCATATCTAAGAGTAGAATTTAGAACAAATCTTGGGGAAAAAAATGACCATAGCTTTTTCTTATTTTCCCCCTAATAATGTCATTACTACCCTTTCTTGTTGTAACACATCTTATGCTATATGTGAATGATGAAAATGCTGGAAGTCTCTCTTTTATCGTATATCAGAGATTTTAGTAAATAGAGAATCAGGGTTTTTTTTTCTGTGAATCAAGGAGGAATTTAGCAGCGTATAGGTGCTCTTAGTCCCACTTTCCTTTGCCCCAGGGCATGCTTTTTGATTTCAGAGATGTGAAGAGCATCTTTATTTTTTTTTTTCCTCCACAAAAGCAACAAAGCGGAAGAGACAGTGTGGACAGTGTGCGTGATACTCTTTGTAGCTTAGGGGAATTCTGCAGCATTGACAATATTAATGGCTCCAAATCAGCAAGCGCTCACAGTGTCAGTTGTAGATAGTTAAAGCCACTAGGCATCACTAGACCACCTAGTCTGACTTCTGAATAAAGCAGATGCTACACTTGATCCATTCCCTCTGTTCTGGGATGAATAGCCTGTATTTAGCTAAGTAGAAACACCAAGCCTGGATCTGAAGCTTCAAAAGATGAAGACGTTGCTACCTCTTTCAGTGTTTTCTCACAGTGGTTAATCATATGTGCTTTCAAAGGTTTGTGCTATATCTTAAACTTGAAGCTCTACATATTTACACAAATTCCACTGGACTTTTATATTTTAATTTATTTCTGTCCTTATTGCCCCGCAATGTATCAATGCACCAAGCAAATATTGCCCTTTCTGGATTAGGGATTAGGTATCAACCACTCCATCTGCGCTAGACAATGTTGCCTGGGCAGGGGGTGAGACAAGATGATCTTGAGATCCATTCCATATCTCTTCCAGCTTCAGATGTCTTTTGGCTCTGTGAAGTACTGCCATGTGGCAGAGGCTGGGCAAGGTTTTCTGCAGCACAAAGTGAAACCTCTCAGCTCAGCCGCAGTCACACAGATCCACAGTCTGATCTGTGAGTCTTTCTTGTGACTCAAGTGAATGTTTTAAGAGACAGAGAGACCATGGATTAAAAGCTTAGAACAATGAGACAGTTACATGGCTAGATAGATAGAAATTATTTGCTACCCTATTTGACATTCTTCTGTGAGGGAAGAGCTCACCCACGGCTGAAAGTTTGCTGAGTACACTGCCATGAGACAGGCAGGGGTAATGCTGGTTCTGGAAGCGAGGCTGTAAATGTGAAGCCACTTTTCAGATCCTACCCAAATACGAAGGCTTGGCTCTCTAAATGTAGCTTCTGACTGTTTGCAAGCTCACAGCACTGGGGTAGATTTGGGGAAATAAGATATTCTCAAGCCATTATGACACTGACCTGCAATTTCCTTTTTCCTAAACAGAAGCAGCCCAAAAGATCAATAGCAATATATTTTTAATGAAAGTTTACATAAGGCCAGAGGAAGGGAGAAATTAAGCAACAATGACAGAAGAAAAGAACTAGCATTTCGTCTTTGGCTGAGCTATGAAATTTCTCTTTCACTCCAAATAAAGAGAAAATCTAAATATGGAATAACAATAAAAAACAGTCAAAATTAAAATACATAACATTTGTGCCCTCCTCCATATTGCTTATTATGAAAAGAGGGAATCCGTATTTCTGTCTTAACAGAGAGTCACAAATTTTTCTAATGCTCAGCATGTTGTTAGTCACACAGTAAGTCAGCAAAGACAAATGTGCAGAGTATGGTGGTGTATTAGTTGCTACATATTCACAGTAGCTCTTTTCAGAGACATTGCTCACATTGCTTCAAATGTTATTCCTTGGACTCATTTGTCAAGAAAAATTAAAACCTGACTAAAATTTAATTAATAAATATGGCAAAGACAAGTACCTTTTGTAGCAATTAGCTTGGCACGTACAGTTTTCAAAACCAATTGTATCCCAAATTCGTGGGCAAGGATATGTCTTCCTACAGGAGAACTGAGCATGAAAACACTATCAGAGTTACAACTCACTGAAGTTGGACCTATGTGTCACCACTGTGGGGGTGTCATCACTGTAGGGTTCATCACGCTTAGCTACATATATCTATCATAAACATCTATGCCTGAGATCCTCTGATATGATATGCAATGGAGAGAAATCGGCTCACTCAGAGGCATAAAACCTCAGAACAGATACAGAGATGTACATTTCAGTTTAAAGGTTCACCCCTGAGCATTACAGGCATTCCTCCCTGTATGATACGGGAGCTTAGCGTGACCAGCTCAGATGCAAATACCCACCTCAGCTGATTCCCAGTCAAAGCATCCCGACTCCTGTGTCCCTTCAGAAATCGACCTGCTAGTAAAAACTAACATTTTCCTCCTAGCAAGCATTTTCCTCCTAGCAAGTTGGCTAGAATAATGAAGTAAAGTATTTGAGAGAAGACATGATGTAATTTAATTGTTAATTACATAACTGTATGCATCTCAAAAAACTGTAGTGATTCCCATGAATTTATCTACTTTAGCTCTGTAAGAACATAGATTTTGGCATATGATGCTAATGTACCAGCCTCTAGGATAATATTTTATTGTCTATTTTTAATTTATTCTCATGGCTCAAAAACTCTGTAGATTGCATTTGCAGAAGTATGTTACCCATATTTCTGTGCGAATGGTGATTTAAACATAACATAACATAACATCACATCACATCACATTAGCTAACTCTTCGTGAAATCCCAAAGGACCTCTAGCCTATGCAACCTGTAGTTTGTTTAACTCCAAATTCTGAACTCTGAGGGGAGAAAAAACATTAAACTGCAGTTGGAAGGCCAAGTAACAGCCTACTTGAAATGTGACACCTTGGGACCAGGATGACACATTGTCTTTGAACTTGAAATCTACTTTATAAGCTATAAAATGGAGTACCACATTCTGTGCCATTTCAGGTAGGTAACAGAAAAAAAGTGTGTATTTATTCAGACATAGAACAAAGGTAATAAAATTATTAGGAAAAAATGCAACTTATTAAAATTATTGGGAAAAAATGCAACTTACAAAGTATCTACACTCTAACTGGTTTGAAACTTTTCAGAGTATCTAAGACTGTTTCCACCTTCTCAAAAAACACCTTCACAGTATACAAAAATCTTCTTCTTATTGTGATTGTCCCACTTACAACAATTCTTTAATCAAAGAACACTGCAAATTAGTCTAATAGAATGAGTGAAGAGAGATGTATGCTCTTTAAGATTTATGTAGATCATAAAAGCCCATATATTGTTCATGCAGCACTGTCCCTCCATGCTGTACATGTTGCTTGTGAAGGAGTCAAGCTACAAATAACTGGACTTTGGCTGAAGGAGTCAAGCTACAAATAACTGGACTTTGGCTGTCTGGTATGAAAGTTTGGGGGGGGGTGGTGGTGGTACAAAATAGATCCCAAGACCTGAAGGGCTAAATAAAAAATAACATTTGAGGCACTACCAATGCTTGTTGTGGAAACTTTTAGGATTAGACTAGGGCCATACATCACACCAAAAGACAGAAAAAATCACCATTATTCAGTTGAGCTAAATTATTTCAAGTAGTTCTTGTAAATGAAATGAGGGGAGGGAAAATGGGAACCATGAGCACATAACCAATGCCTGGACAACTCTTCAGCAGGCACACTGTTGCCAAAGTGATAAATCTGGGTAGCGAGCAGTTGAGCAGTCAGCAGCTGAGACAAAGACAGTCTGTCCTCTAACAGAAGAGCTCCATTGGATATACACACTGTTGTGCAGAACAAAGCAGTGATTTGTAGTTGTCATAAACAAGATTTCACCAGATATCCTTGAGCTCTCATATACCTGATGAACATCAAGGCTCCTGCAGATTCTGCTTCTTTAAGTTCAAAGGATTAGGAAGTCCACAGCAGCCACAGGCTCTTCATTCTTGTCAACTCTTAATTATTTTCCGGTTCTTTCTGGTAATGCCTCTTTTAACCTCAGTAGCTACTTCTTCTTCTTCACCTCTGTTCATCTCGCCTTCAGCTTTGTGAGATTTCAGTCACACACTGGCAAATATCACGTTCTGGGTTCAGCCATCCTTACATATGGTAACTGTTCCTCATGTCAACTACTATTGAACAATTACAAAACTTCCCTCAAGTGGCGACCTGAGGCGAAGAACTAACGTTCATAAGTAGAGCAACCTGATCTCTCTTTGGTGTGCTCTTCTGAGACACAGCAGCAAGGGTGATTGCTCTAGATTCCAAGTAATGAGAAGACCCCTTGGGCTTGTTGAGACTGCAGGCAGATGGTGGACAGGTGGGAAGGAACAAGTATCCCCATGAGTCTAGCTTCAAATCTGCTTTTTGCTGCCTTTCCAAGTGCAGTAAAGCAGAAAAAGGAAAAAGGAATTCAGAACATTAGATTAATCACTAATGTCAACAGTACTGGTATTGCAGTAGTGGAAACCAAAAGTATTCTAATTGTCTGAAAACTGACTTACTTGGGGGAAAAATGTTCAAAAATTTGGCTGGAAACCTTCCTGAAGCCTATCATTGTAATTGCATGAAGCTTCATATTTATGTATTTCTACAAACAGCTTAATGCATGTGACAGTCCCACAGTCTTGTTGACTACTTACAATGCAGCGGACCACAATAAAAGAAAGGTCAGACAAATATACATGAAGTGGGGACACAATATTTAAGAGCTGGGAGCAAGCACAGTGTCTAGACCTGACATCCCACAGCTACATAACTAACAGCAAACCCAAACGAGGACTTCAGTCAGGCTTCAGACCTAATTGAATCAAGAAAACCCAAACACCCTCACCCAGTCTGAGACAATCAACCCAGCCAGCTCCAAGTTTGTGCAAACTCAGGCTGCTGCAAAGTAGCTCAAGTAAAGCTAACCTCCAGTAAAGACTATTTACATTCACTTGAAGACAGCACTGTAGAATATTTCACTCCTGACCCATGCTTTTTTGCAAAGTGAAATTGGATGCTATGTATACAGGTGATAATCACTGAAGTGGATAATCCTGGGGTCCTGACCGCCTGCTTCTGCGTCTGCAGGATAGACATGACCAGTAGGAAATCAAGAAAGTGATTTTAGTGGATGAAAAAATATTCTGTGCCTGGCTTTGTTCTCAGTCACCAGTAAGCCTTGCTCTGAATTTGCAGTGAGCTCCTAAGAGTCGGCTATGTTACCCATAAAATCCCCGTGGAATTCAGTGGATGGGCTGCCTCCCACACAGTTTCAGTCAGGCTTTGTCGCCTTCCACAGTCATTAGAGACACCTTCAGGAGGCAATTCCTCACAAACTGAAACAGGCATCTAAGGAGACTCAACCCTGCTGGCACCAGCTCTTTCCACTGACTGCAAAAAGCTCTGAGCAACCAGAACAAGTGGACAGCTAGCTCTTAGATGGCTGAAATTAAATGTTGCTATTAAATATTCTCAGTGGAGATGAGAGGCAAGGCAGTGTTTCATACCATATAAGTATGCAGACAATGACAGGATCTGATAGAAAAAGTTTACAGTTTCAAGGACATGAAGAAGTAGTGACTAAAACAAATGGCTCTGAGTGGATATCAGAAAATGGTTTGTGATTACAAAAATACTGGACTAGTGTCTTTCTAAGGTTATGCATTATCTTAGTTATATGCAACACTGAAGATATATTTTCTTAGCAGGTGTATATAATTAATCTATTTGACATTCACATCAAATGTATTTCAATGACCAGATGCTTGGCAATACAGACTTAGAGAAGCCTACAGTTCTGAAAGTATAAATGTTTAAAGTAACTACTTTCTATGACACATCTTGTCTTTGCAATTTCTGCACAAGAGAAAAAACAACTCACCTCACCAGCACGTCCACTCATATATGTCTGTTGCACCGGTAGCAACCCCCAGATTGCAAACATATGGTTTACACACTGACTAGAAAAGCTGACCAGTGTACTGGAGATGTCTGGAGAGAATTATTCCCTGTTATATTTAGACAGAAATTATTACTTCTTTGTTAATTTGTGATAATTTAGAAGAATTGGACTCCTCTGTTTAGCAAAAGGGGACATATATTACTGATTTTAAAAATGACATAATTCAGATTTAGGCCAGAAAATCCTGAGAAACATAGCTGATTCCAGTATAACCAGCTATAGTGGAGAGTTAATTACTATGTCATTAAAAGATGATATCCATTACTCTATGTTGCAAAAAGGAAATGCCAACAGATACAGTAAAGTATTGCTGTATTTTGTAAATACAATAAAAAAATTTAAAGTATCAAAAAGTGAGATGACTGCACCCAAAATTCCATTTGTTGTTATGAGTTCTATTTTCAAAATGGAAAATTCATGTCATACATAACAGAAATAATAGACACTCAAATTTGGAAGAGGGGAACTGCACTTTGAAAAAATAATCTGAAGTTTCTTATGGATCTAGAAAGCCTAACCACTACGCCTTAACCACAAGTTTGACACAGATATTGCATATATTTCCTGAGCACACTAAAAAGCTTCCTCCTGAAACGTGCACACATATTCCTTTTCCACATGTTCATTTTCTTTTGGAAAGAACTCTCTGTTCTGAAGGTGAGAGGTATATTTTTCATTCATAAAATTGTTCAGTCCAAATATAAAGTTTTAGCTATCTGAAACCTACACATACAGAGTAGAGTTTGCTCATGTCAATCCTACTGTGGTTAGCATAAAGATTACCATTTGAGAAAAAGAAAACAGGTTAACAAACAGCCTCTAGTAAAACAATAAATCCAGTATACACTAAGAAGGAATAAACATTGTATATGCTGTTGCAGGGAGAACACAAAACAGAGGAGGGAAACAGCAGAAACAAAACGCAAGTCCTAATTTTAATAGGTGACATACGGCATTGTTATAGCAGTTCTGCAGGTTCTATTTAACAAAGGATAAGTTCACACAATCACAAGTCTTGAGTTATTACAGATTAGCAACATACCATTTCTTGTCTAATATGGATGTTTTCCTGCCAGTGAAAATGTCATCACTTGCACAAAGTGGCATAACTCAGTCATGTGGAGCCAGGTGAGCAAATCTCTAGTGCACATGTTTTTAGGAAAAGCAAGCATTTTTTTTGTTTTGTTTTCTGAGTCTAAGTTTAAACAGTATCAGCCACAGAATTGCGCTCGCATCTGTACAGAGTAACCAGGTCAGTAACAATCTGACCTAGCGTATGTGTCTCCACCTAAGTTAGACATCTAGGCTCCCATTATGGGCAGTGGAGAGAAATCAGTGTTCCTGCACTGTTATTCATTTTCTTCCAAAGTAGTCATGTAGAATAAGGCAAATACATCACGCCTCAGCAGGGCCTTTTTCATACCACTGACTATAAAGTGATCTGAGGGTGACTAGCTTAGAAAAGGTTGTCACTGTGGACATCTGAAATTAAACCATCCCTGATGTCAAAACTACAGCAAACACTAAAACATGCATGAAAAGAAAAAACTCATGCACCTAAAAGGATGGTACCTGAAGGGGGCCTACAACAAGGATGGAGAGGGGCTTTTCACAAGGGTGTGTAGTGATAGGACAAGGGGGAATGGCTCTAAACTAAAAGAGGGCAGATTTAGATTAGATATTAGGAAGAAATTCTTCACCATGAGGGTGGTGAAACACTGGCACATGTTGCCCAGAGAAGCTGTGGCTGCCCCCTCCCTGGAAGTGTTCAAGGCCAGGTTGGATGGAGCTCTGAGCAACCTGGTCTAGTGGAAGGTGTCCCTGCCCATGGCAGGGGGATTGGAACTAGATGATCTTTAAGGACCCTTCCAACTCTTACCATTCTAT
>Ga0181612_141178_pt1 | contig 10246 bp, 5 predicted proteins | sample HoacroProtozoa21_FD_119630 | JGI IMG/M metagenome (GOLD analysis project Ga0181612, IMG submission 119630) | Hoatzin crop microbial communities from Cojedes, Venezuel. Combined Assembly of Gp0051906, Gp0051904, Gp0051908 | reverse complement strand
GGCGGGGCCGGGGCCGGGGCCGGGTCGGGCGGGATCGACCCCATTGATCGGTCGGTCGGTCGGTCCCCGGAGGCGCCCGGTGTGGGCCCCCGCGGGCTTCCCCTCCCGGCTGCAGAAGCAACAGCAGGGGCAGGCGTCCTTCCCGCTGGGGCGTAGTTGCGGTCGGTAACGGGGCGGGGGGCGCCGGTCCGGTTGCCGGGAAAGGCTTCCCCAGGCGGGCGCTGTGGGCCCTGTCAGGCCGGCGGGGCGGCTGCAACAGGCCCGGCTGGGCCTGGGTCTGGCCCTCAAGTGCATGACCGTGTCCGGTATCGTTGCCTGCTCCCACGCCGCAGTTAATTGGGAAAGCGCAGCAGTCTGTCTTCCAACGGCGCTGGCGGGAGCTGAGGGGTCTGGGTGCTATGTGAAGCCGAGCCCTGGGTAGCCCATGGAAATGGAGCACCAGGTCGTTGCAGGGAAGGGTGCAGGAGGCGGAGGGGCTTGTCTCGGCTGTGTTTTGTGCCGCGCAGTTTGTCATTAGTGGTGGGTTTCAGTCGGTACTTACAGATGGCAACACTCAGGCAAAGGGAAGATTTCAAATTCTGTATTTCCTGCAGCAAAATGAGCTGGAGTGCTCTTGTCAGTCACCCTGAACTTTTCTTTTTTGTGTGCCTACTACACAGGCGGTAAGATTTCTTTTTCTTCACTTATATGTTTATTCAGTATAAATAAATGTGGCATTGCAGCGTTTGATGGAGACAGCTGGAGACTGTAGGAAGACACAGGCCAGAGTGACTCGCAATCCCCTGACACGCCTGCAAGAAGTAGAACCCCGTGTCGCAAAGCGACGCTTGTCACAGGCACGGCAGCGGGCTACGCTGGCAAGACTCTTCAGCGGCTTGCAGGAAGCTGTTTTATCCCAGTCAGGCAAATCAGCCTCAAAGGTGCGGAGCAGCGACTGTATTTCTCTATGTATCACTGTTATACATGGGTATGTTTAAATTTAAACCAGGCTTATGAGGATGGCCACTGTATCTTTACAGGTGCCAGTGTGTGTGTAATTTCACTGTGTGCCGCTTTCCTGTGTCTCTTTTACTTTAAAGCTGCCAGCTCAGCGTAAGCAAATTGTTCAGTTTGTAGTCTCTGGGTCATGGGTTTATCATGTGCCTTATCTGCACTTTTCTTGTGGAGTTTTTGCAGCTGCTTTCTAGCTTTGCGGCTTCTTTATAGCATTTTGGAAACAAACCAAGGGATCCCATGATGAAGTTATCTTGATTTCACAGCATTTTGCTATGAAATCAGAATAGTGAGTTAGGGACAGAAGAAGTTACAGGTGAGGGAGTAATTCATTCAGCCTTATGAGGTGCACGCTGTCTTCAAGACACTCTGGAAAAATGTCAGAAAAAAACAACCATCGGTACTGTTTATTGATCTCTACTAAACTAAGAAACTATTTAATCAAAACGAAATGGTTTATAAAGATCAATTTGACCCAAAATGCTACTGAAAAAGTGGATATTCCCATGTGCAAGGCAGAGAAATCCAGAGTCCTTTTATCCTCAACCCTGACACAAATTCATTTAGCTAGATTGGTTACTTTCATTTTTCCAGTGTGTCAGATGGAGAGGGTAATGACTGTTTAGGACAGGAATTGCCCTGGTAAAGGGCTTTGAGGCTCTGAACATGCGAAATACTGCTGTCTGGGGCTTGTGCCTGCTAAACTCCTTACCTCTTGTGCTGTTTGAGGTAAGAGTTCAGTTTGCCATGTTCTGAAGAAGATGCAAGTTAAGCTGAAGTCACCAAAAGCCAAGACTGAACGGATACTTGTTTTGTCTAGTCTAAGGGGGACTATGTTCACATACCAATTCTTAAAATTGCTTTTTCACAGTATTGTATGCGCCTTGTCTGACTTTTGGGGGCCGAGGAAGTTCAGTCTCTTGAGGATATACAGATATACAGAAGTTCACTTGTAGTCCTAGTACTTAGTGTCTGGCTAAAACATCCAGCATGCAAGCTCTGCAAAGTAGGCATCCTGTCTAAGGTGATTGTGGATGGTCTCACCAATCACGTAAATCTTTGAATATTTTTGAGATGTGTATGTTTAAATGCGTTGGCCACATGTTCTCAGTTGTGTTTGCTATAAATGATGAAGAAATTATGTGCAGCACTGAAGTTATTCCGGTTTACATCAGTGTAGCTGAAAGCAGAATATGGTAAAGGCTTCTCCTCGCAAAATTCTCATGGGAAATGATTAGTAAAGTCTTATACCTAAAGTTGGTGGACATCCAACAAGACTTCACAGCATGCTATTTCTGGACATACTCCAAGGAGAGCACCATCCAAACAAGACCATTTGCTGATGAAAGATCAGCGTTCAGTAGTAAATGTCTATGTGACTGGGTGTTACATGTATGTACTGCATAATATGTACCCCAATATTTATATTCTAGATGTAAGTTTGCTCTGGTATTAGTTCTTTCCACTTTTCTTATGTATAAGGGTAGCTGGTGAAACAACACAGTTGTTTTCACAGAGACATCGAGATAACTGAAGGTCAAAATGAAGGAAAAGTGAAGAAAACAACCAATTCATGTTAAAACATGAATCTAGTCAGAGCAGAGAGCAATCAGTTCTGATTTCTTCTTGTGTTCAGTATCAGGTTTTGCGCAAGGCTAAGGGATCTATCCGGAAGTTGGAGCAAACCTTGGGTTCTTCACTGAAGATGAAAGGTAACTGTATGCACGTATTTGCTTTGGACAGAGAGCCTGGACTTGCTTTTTATTTATTTGTTAAATAGAGACAGATGGGTACACGTCTGAGTCTGTTGAAGTATTAGAGCCAACTGTGGCTTTTGTTGTAGCAGCAAGCAAGGGATAGCGAAAAGTCTATCGACCCACTGAGCACTGCACTCGGAAATGCCCCTCTGACTCTCAGTCATTCCTGCCTCCTCCCCAGCCTTGTCCAGGTGAAGGAGGGAAGCAAGTAGTGCCTTCTGTCCTGTGAAAGCAGGCAGTTCAGGCAGAGTGCCCTTGTCACCCGGCTGCCGATGTCCCCCCCGGCGGGTGTGGGGCTGGCGTGGGTTCCCAGGCTGCGTTATTGCGTCCCCGCTGTGCTCCCTCTGGCTGCAGCGATGCAAAAAAATTGCTATTCATGCAACTTGCATCTCCGACAATTTGCATCTATTAAAAGTCCCAGTGCTTAAAATGAGCAACCTCCTCTGAATGCACATCGTTGGATAACCCAGAAGAGTCAGTCATAGGTAGAAGGAATAGTCTGACAAAGCAGTGAGGCTGGTTGAGGAGAGTTTGGAGGTAAACTTCCCCTTGTATTTACTTGCATATATGTATAATTCATACCGCTTGTAAATCACGGGTTGTTTGTCAGGGGTTTTTAGATGCAATTTGCTCATTATATCGCAGTCACAAAATACTGTATTGACTAGTGCTTGCCTGGACTTTCATTTGCTGTTTGTTTTCACCATCAGTTCTGTCAGACCAACGTTAGGAAAAAGGCATTGATTCTAAGTTCCTCGATGATCATAAACTCCCAATATTGCTAGTTACATTGCAGGAGAGGCAGAGGTGTCTCCTTTCACATCATTTTTGCCTAATGAAGAGCTCCGGCTCGTGAAGGACCGGTTGTTGAAATTATTCTGTTTGGTTGCGGCTGAGGGTGAGAGGGAATCCAAAAGTGCCACTGATGTGACAGTAATCTTTCTGCTGGCAGCAGAGTCCTTCAGTGTGGAGGATGGGAACCCATCCAGCTTGGAGGAAGTCAGGGAGGAATATGTCAAGAGGCACTTCGGCAGTCACAGGTAAGGGCTTATACCAATCAAGGAAAGATTACAGTATGTTGAGCTTGCTTCAATCCCAGCGTCTCTGAAACTCTTTGTCATTGTGACTGAATTTCCAAGCAGAGGCCTTTCATCGTGAGGAAAAGATGAAGAGATTTCGCCTGGGCCCGTGTAATCCTGTAGAGTGCATGAACACTCTAGGCATGTTGTTGGTCTCATTTCCAGTCAGCGCTTTGATTTCTTTCCCTTCTATGTAGCTTGTCTCAACTAAGGACTTCTCATTTGCCTGCAAAGCAAAACAAGGAGGGGAAAGCTGGCTTGGGAAGAATGGCCCTGGACTCTGAAGTGACCGTGACAAGGGCCTTATTAATCCAGTTAAGAAGTTGTTCATGTGGCTTTTTTTCCTGTGTGTTCTTTCCAGCACTGCATCAGCCTCAGAAGCTGTGAGTGAGAATGACTCTATTGTCTGGTGTTTCATTCAAGAATGTGAAAAACAAACAATGGCAGAGGATGAGAAGCCAGAATTTGTCCAGTCTCCAGACACTTCATCCCCAGATCTGGTGGAATTTGAACGGTAGGTGCATGCCACGTTGCCTTCATTTTTGCAGTCTGTTCACATTAACACCATGCATCCAGTCACTGGCGTTTGTGCAGCCCTGCTGGAGCCTGCATCTGCCTTGCAGAAGCTTTGTGCCAGCAACTTTGGCCCTGCTGGTGAGGAGGCCGAGCACCTCCCAAGTCCCTTACCTGCAACTTGCGTGTGAATGGACTTCCAGCATCGTAGCAGCCCCCAGCTCTCCAGGCCTTGGAAAATCCCTGAGGATTTTTCACCCATCCTCAAGAAAGAGAAAAAATTTTCTTTCAAGTGTGTCAGTCGCTGTGTGGCCGTGCTTTCCTGCTGTCCAGATGGCTTGCAGAGTAAGATGCAGCACACCCGCTAACAGCAGCGGTTTAACAGGGAAGCTTGGGTGGAACAGGAGGTTATTCATCCACCATTATGCAGGTGCGTGTCCCTGTGTGTTTCTGGTATCAGTACCACAATCAAGTTATATCCCTGCAATGAGGATACATTTTAGGAATGTAGGAATTGCTGCACTGGATGAAATTCTCAAGAGTGCAGCTCTATGTGTTCTGGGGAGGTGCAGGAACCAGAGGTGGGCAGATGCTTTCTCCAACAGTGATGTTCATCCTGCCTCTAATGGCATTGTTATGAGGAGCTTGAGCACTGTTGCCCCTTGGAGAAATAGACCCTCAGCTCCTGGCATGCTGGAGTACTTTTTTTGTGGGATAAGGTCAAGGCAAGGCTGGATGTGGCAAGGGAAGTTCATGTAGTCCTCAGACTGCAGGCTGCGGAATAGCGGTGGTCTGGAAGACACCAGATGGCACTCCTCAAAATGTCTGCAGCACGAGGGAGAGGAGGAGAACATAAATTCTTATACGTACATTACACTTCTAGCTAGTGGGTGCAAGTCTGTAGCCCCCTTTAGGATCGGCCCCTAACTGCCTGATGCAAGATCTAAAAATCAAAGACTACTGTTCCTGTGTCAGTGGTCCATGTTTTTTCATCTGGGGTTGTAATGGTAAAATTACTGTTTTTTTCAAAGTTATTGATGTCTTAAGAGTGAGCACATTATTAATCACATTCTTCCACGTGCTGTCAAACAGCACCAGGAGGTACTTAGGAGGTCATGGATGCTTTTCCAAAAGGATAGATGATCATTTCATGGTAAAGATTTGAGAAACAGATGGATGTCTAATCTATCCTGTACCATCAAGCAGAACAATTTTACCCTGACCATTCCAGAGTTAAGACTATGAAGTGCAGGAGAATCCATAGCTGCAGCTGGCACCCTCTTCCACATTAACAAGAACTTCTGCGGCTCCTCCTTCTCTTTTGCCTTGAACTGGTGCTTGTTTATAACGTTCCCTTGGATTATTGAGTTTTTCATGCAAAGGAGGCTGTAGCTGTGCCAGCAGATGGCATCAGCCTCCTGCTGCTGTTCCTGCTCTTGCTCCTGTGAGAAGCGGCAGTGGCTGTAGTAAGGTGTCATTTACAAGACCTTGAAATGTGCTGAATCAAGATTTTCTGGGGGAAGTAAGGTCTGTTTCACCAAAGGCTGCACGACAAACACCTGACTTACCCCTTCTCCACTGACAAGGTAGACCAGGGCCTGTACTGTGTAGACTCTGGCACGTACCCTACAGTCTTACGGCAGGCTGCAGTTGTTTCATAGCTAATTCTTCTCAAAAATTGATCTTTTATAACAAGCATAAAACAATAGGGATGCTTCAGCAAAGAAAATAACAGCCTTTTGGTGATCAACTTATCGTATTATTTGGCCAGCATCAGAAATGCTTCGAGCTTCACCAGACTCCATGTCCAGAAGCAGGAGCTACGATGGTAGGACTACACAGTACTCTGTGAAGCGCAAAATGTGGTGGTCTCCCTCCAGCTGGGAAGGAAATAGCTGAGTCATGGTTCAAGCTTGATTTCTTCAGCAAAGCTGTCTAATGGTGATTCGTATTTTTCTGTTTGAGAAACTCCAGATCCTTTTTTGGAGCTGGACATCCAGAATCCTTTCTGAGCGCAATGCCTTACATGAGAACACTTATTCCCTTTCTGGTATTTTGTCTCCAGCAGTGGTGGAGTATGGAAGCTGGAGTTTAAACATGTTTATGCTTGTGTGCAGAACTATCCTAAGATTTTCAATATTGCTTTGTTGGAACAATTTTTTTTTTAAAGAAAAAGAAAAGATTGAACTCTTTTGAGTTACTTTCTCATGCAGTACTGTTCAGTTAATCAGGAAATGTGCTCATTTGGGACATCTTCCAAGGAAACATTTTGAGCCCAAACTTAGTAACGATGACTGCTGTTTATAGAACTCTTGGTTTGTACTCCTTTGATCTTATTATTTTCATCTGAGACGCTCTAAGCATTTAATAAACGTAAAATAACCTTCAGTGCCGCTTTCTGAAGTAGGCATTGTTATGCCTGGTTCACTGTGTCACACAGTGCTAACAGATGAAGCGGGCTCATTCTGAGATGTAGTCACCTAGTTGAGATTATGACACTTATGTTCAGTTGCCAGTTTCACTACAGACTGTGTAGAAGTCAGTCTTAGGGATGCGTTTCCTCCGATATAAAATGGACGAAATTGGGCTCCCATGATTATTTCAGTCAGAGCGGCCAGGCCTGGGATAGTCTTTTTCTGTCTGCATGCATATTACCTAATACCTCAGGATATGACCTCAGCCAAGACTTTAAAGTGTAGTGCAATGCCAGTAAAAGTATAAAAAGTGACTTACAGTGTAAAAGCCTCAGGATACAAAAGCAAGTGACTCAAAATGTATTAAATGCCAGACTGAGGTTTGCCTGTGCAAGAAGTACAGCCTGTGGCGCCTGGAGCTTCTGTTGTGAGGAGTCCTGCTTGAGGCTGTGGCTGATCGTGCCATTTGCAGATGAAATCTTGGCAGAACAGAGTTGCTAATATCTTCAGTATTGGGCAACCTTCAGTAACTGTATGAAGTCTTAGAGGGGGGGAGTCAGTGAAGTAGTTACAAATCAGCTACTCCCCAGGCTCCTGTTGATTTACAGTAGATAGCTGCCTCATAGCCTGCTCTTAAGACATGCTCCCTTTCCTTTCATTACAGATACCTGTATTTTTATAAACACACAGTGGACCTGCTGATAGAGCATGGAACTGTTTGCATTGAGGAGGTGCCTCTTCCTGAGGTCTCCACGGCTATTTCCCACCTGTGGCAAGAGCTGTCTGAAGAAAGGAGAGACAGCATCTTGCAGTACTGTAGCCAAAGAGATTTCTTCATGGATCCTAAGGCTGCTTGCCAAGAGCCTGCATGCACTGAAGGTAGTGTGAGGGACAGCCGAGGTAACAGTGAGGAGGCCAGTGGTTCCTCAGTCTCCACACCAGAGGAAGTAAGTGCTCAGTAACACACATCATCTGCCTCTCTAACTCCAAGCCTTCAGGTGCTAACTGGCTCTGCAGGTTTTAGTTGCAAACATACAGTGTGTGTAATTAAGCTTTCCCAAGACCCCTTGAATGCATAAATAGAGACAATAAGCAGTCTTTGAGTAAATGTCTGCACCAAAATTCTCCCTTGGTAAGATACACAGCAAGCTATAGGAGTGCAGTGGTAGTAATCCCGCTAGCCTCCACTGACCTGTAGAGCTTCTGTGCTAAGTAACAGTTAAATTTGATGTAACTTGCTCCAGGAGGAGGGAGCAAAAACAAGAATTATACAGTTACTATGCTATGTAAACTCTCCAAGGAGCACAGATGAGCTAAATCAGAAGGAATACCCAGTCTACCAAGGCCTGCTGTGTTTTGGGTTGGGTGTTTTTTTCACCAAAGCACTTGGTAGCAAAGAGAAAGTATTTGTAGACCAGTTCCAGTGGTACAGGGCTAATGACTCCCTGTGCCACGCACCTCTGCAGAGCCAAGAAGTCAGTGACTGAGTAGACGAGGGCATTTGTTAAAAAGAGATTAAATAACAGCCAACTCTTTGTGAACTGTTCCTGGAGCACTGATTACTTAAGTAACTAGCTTTTCAAAGGCATGTGTGTAATTTTATTAGTTGCAAGGGAGGGACAGGTGTCCACCTTTAGCACCTAAGTAATTGCATTGACAAGTTCTTTCTGAGTCTCAGGACACAACCCATATTGCTGACCTCCTCAGGAAATGTCATGAGGATATGTGTACAGTACTTTCTGGCCCAGAAAATGTGTGAACTACATTATGGCAGAGTGAACTAATAAGCTTATTGGTCTGTCACAAGGAGCATCCAAACTCCTTTGTAAGCCAGGTCACACTCTGGAATCAGATTTGGGGGATACTGGCTGGTACAGCTGAGATCTCCATCCGTAAGGAGCAGCCCCCAGTCAAGTCTCTAAAGCACTGATACAATTAATGGTTTTCACTGATTTTTTGGGAGAGGTAATGTTAAGTCTAATTCCTAGAGGTTGAAGCACAGGCCTAAGGAAATGGGCTAACCTTGTGTTCCTAGTCATGAAACACGGTTATTCTTTATTATTCCTGTCTCCACAAAACCCTCTTGGTTTACTCTAGCCATAAGCATACCTGTTAAATGGAAAGAAAGAATATCATGCTTTTAAAGACTCCATTATTAAAAAAGATGCCCTAGTAAAACTTTTAGGTGGCTGGATATGTTGACATCTGAAGTGTTTTCTCTGATAGGTAATGTTTGAAGATGCGTTCGATGTTGCTGCTGGTTTCCTTGACAGAAGCAAGACTCAGGGAATGGCTAGCCAGAGGTAAGTTACAAACGCACCCTTTTTGCTAGACAGAGTAAGTTAAGAGCCCACTGTCAATACTCCATGGCAAGTTTGCTGTGGAGCAAGGCAATAGCCTAGCTTCCTTCTTTGTGCCTAATTTTTAGTAAATGGGTAGAACAGCAGCGTCTAGCAGTTGTGCTCACAATAATAGGGTCTCTTAAGGTGCAAAAGTGAAATGATTAATAGGCATTTACAGCAGAATCAGTAAGAATCACTTAGTAAGGGCACCCCGGTCACTTCAGGATAACTGGCATCCTACTGATTTTCTTCACCACTTTGCATAGCTTTCCATCTTTTCAAATTACAATCTTTGTAATGTTTTCCTTTTTTCTGTCTCACTTACCAGGTCTATGAGGACCATAAGGCATTTGCTGGATAAATCAGCTAATCATGAACTGTACTCTCATTTTTTTAATGATACAAAAATGATCATTTTTTAACATTGTGTCCCTTACCTTTTCAAGTACCCTAGTTCAATCACAAGGAGGTGATCAGCCTAAAGTGTGGTTGACCAGAACAGTAACATCAAAGAAACACAAGACTTATTTAATAACATCTCTTTCCTCTGCAGGTCAGATAAGTTACCTAAAAGAGAACATGTCAGATACAAAGCTGGCACTGCCTTTGATTTTTCCCAGTAGACCAAAGAAAGAAAAGGGTTGCTTTCCTCGGGGGAAATCACATTATGACTCATCTTTTATGCATTCTTGCAACTTAGTCTGCGTTAGGATTGTTTCTCTTTGCAAATAGTTGTTTTAATCTGGTTTTTAAAATCCTGTTTTCTACTTATTTTTCCATATTTCGAGATTTCTTTAGTGTGAATCTCTGCTCTCTTTCCCCACCATTCCACCTTGCACTTCCAGAACAGAATGAATGGAAATCAGGTTGTTTTGGCTGTTGATCAGAACGTACTTCACAGAATCACAGAATCAGTGAATGTTAGGGGTTGGAAGGGACCTCTGGAGATCATCTAGTCCAATGCCCCCTGACAAAGCAGGGTCACCTAGAGCAGGCTGCACAGGCCCGTGTCCAGGTGAGTTTTGAATATCTCCAGAGAAGGAGACTCCACAACCTCCCTGGGCAGCCTGTTCCAGTGCTCCATCACCCTCGAAGCAAAGAAGTTCTTCCTCATGTTCAGATGGAACTTCCTCTGCTGCAGTTTGTGC
>Ga0181612_127579_pt1 | contig 10246 bp, 10 predicted proteins | sample HoacroProtozoa21_FD_119630 | JGI IMG/M metagenome (GOLD analysis project Ga0181612, IMG submission 119630) | Hoatzin crop microbial communities from Cojedes, Venezuel. Combined Assembly of Gp0051906, Gp0051904, Gp0051908 | reverse complement strand
TTACATGCCTCCGCATCCTCCGTAGCCTGCTGTCCGCCAGCCACATACACATAGTTGCCATGCTGTGCCAGCGTGGCGTTGGCCAACGGCACCGGCAACTGCGGCCAGTCGCGGTCCGCCACCACCCTGCCGTCGCGGTACGTCAGCGCAAACACCTGCGCCGTGCAGCTGTCGGCATTGCACCCGCCTATGCACAGCAGCTCGTCGCCCATCTGTGCCGATACGCCGTAGGCCACGGGCATGGGCAGCGTGTCGGGCAGCAGCTCCGCCACTCCCGTCTGCACATCTATGGCATAGATGCTGCCATGCCAGGCCTTGCGGCCGCCGTTCCAAGGCGTGGCATCGGGGAAATTGGCCCCTCCTGCCACCAGCAGCTTTCCGCCGGAAAAACCGGCAAAGGCACCGGCCACTCCCTTGTTTTCGATGCTATCTGCCACAGCAGGCAGGGCAAGATCAGACGACCATTCTATACGCTCGTTCACCTGTTGGCGGTTGCAACCCGGCAGCAACAGCATGAACAGCAACAGGCACAATAAGGTCTTGTAGTTCTTCATACTACAAAAATAGGAAATTCTATGGGTTTTTCGTAAAAAAATGCCGATTTTTTAGCACAAAGGTCACCGCTTTTTGTCTGCCAGGTACATGCCCCACAGGATCATGGCCGTTCCCAAGAAGAGGAACGCCGTGGGCCTCTCGCCCAGCATGATCCAGGCCGATACGATGGTGGCTATGGGATTGAAGTATATCCAGTTGCCCGCCTGCTGCACGCCCAGGTACTGCACGCACTTGTTCCAAAGGAAATAGCACAAAAACGAGGCCACGATGCTCAGAAACAGCAGGTGCGCAGCCACCTCGCCCCGCATAAGGAGCACAGGTGCCGGCAGTCCGGTATATAGCAGGTACGGCAGTATGGTGGCAAGGCCGTAGAAAAATATCTTGCGGGTAATGAAGAGCGAAGGGTAGCGGTCCACAAGGCCGCGCAGGGTGATATTGTACACTCCCCAGCAGAGGCAGGCCACCAGGGCCAGGATGTCGCCGCGCGGCGACAGGTGCAGCACAAAGTGTCCGTTCAGCACCACCACCGCCATGCCCAGCAAGGCGAGGACGCTGCCCGCGTACTGCAATTTCGACAGCCGCTCCTCCTTATACATTGCCGCCAGCAGCAGCGTACTCACCATGGGACACGAGCACACTATCAGGCTCACGTTGCTGGCGGTAGAATATGCCAGCGCCGTGTTTTCGGCCAGGAAGTATAGCGAGCCGCCCGTGATGCCCAGCGACAGCATCCGCAGCTCGTCCTTCCATGTCTCGGCAAACAGCCGTCTGTGGCACACCGCCACAATCAGCAGGTACGCTATCGCGAACCGCACAAAAAATATTTGTGCCGGCGTAAGTCCGTTGTTTATCAGTATCTTGCTCGATACGTAGGTGGTACCCCATACGCAGACAATGAGAAACGTAATAATATGGTAGCAGGCGGTTCGGTTCATAATCTCTTTTTCAGGTAATGGAGCCCCTTTCTGCCCCATACCACAATGAGGGCAAAGAGGAAGCGGGTGGAAACAATCCACAGGGCGGGGATGCCCAGGGAGGCAAAGACGGTAGTGTCTTCGAGCAGGCTGTGGTTCATAATGAGGTGGTAGTTCACATCGTTAGCCTCGTCGGGCGTTATCTTCCCCTGCTCTTCCAGGTCCATCATCACCGCCCCGCCGTAGCTAATGCCCAGCACGTTGCCCACAATCCACATGTAGGCGGCATTCTCGGGCAGTCCGCAAAAGCGCATCAATGGGCGCAGGGGCCGCACCATCCGTTCCATCAGTCCGTAGTGCTCTACCAGTCGCTGCACTATCATCAGGACAAAAATCAGCAGGGCAATCAGCAGGCTCATCTTGGCCGACGACACCACCCAGGCCCACAGCCAGTTGCCGTCGCCCGCATCCACTGTAATGCCCTCGCCAAAACGGCCCGCCATGTCGTGCGGCAGCACCAGGTTGAGGTACATGGCACACACAAAAGCCATGCACAGGCGTATGACAAACATTTTCCAAAACGAGGACCCTACCCGCTTGTTCACCGCACTCTCCACAAACAAGGCGTGGCACAGGCACATCATAATGCCCACGATGGTGGCTTCGCGCAGCGTGAGCGAGAGCTGCAGCATGGCGGCAATGCCCGCGTAGGTGGTCACAAAGGCCCCCGTGAGGAAGCCCACCGCCGCCTTGCCGGGCAGTCCCACAAAACGCATAACGGGGTCGAGGTACACGGCCAGGGCATCGATAACCCCGTAGTGCTGTGCCACCGTCACCACCAGCGATATGGGCAGCATAATCTTGAGCAGCCACAAGGTCGTCTTAATCGTAGGCCGCACACTCTCCTTCACAGAGTCGCTCAATCGGGTAAAAAACGTTGTTCCTGCCATGGTTTGCAAAGTTACAATACACGCGTCATCTCATGCCACTGTTCGCCGGCCCAGTTCGAGCTGACGATGCCAAAATCCAAAAATCCCATTTCCCGATACAGCTCCACCTTGTCGCCGCCCTATCCTCCGCCACCAAGGTCATATCGGGAATCTTCCGTATCCGTTCCGCCATCAGTTCCTCCGGCCATGCCTCATTAGGCGGGAAACAAACCTGTTCCATCCGAGCCGCTTCCTCAGCTTCCTCTATACGGATTGTCCGAAAGCAAAAATAATCCACACCATTCATACCGGTTCATTGTTAGGGGCCTCAAAATTACTGAATTTTTCGTTACGCCAAATCATCCGCAATGGTTATTAGTATGGTATAGTAGAAAAGTGGAGTAAATCAGGCTATCGCTCAAGGAGGTAACCTCCATTCGCGTTGTCCCGCGATTACATGCAGGAAAACAAACACACACCGCGCAGCAAAAATGCGGCCTATACTTCATACAGTGTTGAGTTTGGAATGTTGAGTGTTTAGGAATACACCGCGCAGCCACTACACCGCGCGGATGCGCGGCTTGTCATTTTCCACCGTGGCCAGTGCCACCTCTATGTGCTTGTCTAAAAACTCAAAACTCTTTTCCATAACTTGTTGCTTTTAGGATTAAACCGAGGCAGGGCATTATCCCCGCCTCGTGAAATGTTCGTTATCGCTTACTTGTACAGGTTGGCGGCCACAGCCGACAGACCCTCCTCGCCCTGCAGTCTGGGATAAGCCTTCTTCACGGCAGCCACAAAGGCGTCGGCCGTCTGGTTGCGAAGGTATAATTTCTTCAGGGTCTTCAGGTACTTCAGCTTGAACTTCATGTCGGCTTTGGTGGCATTGCCGCCGTGGCATCCGGCATACACCTCGCACTTGCTCTTCAGCGCCTGCTTGGCCTCGGCTATCTCGGCATCGAGCACGGCAGGCGACGAAATCTGAAGGGCGTTCATGTGAGCCTGCGTGGCAGCCCAGTGGGTAAGGTATACCTTGCCGCCGATGAGGATGCTGGCAGCGGGGAAGTCGGTGGCAGGCCCGTGGTTGAAGCGGAAGGTCACGCCCGCCAACACAAAGTCCTTGTCGAACTCCTGCTCCACCATCTTGCCGGTAGGCAGTACCATGGCATCGCCAAAGTTTTTCTTAAAGCCGTTGATCATGGCGGCGTAGCCACCCTGCTCTATTTCCTTCTTCATGCCTTGTGCCACAATGATGTCGGCATTGCCGGTGGCACCTATGTGGTAGTCGGCTATGCGTGCCACCACCGGTTTTCCCAGCTTCTTTACGTAGGCATCGAACTCGGCAGCACCATCCTTAAACAGCGGCGACTCCATGGTCACCAGTCCCGTATTGCCTTCGACCACGTAGCTGGCGTCGCCCATCACGTCGCCCGAATAATAAGTGTGCAGCTTGAAAGTGCCCAGATCGGTTACCTTCACGTCGCCCTTTGCCCAAATGTTTACACTCAGTCCGCAGATAGCGGCCAATGTCAAAATCAACTTTTTCATTTTTCTAAATTTTTTAATGGTTTATAATTTCGTGTTTTTTTGTTTTTCTGCGACAAAGGTAATGCGGCAGAGGACCCTTGTCAAGAAGGCACCAAAATGTAGGATAGTTACCAAAAAGTAGGAATTGGGATGCAGGGCGGAAACCGCAAAATAAAGTTTAACTTTCATTAACAAAGTTTCTTTTGGTTACTTAGTTACCAAAAGAAACAAAATCTCTATTTTTGCAGTACACTAACCACGCATACCGCATGAAGACAAAGGAAGTAAACGTAGAATATTTTATGTGCCCCATCAGGCAGGTCATCAGCAAGTTTGGCAACAAGTGGTCGCTGCTGGTCCTGTTCCACCTGCACCGCAGTGCCACGGGCGTGATGCGCTTCAGCGAGTTTCAGCACCAGATGACGGACTGCTCGCAGAAGATGTTGTCGCAGACACTCAATAACCTCGAGGCCAACCACTTGGTCAGCCGCAAGGTTTATCCGGTGGTGCCGCCCAAGGTAGAGTATTCGCTCACCGAGACGGGGCGCTCGCTCATGCCCAGCATCGAGGGACTCATCAAGTGGGCGCAAGAAAATTTCGACAAGGTGGTGGAACGGTAGTTATCCCTGTTCCTTAAGCGACTTGTTTATTTGGGCGATGTACGAAAGGATTTCGTCGCGCCCGGTGCCGTCGTGCGACGAGGTGACGAAGTACGGCGGCAGTTCTTCCCACTCCTCCTTCAGGGTGTCGAGAAACGTCTGTATGTTGGCGTTCAGCTTGGTTGTCCCCAGCTTGTCGGCTTTGGTAAACACCAGGCTAAAGGGGATGCCCTCCTCGCCCAGGTGCGTAATAAACTGTAGGTCGATGGGCTGCGGCGTCAGGCGACTGTCGATCAGCAGAAACAGGTTGGTCAGCTCGGCCCGCTGTGCCAGGTAGTCGTCTATCACCTTCTGTATCTGCGCCTGCATCTTCTTGCCCCGCTGCGCGTAGCCGTAGCCGGGCAGGTCCACCAGGTACCAGCTGCCGTTGATAATAAAGTGGTTGATGAGCGTGGTCTTGCCGGGCGTGGACGAGGTCTGCGCCAGCTTCTTGCGACCTGTAAGGAGGTTGATGAGACTCGACTTGCCGACGTTGGAGCGGCCAATGAATGCGTACTCGGGCAGGCCCGTCTGCGGGCACTTGCGCACGTCGGTGTTGCTGATGACAAATTCGGCTGACTTGATTACTTGCATGGCAGTGTATGGTTTAATGTGATGCGTGCGCCTCCAGCAGTTGCTGCAGGGTGCTGGCAAAGGCGGCCGAAAGCGTGGCAAAGTCCACCTCCCTGCCCAGTTCGTGCTGCAGCGAGGTCACCCCTTTGTCCACAAATCCGCAGGGATTGATGTACGAGAAGTAGCGCAGGTCGGTATTGACATTGAAGGCCAGTCCGTGCATGGTCACGTAGCGACTGCACCGCACGCCTATGGCGCATATCTTGCGCTCGCGCGCCGTGCCTACGTCGAGCCACACGCCGGTGGCGCCTTCCGAGCGTCCCGCGCCCTCCACGCCGTAGTCGGCGCAGGTGCGTATGACCGCCTCTTCCAGCAGGTAGATGTACTGCTTCACCCCCAGCCCGAAGTCCTCGAGGTTGATGATGGGGTAACACACCAGCTGTCCGGGACCGTGGTAGGTAATGTCGCCGCCCCTGTCTATATGAAAATAGGTGGCCCCTATCTGCCGCAGCCGCTCCTCGCTCACCAGCAGGTTTTGCACCTTGCCGCTGCGTCCCAGCGTATAGACGTGCGGGTGCTGGCAGAGGATGATGCGGTTGGTGTACGGCGCACTCTGCAGCTTGGCATCTATCAGTTCGCCAAACAGCTTTTCCTGTCGCGCCCACGCCTCGGCATAAGGCACCAGCTCCCAGTCTTCTATCACACTTTTCATACCGCAAAGTTACGAAAAATATCGATTTCTGCCTCCTTGAAAAATTACAGGGCCATTTTATTTTGCACATCCCCCAACTTTGTCTTATATTTGCGTATGTTATTTACAAAAGTATGCAGGCGGAAGTCGTCTTAAAATATTTCCCCCACCTCACCGATGCGCAAGTCGCTCAACTTGAGGCGCTGGCACCGCTTTACGAGACGTGGAACGAAAAGATCAACGTCGTCTCGCGCCGCGACATTCCCAACCTCTACCTCCACCACGTGCTGCACTCGCTGGGCATTGCCAAGGTGTGCCCCTTTGTGCCCGGCACGCGCGTCATGGACCTGGGTACGGGGGGCGGCTTTCCGGGCATACCGCTGGCCATCCTCCTGCCCGAGGCGCATTTTCACCTCATCGACGGGACGGGGAAAAAGATACGGGTGGTCACCGAGATAGCGCAGCACATAGGGCTGAAGAACGTGACGCTGGCACACCGGCGCGCCGAGGAGGAGAAAGAGGTGTTCGACTTTGTGGTGAGCCGCGCGGTCATGCCCTTGCCCGACCTGCTCAAGGTGGCCCGCAAAAACATGGGCGGGAAGTCGCACAACCCGCTTCCCAACGGACTGCTCTGCCTCAAGGGCGGCGATCTGTCCGACGAACTGAAGGGCATGCGGCAGCCGGTGCAAACATGGGAGCTGTCCGACTATTTCGACGAAGAGTTTTTTGCCACCAAAAAAGTAATTTTTGTAGCCGTATGAAGATAAAGAGCTTTGAATTCAACATGTTTCCCGAAAACACCTACGTAGTGTGGGACGACACCTCCGAGGCGGCCATCATCGACCCCGGGTGCTACTACAAGGAAGAGAAGGCGGCGCTGCGCGACTTCATAGCCGACGAGCACCTCACGGTGAAGCACCTGCTCAATACGCACCTGCACCCCGACCACGTGTTTGGCAACCACTTTGTGGAACAGACCTTTGGCGTAAAGGCGGAGTGCCACGAGGCCGAGCTGCGCTGGGTGGACGAGGCCAAGAAACTGTCGCGTGCCTGGAACATCCCGCTCGAGGATCCCATCGAGGCACCTACGCACTTCTTGTACGATGGCGACGTGGTGCGCTTCGGGCATACCGAACTCAAGGTCATACACGTCCCGGGGCACAGTCCGGGCAGCATCGTGTTCTACTGCGCCGAAGAGCACTGCATGTTTGCGGGCGACGTCCTGTTTCAAGGCAGCATAGGCCGCACCGACCTGGCGGGAGGCAACTTCGACACGCTCTACTCCTCCATCTGCAGCCGCCTCTTCATCCTGCCCGACGACACGCTGGTCTATACGGGACACGGCGCCCCCACCACCATCGGGGCAGAGAAAAAGGAAAACCCGTTTTTCAAACGATAACAACAAACAACTACAACCAATATGAAGACAGACCTTTTAATGAATCGCCACATCGGCATTACCAAAGACGACGAGCCGCGCATGCTCCGCAAAATCGGGGTGCAGTCGCTCGACGAGTTAATCGACAAGACCATACCGGCCAACATCAGGCTGAAGGAACCGCTCCGGTTGCCGGCTGCCATGACCGAGGGCCAATATGCGGAACACATTGCCCGCCTGGCCGCCATGAACAAGCTGTACAAGACTTATATCGGACAGGGATGGTACGGCACCATCCTGCCGGCTGTCATACAGCGCAACATATTCGAAAACCCGGTGTGGTACACCTCGTACACGCCCTATCAGACGGAGGTATCGCAGGGACGCCTCGAGGCGCTGCTCAACTTCCAGACGGTCATCACCGACCTCACCTCCATGCCGCTGGCCAACTGCTCGCTGCTCGACGAGGCGACGGCGGGTGCCGAGGCGGTAACCATGATGTACCACCTGCGCACGCGCGACCAGCAGAAGGCGGGCGCCAACGTGGTGTTTGTCGATGAAAAGGTATTTGCCGATACGCAGGCGGTCATCCGCACGCGGGCCATCCCGCAGGGCATGGTGCTCAAGGTGGGCGACTACCGCTCGCTGCAACTCACGCCCGACATCTTTGCCGTGGTGCTGCAGTACCCCAATGCCGAGGGCAGCGTGGAAGACTACCGCACCCTGGTGGAACAGGCACATGCCGCCAACGTAAAAGTGGCGGTGGCTGCCGACATCCTCAGCCTGGCGCTGCTCACGCCTCCGGGCGAATGGGGTGCCGACATTGTGTTTGGCAGCACGCAGCGACTGGGCATTCCTATGTTTTACGGGGGACCGTCAGCTGCCTACTTTGCCACGCGCGACGAGTACAAGCGCAACATGCCGGGACGCATCATCGGCATCTCCAAAGACAAGTATGGGAAGCCTTGCTACCGCATGGCACTGCAGACGCGCGAACAACACATCAAGCGCGAGAAGGCCACGTCCAATATCTGCACCTCGCAGGCACTGCTGGCTACCATGGCGGGCATGTATGCGGTGTATCACGGACCCGAGGGCATACGCACCATCGTGACGCGCATCCACAGTATCGCCGTGCTGCTGACCGACGAACTGCAGAAGATGGGCTACCGCCAGACCAATGCGGAGTACTTCGACACTTTGCGCCTGCAACTGCCCGACGGCATCACCATCGAACAGCTGCGGGAAGTGGCACTCGACAACCAGGTAAATCTGTACTACGATGCCGACGCGGTGCAGCTGAGTGTAGATGAGACCACCGATGTGGACGACGTGAACGTGCTGCTGCGCATCTTTGCCAAGGCTGCCGGCATGGACGAGGCGCCGCGCATAAGCGACGTACCGCAGGCTGCCGATCCGGTCCACCACCGTACGTCTGAGTACCTTACACACGACATCTTCCGCCGCTATCATACCGAGATGGAGATGATGCGCTACATCAAGCGACTGGACCGCAAGGACATCTCGCTTACGCACTCCATGATATCGCTGGGCAGCTGCACCATGAAGATGACGTGCGCTGCCGAGATGCTGCCGCTGAGCCGTCCCGAATTTGCCAACCTGCACCCGCTGGTGCCTGCCGACCAGGCCGAGGGCTACCGCCAACTCATCGACAACCTGTGCGAAGAGCTGGAGATTATCACCGGGTTCGACGGCGTCACGCTGCAGCCCAACTCGGGCGCTGCGGGCGAATATACGGGTCTGCGCGTCATACGCGCCTACCTGGAAAGCATCGGGCAGGGACACCGCCAAATAGTGCTCATCCCCGCCTCCGCCCACGGCACCAACCCCGCCTCGGCGGTACAGGCCGGCTTCACGCCGGTAGTGGTGGCATGCGACGCACAGGGCAACGTGGACGTGGACGACCTGCGGACCAAGGCCGAGGCCAACAAGGACAACCTGGCCGCCCTCATGATTACCTACCCCTCCACGCACGGCATCTTTGAGCAAGAGATAGTGCTGATATGCGACATCATTCACCAGAACGGTGGACAAGTCTATATGGACGGCGCCAACATGAACGCACAGGTGGGGCTCACCAATCCGGGCACCATCGGTGCCGACGTGTGCCACCTCAACCTGCACAAGACCTTCTCCTCGCCCCACGGCGGTGGCGGTCCCGGTGTGGGACCGGTGTGCGTCAAGCGCCACTTGGTAGCCTTCCTGCCGGGACACCGGCTGTTTGGCAGCGCCGCCAACGAGGTGTCGTCTGCTCCCTACGGCAGCGCAGGCATCCTGCCCATCACCTACGGCTACATCCGCATGATGGGTGCCGAAGGCCTCACGCGCGCCACCAAGATAGCCATCCTCAGCGCCAACTACCTGGCCGCACACTTCAACGAAAACTATGGCATCGTGTATCGCGGCAAGACGGGCTTTGTGGGACACGAAATGATTCTCGACTGCCGCTACCTGCACGACCAGGTGGGCGTGAGCGAGGCCGACATTGCCAAGCGACTGATGGACTACGGCTACCACGCCCCCACTCTCAGTTTCCCCGTCCACGGCACCCTCATGATAGAGCCTACCGAGAGCGAGAGCCTGGCCGAGCTGGACAACTTCATCGACGTTATGCTGCATATATGGGACGAGATACAGGAGGTCAAGGACGGCCGCGCCGACAAGGCCGACAACGTGCTGTGCAACGCGCCGCATCCCGAATACGAGGCCGTAGCCGACGAGTGGACGCACAGCTACTCACGCCAAAAGGCCGTTTATCCTACCAACAATGTGAAGGAAAACAAGTTCTGGATCAATGTGGCACGCGTAAACGACACCTTGGGCGACCGCAACCTGCTCGCCACCCGCTATAAGACTTTCGACGAGTAACGCCTTGCGCTACACGCCGCTATTTAAAAGGCACCGTGACAACTCCTGTCGCGGTGCCTTGTTTTATGCACATACGTAAGCAAAGAAACGATAGCGCACTTTCGTGCAAAGGTTCGCTGCCACACTTCTGATTCTTTGGCAGCGCGCCCGCC
>Ga0181612_114920_pt1 | contig 10246 bp, 4 predicted proteins | sample HoacroProtozoa21_FD_119630 | JGI IMG/M metagenome (GOLD analysis project Ga0181612, IMG submission 119630) | Hoatzin crop microbial communities from Cojedes, Venezuel. Combined Assembly of Gp0051906, Gp0051904, Gp0051908 | reverse complement strand
TTCGGAAAAATTTCTTTACTGAAAGAGTGGTCAGGGATTGGGGCAGGGTGCCCAGGGAAGTGGTGGACTTACCATCCCTGGAGGTGTTCCAAAAACGTGTAGGTATGGCACTTCGGGACATGGTTTAGTAGGCATGGTGGTAATGGGTTGACGGCTGGAATTGATGGTCTTACAGGTCTTTTCCAACCTTAATGATTCCATGAGTCTATAATTCTATGATTCTTTTCCCTCAAAAGTAATTCTCCCCTCAGCACATGTATTACATTTTTGGTGACTGGTGGTAACACAAGGCTAAAGATAATTCTTTGTATTGTACATCTCTTCTTAAAAGAGAAGCCCTATTCTTCTGTTGTATATTTTCTGAAAAAACATAAATCTGTTTTCTCAAAGTTGAACATTTTCTTTTCATAACAACATACGTTCCACTGTTTCACTCTATGGCATTAGTCAAGAAAGCAACCCTAACTCGCAAGCACAACAGTTGATTTGCAGTGTGCTACAACAGTAGAAGAGCTTCAAAGTTGAACACAATTGTGACTGACAGAGATAAAATCATGCTGAGGCCACAGTGTGAATTAACAATCAACATTGATGAACACCGTGTCTGGTTTTATAATTTTTATAATAAATAGCCTATGAGACCAGTTTATAAAACATAGTAAAGAGAAATGCCTTACTTTACAGGAATTAGTTTGGAGAGAATTTGTAGGAAATAGTTTGCAGGGTCTCCTTGGTAGGAGCCTGATGTCCTATGACAGTCCCAGGTACTTCTCAGCCTAAGTCCATGGCTCCTCAGCAGGGACCTGGGCAGCCATGTGCAAGCACAAACACTGTCTACTCACTTGATTCCACAAGTTGACATGTCAGAACCACTTATGCAGGCTGCAATTCCCAGAGTCTAACCTTCCTTCCTATATGCAATTATTCCTGATTCTCTCTTTTTCTCATGGTTGTAAGTAGCCTGTCTCAGAATGCTCTCCTGAGGCTATATTTGTCTTCCGTGATATGAAGGCATACAAGCTAGTGGAAACTTTCTGCATGTCTGCATTTTAGCAGTCCAAACATGAAGGGGGATGTCATGCGCTGAGGCTCAGCTGTGGAAGTTTTTCACATACAATCATCTGCTGTCTGTCTTTCATCTACAGCGTAACAGCAATGTAATGGAGACAACAAAATCAACCACATCCAGCTGGAAAGCCCTGACAAGTGATGATTTTCTCACATGTGCCAGGGATACATCCTCAGCACATGCTCAGAATAACTGGGCAGAAAAAGTAAGATTGCTTTCTACATATTACCAATCCTGATACCGGCCATGGCTTCTTTAACAGATGTTGAACTGCCTCTTCTTTCAAATAGGGTATCACCACACCATAAAAGAGCACTAGCCATTTCCCCATTTACTTACATTTTGAGCCACGGAGGCTCACGATACTGTAAAATAAGGAGTGGATCATGCTAGAATTAGATAAAAACTCTGCTCTCTTCTACTGTTGGGAACATGGCTGATTATGCTGGTCACTGCCCCATGATTAAGAGACTACATCAATAGTAAAGAAAGAATAGTTGACGTTTAATCCTCAGGTGTAATCTGCTTTCTAGGAAAATGGTGACATGCCTTATATAAAAGTCACTTACATTGTCCTAGTGTAAAGAAGGGTAAGAATTTTGTCCCTTTCTGTCATTTATAAATCTATCCACATTTCTCCATCTATTTACTATGGTATTTTAATCACACATGGGTTTAAATATAACATTAGAAAAGGCAATACTGAGTAATTTTATCATTGAGAAGTTATGTAATTCATGAAGTACTTCAATAACACAACAGAAAAAAAAAGTCTCTGCATCTGTTTGTCTGGCTAGGGACACAGAAATGTGAATATTGACATATTTTAAAAAAACGAAAAACAACCACACACACAGCTTTCCTGCAGCAGTACAGACTAGGACAAATCATTACAAGTAAGCCAGGCAACTTAATACAGTCAAATAACTTTTTCCTGTGAAAAATCCAACCACAAAATATGACCACCTGTCTTATTCTGTCCTATGACTATTAACACAAATTTGTTGCAATCAAAGTCTCGACTCCAAGAAGAAAAGTAACATTATAAAATACGTTGTACCCATCTGTTAATGCCAAAATGAGTAGTGAGAAACTTACGTTGGTTGGAGAACAGACCCATTTTTGTAGTCGCTCTCTCAGGCTGGACTTTGTGTCTTGATCATTTGCATGATTTGTAGACCACAGCATGCCACGTGCACTGACTGCTTCTCAACAACGCTGATTTATTTGAAAATAGAAAATTTGCCTGTACCCAGATGTATGACACATGTGATGGGGAAGCTGCCTTCCCATGAGAAGAAAAAGCAACCTGGAGTCAGGAGCACAATGAACACACCTCAGTCATCTCAGTTTCTTCTGTTCTCCTAACAGCTACAATCTCTGTATGAATGGCTTGATGTCTGTTATTAAATGTATATATATGTCTGAATGCTCTGAATTGGAGTTCTCTCACCCAGCTTGAAGAACTCTTCAGTTTTTGATTCCTGCTATGCATGGCACTCTTTTGCACTAAGATGGACCTGCCTGCTTTTCACTAAGGAACAGTATGCAATTTCTTCTGGCCTACCAGGTTGATACTTCACATTCAAAGATCTGCTTCACCACAATTCTTTGCAAATAATCAAAATGGAAACATTCATCTCTGCTTCTCTCTGTCCTTCCTTGCTATTGGAATTGCTTCTTCTGCGTCTCTCCTGAAAATTTTAGGTTTTATGCTGGGAGGGGGAAGGAGGGCAACAAAAAAACCGTTGTTACTAAGTAGATTATACTTAGTTTCAAAGGATAACCCTGAAAAGCTATTTCATCCTGTCAAGGAAATATTTAAGATTTTAATAAAAGCTTAATTTTGTTCCCAGTGTTTCTAATCAAATGTTTTGCATCTAGTCTTATTTACAGTCCCTCTGTTAAGTGACATCAATGCTCAAAAGCCTCAAGCTGTTGCATGCATGAACATGAGGTCTTAGTCCTCTTTCTAAAGCATCCAGAACTGCTTAAGAGAAAGACAGAGGGAAGAGATTAAAAACTTGGAGAAAATTAATTTGAAACTTTTTGTTGTGGGGGGTTGGGTAGCTTTATATAAAGAATAGCTGTTAGCAACTTTCCCTCTTGCTTCCCTATTGTTTAAAAAAGTCCTTGTCCTCAAAAAAAGCTGTCCGATTTCTATCTTACTCTATTTCTGTCAGGAGGGTCTCGGTCCCTCTCCCTAAAACTTTCTTTTAAGCACCATATAAACAGACTGTGTTATAGCTATTGAAGACTGATGAGTCCTACTGATGTCTGGAAGAGGAACAGTGAGAAAAGATAAGAGGAGGACAAGCCAAGAAAATAGGCAGTGGGGGCTGGTGGGAGGAATAACCTTTAAAGATTATTTGAGAATATGAAGAAGACTGAAATTCAGTATGAATACCAGAACCTCAGCATTAACAATAACAACTTTCCATAATAAGCATCTCCAGGGCTAAGGCACCCTTTGCCTTCAGACTTTTACTTCAGGCCCAAATCCAGCAAAATACTTAAGACCAAGTAGTATTATTGAACTCAACCTATGTCAATGGGATTGGCTCATATGCTTAAATTTAAGCATGTATTGAAGTGCTTTGCTGGATCAGAGCCTTGTTTGTTCTAGTCTATGGTTACCTCATAAGTGGGAAGTACCTATCAAACACAACCACCTCTCAAATGTGTAAGGGATATCCGTTGCTAATCATGCAGCAGGTTTTGTGATACTGGATGAAGCAGCTATCTGGAGTACCTCAGACTCCATATTTTTTCCATATCTGAGTTGAACACCAGCCATTCAGACTTAAGTATCCAAGAGCTGCCAGTCTGCAATGTACTTGTTCGAAATTAATTCCTTGAAACATCCTTCCAGTGGTTGTTAAATAGTTCAGCACTTTCATTGGACATTATCATACACATCCAGCATCACGGTCCAGAGAACATTTATTTTCTTACCTGTAATCCATTATCCTCTTAAAGCTGAACATGCTCCGCATTTCAAAAAGTTCATTTCCAGAGAACACAAATCTTACTGATTGATTTTTCTATGTCGGTCTCCACTTCCTCTTTCATCTTAGCTGCTTTCAGTGAAGATAAAAAATAGCCCAACTAACCTTGTTGTAAATATAGATAGGCCCCAAGTCCCATCAAAGTGCTGTACTGTATCTGTCTCCTCCAACAATGCAACAAATGCAGATCTAGCGATACAGGAAGAAGTATTCCAGCAGAGGCCCCCAGTATTCCAGTACGGGCAAACTTTTTGCTGCCTTCCTTAGGAAGAAGGAAAGAAAGTATCCTGGTCAATCACCAAAAATAGTTTGCATGACTTGTGAGTAGCCCACCTGGACCCTCTTCAGGTTTCAGGTCTGCAAGAAGAGAATTTTGGAATCTGCTCCAGAAATTTCTGAAGGTCAGAAAAAAAAACAGACAACTCCTGAGAACAAGAACAATGGCTAAAGATAAAATGGGCAGATGGGCAGAAAAACACCGGAGGAGAAACTCAGTATCAGGATCAAACACTTCATCGCTTATCGTAAATTTATAATAAGGGATTTTCAACTCATCTGATCAATAATCCTAAGGGTCAGCTCCTTACAGGTAAGATGCTGGATTCTCTGCACTAGACCTGGTCCGCAGATGCTGCAAAGGTGACAGTTTGTTCATGTCAGCATGGATTCCCAGGGGGACATTTCTTTGGTGAAAGGTGGTTAAGAATTGCACAACAGCTACAATGAGTCTGACCCTGCTTCATCAAAGTCAACATACAGCTAAAGCATACAGAAAACATGTATCAGCTACTGCGTACCAAGCTCCTTACACCCTTCGATGTGAAACAATGGTTTTCAGTCCTGTTCTTAAGGCAAGACGGTTTATAACAACTTATGTATATCTGGAGGTTAAACCTTATATTTGTGAAGTGCTGAGATTATTTGTACATGTGTGCTACTCAAATTGATTAAAAAAACCTTATTGGTGTGTGTACAGGTATACATCCCTCCTTTAGGTATATAAAATTGCTTATGAATAGAACATTTTTTAAAAATCGTAACTTCTTTGAAACGTACTTAAACTTTTTAAAAGATGCCATGGTCATATGATGAATAATGGCTAAATTATGAGTTATTAAAGTAGTAGTATGGCAGTAATAAATAGATCAAAGCCTTCCCAATGCTAATATCCACATGAGTAATACACAATAGTATTTCCTATCCTGTAATGCATGTCATGGTTCTGATCCATATGCCTTCACATTTTTTTTTGCCTGCACACAGGCACGCACAGGCTCACAGAGCAGATGTGAAAGTCACAAGTCCCTAACGTAATTCATGCTCCAGTTCAGCAACTGTGAGGGTATGCTAAAGACTACGCTGTGACTAACACAGCCAAGAAATTCCTGAGAGAATAAGAATGATTGTTAACAGTTCTGAGAAACTCTTCCTCTGGGTTATTATCCCACAGAGAGAGATAGTGGGTTTTAGCAGTCTTAACCAAACAAACAGCTCTGAGAAACTAGACACAGTCCCTCTGAGATTACAGCGAATGGAAAACAAAAAACCGTCTTATGTTAAAAGTGATTTGAAGCATTCATGATACTGTCAGTGAAGTAGCTGGACTTCGTCCTGCTTTGTGCACCAGGTCAGAGTTTCCATACTTCCAAAGGAAACTATGCGTTGGCTGAAAAAAAGAGAAAGTCCCATTTACCCTACTGTTATCTTTTCACAGCTGGCTTGACTGAACAGGGGTGAGGCATGGGCACACGTAGTGACCATTACAACCATCAGAAAATGCAGTAGCAACTCAAACGGGCGCCTGTTTAAATGATTTCCATCTTGGATTCTCTGCTCACACACACCAAAGTAATTGAAAGGGGAGTTGACTGAAAACTGTATTTTCTCATATCTTTCCCCAACTCCTCCAGCTAGGTAGCAAATGAAAGATGTGATCAAGTCCCAGGACAATAAAAGCCAGAAATAAAGTAAAAAACTATCTGACTGATGGCTTAAGATCATTTTAAGATTTCAGAAGTGTCAGCCTCCTTTTTTCCAACACCACCTCCTTACATTGCCTAAAGCAACTCTGCCATCCTAACACAGGTTAAACACACAAAGTAACACTTTCTTATATACATGAAGTAATGAGCAGTAACTATTTCCTCAAATGCCTCTCATGCATTTTAAGCTGTATCCAAGCAAATGAAGTCAACAGGGTAGACAGGAAGAAGAAAGATAGTTCTGTGACTAAGAAGCAAGGCTAGAACTCAACTGTTTGTACTCCCACAGATTTCCCAGCTCAGTCTTCTGTGCTCCTTTTGTCTGTGGAAAAAGAATACCAGTAAAAATTTTTCCAATATCTAACCTTTAAGTTTCTGTGTTATGTTTCTTAGGGCGCTGATTAGCACAGACAAGCACTGGTTGCAGGGTGAAGTTCATTACTGGTGCTTTACTTTGGCTCTCTATTTGCTGGTACGTGGCATCAGAGCATCCTTTAAGAGAACATTTGATAGCATCACTCATCTATCTACATTGTCATACAGTCCAGATGGTTGCAGTATGTAGGCAACTGGGAACCAGAGCAGCGGGAGCAGGAGGAGTACATTTTGCTGCAATTTTCCCTCTAGGGCTAATCTTGATGCGCTTAGATTAGTCTATTGGTTAGGAATTCTACAGCTCTGGTTAGATGCAACCAAAGACCTAGCAAATGAAGTAACTGGAGCAGCTGCACTCAGTAGCTTGCCAGCTATCAAATGATCAGATTTGCCCACAAAAACTCGGCAGCTCGACCGAGCAACAATTCCCTACTGTGCAGAGTGAATTTTCTTTTGAATTCCACAAGTGTGGCATTTTATTGCAAATGGGTCTGTTATTAAAGGTCAACTCAGAAATCTGTGTACTTCAGCAGATGAACTATTACTATGAGGTATAAACTCAGAGACAAAGACGAAACAATACTTCTTCCACTAGGCAAAGGCAATTTTATTTCTGGATTAGTTATAAGAGTTAAAAATTTAAACATTCTAAAATGTGTACCCTGCCAGACACATTAATTGGCATACTATAACAATACTGGAAATTAAGAAAGACAACTTAATTAATCATCTCCATATCAGCACAGAGTTCTCAGGAAATTGTTATTTTTCTGTGTTACAGAAAGGAGGGTTTCCAAACCTTGAAAAGGCAAGACTTTAGTGAATTTAGGGAATTTGATACACCAAAGAACTATAAACTAGCTTCCATTTGTCCAGGTACAAAAAATCTAAACACAATATGAAAAACGATACACACTGGCAGACACAAGGAGGAAAGATGACAATGACATTTCTACGGAGATACGTTGATAACATCAAGAAAGCACTAAGTCTACAACTGTAATCATACTTATTTAAAGACAGGTTAGTACAGGTTTTATGGTCTTGAGGAATTTACTTAAACAGAAGACATATAGTCTGCAAGAGTGAAATGTTACACTTCGTGACTTCCTGCACAGTTTAGTCACATATATAGCCTCACTGAGAACAAAGTACGTAACTGCAAACTGTGAATCACACCCAAATTATCCACCCATTTGCCACCAATACAAATACTCGGTAGTATAACTACAACTACACATGATTTTATCTGGACTACTTGCTAGCTATTTACTTTGCCGGTAGAGAAGATTCTTTATATGTATTAGCATCACCAAAACTATTCCTTATAATTCTAGCACTCCTGGTGTTACTGGTTCTTCCACTGGCAGGGTTTTTATATTCAAAACAACTCACAACTGAGCAACAGAAATGGACATTAAGAGATCTACAATAATATGAGTGAGAACAGAAGTTATCTGTACACATTTCCATTTCCCCAGGGAAAGCTCACCATATACAGAGTAAAAAATATAATCCTTTTCGCACCCAAACTGGCCTGTGAACGTGTAATCACAAGTGTTGCATATAGGAACAGACATCTGTGTTCTATCTTCGTTTGTCATTTTAGTGTCTATTTCCAGGAAAACTGGAAGATAATTTTCAAAATTTGGTCCCCCCAAAACAGACTGAGTTCTCACAGACCAAACTATGCTCACAGTCCTTCTCAATGACCTTGCAGAAGTTTCTTGCTGTACATCTGTAGAATGACTTGAAATTATCAAAAGAACCTGAAGTCTCTAGTTCAATTTACAAGTCTGATTGCTCACATTTCTTTCAAATAAAGATGCATTTCATGTGGTTATTGATTTCCTATTAATTTACAGAGCAAAGGGTTTCTATAGAGGAGAGACTTCATTTCTCCAGTGTAGCCTTCTTTAAAAAAATGTCCTGCAGAAAAAAAAGAAAAAGAGATAGTGAAACAGGTGCTGTTAGCTGTAGTGCAACCTTTAGTCTTTCTGGTAAGCACAATTTATATAACTGGATCTCAGTTGAGTCATTTTGATTTGTACAGCAAGTAATAACTGAGAAGACCGCAAATACCCACATGCAACAAGAAATCTTACTGTGGTTGTTCTAGAGATCTATGACTCTACTTACAGTAATTACAGCATAGAGAAGCCATACGCAGTAAACAGAGTTTGTGATATAGGGATAATCTGGGGGCAAACCCATTGTACAGTGACAAATTAACACAGGCAAACTTCAGTGAAAACCAGTCATGAACACTTGTTTATAGGCACACTGTCATTTAATACAAATGGAAACCTGTTCTTTGGACAAGCCTTAACAAGGAAGTAATTTGTAGTTACTTATATACTTATGAATTCACAAAGCCACAGCAGTGGTCCACAGATAAGAAACAAACAAACAAAAAAATAAGATTAATCCTACTCGTTTAGGCAAGGCCTATTTATTTTATAGTCTGGCAGATGATAAACCAAATCTGCAGAGGATCTCTAAGAAACATTATGAAGCAGAAACTAAATACTTGTATTTTAACAGGACAGGCATGGCAAAAGCCCAAAGAACACTCCAGCATGCCAGGGACAAAAGCAATTGTGGCATGCAATGCACAGGCAGGCGCATGCTGAATAAACAACGCAGCCTCACAATGGACAGTCATGTTAACCCAGGTCTGGCTATTCACCATGAGGAAACACTGCAGTGGCTACAGCTGCAGGAGATACCCTTGTCTGTACACGAGTGCACTGCCTTCAAAAACCTTTCTGTGTGTGTTGGGACTGACTGTTGATGAGGGAATAGTAGGGCTACATATACAGGATATGAAAACAAAAATAACAGTGACAGTTATTTCCTCACTTGTTTATGCACAGGTACTAAGCACATTTTTACAGCAGTCTTCAGCTGGCGTTAGCCCGTAAAGCTATACTGATTTACAGCAACGAATACTCTAGTATTCTACATAGAACAAGAGTCCACATTAACAGTGACTACAAAACTTTTCTCTGCCATTTTACTTGGTAGTAAGGATATCCTAAATCTTTTCCTTCAGTCAAGCTAGAAAACATTGGTCTCGCTTTTGAAACTGTTTGTCCAAAGTAAAGCAGGTTGTATCAACTTGATACCTCTATCACACTTTAAGCCATGGATTCTTCTGTTTCACACCTATGCTGATTATCTTTAAAAAAAAAAAACTCTGTGAATGTCACAAATTGCCAAGACACCCAAATCACTTGGGTATTTTGAAAATTTTACACTTCGGTTGACTTAGACAAGGATAGTAACTGCAGTGTAATTTAAAAAAAAAACAACACGCAAACAAAGCACAAACCAGAATTAAATGTCTGGTTCTGATAAAGAACACTTATGGGCATTTCTTTCCCCAAACTGTGATCCATGGGATCACACTAAATGATCCAGACTGAAGTAAGTAATGTCTTAAAAAAAAACCCACAAAAAACCAAAAACCAACCAACCAAACAAAAAAAACCCACCGCACCAAAAACTCCCACCCAACCAAAATCCTCAAAGTTTAAACTGGAAGCATGAGCATGTAGTCACGTACAACCAATTCTGAGAATTAGAATTTTGAAAAGTCTGGGAACCACTGCTGTAATGCATGATAGCTACTTATAACTATCAAATTAGCAACCAAGTGATATAGAAGTTTATATAACCCACAAGTAAATACTTGAAATATGTCTGATTAAAAAAAGCAAACTGTATAGACTACTGTTACTAGCCTTTTAATCCCCAGAGAAAGCATGCTTATACACTTACATTTCATCATCATATTCCTTTGGAGGTGA
>Ga0181612_108819_pt1 | contig 10246 bp, 8 predicted proteins | sample HoacroProtozoa21_FD_119630 | JGI IMG/M metagenome (GOLD analysis project Ga0181612, IMG submission 119630) | Hoatzin crop microbial communities from Cojedes, Venezuel. Combined Assembly of Gp0051906, Gp0051904, Gp0051908 | reverse complement strand
TACCACAGGGGCGGTTCCCGAAGGTCCTTGGGCCCTTAAGAACAGCGGTACGGGAAGGGAGAACTTCCTGGGACAGAACCCCAACCTCACGATTTCCTTCAAGGAGGAGGACGGCAAGAACATTTGGACCATACCCTTCAAGGAGAAGTTGTGCGGATACGTTGAGAGCATAGACTACTACGCAAACGGGAAACTCCAGTACCTGTTCTGTGCGGGGGATAAGATGTACCTTTTGGACAGGTTGGGACGTTTTGTGGGAGGATTTCCCAAATCGCTCGGGAAGAAGGTCGTTTTGGGCCCCGGAGTGTACGATTTCACGGGAGCGCACGGATATACCGCGATGGTGCTTTTCGAGGACAACACCGTGGGAATGTACGACCTCAACGCTCACCTTCGCCAGGGATGGCAGGGGATAGCACCCGAAGAGAAGATAAAGTCGCTTCCTGAGCTTCTGGAAGCCGGCGGCCAGAGGTACTGGGTGGTACGCACCAGCGTCCAGACCCTCATCTATCCCTTCATGGGAGGGGAACCCCTCAACAAGGCCACGGGGAATAAGATGATACGTCCCGACAGCCAGATAGAGGAGCACAACGGAAACTTGTCCGCCACCTGCTACGACGGCAAGGTCCGCAACATTAAACTTAGCAAAGAGAAATAAGAACAATTGATAGCATCAACCACTGACTTTTTATGGAATACCAATCTCTAAACAAGATCCTTGAGAGCAGTTTCAAGAAGAACTGGGATCGTCCGGCCCTCTCCAACTACAAGGGAATAACCCTCAAGTACAGCGAAGTGGCACGCTGGATAGCCATGCTCCACATAGCTTTCGAACAGTGCGGTCTCAAGAAGGGCGACAAGGTCGCGATCTGTTCCAAGAACCAAGCCCACTGGGGGGTGTGCTTTTTGGCGGCACTGACCTACGGGGCGGTACCCGTACCCATCCTGCATGAGTTCAAGAGCGCCAACATCCACTATCTGGTGAACCATAGCGAAGCCAGGGTATTCTTTGTCGACAGCGTAATATGGGAAGGCCTCACCGAGGAGGAGATGACGGACGCCGTACAGGTGGTTGTGCGCATCAGCGACTTCGAGTTCATCTACGCCAAGAGCCAGACGATCCGCTACAACCGTCTCCACCTTAACGAGAGTTTCGGGAAAAAGTACCCCAGGAACTTCGGTCCCAATGACCTCAACTACTATGAGGACACTGCGGATGAGCTTGCGCTCATAAACTACACTTCGGGGACTTCGGGTTTCTCAAAGGGTGTGATGATCCCCTACAGGGCGCTTTACAACAATGTCATGTTCTCCCATGATGCCGAACCCCACATGAACGCCAACAGCGAGGTGGTTGCGATGCTCCCTTCGGCCCACATGTACGGGATGATGTTCGAGTTCCTCTTCGAAATGACGATAGGGGCCCATGTGCATTTCCTGACGCGGCTCCCGAGCCCCAAGATCATCCTGGCCGCTTTTGCGGACGTGAAACCCGACGTTATCGTTGCGGTCCCCCTCATCATAGAGAAGATATACAAGTCGACCCTCAAACCCGTGATTGACAAGAACAGGCCTTTCTTCAGGGTGCCCATCCTCAACAACATGATAAAGAAGCGTTTCAATGCGGAGCTTAAGAAAGCCTTCGGAGACTGTTTCGAGGAGGTCATATTGGGAGGTGCCGCATTCAACCCCGAGGTCGAGGACTTCCTCCAGCAGATAGAGTTCCCCTTCACCGTGGGATACGGAATGACAGAGTGCGCCCCCATCATCACATACGCGCATTGGGACAAGACCAAACTCCATTCCGCAGGTAAGGCGGTGCGCAACATGGAGGTAAGGATAGATTCCAAAGACCCCGAGAACATCCCCGGTGAGGTGCAGGTGAGGGGTGCCAACGTATTCCTTGGCTACTACAAGAACGAGGAGGCCACAGCCGAGTGCTTCACTTCCGACGGATGGTTCAAGACTGGGGACATGGGTGTCATCGACAGCGAAGGTTACCTGTTCCTGAGGGGTAGGAACAAGTGCATGATACTCGGACCTTCAGGCCAGAACATCTATCCCGAGGAGCTTGAGGCGGTAATCAACAACCTTTCATATGTTGTGGACTCCCTTGTCATCGAGGACAACGGAGGCCTTACCGCACTGGTGTTCCTGGATTACCACTCCGGAGCGCAGGACGGTATGGACAATTCGGCTCTTGAGGCCCACATAAAGGGACTCCTTCCCGAGGTCAACAAGGAACTTCCGAACTATGCCCAGATAAAGACCATAGAGTTCATGCCGGAAGATTTCGAGAGGACCCCCAAGAAGAGCATCAAGCGTTACCTCTACCAGAGGAACACTTCTTCCAACAGTTAACCTTTTTCCTTTCACTCCATGGAAAAATTCGACCGCAGATACTTGGAGATGGCCTCCGTGTGGGCCAAGAACTCCTATTGCAAACGCCGTCAGGTGGGCGCTCTCATCGTAAAGGATAAGATGATCATTTCCGACGGGTACAACGGAACCCCTTCGGGATTCGAGAACGTTTGCGAGGACGAGCACGGGGTCACGAAACCCTATGTCCTTCATGCCGAGGCGAATGCAATAACCAAGGTCGCCAAGAGTGGAAACAGCAGTCAGGATTCAACGCTTTACGTCACTTCTTCCCCATGCATGGAGTGCGCGAAGCTCATAATACAGTCGGGCATAAAAAGGGTGGTCTACAGCGACCAGTATCGCCTGACGGACGGGATAGACCTCCTGAAAAAGGCCGGCATAGAGGTCGAGCAGGTGGAACTCTCCCAAGCGGAAAACGAGCAGCAATAGGCAATGTCTGAAAAGAATTCGAAAAATCCGGTTTTACTGTGCCTTTTGGGAGTGCTCATAGGGGTACTCGGGTGCATGTGTTACAATTCCATACAGAAAAAGAGGGTGGTCAAGGCCTCATACGGGAATTGGCGCAAACTGAACCTCATCCTGAACGAGGTCCAGAAGAACTACGTCGATACGGTGAACGTCCATGACCTTACGGATGCGGCTGTCAGTGCGGCCCTTTCCAAATTGGATCCCCATTCGATATATCTCCCTCCCGTGCAGCTGGAGGAGAGCGAAACCGAGCTTGCGGGTAACTTCGACGGTATCGGAATACAGTTCAACGTCCCCAATGACACGGCCATTGTGCTTGAAGTCATTCCGGGGGGACCTTCCGAGAAGGTCGGACTCCAGGTGGGGGACAGGATCCTTAAGGTGGACAGCACGGTCATAGCCGGAGTGAAATTCCCCCAGGACAGCATGGTCCGCAGGATGAAGGGTCATGCCGGGACGAAGGTCCTCATCACCGTCAAGAGGGACAGGGAAACCATTCCCTTTGAGATAACCAGGGGGAAGATTCCCGTGCACAGCGTGGACGCTTCCTACATGATAGATTCCCGCACCGGGTACATACGCCTATCGAAATTCGCCCGCACAACTTACTCTGAAGTGCAGAAGGCCGCTTCCGATTTGCTTTCGCAGGGGATGGAGAGACTCATTTTCGACCTTCGTGACAATACGGGAGGATATTTCGACCAGGCACTCATGCTTGCCGACCTTTTCCTTGAGAAAGGTGACGAAATAGTTTACCTTCAGGGATTGCACCGCAAGAGGGAGGATTACAAGGCATCGGGGAAGGGCTCCCTTAAGGATGTGGAACTTTCCGTCCTCATCAACGAGTCCTCCGCCTCTTCAAGCGAGATATTCGCCGGAGCCATCCAGGACAACGACAGGGGTATGATAATAGGCCGCCGTTCTTTCGGGAAAGGCCTTGTCCAGGAACCCATATACTTTACCGACGGATCCGGTATACGTCTTACCGTAGCCCGCTTCTACACCCCATCGGGGCGTTGCATCCAGAAACCCTACGGGAAGGGGAATTACGATGAGGACATCTATAAGAGGTACACCAGCGGGGAGATGTTCGCCAAGGACAGCATACATGTGGACTCCACGGCGACATTCACCACCACGGGCGGAAGGACAGTCTACGGCGGTGGCGGCATAATGCCTGACATCTACGTTCCGATGGACACCACCCGTGTCACGAAATTCTACATGGACTGCAACCGCAAGGCTACCCAGATGAGGTTCTCTTCCGACGTGTTCGACCATTACAAGAACCGTCTGCTCGCGATAAAGGATTACGGTGAGCTGGAGGCTTTCCTCTCTTCACTGGACCTTCGCACCATGTTCACTTCCTTCGCTTCCACAAGGGACGGCATCAACATTAAGCCCGGAGAGTGGGAGAAGACCCAGGCATATCTGGTTCCTCAGCTGAAGGCACTCATAGGAAGGTATTCGCCCCTTGGTGACAACGCCTTCTACCGCCTTTACCAAAGCGTGGACGAAGTCCTCAAAACTGCTATCGAATCCCCTTCCACAGTGGAATTGTAGGGTAGGGGGCCGGACGGTGCGTGCGGTATGGGATAGGTATGCCTTTAAGTCTGAAAAAGAAAAACAAAAGTCCGATTTCGCCCAATAAAATTGCATTTTGGGCGTTTTAGACGTATCTTTGTGTCCGCTTGAGGGTTTTTCAAGAAACCCACGCTTTGTAGGAGTTAAGAATCCTACGGTATTTCACCAAAGAACCTTTCCACTGAAAAAGAGAACCGCTATGCCTAAGCCTGTTCTACGGCTGAGGAAGAGATTTGTGGAATTTACTGTGAATATGTATTTAACTTATTGATACACTTTATATTATTAGTTAATTTATGAAAAACCTAAAGAAATTTGCACTTGCCGCTATGGCGTTTGCCGCCATTTCGGCCACATCATGCAAGAAAGAAAGTTCAGTAGAAGATGAAGGTGGCTTTACAAAAAAGGATAGGGTCAACACCACTCTGCTGGTTTATGGTCTTGGAGGTGAAAACCTCGATGATGATTTTACTGCGGCCGTAAGCGATGCTATTGTGAAGTTGTCGGAAGAGAATATTCTCGAAACGTTCTCCAACATCGTGGTCCAATATAAATTTTCGAAAAAGGAGAACCTTGACGCTGCACAGGCTAAAAGTGAAAATTGGAACATAGACAATGCAACATATGCCGGAAACGTTTACAGGGCAGTGTTCGAGTCCAGCCAATCTTCATGGAAAGACGCGTTCAAACTATACGAGGGTTCTTCCTTCGACATGACTACCGCAAATAGCCTTCAAGAATTCATCAAATGGGGTTCGGACATAGCCCCTGCGGACAACTATGTGCTCGTGCTCTGCGACCATGGCGCCGGATACGATCCCTTCGAGGAGCATTCCTCCACAAAAGGAAGCCTGTATGATGATAATCTTTCAATGCAGAAATATGCGGATGGAGGCGAAATGAATTGTTTCCTCTCTGCAAATGAAATAACCACGGCAATAAAGAACAGCGGTATACATTTCTTACTGCTCGATTACAATCTTTGCCTTGAGAATTCGGCGGAGAACCTTGCCGAACTGATGAGTTGCAGTGTGGATTATGTCGCCGCGTCCAGTCATGTTTCCCGTGGTGCGGGTATCTCGATGTTGTATGTACCCGAGGCCTTATATGGTAATCAGAATGATGTCAAAGCGGCCTGGAAAGCCTTATGCGATAAAAAACTGAATCGCCTGAAAGATTACACTCCATACGAACCCTTGGATTTCTGCGTTACCGACATGTCCAAATTCCGTGAGGTGCTTACAAGCGCAAAGCCTCTTGTGGAATGCCTTACCGACTTGGCGGAAAAATCGGATGAAGACAAGACTGCTTACGGCGTATTGGAAGATCTCATAGGAAACGCATTCCTATATGATTTGAGTCGTCCTTACATTGACATTACGGACCTTTTCAACCGCCTTTACGATACTGCTAGTACCAATACCGATTTGTTTGACGATTATGATGTTGCTTCAGCTTGGAACAATTATTATGCTGCAGCCAAAAATGCTGTAGTTGCACAAGCCAACAATTACGACAAGTGGTACTTCTCCCAGAAGGACGTTTCCGATATGCCCACCTTCCCTGCGTGGAGTGTCAACATCGCCACTAAAGGTACTTGGCGTTATCATAAATATGATGAAACTGACGATCCGAAGACACAGGTAACAACATATTATAAACTCAAATCTTATTGGGACATAACCGCGGATGGTGTGCAAACGGCATATGATGCGTCCGGAAACCCAGATGGCGAACCTCGCCAGACAGTCATTAAGGCTAGTGACGTATACAAGAACAGCACATTCAACAGCCTGACCGGTTGGTATGATTTCCTGCTCATAAATCCCATACAGCCTGGAAGGACGTATTGGGGACTCCAGGGCCAATTCACCGCAGAAGGCAATGACTTTAGGAGAAAAGGCTTTTAGATACAAATTATGATATTGACGCCCGTCCCTTGATTTTCAGGGGGCGGGTTTTTTCTGGGACCTGCCCTCTTTGCGTGACTTTGGCATTGCGCCGCTCCCTCTGATGGCGGAAATTCCCATACGGAATATCACTGGAATTTTATATCTTTGCAAAGATATACACATCCCAAAAGAAAATGGAGACAAACGTAAGAAGGACTAAGGTTGCCGACCTTTTGAAGGGACAACCGGGTAGCGAGGTGCTTGCCAAGGGTTGGGTGAGGACCAAAAGGGGCAACAAGCAGGTAAAGTTCATCGCATTGAACGACGGCTCCACCGTAAAGAACATCCAAGTGGTCGTCAATACCGAATCTTTTGACGAGGAACTCATTAAGAAGATAACGACAGGTGCTTCCATAGGGGTATTGGGTGAATTAGTCGCTTCCCAGGGTAGCGGACAGGCCGTCGAAATTCAGGCACGCGACATAACCCTTTACGGAGAATGCGACCCCATGAGGTACCCTCTCCAGAAGAAGGACACCTCCCTTGAGTACCTAAGGACCGTTGCCCACATGCGTCTTCGCACCAATACTTTCGGAGCGGTGCTCAGGATCCGTCACGCAATGGCATTCGCAATCCACAAGTTCTTCAACGACAAGGGGTTCGTTTACCTCAATACTCCCATCATAACCCAAAGCGACGCAGAAGGGGCGGGGGACATGTTCCAGGTTACCACCCTTGACCTTACCCATGTTCCCGTGCATGACGGGAAGGTGGATTTCTCCAAGGACTTTTTCGGAAAGAAGACTTCCCTTACCGTCAGCGGACAATTAGAGGGGGAACTCGGTGCCACTGCGGTAGGTGAGATATACACTTTCGGACCCACCTTCAGGGCTGAGAATTCGAACACCCCGCGCCACTTGGCGGAATTCTGGATGATAGAGCCTGAGATGGCCTTCTATGACATAAACGACAACATGGAGCTTGCGGAGGAGTTCGTCAAGTATCTTGTGCAGTACGCGCTTGACAACTGCATGGACGACCTTGAGTTCCTGAATTCCAAGTGGGACGACACCCTCATTGAGAGGCTTCGCAGCGTTGTGGGTGTGAAGTTCGAGAAGGTAACTTACACCGAAGGTATCGAAATCCTTGAGAAGGCTGTCGCCGACGGACACACCTTCGAATATCCCGTACACTGGGGGAGCGACCTTCAGAGCGAACACGAGAGGTTCCTTGTTGAGAAGCATTTCGGGAAACCGGTAATCCTAATCGACTTCCCCAAGGACATTAAGGCCTTCTACATGAAACAGAACGACGACGGGAAGACGGTCCGCGGAATGGACGTACTCTTCCCTAAGATCGGTGAAATAATCGGCGGAAGCGAAAGGGAGGCATCCCTTGAGAAACTGGAGGCCAGGATAACGGAACTCGGCATGAGCCGCAAGAACCTTGAGTGGTACGTGGACACGCGCCGCTACGGAACGGTTCCCCACAGCGGATTCGGACTGGGTTTCGAGAGACTCCTGCTGTTCGTTACCGGAATGACCAACATCCGTGACGTCATTCCTTTCCCCAGGACTCCTAAGAACGCCGAATTCTAATCCCTACGGACGACAACAATAACCAAAACTTCAGGACATCATGCTGGTAATAGGAATCGCAGGCGGCTCCGGCTCGGGTAAGACCACCGTAGTGAGGGCAATCACAAAACAACTTACGGGAAGGGTCATAGTGATCCCCCAGGACTCCTACTACAAGGATTCCAGCCACCTTCCCCCCGAGGAAAGGCAGAAGATAAACTTCGACCATCCCGATGCCATAGACTGGAAGTTGCTTTGCCAGCAGGTGAGGGAACTCAAGAACGGGAAAACCATCGAACAACCCGTCTATTCCTACATCACCTGTTCCCGTTCCAAGACGGAAACCGTGACGGTCGAGCCTGCGGATGTCATGATAGTTGAAGGAATCCTCATCTTCACCTGTAAGGAACTGAGGGACCAGATGAACATAAAGCTTTTCGTGGATGCGGATGACGACGACCGCCTCATGAGGATCATAATCCGTGACATAGCGGAGAGGGGACGAACCGTGGAGACGGCAATCGACCACTACTGCGAGACCGTCAAGCCCATGCACCTCCAGTTCATCGAACCCAGCAAACGTTACGCAGACATAATCATCCCCCAGGGCGGACACAACCAGGTCGCAATCGACGTGATGGCCGCAACCATCGAAAGGGAGATGGCTTCCATACACAAGAAATAGTCCCTTTCCGCCGTGAAAAGCGAGGATAGGGCAGGACTTCTCATCACCGTCACCTCTCACCTGGCGGTGATAATTGTTTTGTTGCTCTCTTCGGTAAGTGCGACACGAAGGGGGGAGGAATCCTTCCTGATTGATTTTAGCCGTGAGGAGGCCATTGAAAGGGAAGAGCAGAGAAAGGAAGAGGTGCGCAGGGAAGAGGACCTTCAGAATGCGGTATCCGAGCGCCTCAGTAAGATACTCTCTTCCACTTCACCCGTCAGGAACACTGTGGTTGACCGCTCCACCCTCAAAGATGACAGGGGAACCGATGCGGAAGAACTCTACCGTGATGCCGAGCGCCTTGCAAAGGAACTGAAGGACGGTTATAAGAGTGAAGAAAAAAATGATGATTTCTCCGTGGCGGTACCTTCCGAGAAACCTACCGCGTCAAAGCCTTCGGCAAAGTCATATTCGGGCCCTTCGGTAGTTTCCTATTCCCTTCCGGGAAGGAAGGCCAGCCGTCTTCCGATTCCCGCGTACAGGTGCTACGGGGGCGGGGAAGTGACGGTCATAATAGTCGTGGACAATGCAGGGAACGTCATTGACGCAAGGGTCCAGGATGCCACATCCACTTCTGACGGATGTCTCAGGGATTTCGCGGTGAGGGCGGCACGCCTCTCAAAGTTCTCCACCGATCCCAAGGCCCCCGCAAGGCAGATGGGGGACATCGTCTACCGGTTCATAGCCCAATAGCCCATTTCAAGGGCACAAAAAAAAGCGGACCCCGAAGGATCCGCCTTTTCCTATAGTTGTTCGGATTAGTCACCTCTGTTGGCTTGGTACATTATCTTAAGCGCGGAGCAACGTCTGAGCTCCTGCTTAACGTCGGTAATGATACCCATCCTGGTGTCCTGGTCGGCCTTTATGACGGTTGTCATGAAGGAACGGTCAGCCTCACTCATCGCATCCCTTTCTGCGGCGATGAAGTCGCGGATGTCGTCAACGGTCTTGAAAGAGTCGTTGAGCTGGATACGGGAGTCGGTACCGTACTGTGCCTGGAGGGCCTTGGTAGGGGAACCGATGTTGATGTACGAAGCAAGATCCTTCCTCTCAAGCTTTACTACCTCGGAAGCCGTAGGGAGCTTCACGATAACCTTGTCCTCGTTACTTCTCATCTGGCTTGTAACCATGAAGAAGAATAGGAGCATGAATACGATATCGGAAGTCGAACCAGTGTTCAATGCGGGAACTTCTCCCTTTCCTGATTTTCCAAATTTTGCCATAATCTTATCTCCTATCTTTTACCGATGTCCTTAGGTTCTGCCTCGGAAATGTTCTGAGGTATACACTTCTTGACGATGTCCTGTTTGTCCTCGTCCAGAAGGTTGAACTTCTTACCGTAAGTCTTGAGCGAGAATTCGTCACGCAGCTCATTCACCGCTTTTACGAGTTCGTTCTGAACGGCGATGTAAGCCCTGTAGCTCGTACCGCGGTCGTTCTGGAGTGAAATCACACCCTTGGAAACGGGATATTTTCCGTATCCGGGGATGTCCTGCTCTTCCTTCTCGGGGAGGGAAGTGTCGTCGGTGGGGTTGCTGAGGAATTCTTTGATCTTGTCTTTGAGCTGGCTAATCTCCATGGGTTCGCTACCCGCGAAAATCCTGTCCGCCTGGTTGATC
>Ga0181612_107386_pt1 | contig 10246 bp, 6 predicted proteins | sample HoacroProtozoa21_FD_119630 | JGI IMG/M metagenome (GOLD analysis project Ga0181612, IMG submission 119630) | Hoatzin crop microbial communities from Cojedes, Venezuel. Combined Assembly of Gp0051906, Gp0051904, Gp0051908 | reverse complement strand
TCCAGGCTTTTTCAAACTTAGATTTGTTTTGCTGTTTTTTTTTGTTATTTTCATACTATTATAGTCATGTGCTGTCATGTTTACCATCTGAAAGTGAGGAATAAAGGACGGATCTCCAGTGACATCCATCTAGTTTCTTCCCTTGGTCCCCTTGCACACACACCGGCGCATATGATTTTGACACTGACGGATTTTGCACAGAGAAATGCTTCAACCTGCAGATTTCCCCCCACCCACTGCTGCTCCTTGTCCAGTGCCGCAGCCACCTCGCTCTCTCCTTTCTTCTGCAGCGCTTTGTTACTGAATGTCAGGGTCATCGGTGCCACCGGCTGAACATGATTACTGTGGCTGACATTACACCACTGCTCTAAAGGAAGCAGGCAGAGGGCAAGGGGAAAAAAAAAACCACCCAAAACAAAACCTGCAGCCATTTTAGGAAGAAGGAATCAGGCTCAAAGAGACATTAGCAACCTCACTCTTTCCAATTAAAGAGAAGGTCCTTCCACCCCAACAGACGTATGCGGCATTTCAGCATGCTCCTATGCTCATAAATCAGTACGCTTCTGCCTGCCCCAACACGTATCCTGGAGGTATGCTCCACTTCTCGGAGATCAAAGGCAAAGATTAGGGAGGGGGAAAAACAAAATGGTTAAAAAAAACCAAAAACAAGCCAGCATCAGACAGGAGATAAAGTCTGACCTGTGATTCAGCAGATTCAAATGCTCAGAAGTAACAACAGCCTGTGCACTACTGAAAGACAGCAGCAGTCCATTACATGTATTGATTTGCAGCACTTTGTCAGCACTAATGATGTTACCTCATTAAAAGAGATAAATGCCCTACTGTTCTACCAAAAGCATCTGCTCCTTCCTCCTTCTCGCCTGTTCTCCATCAGGGCCCTCAGCAGCAACACAGTGAAATCAAATCAAAATCCAACGTCACACTCATGTAGAGCTGCTTGCTAAGGCTGCTTTTTTGTTATTATTTATCTATTTATTTATTATTTATTTATTTATTTATTTATTTATTAAAACGTGGCTATTCTGTTTTTCTTATCAGGTATCTCTTCTCTTGACACCAAGTGGGCACATCAAAGGAAAACAAAGCGCTGTGAACCACCATGGCCCTCCTGCCAGCAAAGGACTTCTCAGAAAAAAAAATAACGCCTACCTCGGATAATTCACTGACTGTCAGGTAAAACAATATGGGCTGCAACTTTGATCACAACAGGTGACGCGATAGGTAAGGCACTGGTAATGACTTCTGTCCATTAACACCCAACGACGTGTTGCCACACACAACATGTCGGTTTTGTTCCGACAGAATCCTTGCTACATGCAAAGGTAGCAGTTTACTGTAATGAATGTTTTATGCACAATTCCTTTGTGTATAGGGTCTCTAAAGTACACATTATTAAAGTCTATTAAACTCTCTATTTAGCAGAATTACCAATGTGCCTTTGGGGAAATTATTACAATGAAGCTGTACCTGTATTTAAATTCCAGTTGTTTAACAATCTTTTCCTAATCACCAATCCAGGTATCTACATCAAAGTGCAGCCAGACTTCTTCCAGCATGGTGTAAACCTGTCTATGAGCTGCTCATGGAAACTCATTAAAAAAAAACAAAAACTATTTCAACATGGCATGTTTCTCATAATTAGCGTCAGTCAACTACTGCCTTAGAATAATAGGAAATCCTTCCTGATCCTCTTCATCTAGCAGAGCACTCCACAGTTAAACCTGGTTACAGAAACAATTAACTATTTGCAGCCATACAATTTATATCAGTATATCAGTATCTGCAAGATACCAGCCTATTTAAGGAAAATTTGGCTGACAAGGTCCCATTCTTTACAAATGGCTTTCTATGAGAAAGGACCTATCCTTGCATGGGACAGCATGGTTTCATGGATAGTGGCCCAAAAGCTGCTCAAACTCAACATACGCCCAGGTCCGTCCTCTGTTCCAGCTACTGAACTCTGAACTGTGTGTAAAGCAACAGCAGAGCAGCTACTGTTGACTGCACCCTTCAGACTATTTCCCCTTGAAATACTGCACATTACAGCTACAGCTGGCTACTCTCTAAACGTGCCAGTTTTCATGTCAATGAGTCTTAAACTTCATTCCCAAGTTGTAAACATGTGGCCATGCCTCCTGTGATAAGAACAGGTATTTTAGCAATGGGAAGAGCCTCTCGGGAGAGGAAGCAAACCTAGCAATCATACTAGAAATCACAGGATTCAGCTTCCTGGGCTGGGGTGGAGGGGACCTAGATTCCAACCTTTCTGACTTCCTCCGTGACCTTCAATAAATCACCATATTCCTGCCTCCATTTCTCATCAGTACAAGGGTGATATTTCATCCTCTTTCATATGCCCAGACATGCTCAGGTTCTACCTATGGGGCAGTCAGGCTCTACAGCAAAGACAACCAAGCAAGTATCTAAACAGACGTCTTGTCCTTGCCACTACATCACACCGACAGTTTTACAACTTCAACATCAGTTCAATTCTCAGTCAACTTCAACAACAAAACAACATTAATGTACTGAAAAAATGCTGACAAAAATCTTACGAAACCTGTAGGCACAGAAACAGAATATAAGCAACGAAGAGCAGGTGCTCAACATCAAGTGAACACGCAGAATTTAGGCCATCCTACAACTGCATGTTTTGATATGCCAGAATTTGAAGTTTATATCCAAGTACAGATAAAAGGAGGACTGAAGTCATCATTGAAAGCTGGTACTTATAGTAAAGGTTCCTCTGACAGTATAAATCAAATACTGTCCGCACTGTTTGGGTCTAAGGCAAATTCAATGCCCTCTGGCAGGCCTACACAGCAAAGCTGTTTCCATCATAACCAAACGTTCTTCAGAGAATAATCTCTGGAAAAAAACCACAGCAAACGGGTGGACCTGTTATAGTCATAAGCTAATTCCCTATAAATCAACGGACAAAAGTGCTTCTTTTCTCCAGTTACAAACCCTGAGACAAACTACCTTCTCTGTTTTACAATGCAACCTCATTGACTTTGCTCGGGTTACACATTCACTAGAACAGATCTTGTCCTTGCACGTGCAGTGGGATGCCAAATCTCCCATAAGAGAAGAAACAATCTGTTGATCTTAACTGAAGCGGGATGACGAACATCCCTTTCACCTTTAATAAGGAGACCTACTTCTAAGAGATGTAAGGGAAAACACCACCAATTTCACTTCTTCAGTTTGCCTCCCCATTAGGAAAGAGTGTCATATGCTCAGAAAGGACTTGTTTTTCAGGCTTTTAAGGTTACCTCATCCCACTGTAGATCAGCATTCTAAGAATATCAGATGTAGGCTTAGAAAAGTCTCCAGAATCTACTTCACTATGCACTAAAGACGTATCTGCTCCATCTAGTTCGATGGGGTGATAGATCAAGGGTGCAGCTCTGCTGCAGCCTGAAGCCACCAGTCCCTTTCTTCTGTCACTTGCTCTTTGCCTCAACCCTAGTTTCATAAGCAGGAGGTGAGATGGTTCTGCTGAGTTACCCAAAATCCAACCATGTCTTCTGTTGGCTAGATTCACCCCATCAAGCAGCTCACTGGACGGCATTGTAAGCACCAAAGCAGGTACAAGAGGGAAGAGGGGAAAGTCCTGGCCAAGGACACAGTGGGGAGAGAAAGAGGGTGAACAGACGTAACTGGCACTGGCCCAGGCTGCCATGAAATGTTTAGTGTCTGACGCCCACCAGAAGACATCGTAGAAACACAAGACACAGTGCGCAGTGTGGCAGTTAACACCAGTACTGCAATACAGGTGTCTAACGTTTCCACATCCCTGTGTTTACCACATCACGTGACGGACCTCACAAAAGCATCTGGCAATACACTGTCACCTTCTTCCCAAGGTGTTTGGTGTAGATCTGGTGCGGCCTTCACTTGTTATTGCCGCATGTGGACAAGCAGCTACCTCAGCCAAGCTGTCGCTTTGTCTCTCCTGCCACCTACTGTACTGAAAATCAAAATATGTGTCACCAACCCGCGTGCATCTCCACTTCTGTTTGCAAATACCAACCTTCGGTGCTTCTGGAAGCACCACTGCGTGCGCGTGGGAACTCTGCTGTCACAACTCCGCCAGAGAGGCTATCCAGCGTTTCCTGATGAAGCCTAAATGCAGCATTTTGAGCTCTGCTTAACTTACTGATGCTTCAGGGTTAAAATCAGCATTAAGTACTAAAAAATCTTCAGACTTTAGGGCATGAACTCCTCTCCCTCTTTGCCCCATGGAGAATTAATCACAGAAGATTTATTTTAAACAGTGAACTGGCCATGAAGTCCCACAAACCTCCGTCCCCTTATTTGCTGTTATTTCTGATGACAACAGTCACAAGGGGCAAAACCCAGCAGAAAAATAACTTCCCACCGGGCGTGTGACTGTCAGCCCGTGGGCAGGGGTGAAACTCCCACTGTGCTCGAGCTGCGTAACCAAGAGCGTCAACCAAGAACAGCCCCACCAGATGCAAAGATGCAAGAGTCTGCTCCAGGCCGCAGCTTACCCTTGTCCTTTTGACCTCTCGCTCTCAAAAAGCACAGCGGAGCGAGCGTGGCTGTGCCACACGCACCCCGGGCAGCGCAGTGCTACCCACGCGAGATATCCGCCCCGGGAGCGGCACACCGTCCCGCTGCCGCCAACGGTACAGCCAAAGAAGGGGCTCCACCGGTGCTCCTGCCCAAGTGGCCCATCCAAGGAGGAGACAAATGCTTTGCCATAACCATTTGGGTTTGGCCATTCATCCAGACACCGTTAATCACAGTGAATGGCAGCGGGCAAGGCAGCGGCAAGTTTGAGGTGGTCCGGCACAGTCCAAGCCCACCGCAGGGGCTGCAGACCACTCATGGTACTACATGGAAGCCAATAAGCAATCAACCCAAAAACGAGTAGACAGATATCCCATGTTAATTATTTATGCCATCCTCCCAGAAGGCATGACAGCTTTATTTTTTAGTATTTTATTATTCATTTTGAGAAAGTGTTCAGACAGAAAACAAGAAGATGAAGTTGGTAAAAGAAATCTCATTATTTTCCAGTAAGATGCTACCTTGCGGGTGCGGGTATATTTTCCCATATATGGCATTCCCTTTTACTTAATCAACAGCTTGGGGCTCTACAACACAGATATCTTTGATAAAAGGAGTATTCTGTCTAAGGATAAAGACATTCAACATTCGCGGTGATCAAGTAAGCTATCAAATGTATTTATTTATGCTGTGACCATAGTAATCAAGAGGTATTAAATGTGGAACTCGGCACCAGTCAAATGCGTTTTAAATCTGGTTTTTCACTGGCTGCAGTAAGGAAATCGTTGACTAGCAGGACTATTTTGGGTCTTTACAGACTGCAATTAGGAAAGTGGATACAGAAGATAAATTGTTCTACTCCGGCAAAAGCAAGTCTTATTTTGCAATTAATAGTGGGCCTTTCATCTTAGCATTCAGAATTCGATCAACTGAGCAAGAAACATTAATATAATTCCACTCACTCACAGATAAACATCTCTGAAAAATGAGGACATCTCTTTTCCTTAAACAAATCTGACAAGGTTACGACTAAAAATATTTGCGAAACACACATAGTTCGGTATGGACACAGCAAAACAACTGGCATGAGTAACCGGCGTGTCTAATCCCAGCTATTTAGCCACCAAAATGCCTCTAGAGCTGTGACACATCCAGTTAAAGCCAAATATGGCCCACAAATATCTATTAAATATGAATGAATTTATCAGGGAGCAACAGTATGTTCCCATTAATTGCACAAAGGCTGCAAACAGGTAAAAAAAGATTTTTTTACAGCATGTGATCAGAAGCGCCTTTTGCTGACACCACTATAATTTATGGCAGAATCAAGGCAAAAAACTAAAGGATCACATTAGCAGTTAGTAACACTACAGCAACTAACAACTAAAAGCTAATGGAGTGAACAGAGCCTTAAAACAACTTGCTATTTTTAACACAAACTTGAAACAACTGCTACTGCAAGGGCAGCGTCAGAGGGTGCTCGCACATCCTCACTAGAAACTCTCAGACAACTCTCAACGATCCCTAAGGATACTCCAAGGAAATTAAAGAAGCCAATCTTCTACAAGCTGTGCTGTCTGGATTGATCTCTCACTAAACCAACAGGCAAAGTTTAATCTCCAGAAGGTCTTCTACCTCTGCTGCGCTGGACCGAATGGAAGGGAAGGAGAATTAAGCTTGTTTGGTCTATGGCTGACAGAGACTTTCCAGCAGAAATGGAAGTCAGCCGACGAGGAGGCGATAAGCTGCTCCCAGAGTTTCCTGTCCTTTGAGAGGAGTGGGGTGACTGGGAGATTTTCAGAACAGATTCTCCAAACAAGCTGTTAAGAGAAGCCGCTATCCAGAAGGCTCGACAGGAGGAAAAAGGAAGCAGGGAAATCACAGTTAATGGGATTTGGCCGCAGCCAGAAAACGGCTAGGTTTCCGAATACACTACAAACAGTCCTGTGCCTCACCACTGCATCAGTTCATTGCTGGATGAGAAAAATTTACATAGATTTAATGCCTTAAAAAGCTCCATGGAAATTTAGATTAATCTGTTTAGAACAAATCTCGCCTCTCCCCTGGGATGCCCTGTAGATACATACACGAAGAAGAGGAAAGTGCCACCACTACACCGTAATTTCTACGATTTTCTGTAAGGGGGAAGCTGTCAGGCTAGAGATTTATTTATTTTGAGGTTATTTCGTTAAGTCTCATAAACAAACGCTTGCGATACAGGGAGGTCACCACCCCGCTCATCTCCCATACCACCTTCCACCCCGCTGATCCTTCCGCGGAGAATTACGTAGTTTGTCCAGCTTTTTTGCAGGAGGGAACTGCTATTTGATCCTGTCAAGCTGGATAATTTGAGCTCAAAAGTAGAGAGTTACCTCGCTCTCAGAGACTCTCTCCTTGGCACAACTTCAGATTGAGGAAGGTTATACAATGATGGCACAGAATAAGGTCTTCAGAAGGAAACATGGTGCTCTTGAGCCTGGAGGAAAGCAAGCAAACCTCCAGCTATGAGTTGCATTGCTTTGGGAATGCAGGAGGTCAAGCAACTTCAGCAGGAGGTCCTCAGTGCCCCCCTCACCAAGGCGGCAGGCACTAAGGACCTCCTGCTCATTCTCTGACCTGGATGGAGGGCAAGCTGGTTGCTTAAGGCAGCAATGAAAGAAAAATTACCATAGATGATGCTCTTAATTTGCACAAACTGAAGCCAAGCGTGAGACGTGACACAACACGTGTGAACTCCAAACCCCTCCTTCCTCAGAACCCAGAGGATACAGCGCTGCGGTACGTGTGAGGAGGGAAGATGATGGCAGCAGAGAAATTTCTGGTCTAATTGTGAGACAGAGGAAGAGGCAGTAAGAGCAGAAGAATGGACTCGATAGGAGAAGCGAGATAAAAGAATTACAGGGCTGATAGCATCTTACAGACAACATAAATTTAGAAGAAGGGGAGGAAGTTGAGTGGCTGTGAAAGACGGGGAGGAAGAGTAAGGCTGATTTTCCCAATAGTCAGGTCATGAACAGTTCCCAAAACCTGTCTACCTGGGCTGGATTTCGGATGTTAAGACACAAAAAGCAACGTGTGCAGCATCTCTGGAGCATAAAAAGGAGATAATGGAGAGCTGAGTGCTCCATGAGGGGATTAAAAAAACTGTAAGTATTCTAAGTGCCATAAACAGAAATGAAGCTATCGAGCCTTCAACCCATAATAAATGTGAGTAACAGCAGAGTTATACAGAATTGTCCACTGAAACAAAAATCTCAAAAACTTTGGCTCCTCACAACTGTCTTTTCTTTTGGAAATCCGACAGCCACTGGTGGGAGATCAGCTTTATAAAGTGAGAATTTAACTGGAATTGCAGCTCTGGGTAACTACAGGAAATGTTTCTCACAGCAACAAAAAATATAGGATAATTAGATATTTTGGGGAAGAGGGGAAAGAAAGTTACAGTAACCATGCAAACAGAATAAATAACAGCGCTGTTCTTCTCCAGGACCCTTCCGAGGATCTCAGCGCAATCTACAGCCCTTCCTCACTAAAAGCTGCTGTGCTACGGCCACACCTTATTGTATTATCTAGGTCCCAAACCTGGCTGTACTCCTCATCCTTATGCTTTTATCCCTCTGCTGACCCTCACCCTGGACATCAGCCGTAAGCTGAGGGGCAGGCACCCCGTCACGGGTTTGTGCAGTGCGGGACCCCAGCCGGGACTCGGGGTGCTGCCAAGTGTTCCTTCAACATAATTAACGAGGTGGTCCAGTCAAGAGGAAGAGAAGACAAAAGGTCTCCACCAAGTGAGAAAACTCTTAAGCGCAAGAAGCGAAGGCTCTCCCCACGCCAAACGTGCCCAGCAGGGCAAGCGGGCTGGGAAAGCCAGCCGCCTTTCAGACAAAAGTGTAAAAAAGAAGTGGGAGGAGAAAAAAGGGAAGACAGGGTCAAGCAGAGGGAGGCAGGCTCCAGACAAACCCTCCCCGTCCCAGAGGAAAGCACCTCGGCGGACACCGCTGTGGAGTCTGCAGAAGATGCTGCTCAGCAGGGGAAAGGGTCAAGTTAAAATACAAACCCATGTTTGCACCCTCCCGCAAGTTCCTTAACTGCAGCTGAGAATTCAATCGAATGCTTTGCATCGGACTTGTTTGATTGCACATTTTCCACCAATTTCCAGTTCCAGTTTCTGCTCCTACTCTGATTTTTAATCATCATCGGGACACAACACTAATCTCTAGATATTGCCTTGCTAAGAAATCTGGAGTAATTGGAAGTTACATCAAAAATACTTAAATAGAGTCCACATCTATTTAAAGGTTTGAATGCATCTTGTTAGAACACTGCATAAATTAACCCAACCTAATTCTCCAGGATACACCAAGATCTGAAAAGCCCCAAGTTTGATGTTCTCTCTCACTATCCGATTTAAAAAAAACAAAATGTACATGCTGGGGTAAGCCTAGGTTGCAAACAGTAACAAAATCAACGTTCGACTGAATAAATCCAATTTACTCCCTGATGTAATGGATATCATGCCATAACGAGTTCAAAAACAAAACAAGAGGCGGCTCTCCCCCACCGCCTCCACACACACACCCCCTGCCCCCCGCTTTTCGCTGTTAACGACGCCCCAGCGCAGCCTGCCCGCTCGGACCCCGCATCGCTCCCTCCATCCCTCCCCATCGCCCAAAACCACCCCCGGACGGAGCGAAGCGTGCGTCGTCCCCGCCGGGCTCCCCGTCCCCGCCACCCCGCTCGCGCTGGCGGCCAGACAAAGCCAACTCCGGTTGCATCACGGAGCAAACTCATTTTCCAGCAATCTCCCAGCCCGGAGTTTACCGCTACTGTAATCCGGTGCTGTCAACAATGCCGCCTTTGTTGCGCGCTCATGCGCGCGGCTTGCTTGTTGGTTGGTTTGTTGGGTTTTTTTCTTTATTATTACTATTATTATTATTATTTATCTTAAGGAGAATTTTTGTTTTAAACGAGTGATCTGTTTTCGAGCGATTTCTCCTCCGCGCTGGCTCCACCCTGTACTGTAAACGAGACATTACCTTATACAAGAATGAATCTGCTGCATTCCTCTGTCTAGCTGCCTCGCAGCACATTTCCTACGCTCGCAGCAGCCCCGGCAGCACACGCTCTCCCACCCCTTCCCCCCCACCTCTTTTTCTTTTTTCTTTCCTTTTTTTTTTCTTTTTTTCCTTTTCACTGCCTCGCTGTGTTTTTGTGTAAATGATCTCACATGACTCAACAAATCCATCTGCCTGGAGCAGGCCAAGTTTGGAGCCTTCCCAGGAGGGAGGAGAAGAATTGCTTTGTGGAAAGGACCTGGAGCTTTGCCCTTTCTCTGGCTCAAATTACCCGCCTGTCAGGCCTGACGGATTTGGCTAAAAATAAAAGGAAGCGGGCCGTGAAAAGGAGATGAATGAGCTCAGCAGTTCCTTAGATAACACGGGCCTGGTGTCGCCCAAAGCTCCCAGAGCAGGAACTTCGGATGCCGGGCATGGGAGTGCGGTGCTGCAGCCTATGCAAACTTGGCTGCTGGGGGACCCAAACAAACAAACAAAAAAAACCAAAAACAAAAAAGAAAGGCGAAAAAAAAGGGCAAACCCAACTACACGCTGTTGGAAATAAACGGATTAAAGACAGTCAGAATGGGAAAACTGGCTGCTGTAGGTTTTGAGCGTGTAAAAGGGGAGAT
>Ga0181612_175327_pt1 | contig 10247 bp, 8 predicted proteins | sample HoacroProtozoa21_FD_119630 | JGI IMG/M metagenome (GOLD analysis project Ga0181612, IMG submission 119630) | Hoatzin crop microbial communities from Cojedes, Venezuel. Combined Assembly of Gp0051906, Gp0051904, Gp0051908 | reverse complement strand
AATCGTTATTGCAGCACTGCTGATGATCGGCATAGTGCTCATTCAAGAGTCAAAGGGTGGAGGTTTGGCCTCCAATTTCTCCTCCTACAACCAGATTGGCGGTGTGAGAAAGACCACCGATTTCGTGGAGAAAACCACATGGGGTTTAGCCATTGCCATGGTGATTTTAAGTGTGGCTTGCGCTTACGTGGCACCACAGGCCACTGGCGACCAGAGTGTGCTTGAGCGCACAACAACCACCAACCCCACAACCAACCCCACCAACCTGCCCGGTTTTGGCACTGGTGACCAAAATGCAGCACAGCCCGCACAGGCTGGTCAGGCAGCTCCTGCAACAGATGCTAAGGCAACAGACAAAGCAGCAGCTCCCGCAGCCGACGCAAAAGCAGCTCCCGCAGCCGACGCAAAAGCAGCTCCCGCAGCCGACGCTAAAGCAGCCCCCGCAGCCGACGCTAAGGCTGCTCCTGCAAAAGACGCTAAAGCAAAATAATTTGAGTTAGCCGAAAAGCAAAAGAGGATGCGCATCGCGCATCCTCTTTTGCTATATAATTCTAAAAATCTCAAATCTCAAATCTCAAATCTCAAATCTCAATTGTCAGCTTCTTCCTTGCACACGTGCTGCGGTGGAAGTTTGGCGTCGATACCTTTCGCTTTCACTGTCTCGAGCAGTTGGTCGGCGCTTATCTCCTGGCAGAAATAAGTTATAGCCAATGAGCGGCGGCGCGGGTTGACATTCACGTCGTCCACGCTCTTTATCGTCTTGAGCTTGTCTATCGTCTCCTGTGTGGCAGCACTCTCGGGTATCAGATAATATGCGTATGCCACCTTGTCGCTGGTATAATAGTTCACAGGTGTGTAGCCTAAGCCGTTGAGCACTGTGCGTATGCTGTCGCGGCAGGTGCGGTTGGCATCATATCTGATAAAGAAATATTTCTTGTCGAGGTGTGGCGCAAGACTGTCTATGCCTTCCAATTTTCCAAGTCCGTCCATAATGCGGTTGGCGCATTTCTGGCAGTGCATGTCTTCGATGCGCTGTCCGTAGCCTCTTTTAATCACCTCGTCCTTGCTGTATGGGGTGGGGCGGAAGCGTTTGGTGGCAAGCATGCGCGCATTGATGGAGTCGGGGCAGGTCTTTGCCGGGTCGTAACTCACAGTAACCGTGCGCCGCTCTAAATTAAACATCACGTCGTCCACGCCCTCATCCTCGCACAGGGCCACATACACCTTGTGTGCGCAGTCGTCGCAGCGCATGGCTTTCACTCTTACCGTAACGGTATCTAAACTCTCAGTGGCGACTGCGTCGGCCGCCATTGCTGCCAGTGGCGACAACAACATGGAAACCGCCACGGCACTCTTTATAACAAATTCTTTTCTCATAACGGTGCAAAGGTACATAAAAAATATGAAATAAAGGGGCATATTACGAAAAAAAGTATTTTTTACACTTTTTTATCATAAAACTAACGCTAATCAGAAAAAAAATTCGTACTTTTGCAAACAAATTAATGAGAGTAGTTAAATATATCTTTAAAAGCAGGCACACCCTCTTTTAGAGTACTAAAAAATAAAAGAATGGAAGCATCTTGGGACAGTAAAAGTTTTATGGGCAAATACAACCAGTGGCTTTCGGCTTTGAAGGCCGGAAATTATGTGGCTCATTTTCAACTCCAGAAACTTAGAATAGATGAATACACCAACACAAAATTGTTGGTGAGTCAGGGATGGTATGTTACCGAGCGTGGTAATAAGATAACTTTCGACAACGATAATCAGATGCTCAGCGGCACCGTGTTTTATGAGAAAGAAGTTAATGTTTCTGACAAATCGGTGCTCAAGGAGCCCACGTTTGTGGAAGTGCTGAACCGCGACAGTATCGTGGCGGGAAAGGAGCTTTTAGATAAAGGTTATAATCCGGCGGTGCTCAATATGGCAAGTCCGGTCAATCCCGGTGGCGGGGTGGCAAGCGGCGCTGCGGCACAGGAAGAGACCCTCTTCCGTCGCACCAACCTCTTCAGGTCGCTGTATCAGTTCGTGCCGTATGCCTCCACATTCAATATCAAGAGGTCGGAGAAACAATACCCGCTCAACGAGCGCTTCGGAGGTATTTACACACCCATGGCCACCGTGTTCAGGGAGGAAGAGAAAGACGGTTTCAAGCTTCTCGACCAACCCTACAAATTGTCGTTTATCACCGTGGCCGGTGTGCGCAATCCCGACTTAGCGGCACAAGGTCTGATGACAGAGAAATTCGCAGAGCTCACGAAAGATAAAATCCGCACAATCTTTAGGCTTGGACTTCTCCACGGACACGACTCCTTAGTGCTTGGAGCCTTGGGCTGCGGGGCTTTCCATAATCCCCCTCATCATGTAGCACGCCTCTTCCACGAGGTGATGTATGAGAAAGAATTCAAAGACAAATACAAATATATCGTCTTTGCGATACTCAACGACCACAACTCCCACAAGGAGCACAACCCGAAGGGTAATTTCCTACCTTTCGAGGAAGAGTTTATGAAAAAATAAAAACCAAACAAAAACTGACAATGAAAAAGACATTCGCATTTTTGCTGACGCTCGTTTGCCTCAGCCTCATCGCGTTGCCAGCCGACGCGAAGAAAAAGAAAGCCCCGAAAGAGAAAGACATGGGCGCTTATCTGATGGTGTATCATAAAGACGCTGACCATGGACTGCATTTCGCCATCAGCTATGACGGAGAGAACTGGAAAGCACTCAACGGCGACAGACCGGTCATCGCCGGCGACACCATCGCCGAGCAGAAGGGCATACGCGACCCGCACATCTTCCGCGCTCCCAACGGCTCTTTCTACGTGGCTATGACCGACCTGCATATCTTTGCGCAGAAAGCCGGATACAGAGACACAGAGTGGCAGCGCGACGGAGCTAAGTACGGATGGGGAAACAACCGTGCGCTCGTGCTGATGAAAAGCGATGACCTCATACATTGGACAAGGGCGAACATACGCTTCGACCAACTCTCCGACGACCTCAAGGAGATAGGATGCGTATGGGCACCGGAGACGGCATGGGACTATGAGCACAACAAACTCATGATTTACTATACCATGCGTATGGGAAAACAGATGAACAAGCTCTATTACAGCTATGTGAATGAGGATTTCAATAAGATCGAGACTTTGCCGGCCTTGCTCTTCGAGTATCCTAAGAAAGACAAGGAGGCCATCGACGGCGATATCACATACGCACAGGGCAAGTATCACTTGATGTATTGCTCACACGACGGCACCGCCGGTATCAAACAGGCAGTGAGCGACCATATCACGGGTCCGTGGACATATATCGACGACTATTGCGATGTGGAGCCGAAAGGATGCGAGGCACCCCACGTGTTCAAACTTATCGGACAAGACAAGTGGGTGTTGATGTATGACATCTACCGCATCAACCCTCATAACTTCGGTTTTGTGGAGACCACCGATTTCAAGACCTTCACCGACATCGGTCATTTCGACAAAGGACGCATGAAGCGCCAGGGCTTCTCGGAGCAAAAACATGGAGCCGTGTGCTGGCTTACCAAGAAAGAGGCCAAGAAGCTCGAAAAATACTGGTCTAAAAAATAAAAGATTTTATCAGATGCTTATCTCACCGCTGCCATAGCACTTGTGGCAGCGGTTGTCATATACAACGCAGAATTGTCCAGGGGCCACGCCATGAATGGGTTTTGCGGCATGCACGGTATATCCGCCATTGCCGTCGGCAGTGAGGGTGGCGGGTGTGAAACCGGCAGTATGGCGTATCTTTATAGCAGCCTCCACAGGTAATTCATTTATGGTAAGGAAATGGAAATCCCTCACATTGAAATCACTCTTATAAGCAGTCTCGGGATTGTAGCCCTTGCTCACGTAGAGAATATTCGAGGGGATGTCTTTCTTCACTGCAAACCAGGGCCCGCCGCCGAAGCCTAAGCCGTGGCGCTGACCGATGGTATGAAACCACAGCCCCTTGTGCTGTCCGAGTTTTTTGCCCGTCTCCAATTCCACCACGTCGCCGGGATTCTCGCCAAGATAACGGCGCAGGTAATCGTTGTAGTTTATCCGGCCAAGGAAACAGATGCCTTGCGAATCCTTGCGGCGGGCATTCACGAGATGTTCACGCTCTGCAATCTCTCTAACCTCTTCCTTCATATAATGACCTATCGGGAAGAGAGCCTTGCGCAACTGCCAGTCATAAATCTGCGCCAAGAAGTCAGTCTGGTCTTTCACCGGGTCGGGACTGGTGGTGAGCCATTTGCGCCCCTCCTCGTCGTATTCAGTCTGCGCATAGTGTCCTGTGGCGATAAGGTCGTAGTCGTGTCCTTTCTTTAAGTCGAAAGCGCCAAACTTTATCAGTCTGTTGCACATCACGTCGGGGTTGGGGGTGTAGCCGGCTTTCACTTTTTCCATCGTGTAGCGCGTCACCTCATTCCAGTATTCCTTGTGGCAGTCCACCACGTCAAGCGAACAACCGTATTTCTTCGCCACCGCCCTTGCCATCTCCATGTCCTCCTCGGCGGTGCAGTCCCATTCTTCTTTCTCCTCCGGACCGATGTGTATGTAGAAGCAGTCGGGCTTCACCCCGTTGTTCACGAGTTCATGCAGAACCACGCTGCTGTCCACTCCTCCTGAAAGCAGCAGGGCCACTTTCTTGTTTTGTATCTCTTCTTTGCGCATAATTATGTATCCTTTCTTTCGAGCGTGCAAAGGTAGTGATTTTTACTCTACTATCCAAGAAAAAACGGGATAAAATAGTTTTACGCGGAGAAAAAACACGATAAAAGAGTTTTTTTATCCGTAATGCTTGGAGATATGAAATAAAAGCACTACCTTTGCCGCATAAAGAATTTACTATTGGCATGAGCAGAATTACAAAGCATCTTTTCGCAGCCTTGCCGGCACTCGTGGCTCTCATGGTTTTAGCGTGTGCCGCATCGTTATCCTCTTGCGGCAGCGACAGCCGTGGAGCAGGGGAGAGGGCGGTGTATTATTGGAGCACCACCATGCGTATGGATTCTCTCAAGGAAGATTTTATACGCAAGCACAATATAAATAAGGTATATCTTAGATATTTCGATGTCGTGGTGGCTTCCGACGGCAATGTGATGCCCAATGCCACGATAACTTTCGACAACCCCTCGGGCACGACAGACGCATCGCCCGATGACTCGTCGGCGGTGTTTTCTTTCACCTGTCCCTTGCCCGACACTCTTGAGGTGGTGCCAGTGGTGTTTATCGTGAATAACTGCATGAAGCGCAACGTGAGCCAGTTGCCGGAGATGATATTGAAAAGGGTGATGCAGATGACAGAGACTCACGACGTGCAAAAATGTGAGGGAGATACAGATAGACTGCGACTGGACAGTAAGCACACAGCAGACATTCTTCAATTTTATGGAGCAGCTGCATAAGCTCACGAAAGAGGCGGGGTTGAGGCTCAGCGCCACGATAAGGCTCCACCAGCTCATGCTCCCACCGCCAAGTTGCGACGAGGGAGTGCTGATGGTATATAATACCGGAGACATGACCCAGCTCAACGGCCGCAATCCCATTCTCGACAGCCGGGATGCCATGCCGTATTTGAAACATCTCAAGAAATACAAGCTGCCCCTCTCCGCAGCTTATCCCATTTACCGTTGGCAACTGCTTTACAGAGGCGGCCGTTTCGTGGGAGTGATCCATCATGACGGTGAATATCCGGTGCTCGATAACGACAGTATTTACGACTGTCAAGTGGATATCGACACGATATTAAAAGTAAAAGACGAAATAACGAAAATAAACCCGCGGACAAACAACCGCATAATACTTTTCGACTTAAACAACCATAACATATCACGATTTAACGACAACGATTATGAAAAGATTTATCAGCAATAAAAGAAGTGTGCTTGTGGCTTTCGCCATGGCGATTTGCTCGCAGGCCGGGGCGTGCGGATATTATGAGCCATCCTACAACTATTACCTTATCAATTATTATAGAATAGTAGAGGGATATCCAAATCCTGGTGACAATTTGCCTTTCAACGAGGCGTATCGCAAGGAGAGAGACGCATTGAAACTGAGGTCAACACGAGATGTGCAAGGTTATCTTAACAGACTCACGGAATATTCAGATATCTGCGAGACGAGAATGCAAAGATGGGATTACCCGTCGAAAGAGCAACTCGCACAGCAACAGCAGCAACTTGGTTATATAAATACGTTTGCAATAAACTATAAAGGCATAGAATTGAAGAAAGAATATGCATTATTATATATGCGTACAAACATGCTGATGAAGCGGTATGACACAAATCTTTCGTATTGGAAGCAGACAGCCTCAAAACTGCCCGACGGATGCTATAAGGAGAAGATGAGAAGCATTTTCGCCAATGCGCTGCTCAACACGGGCGAGTGGAAAAAGGCAGTGGAAATTTACGCTCAGCAAAACGACCAGGAGAGTCTCGAATGGGCGATGAGAAGATATTGTAACTATGCCGGGGTGAAGAAAATTGCAGAAGAGGACCCCAACTCTGCATGTGTGAAATATTTGATGCAGAAATATGTAAACAGTCTTCAGGAGTCATTGGATGATGATTTCAATGACGAAGCGGTTAAAGAATGCAATATGGTTTTGGTAAATAAAGATGATGCCAAGCAGTTTATAACCCTCGCCAATAACACTGCACAGAAAAAAAAGGTGAAAGACCCTTGTATGTGGAAAACCGCGGCAGCAGCTGTGGAATTCCTTCTCGGTGACTATTCCAATGCGGAAAACGATATAGAGAAGGCAATGAAAATGAATGGCGTGCCAATGTCGAAAGACAATGCAAGGGCTGTCAGGGCTATAATAAAAACAAAAGTAGGGAATTATTCTGATGATTTCGTTGTTAACGAACTTGCTTGGTTGGACCAGAAGACAGAAGAGTTCGTGAAAGAGCACGAGAATGACTACAGCTATTCATTCTATGAGTGTTATTATGAGAGAATGAAAAAACGAATGATTTATTGTAATCTCCTGCCTTCATATAATGAGAAGGCGAAGACAGAACCAGAGAAATATAATGTTACTAAATTGGCATTGAACTGCAATGCGAAATCTGAGTGTTTTGAAACACAAAGCGGACGGCAATTTTACAGAATATTTGAGGAAAACAGTTCACAAGACCTTATAAGGTTTTACAATATGCTCACAAAACGCGAGGGATTAGACTATGCGCTGGTTAAAGACTTAAATATCAACTTAACAACCATTTCCGACATTATCTCCACCCGCCTGATTGCGGAGGGTAAGTTCGAAGATGCTCTCACTTGGCTTGACAAAGTGCCTTTGAGCTATCTCACAGGGCAGCGTATAAATTGGTATATGGCAAATCGCGATATGAACGTGCACCGCTGGGAGAAAAGGCAGCAGCTGCCGAGGAATGACGTGTGGGATATGGCTGACGTGGTAGAGGAAGGCACACCGCTGAGTGAGAATCCAAAGAAGGTGTTTTGCCAGAAAATGATTGATTTGCAAAAACAACTCAATGTCGGCAATTCAGATTTGCAACAGCAAACGGCATTCACCATGGGCTCTCTCTATCTGCAAGCAAGCTGCTATGGCGACTGCTGGTTCCTCACCCGCTATTGGCATGATGCCGGCGATTCCGCCAGGGTTAACGATAAAGACTATGCCAAGGCCGCAATGGAGATGTTTGACATCGCCGCGAATAATGGCAGCGACGTTACAATTGCCGCCAAAGCTCTCTGCGGAAAGGCATATACGACATACAGGGTGAGAGATAACAGCTATTGGTCATGGGATGAACCAAGTCCATATTACTGGGTGAAAGATGATAATTTATCAAAGCCGGCATACACAGAATTGTATCAGTATGTGGAGAAGCATCCTGAAACAGAGTATATGGTTACGAAATGCGATATAGGAAAGGCGTTTAAGTATTCGATACTTAGATAGTAAATCTCTTACAATTCGCAAATAAGATGCCGCATAGGGTGACCGCCCCAAGTGCTGTCGTTGGCATAATGGAAACCGACGGAAGCATAGAGTTTTTCCACGGCGATGTTGCCTTGGTCAACTAAGAGTCCTGCAATGGGGAGGCCTGCCTTGCGAGCCCTTTCCTTGGCGGCTTCAAGTAGTTTCGTGGCAATGCCCTGATGACGGCAGTCGGAGCGTACCGCCAGACTGTCGAAATACCATTCGCCCGGTTCCGTCTCATCGGGAATGCCGCGGTGGTCGATGCCGAAAGCTCGCAACGTCTCCTCGAAAAAGGCCTCGCGCAGACGATGCAATTCTCCCCCGTCGTATGTTACGCAAACACCAAGAACGCTATAATCTTTTTCCAGTTTTTCATCCTCTGCCGCCACTATAGTGTTCAAGTAGCTGTATTGTGAGTCCTCGCGCTCCACAAGCCTCGTCATCACATCCTCGAAATCCTGAAGTGTATGTTCCGGTCCTGCCCAGAACTGGCAACATTCGTAGTTCATCGCCACCATTATCAGTTTGGCGATTTCCCTTGCCTCCTCCCTTCTCGCATCTCGTATTATCATAATTCTTATTTTTTCGTTTCGGCTGCAAAATTACGAAAAAGAAGTATAACAGCCAAATATTAACAGAGATTTTTTGCATATACTATGATGCTATTGAGATACAATTAAGTAAAAAAACACACATTAAAGCTATGTGTGTTATGTATTATGTTTAGGGGTAATACAACATAGGTTCTCTTGTAGAGTGCTTGCGGTATTCTCATTAAAGAGTTTGAAATTTGCTCTTTTTTTTGCATTGGGAATATTTTGTGTGCCAGTACCTAAGATAACAGCAATTTCCTTATTTGTGAAATTTAAGCGTGTTAATAAGCATACTTTATACTCTTGAGGTGTTAATTCCTGGTTGCTTAAAATAAAATTATAGAATGTAGGGAGGCATAATCTAATTTGCTCATAAAGCTCATTCCAGTCCTCATCAGTTATAAAAAGTGAATCATGCTTTGGTTTTGGTTGAGGAATTGTATTATTCTTGAATTTTAATACAATGTCGCTTTCCATCAAAGCAGCATTCTGTTCTTTATCTTGCAACTTATCGAATTCAGCCTCTAATAGTTTCACTTGTTGTGTCAATTCTTCAATTTCAGTTTGTTTCTTCGCTTGTAATTCGTTAAGCCGTTTGTCGTTCACACTATTAATGACTCGCAGCTCCTCTTTTGCTTTTTGTAAATCTTTGCTTGTATTGAAAAAATTATTTTGAAGCACTCCGAGTCTTCTCTTTCTCTCATTATTCTTTTTCCTGTACCAAATTAATATCGTTAAAATAATAAGAATAGAAAAAGTTGCGATTAATAACATAAGATACCGTACTTCTTTAGCCTCAGCAGCTTCGTCAATTGCAATATTTTTTAGTCTGTTGTAGTTATACAGGCTCCTTGCCTGTATTATGGCCTCACTTTGTTGCTTTTGTATTGTTTCGTTCGCCTTATTCTCCCACAAAATCGCATATTTTGTTAAAGAATCAACGTTCCTCGTTTTGCAATAAGTTTTCAAAAGACCATCGAATGCGAGTAGTTGACGATTTGACAAAAGCAGTTTTCTAAAATATAGCTCTGCATCATTATATTTATTAACGCCAAGCAAGTATAAGCCTTTATCGTAATAATAGTCTTCCCGACCTGCTTCAATATTTCCATCTTTATCGAATAATCCAGATTGATTCTCAAAGATTTTCATCAAGCTGTCAGCTTTTGAATATTGCTTCTTTTTTATATATACAAAAATAGCTTCGGAATAAACGCTTGCTGCCGCTTGAGGCATTCCGAATTTTTTATATAGATTATAGCACGAGTCGGTTATTTCAAATACTTTATCAGTATTGCCAATTTGATAATATGGTACAACCATTAGTTCTATACCTTTCACATAGCTAAACGTGTCTCCACACTCCAATGCATATTTACTGCTCTTTTGAAGGGCGGCAATCTCTTCTTCTGGCATATATTGCTTATTATAAATCAATGCTATCTGTCCATAAATGCGGAAAAGTGTACTGAAATCGCATTCTGTATTCGTAGTGTCAGCGAAAGCGACAGCTTCATTATAACAGGCAAGTGCGGCAGGCGCCTCATTGGCATCTCTGTATATACATCCTAATAGATAATGTGCTAACATTTTTTCGTTATTATTCCCGACAGCATTGTAATACTCTACTACTTTTAAGAAATCTTTATCTGATGGCATTTCTATATAAAGCTTGTTTTT
>Ga0181612_158606_pt1 | contig 10247 bp, 8 predicted proteins | sample HoacroProtozoa21_FD_119630 | JGI IMG/M metagenome (GOLD analysis project Ga0181612, IMG submission 119630) | Hoatzin crop microbial communities from Cojedes, Venezuel. Combined Assembly of Gp0051906, Gp0051904, Gp0051908 | reverse complement strand
TAATTGTACACAACTACCAACATTAGTACTGAAACATTTACTCTGTTTACATTTTGCTTTTTTCAATGCTGAAGAGACAAGGTCTAGTAGTCAATTTGCTTCCACTCAGGCAGAGGATTACAAATGGTGTAATCATTAGTAGCAAAAAACTGCTGCAGCACTAAACAAAACACCACACAGTATCATCAACGCTTAATAAAAGGAAAGGCAAGAACTCCTCTCTGCACTGGCAAATACATTTAATACACAAGTACACATTCTAAAGGAAATACAATTTTACACCATGCTTTCTATAGCAGCCAAGTACTTTAGGGGAAACACAGAGCACTTAGATATATTATATCACTACTGATTCAACCTACTAGTATTAGAAAACCTCAACATTTTCCAATTTAAAACCAATTTAAAAATAGGAAAAATAATATGGTTAAATAATTTCCCACATTTACAGCCTTATTCTACTGGCATCTATCAGTTCTTTTAATAGAAACACGCTTCAGGACCAAAAATTTATGCAGTAATAATTAATTAATATTTCCTGTTAATTAGTCACATTATAATATCTCAAGAAGAGGTAAGACAACAAAACAGTAGGAAATGCAGATAAAAATTGACCCTTTTTCTCTTTCATTATGTTTCTCAAATTCTGGTATTACTGACAAATTAGCATTACTTCTCAAAACTCTAAATTGGCCTGGTTAGACAAACAAACATTTGCCAACCATATCCTTGGCCGCATCAAAAGCGGCGTGGCCAGCAGGTTGAGGGAGGTGATTGTGCTGGTCTACTCCGCTCTGGTGAGACCTCACCCGGAGTCCTGCGTCCAGCTCTGGAGCTCCCAGCACAAGGAGGACATGGAGCTGTTGGAGCGGGGCCAGAGGGCAACAATGAAAACGATCCGAGGGCTGGAACACCTCTCCTATGAGGAAAGGCTGAGAGACTGGGGGCTGTTCAGCCTGGAGAAGAGAAGCCTGCAGTGACACCTTATTTCAGCCTTTCAATACTTAAAGGGGGCCTACAGGAAAGATGGGGACAGGCTTTTTAGCAAGGCCTATTGTGACAAGACAAGGGGTAATGGCTTTAAACTCAGGGAGGGTAGATTTAGACTGGATGCAAGGAAGACATTTTTTACCATGAGGATGGTGAAACACTGGCACAGGTTGCCCAGAGAGTTGGCAGATGCCCCATCCCTGAAAACATTCCAGGTCAGGTTAGACAGGGCTCTGAGCAACCTGATCTAGTTAGCGGTGTCCCTGCACGCTGCGGGAGGGTTGGACTAGATGACCTCTAAGGGTCCCTTCCAACCCAAAACTTTCTATGATTCTATGATTCTAAGTGCGAGTAAGAGTAGAGAAGAATAAGGGGAAATTATTTCATTATTGCAGTTTGCATCAATTAATCAAAACATGTCGTCTGGTGTTTCCATTTAAAAGAGATAACACTTACAGAAAGAACCTCACCATTACAAGAGACTTGCAGAACTCAGTATTTTTTATTTATGAAAGGACTCTCATAACTAACTTCATCATCATGTACAAGGATCACCACAGAAAGAAAATGAAAAACATTCTGCAGGCTTTTGAAGACTGCTCTGAAAAGAAAGAAAACAGAGCTAAACATGTACAAATTAGACATAGGGTAAAATACCCCAAACAACCTGCATGACCACTTTTTAACAAAGGTGATCCAGTTTAAACAGGGGACTCTCCACAGTCTCTTGATATTTTCTTAACACAACTCTACTTAGCTGAGCGCAGTGCTTTTTTATAAAAACTAATGGGTTCAAGAAGGCATTAATGGCTGAAATACAGTATTAGCCTGTCCCGTTTCCATTGTCCTCTGTCTTTTGGTTTCCTTAAAAGTTAGTAAATTTCAAGTTTTTTAAAATGAAGTAGTTCAGAACTGGTTTTTGTTCTCATCTTAAATTCTACTAACTCCTTTATCCAATAACACTTAGCCTGACTACCACATCTCAACAGCTAGCTATGGCACTTTTTTTCAATTGAAGCAAAGGAAATAAAGTAGTAACTGATAAAGTTCAAATCTTAAAAATTCATGCTAGACTTGAAAATTCTTATGAGTGAACTCGTAAGTTTAAACAGTAGATTCTTCAGTCATTATGTTCCCCTTTGAATACTAGATGACTTTTCCATACCAAAGGATACACACCTCAACCAGCCCCAGGTTCAGTACTTCCCTCCCCCCAACAAAAAAAACCCAAACAACCAGCAGACAACAACAACAAACCAAAGAGATTTATTTAGGTATTTATTTTTAAAAGCTCATGACAATTTTCATAGGTCTATTCAAGATCCTTACCCACTTCTCTTAGAATACTTCCGACTCTAACACAAATCAAATTTCAAACAGGTAATCAGAAGAAATGAAAGGAAAACATAGCCAAAAAGCGGAACCGTCATTGGAAATTGCATAGCAAACTGATACTCCAAAGCTTGGAAAACTTTCATTTATTTCCTCACACATGCCCATTTAAAAGAAGATACATTTCAGTGCCTCTAGTTATAAGGACTTTTGTTAATGTACAGTTTTTATTGGAAAACAGGAACAAAAAGAGACCATGACACTATTTCTATTTCCTCTGGTTTAGACCCTGACCATCTGCTGTCATTATAGCTCAAAATACATTTAATTTCCTTTCATAACCTTTGACAACAAGAATCACTAGTAGTATTTTAGTTGAAGAAACTTCTATAAAATATTACTATCAAATAAATTACATTAACACATTTGAACCTCTAAGTTGAACGCAGTGGAAAACACAATACTTCTTTATTATATCAGCTGTCTGGTCATATATAAATCATCTGTAACTAAAACTGAAAGTACTGAGAGTTCTATTTATCCAGAGTTAGCAAAAGGAATTATCCGACTGTTGAAAATGAAAAACCACTAACAAGCATTACAGTGTATTGAAAAGTTTAAACAATGCGATTAAGACAACTTTTGCAATAAGGAGTGTATGTGATTCTATTTTACCTTGCTAACAAAATTCCTCTGGGATTTCTTATTCTGTTATACAATACCTAAACCGGAATATTGTGTTAAACAAGTCTCACATTCTACCTGTATTCAGAATATGTTTATAATTCAGAGATAACGTACTTTCAGCATATTGCACTACACTAAAGCATTTGCATTTTCACCCAAATTATTTGCCCAAAGCAATAAACAGAATAGCAGTCAAAAAGCCCTAACTAATGCCTTGGCCATTTAGAGGCTTAAGAGATGCTCTATAAAGACAATTCAACTGTCTTTTATAAAGTTTATTTTTAAGAGACGAAACAAGGAATTCTTTCGGAAGACTGAGTAGAAAACTCAGTGAGGGAATACAGTGAAGAGATGGCAGAAAATAGTGCATTTACCATATCTCCTGCTTTAAGAAGCCAGTAACAAAGAAAAGCATGCAGTGTAATCCTTCAGGAAACAAAAAACATCGAACACTGCAGCACAGATAATAATTATGTTGCCTACACCGGTCACTTAGTGATTAGAGACTTAAAACCAAAACCAAACAAACAAATCAATTGGGATGTATCTGGGAATAACGTGCAGATAAGAGCAAAATTTATCACTTACGTTATTTGCTCTGGTAAGCGGTGATTAGACCCTATCAACTAACCAAAAATATTATCAAGATACAAAAATAAGACCAGATGATTGTCACTGCAATGCAAAGTCTGACAGCAGCCCCACATCATTTACCTAGAAAACACCACACTTCATAAATACTGTACTGAAAGTCACAATCCTTGAATTTAAAGTCTTCCAGAAATTTCTTCAGTATGTGTACTACAATCAGCAATTTGTTGGCAAGTATTCTGGCCATACAGCTTGCAATTTACTATTTATCAGTCAATAAGCCCATACGCACAAACACTTTCTAGCCAAGCGTAATGCCTTGGTAAGTTACCATTCCAAAGCACAATGAAATTTTCAAACAGAACAAAGTACACACAAACAGAAATAATATTTTCCAACCTCAAAATAATATTGGGTAATAATTAGTTTGAAATCCTTAAGGTTCAGACTTGCATGCATCTGAATCGGCATATGCAGTCCCTTTGCTTACATAGAGTTATAATGCAATGAGGAAAATTCATAAAAATGCATCCAAATCTGGGTCTTCATTTTGCTCAGATTTTCAACTATATTTAAACCCAGCCAAAAGGAGGTCAAATTCATAGTTTTGTATAACTGCTGTTTATGCAAGTAGGTTGTCACAGGAACGTAGGAGGGTGTAGGTTTGTACTACATTTCAAATTCACTTCAGCTAGATGAGGTAAACTAGAGTCTCAGACATTCACCCCTTTATACTATCTCTGGTTCAATCACATCTCAACCTACAGTACTTCAAATCATTCCTGGATTCAATACATTTCAAATACAATAAATGGAGAAAATTAGATGACAAAAGCATGTGTCTTAACCACTTGGTTTAGAAAATAATTTTCTGAATCTCAACAGTTCATGTTTCGAAGCAAGCCAATTAAAAATCCCCAAAACCCATAGCTGTTGTTCCTAACATCATTGTGAGTATGAATAGGTTTCATTGGTTTGGTCATGTACACAGGCATAAAGTAGCACATGTTCTCCTCTTATATCTTCAAAAAAAGGAACTATAAAAGAACCATTCAGCAACAAATTTACAAGTAGGACCTATAAGCCTAATTCCCAAATGCTCTACTCAGTTGCCAGTCAGCTCTGAAGGTACCCAAATTCCCTGTGTGTATCTAAGCTTCCACTAGGCAAATTCCGAAGGCACTTTAATTCCTGCCTATCAATACTCGGTATAAGCGAACCTTCTCCTTGCTGTATTCTGCACGAAAAAAATACTAACTTGCCATGGTTGTTCAATGAAGTCAGGTATCTGAATCCTTAACAAAGGGAATCTTAAGCCCATCGTTTTCTTTTAGCATTTTCTATTTGCCAGTTAAAGCAATTCGGTAAGCAGGCTGTTGTGGATCCTGATTTTGAGCACGAGGTATTTTCTCTACACAGTACAACAAAAATGACATGCTGAAGACTGGACTACCCATGTCAAAATAAAGAAACGTGAGGTAACTGTTTCCAGCATCATCACTGGAAAAAGGACAGCATATTATGTTGTGCCATGAGACATAAGAGACGGGAACTACGATGCTGAAATAACAGCCTACTGTGTAATCTAGCTTTTTTGGCTTTCTCAGGCTTTGATTCTCCGTTCCCTGCAGGCCTCCCATGCTGCCATTTAACATCAAATTTTGCTCTTTTTATGAACAGTTATAGATACATATATATAGCTAAGAACCCACACACAGCTAGGAATTTAAAGAAATTTGAACACTATTCAAACTTCAACAGGCTTTTAGATATTACAATGTTGCAATGTTATTTGATTGCAAAGATTCTGCAATGTTACGAGGTGACCGAAGGATTACAAAAGAGGACTTCTGTGGCAGTCACATTATGCAAAGATGCTGAACCAATGAGGAACAGAAAATGAGCACAAGGTAGAAAGTTCTTAGAATTAGGCTAATATTATAAATCCCATGCTGCCACTGTACTGATGAAGAGCAGCACCACAAGAATATTCATTCTAGTAATGCCTTTCCTGGGCTAACAGGAAAATATTATCCTAATGTTGAAAATGAACATCCTTCCCTGTCCAAGTCAGAGAAATATTTTACAAAAAAAAAAGTCAGAGTTGCAGCAGTTCCAGAAGGACATTTTCTTATTCCCCGGAGAATTGAGGCCGGTAATAATGATAATAATTTTTACTATCCTAACAACAACAACAACATTTCATACCGAATAAGTTGGGATGCTTTGTGCCCTCACAGAAATGCATGAAACCTGATAGTCTTAATGTTTGATTCTGAATATGTCTGTCAGGAAACAAGCGCAAGCCTTCAGCAGCCGCGGCTGCCTGATTAGTCTCACAGTCACGCCAACGAGCTATCAGCTTCGCAGTGTGAGGTTCATCCTGCATCACTGCTCCAAGCCTTTAGGCAAAGGATTCTAATAATGAGTCACAGTGCCATGACTGAGGCCACACTTCTGCTCTGGTGAGCTGCTTGCTGAGAGGGACTGCATGCTCCCTCATTATCATTTTACAGCTGGTTTTTTTTAAATTTTTTTTATTTGTTCTTTTGTATTCCTTTTCCTTCCTCCAAATGCTTGGTGCATTTCAGTGAGAGTACTTAGTGCTACCACCAGGACATAAGCCATATGCTCATGTTTAATAACCTTCTGGTGTGAGGCAGTCATAAAAATTAAGATAAGGCAGAGTATTACTTAGAAGAATAAGATACAGTCTTCTATCACATCCTAATCAATAGACTTAGACACCTTCCTTCCAACCAACAGAGGTTACAAAGGCAAGATATTTTACACATTCTTCTTTCATTAATGGTATTATGCAGAATTAAAAATAAAACAAACAATCAAAAAAGGTGACTCAGCAGCTAGGATGCAAAAAGATTTTTTTTTTTTTCCACCCTACCTACATTCTCATGCACCACTGGGAAGGCCTATCCCTTTAGAATTCGAGGAACATTACTTAAGCTAAAATGTGGTTATACCAGTTACATCTTTCACACACACAAAGCCGTACTGATTTGCCATTTACTAATCGTCTAATACCATCCAAATCACGGAATTAACTGGAAAAACTTGCCACTGGACTTAAAATTTTTCATGCTATTACACCACTCCAATAAAATGCCCCACTGTTTTGGACATACCTAGATTACATGCAGCGTCACGTGGTGTTGCTATAACTCTTTCTTGTTCATTCCTCATGTAGCTAGAAGCCTTTTGTTATTTTAATGTTCGTTACACACAAAGTAGATCTACCTGACTGCTAGCAATCTTTATCAGTACTTTTCTAGACAGGAAGTATGATGGTAAAAAAATGAAAGATTTAGAACATGCACATACAGTTCTGTTGGACTGACCCCCCTAAAAGATACAGGGAAACGTAGAAGTGATTCCAGAGCAGACAAAAAATGGATAGCATGACTACTCTGCCATGTCAGGAACGTTGAAGTTGCTTTATGGATACGCTATCTATACGTTTAAAACTAAATGGAGAAAGGAGCTACAAATCATCCTCTGCAGAGCTACATACTTACCTATACACAACTTCATTATTACAGTATCAGATACTAAAACAGCAAAAGATGGGAACTTCTATAAAATTCCAGAAACCATTTCCTATTTTATCAAGAGTTACAGGCAGTAGCTTCTGTGCAGAATTAGAATAACCTGGAAACCAAACTGATCGACTGACTGCAAGGCACTTATGTTATGATCCACTGCAGAGTCAAACGTCCATGCAAAGTCCACCATTAATTTGAAAAAAAAAGCCAGTGAAGCTCTCCAAGTTCACCTCCAGCTTTTACTTTATAACGACCATAAAGGTTAGAAAAGACCTCTAAGATCATCAAGTCCAACCGTCAACCCATCACCACGCCTACTAAAGTGAAGTTAGCGATGATCCCAAACCAGCAGTATTTTTTTTTAATCCGAGAACAGCAGCACTATAGACACACTGAATATGACAGCACAATCTCACATCTCCCCTAACTTTACATGATTGGAAACCTTAGGTGTTTCACTCATGCACCTTTCCTTGGGACATAGCTACCTTCAAATCAATCAAGCTGGCTTAAGCTGACTTCTAACTGCATAGTTTGTATGGATCTTCATATGTTCCAAATACATGAATATTTTCTCCACTTCTCTAACATATACTGCAATGCCACTCGCAGTCACAATGCTAGCAACTTCCAAGTGAACTAGTTTAAAGATAGCTCAATTGTATCTATCTACGTAAGCTGCAGTCACAGAAGCCATTAAACTGTGGATATACCCATACCCATGACATTTCCCTTTTTTCTTCACGAATATACCAAGCACACTTTCACACCAGCAGCACATACCAGTGGGCTAAAGGGAATAAGCTTCACAGATAGAAAACGTAAGAAAGCAAAATCAAATGTGTATGAGGAAAAAGCCTTGAGACAACGACACTGTGAAAAAAAATCAATACCGAGTGTGCCTATCCTACACTGACAGTGTTACGACACAGGTATTTTCAGTATGACTTTCCTCGCGTTGTCTATACAGCATTAAAAGAACTATAGGAAAAATGTTAGCTGAAAAAGATGTGATCAGCTTGGTAAGTCTTCCACCCCACATCTATGAGAACATGTTGGTCTGCAAGGTACACAGCCAGACCATGAAATTAAGAGCTTCATTTAAATTCACACTCTCTATGATATTTTCAATTAAGTTTGAGAAAAGGATATGCTCTCACTTGGCATTTTGAATAAGTATCATTTGAAAAAGGCACTACCAGAAACAATAAAAAGCATGCAACACAGAAGAAAAAAACATTACCCAACTTTTGACTGAAGGACTCCGGTCCAGATACTGAAGTGAAAAATCACCTTTCTTTTGTCTTGAAAACAGGTTTTCCAAAGATGAAAACTCCCCCAAAAACTCGTCTATTCATTTACTTTTCACAGATTTCAGGGATCCTCCTCCCTCTGCAAACACGACCGCTTTCACTGTCACTACACCTGGTGATTCCTCATTCTCATACAAGCATAGCTGCACAATGAGTAACCTTAATCTTTCTCCTGCTCCTTGAATTTTCTCAGGGGTTTTTTTGTAAAAAATAGTTCAGGTGACCATGCATTTCTGAAAGTCAAAACAAATGCAGGTTTTAAAGCTTTTCAAGAATGTTACTAATCCATCTAACTTGGCTGGAAACATTTAAACTAGGTAGCCTTGAAAATTCTATAAAAACAAATAACTTCATAAAGTCGAATGTAAACTTCATGCTGAGTTTTTCCTAACCTCAAAAGACTCCGATTAGGCTATTTGATTTCTTTTAAGCGAATCAGCCATTCATCCTCATCCTCCTACTCAAGAAGCTGTGTGACCTAGTTGCACTGGGTTTCCTCTATATTTAACTTTTTGTCCCTAAGAGAGTTCTGTGGTGCATTTCCATGTAAAATTACATTTAACTTATTCATCGATAGATTCATGTATTCTTTAAGATTGATGCGCTGTGAGCCATTACACACTAAGCTGACAGACTCTATTAAAGCGCAGTACTTGTCATGGAAATTGTGATCTTAACACAAGGGCATGTGACAGATACCAATTACTTCACTCTTTTCCATAAAAAGTCTGCATGACATAGGAGTTATTATGAATGACTGATAAGATCACCAAATGCTTTACATCATGATTTTCAAACACGGTTCATCCTTAATCATGGAGTAAACATAACTGCTTATCTATCACATTATGACCTGTTGTATGCAGGAGTGGCAGATTAAGCTAGTCAGCTCCTAACCAAAGTTACTATCAGACTGTGCTAATTGTGATTTACAGAAACTGGCAACTTTCTTCATGACAGTAGAAGGACGCTTAATAATCTTCACATCTCCCCTTCAGAAGCATTAACTTATCAGACAAGAGAGTCTTTTCCAGACAACAATTATTTTTATCAATGCTAAAACATATAAGTTATCATCCCTTAACAATTGCCTTTAAAAGTAATTAACTAGACAGTTGTTGCTAAACATCCCAAGAGCAGTGCTGCAGTCAAAAGGAGACCCATTGCTTCTTCAGTGTGCCACTTGTTGAGAAAACTCCATTTTCAGTAGGTCAGAAGCAGGAAAAAATATACATGTAAAGACACTTAGAAACAAAGGAAACAAAAAAATTAAATGCCTTCATCACAACTCAGAACACTGTAGAATAGATCCTTCTGACTCTCTGTACTAAAATACAGCAAATACCAAGGTCATGCTGTAGGGTCGATTTATTTCTGAATGAAGACAAATGACAACTGAATAGCAAACATTGGACTCGCTCCCTCCTGCATTAAGCAGCTGTATCTAACAAAATAAATGAAGGACTTCAGGAAACAAAAACTTCAGTTTTATTACCAGTGAAGAACTGAAAACCTTCAGAAGTTTGCATTCCACACCACTGACAGGTGATTCCTGAAGATTTGGTTTTATTAAGCTGTTGTTTGGCAATTATAGTATTATTTTTAATAAATTACATTTATCTAATTTAAATTTATTTTATTTAATTAATATAAATTTATTTAAATAATAAAATTATTTTTATTAAATTAAATTAAATCTGGCAAGGGATGTCAAAGACAACAGGAAGGGCTTCTTCAAGTACATCAGCCACAAACGGAAGTCTAGGGAAAACGC
>Ga0181612_156166_pt1 | contig 10247 bp, 4 predicted proteins | sample HoacroProtozoa21_FD_119630 | JGI IMG/M metagenome (GOLD analysis project Ga0181612, IMG submission 119630) | Hoatzin crop microbial communities from Cojedes, Venezuel. Combined Assembly of Gp0051906, Gp0051904, Gp0051908 | reverse complement strand
CGGGGGACAGGGCGGGAAAGGCCCGCTCCGGCCACCGCCTTCCCGCCGCCAGCTGCCGGGCTCTCGGCGAGGTCATTTAAAGGCCCCGGCGCGGGGCGCAGAACCGAGAGGGGGGCGGAGGGGGCAGGGGGGCGGCTCGTTACCAAACCAAGGCTGGGAACTACGAGTGAGTGGTATTTATCTCCTTGGGGGAGGCCCAAGCTCGGTACTTGCACGTAGAAACGTTCGCTGGAAGGTTGGCTCTTGCCCGCTCGCCTGGTCAGGCTACTGCTGCTGGTAAATGAACCGGTAGTAACTTGCTTTTGCTTTGTCAAAAGGTAAGGCTCTTTCTGGCTCTCCCTGCCAAGGACGCCCTTTGTTTTGTATTTTTAGGCAGGCATTACAGCCACACTTCAGCTCTGGAGGATTTTACCGCAGTACGTTTTTGTGAGGCAGCTGCACCCACACACTTTAAGAACAACTTTTAGCCAGAGACAAACCCTCGCCGTCGCCGGTCACAGAGAGCAACTCCTCCGTGTGGTAAAGAGCAAACGGTCAGCAGCAGGCATGATCCCCTCTGCCCATCTGTAACAACCATCCACCAAGCAGAGCTGCCTTCAGAATCACTTACCAACCCAGTTCCACATCTTCTTCAGCGCTGCTGTGTTTGTGTGCCGCAGTCAGCGGTTGGTCCTACAACGAATTTATGACTAGGAAGTCAGAAATAGATACACCTGTCATTACTTGCAGAAAGTGAATTAAGGTCCAGAGAGCTTAAGTAACTTCACTAAGGAAATCCTGTAGAACAAGCAAAGTAGTTTCCAAGTCCTTGTTCCCTCCCATCAGGAACCATCCAGCACGCTGATCTCTTAACAAAACAGAAGCTACTAAAACAGCTAAGGTCTGTGCAGTGCACTCAGTTTAGAAACGGATCTTTAGTATCAGATCAACCCAGTACCTTCAATTTCCAACTAAAAAAACCCCACAACCAACCAAAAAAAACCAACAAAAAACAAAAAACCAAAACAAATCCCACACCTTGCACGAGCTCCAAAGGCCATCTGGTCATTTGTGTACTTGCCTGTGAGGAACTACTCTCCATTTGTATCGCTGAAGCGATCCTATCATCAGTCTCAGGAGTCTTACAACATCCTGATTTTAAGTTAAAGTTGCTGCATTGGAGTTCAGCTTGTGATAGATCAAGAGGTAGAAGCATACTAAATCATATATATTAGTGTGCAAAGTATAAAAATGACTAGAAATTATAAATATTGCCAAGAAGATAATAAGTATAATAAAAAGCCATTTATTATAGAAAACATGTTGTTTTACCTTTTAAGTGATAATCCACATGCGTATCTGCCCTGCAGCTGTACAAGTGCTTTATAACTGGAGATAGTTTTTCCACAGAGAACTTGATGGTGTTCATGTTCTCAACGCACCTGATGCACAACCAAGTCTGGCACTTTTCCAGCTTCTTTTTTCTGCCAGGTGGACCACAGGATTCTGTAGCTGGACATCCCTTCAATAATGCAGTGTTCCTTACTGGTGTTTGTACCATTTAATCAACTTTTTATAGTGTAAACTCATGCTTTGTTCTCTCTAGTAAGCTCTACTTAGATGACATTTTCCTCGAGATTCATCTTCCAGCTCTGCCCGCCCTGTGCATAGGGCACATGTGGTAAAAACACTCCATCCGTGACGCGTAAGGTCTTAAACTTCACGCTGATAAAAACAGGAAGTGGCAGTTCCAAAATGATCTCATTAAAAAGGCAGCGGCAGCATCATTGATTCCCACAACCTATTGACCGAGGACTCGCAGCACAGCCTGATCAATCACGACAGTGTGGTACAGTGCCAGGACCCGATCCCCTAACAGATTTGAGATTAAATGCTTCTGATTCACTTTAGCCTAATGTAGAAAGGCCTCCCTGCTCCTCAGATTCTCTACAAAATTTCAAAGAACTGCTGAGCTTCATTTCCTGGTGCCCATACTGAATACGGTGTTTCCACCTCAAATTACTAATGTGCAGGCAGCGTTCAATAGTGTTCTAGAACGTCTTGATTACTCTCAGTAAGAAACTATGAGGAGTTTTCACTACGGACTGTCCAGGCTCTGGCACAGAATGCATGTCATTCCTTAGTATGGCACTTCACAGCAACAGCACAAAGATCAGGGCAGGCTCAACATGTAGTTCAGTATTAAGAGCCTTACACTTTCGAATCATCTCTCATTGATCTTATGACAGGTTACCAGATGAGAATCCTCAACCCCTCCACATTAAATATGAGTATGTTAGCCCACAGTACTTCAAAACGCAACAGTATGTGGTATTGTTTGGGGCACCTGAGCAGTCCTCAGCACACGCTTTATAATCTCAAAGATCTGTTTCCTTTGCCTTTTCCATCTCACAAGTGAGACTCAGTGCCTCAGAATATTATTATTTCTATTTTTGGACAAGCAAAAAAAATTCTACTAGGATACTGTACAATTTTAAGCAAAAAATAACTGGCCCCCTGAGCCACAGTTTGATGGCAACAGGACCCTCACCACCTTTTTGGCACTAGTTCAACATGTGCATGGGACTTCAGTCCCAGCCCACCAGAATGTTCACACTCCAGCTTGGCAGCATTAATTTCTTATTGAAGTTGCCACTGCTGACTCACTCTGTGTGGAAGACTTCCACAGAAGGAATACCTTCTGCCTACCAGCTTTTCACCTGTGCTAGTTACCAAATTCTCAAGAGACATTTCAAGAAGGAAGGATCATAAACACAAATGGTATTTATCTGCTTTGGCATCCTCCTCCCTTTCCTTGCAGAATCAAACTTCATGTGACACATTTCTACATTGCTAAAGTGTATCACCTGCATAGTATCATCTGTGTTTTACAGATTATTAGACATCAACTCACACTTGCTGCAGCACTTAAATACTATCAGCAGTGCGGATACTCCCTCAGCAGAACTCTATATCCCTCTCCTGGTCTGAACCGAAGGGACAAGCAAGAGGCAGAGCCCCCTCCACACGTTGTTTAGAACCTGCAAGAATCTCCGTTTCAAGGTAAGTTTTGGACTGCCATAACATATGTGCGTGGGTCTTCTTCCTATCATGATGACAAGTCTGCCCAACCTTGCTAAGCCATGTGATGCCTCCGTATGATGCCCCAAGCCATTCTATCCCTATAAAGTTTTCACGTTTGGCTTCCCCACTATATGGTTTACACCTTCAGACTTGCCTTAATATGCCCCCCTAGCATGCAGTCTCATAAGATACAACATTAGTACGGTCCCCGCATCCTGCAAGGGGATACTTTTTGATCTCGCTTACCTGATCAGTCATGGTATACGGCACTGGCAAAGCACTCGCAGGCATGAGTGTGCAAGGCTGGTTGTTTTCAAAAGAAAGGTTGTTCCCAAACCTCACAGAAGTCAGAACAGTGTGCACTGTGGAAAAAATGCTGCAACCCTATCAAAAGACATGTTATAGCACTGCGCTGACAAACAAAAAAGCAACTGTGTATCTTCAGTCTGTGAGGTGGTGTAGTGTTCCTCCACCTCTCCCGGCTGACCTTTGCGAACTATTATATTTAAAGACAATTCCACACACTGCTGATCCATCTCCTAGTTATCATGGATTCTCTGGCAGAAAGACTGACTTCTTTTTCATACTAGACTGAATAGGATATACAGTCCAAAGTCCTAGATGACAATTCCAGAATGGGGATCAAACTTTTGGCTTCAAATACGTAAGAAAAGCATTGGCCCTTTTTACCCCTACATGTTTAGTGAATAGCTTCCTTGTTCTATGGTTAGAAAGAATTGTCTGCATTTTCCTTTTCATTCCTCTGATCCTGAACTTTTAGCCATATTATGACAAAAGGGTAAGTAAAGATGAAACAATATTGGTGTTCATCCATGTTCACCAAATGCTAGAATAAAAGTTTTTTTGCTTCTTATGGCCTCATTAACTGTTACTTCCTGCATGTACTATGTTTCTCAACCTCAGAATCAAAGTGGTTCTCTATTTATAATATTGGTAAGAACATGCTTTAGATGTCCAGAACTGTTTATTTTAATCCAAATGAACAGTCTTCACCAAAATACGAGTTTTAAAACAGACTGGAAGCCGTGTCAATGCCTTTTATGGCACTGATAAAGACAGAGCCCTTTTATCATCAGAGCTCCAACAGAACTCAAGCTGCATCAGTGTGCTTGCTAAGAAATACCTCTGCAAATGCGAGTTGCATCTGCTAAGCAGTCCTGCGGAATGTTATCTGTAACTTAAAGACCATTTGACAGAGTGGTCTTTAAGCTGTACAGCTGCTATGCAAAGGCCCTTACTCCATTTCCATTTAAGCATTTGTGGGAACTACTGCTTAGAGTCACCTACTACAAGAAGAGGTATGTAGACTGTCACTTGCAGACAGAAAAATATGTTAAGCAGTTCGCTGAGATACATAATTGACAGGGAAACCTGTTTCCTGCCTTACTTACCCTTCCACTATCTAGCTTGAATCCTTTATCATGTACCTCTGGGATTTTGCAGTTATAAGGCATGCTCTACCATATGTGCTCATAGCTGTTGCGTGATGGGAGTCTTGAGATCACCCCTAAGGACACTGCAAAGGTAAAAAAAAAAACCATCTTCAGTATTAGGATTTACATGAAACCATATGTAAACTACACTTCAACAAAAACAAAAAAATCCCCACATTACAAAATACTGCACCAAAAGCAGAAAGCTTGCCCAACTACTTATCCGTAGGTCTTCTACATAGCAAAACTACTATTTACTGGAGATTATTTTATCAAGCACAAAACTTTGTAGCAGAGTTATTGGCACTCTTACGTGTAATGATACTGTTGTTTACAATGAAACAGAATGAGCCATAAACAAGGGAACAGCGTTCCCCTTGTCTCCCATCATTGCTGCTTTGGCATTAATTATTCAATTCCTGGAGTTTACAGTTTGGCACCTTTATTATGTTCTGCATAGTAACTCTACCTGCAAATGTCTTTAGGGGAAGCTATTCCTGCCAAATGGTTACTGCCATCAGAATAACCCTTCACAAACAACTTACCCATTTTCTGTTTTGCTCCCAGAACTGCCTCCCTGCATGATGAGATGAAAATGACTGCCAGCCCAAGGGAGGCAGCAGGAAAGTAAACCCAGGGTTTGGGAGTGCCCCTTCAGCATCTCTAGTTATTAGCCATCAAAAGAAGCTGCATGTTTAGAATCGGAGCATCTGTCAATTCACATAGCATAACTAACTGAGCCATGTTACAGGCAAAGACAAAATGTCAGCGATAATGGGCAAGAATCAAAAAGCAAAACAGTAATTGCTGTGTGAAAAGTTCTAAAAATACCATACTTGCATAGCAAAGAATTGTAAAACACCGTGGCTAAATTTATGTTGGATTTTGACTTCTTTTTTTGCAAGGCATGCTGACGAAACCTCAGTAGTAGATAAAGACAGAATTTATAGAAAGTTAATGCAACAAGAAGAGCACCTATTTGAACTGAAGATTTGTGTTAAATGCAGCCACAGCAAAAGGTAAACAAAGTGCTCTCCACACAAATGTATCTGATAGACAATATATTTCTCAAATCAAACAATTTTCAGTACTTTTATTTCTAATATTTCCCTGTGGTTGATGTCCTCATCGGGTTTGGATTTCAGAAGGTACTTCATTAACCCATGTAAACAATATTACAGCAAATACATTATTACTTTCTCTCATAACCCTTCCCTACTCCTTGTTCCTTTCCTCTGCACTGGAAACAGCCTTTGTCCAAGAAAAAGAGAGAAGTTACTCACTGCCTTCGTAAAGTTGAATAATTTATTTATTTATTAAATCCCTTAGAGTGACTTCTTTGTTCTCAATTCCTTGCTGTCAGTATCAAAACTTGTAAGTGTAACATGTGATGAAGTATAAACTTTGAGTGAAGTTGGTTTCCTAGTTAGGTCACTCACAGACATGTATCTGCAAGAAACTATCTCCAACGTTTACAATGAATTAATACTTCAGTCTTACTATAATTAAGTTAAAATTCAATCAGCAACGAGACACAAATCCAGTCTTAATTACTTTGCTACCTCTCCTCATTCAGTCTAGAGGACAAAGCTGGTCTACAGATGATTAAGATGGTATGCAACGGATGAAGCTTTGCTGTTAGAATGCCTACTTATTTACTGCACAAGAAATCCCAAAATAGACGGGCTCATTTAGAATTAAAACCTTGTCTCCTCATTTACACGGGGAAGGACTACAAAGCAAGGTGACATGAAAATCTGGGGAGGAAAACTAAAGTGAAAAAATAAGTCAGAAGCAAGACTCCATGTATGACACCCACAAAAAACCCCAAACAAACAAAAGAATCAGACATAGCTCACAGTTTCCTCTGTTCATAGAAACCCAACTCTTACGTAACATTTAACAGACAGTAATGAGCCCCACTAAGGTTTTCTCTGCTTTGTCTCAGACATGTCTACCACCTTGGCCAGTGCCTGATGCTGGCTAATAAAAGAGATTTTCCAAACTCACCTATATATAAATCTGTTTTGATACATAATATGGCTTCATATTGCAGACAGAATCTCAACAGGCTCAAAAAAATGCTGGTATATGAACTTCAAATCGAGCACTCCTGAAAGACGTATTCCAGCACCATGCTCATGCCACATAAAGGGTAAGTATAAATAAATCTTGTGAACATCCTATCATATGCTCAACTCCAAGTCAAAAATCACTGACGTACACCTCTGATATGCTATAAATCCAGGACGATAAAGAGATTAGATGGTTGTCTTTGTAACAAATGAAGTAATTAACGTAAAAACACAAAAGTATCATGTTTTGGCAGTGAATGCTGCTTGAAGTTGCTCAGAACTACTGTGTAATTGCTCATTCTTTATTTTCTGAGCACCCAGCCTGACATCTTGGACCTGACGAGCAGAGCCAAGTGCCCACTGAAGTTAATGGGGTATGTATGCTAAACATATAAGTACCCTCCTATGTTAAGTGTTCTTAGAAATTGTACCCTTGCGATACTAAATTGGATATCCAAATTTAGTACTTCTGACCTCTATTTTAAGGTTTTGATCATTAAGTTGGCACTGTCTAGATAGGGTTCTGGAAGAGGCTGGAGTCTATACAAGGAGGAAAAGAGATGATTTTATTAAATACATTACCTCAGTGCATACAAAAGGCAGCAATTCTTTGTGCTTGACTAAAGAACTATTACTTCTTGATATAGTCTTCATAATTTCATATGCAAAATACATCACCGACGCAGAACTTGCTAGAGGTGAAGTCAAAGGTTTGAATGATTCAGCAGAGAAAAATAATCTTATTGGAGCAAGTTTGGAGAGAAATACTTAACTGCCAAAGTCTACTAAAACAAGGTAACAGCAGCAAAATGGTTAACACTCCCGACACCGGCATTATCGATATGCCATTATAACACTCATTGTTTCTAAAGGTATACAAATTCAGAAAGACAGAACAACATCAATTTATCATAGCAGTAGCAATGTTACCTTTACTAGCAAGACAGACATGGATGGAAGGAAGGAAAAAAATCAGATTAAGATGAACAGCTCGGTGACTGAAGAGACTGTCTCTGGGACCACAGAACACAAAGCTCTGTCTGCAACAACTGAACATCTACAATTGTCTAATAACATGCAACGTAATATTGTCAGAGAAACAGGTATATTTAAGGCATATTGTAAATTCTGTCACAGCAGGAAGGGATACAAGAATTTCATCTAGTTTCCAACTGGTTTTAGGCTCCTGTTATAGCCTTCTTGGGAGCCTTCCGAGTTCAATGTGCACACCAGTACTGAGAATGACAGAACAGCTGGTTACTTACGCTTACTGCAGGACACATCCTTCTTCTCTGAACCTGCAACACCTACTCTCCAGAGAACCCAGTTTCTTTGGGAGCATGCTCTCTTAGCTTTCTGATGTCCTACAAAACATAATGGGGAAACAGGGACTTGCAGTTTGCTCCAGGAACTACAGTGAGAAATAACTTTTTAATATTCATTTAATATCAGATCACTTAATTCACGCCAGGTTCAGTTAAACATGCAAATATTTATTCACAATATCTGAAACAGATAACAAGTTTATAAAGGCATAAATGGGGGAAAATGGAAAAAAAATTCAATAAGTTTTGATTTCTTCCTGTCAAGATGTCTTGCACAGACTCTCTTAATACTTATCTTGCCAAATGACTACGTTCTTTCACATACCTGCACCTCAGACTGCATGCTTTACAGAGAATCTCTGTCTTTAGACTCTCACCAGACCAATGCCACTACATTCAGCACAAGCTGGCGGTCTGGAGCCTTCTCTAGGAATGCACTTACTTTTTCTTTCCTTTGCAGTCACATCACCAGATCACCATCATCTTGTTGTTTTATCCTTCATATTACTTGGTTGGTTGTGAGAAGACTTTCCGGCCCAGCTTTGCTCAGATATTTAAGACTTCTTAAGTTTCCGGTGTATATCAGTAAAACAGAAAGAAGGTTCAGCTATTTCACTCAGTCTGTGATATACATCTATAAATTATACACTGAACCACTGACTGGTTCTCTAAGCCTCTTAGAAGATAATATAAAGAAATAACCAACTTTCATCATCAATCTCAACTTTCACTAATGCTCACGGAAATTTTTGGAATAGGATGCATGAAAAAAAATGAAGAGGTACAGAGAGATGCATACAGAAAAAGCAACACGCAGTGGGAAAGCACAAAGTGAATTTCCAGTCTTTTTTAATTTACTGTACAATTTTTGACTATAAATTGAGACTGTTCAGTCATAGCCGTTTAAAAAAAAAAAGGCATTTAAAAGAGGCAGGTATTCTAATATTATCATGCATTCTGTGCTGTGGTGAATATAACTGTGTAATTCCAAGTAAAATTCAACACACCTCTTACAATTTTGTAATTCTCCAAGTGATGCTTTATGAGATGATTGACACATTTCTATTTTTTATTATTATTGGATGTTAAATAATCATCATAATTACCTGTCAACAGACAGGTGATAGAGGCTTCTTAGCTAAGCTCTCATAGTTCTATTACTGAGTCTAGTTGGCAGATCTGGCCAAGACCAAACTTCATTTTTAAGTAGCTATATTCATGTAAATTCACTTTTGTAACAGTGCAACTGGGCAAGTCAAAGTAACTTCACCTCAGACCACTCTGACCTTAGTTACTTGGCCTCATCTAGAGTGGCAGTTCAACTGTACCGGTAAAAACACACTGTAAGTTACAAAGTTATAATATGGAACTAAGAAGGACTGCCAGCACACAGTGTAACAGCTATTTTGTTGTGATTTTGAGTAGCATATGAACGAAAAAAAAAAAATCAACCTTGACATGAGACTTCCAAAAGAAGCATTAAACTTAACAGACCATTTACTTTGTTGACTGCACCATCCATTTAGAAGACTGCACTAGTAATGTAGAAGTACAAACATACAAATACTACAGAAGAATGTTCAAGAGCTCCACCATTTCAAACCAAAAAGTGATAAACTGATTTCTTCATATACTGCCACATATCCATCAGAATATTGACTAAATCTGTTCAATTAAAAAAAAATAAAATCAATTAACTGCTGAAAACAGCTCAGAACAAAAAACAAGTTTTTGTTTAAGCATTATTTCTCTCTCTAAACACTGTCTTCATCGAAAACTTAGCATTACTTTCAAACCAGTGCTGTTAATGTTTTTCTCCTGCTTCCACACCCAAACGTGGGATGCAAGTTGTTATGACCAGTGACACTGAAGTCTAAGAAGCAGAAATCTATGACTGCCACTGGAAACTTTGACAACAAATGTTAAAGTCTCACCAGATCACATATTTACCCAGCTCTCTGTAGAAGCAGCATACACAAAAAAAAAAACAAACCCCAACAACAAAAGAACAATACCCCCTCCTTCATCCCCACCCAAAGCCTGGATCCTTCAGTCCACTTGACAACCTTGATTAAACTTTTCCAACCACAGAAGACCACCACCGACCCGCAGCTGAACACTCAAACTGGAGGAGCTTTATCCAGCAGAATTCCAAGACATCAAGCACATGGCAGGCCACCGTTCCGCTGAACCGATGCGACGCCCTTCCTTCGCCCCCGAACGGCCTTCCCTCGTGTGGCTACGCCGGCGAGCGGGCTGCCGCCCTGCGCAGCACCCTTCCGAGGCAGGCGGCGGGCGCCCCCCCCAGCCCACGGCCCCGACACCCAGCG
>Ga0181612_123368_pt1 | contig 10247 bp, 7 predicted proteins | sample HoacroProtozoa21_FD_119630 | JGI IMG/M metagenome (GOLD analysis project Ga0181612, IMG submission 119630) | Hoatzin crop microbial communities from Cojedes, Venezuel. Combined Assembly of Gp0051906, Gp0051904, Gp0051908 | reverse complement strand
CCCCATTGCCCAGATCAATGCTGGACCTGGATCTGGTGATACCTTTTTATTTCTTCCTCTTTTCCTCTCTAACTTTTCTTTTCTGTCCTCCCTTCTGTTCTTTTCCTTCTCCTTTGAAACCATAAAAGCAAAACTTATCATAATTTTACCACAGTAACTTGTTTGTCATACTCGTACCACTGTAGCTTGTCTATTGTAATCATACTACTGTAGTTTGCTTGTTGTAATAATACTGCCACAGTTTGCTTGTCCTAATAGTACCACCACAATTTGCTTATCATAATCATGCCTCAGTAGTTTCCTTGCCATTATTGTGCATAATTGTGCCTCAGTAGTTTGCCTGTCATAACCATGCCACAATAAATTGATTTATCATAATCATGAATAAACCTTGTAAAGTGATACAGGATCTTTGGTGTCATTTCACCTTAATCCAGCTGAGGAGATTGGCGAATCTGAGTCACCGTTGTTAACAGAGCAGGGCATTTAATCACTCTCATGATTGGGGTGTGACAATGCCCTTATATTTTCTTCTAGAAAACATGTCTCACCACTTACAACAAACCTACAGAACACTACAGATTTTCTGGGGTTCTTATATCTGAAGTACTTGAAACCACTGATTTCACACCTTTTTTGTGCAAAGCCATATATAATCTCCTTTTTTGTTTAAAATCTTTGCTCAAGTCTAATTAAAGCTTGTAACAACAGATGGCAAAACCAAGTCAACTACTCAAACCATAGGCACTGTGCTAGACAGAATAAAACATCCTTTCATCTTTGAAAGTACTGTTGAAATCTTTAAATAAGTAATTAATATGAATTCTCCTCTCCCCTACTGTATGTTGTAGAGATTTCAGGAAAGTGTATGCATTTTTTTCATAGTTTCTAACCAGACACTTGCAGATCATTGTTATGCATTTACAGCAACTCTTTATGCAAGGCAGAGGTCCAGCAATATTTTAGAAGTAGTAGCTGCAAACTAAACTTACTGCAATACAATGGGGCAACCTTCTCAGGTTATGATTCCAAGCATAAAAACATTTTGGAAACTAGTATTACATTATATATCATTTAGAAGGGTACTTCCAATAATATGAAGAGTGGAACACAAGAAAGAAGGACATATTTCAGAAAGACTCTAATCTGGTTTTACATTAGAGGTACAAGAATAGAAAGTGAATAACCATCTATCTCAAACCCAGAAATGGCAGCACATTGTTTACCATGCTAGGAGACATAAACCTGACAAGAAATTTGTTGTTCAAAGGCTTGCTTTATTTATTTATTTATAGTAATAAAGTTAATAAATGCTGTTAAGTGAAGTTATAGCTGAAAAGGTATGGGAATCACTGTTTGAGATACGCGTCATTCAATCGAGGCTCTTGATACACTTAACTAAGACCTCTTTCTCAATCCTCCACCTGTCCCAAAATTTTTTTAGTACCATTTAAACTGTGTAATTTGCTGGAAATTAGTTGCATCCCTCAGGTTCCTCAGAAGTTGCTCATAGGCAGCATTTAGCTATTCAAGAAATAAGAGTGACACAATGACCAGGGGGGTTTTGCGTGTATACAAACAGCTATTTCCCCTGAGTGGCTATGCTGGCTGATATAGCTCCTCCATCACACAAACTGAACTGGTCAGGGCTGGAAGGAAACCCATTTCCTTCATTTCAGCTGGCAGCCCTCACTGAAATCAGCCTTGACATAAGCCCCTTGCAGCTCTTGGAAAGAGACTAGAACCAGCTGAGGGTACACACAAAAAGATTCCTCTGTGCATGCAAATACTGGAACTACAATTCACCTCCCACTGCCTGATACCATCTTAAGGAGGACTCCTGCTCCTTTCACCCACTGTTAAGTTTCTTCTTCCCCTCCCAGGGAGACATCAAAAGACTGAGACGCTGTGACAAGCCGAATCTTCCAACAAAATTCGATGTTTTAAAAAGACAAACTCTGGGGGAATCCATCCTCTACGTAAACTCCATCTTGGCTGCTGGCCCAACCAGCTTATTCTAATTATCCAAAGGTATTAAAACAATAGATTGTCTCCACCACTAAATGTCTGATCAGAAAAGGCTGCTTTTGGCTGGAGAGACTGAGGTTATCTCTGCTTTGAAGAATCATTATATGAGGGAGGTATTTCATATGCCAACGTGATAGCAACCCCATAGCTAAGCTGATGAGACCTCTCAGCACCCCAGTACTCAGCAGAAGACGGAATTTGGTGCACTTTTGCAGCGAACAGAGAAATAATCTTGAGGGGCTGGGCAGACACTGCCATCCCAAGGTGAGAACATCTGGCTCAGAACAGCTATCTCATCTAAAATCTTTCGTAAGTAAATCTCAAACATCCATTCTATTGACTCAGACATAGACCTTCTCTGTATCTCTTTTCTCATGTGTCATGTAGGGATGAGGAAACAGGGTCAAGTCAGTTTAAGCCTGAGCTACATTTACAGCATCTTAAACTCCACTGCCCTTTTCAGTTATTCACATGAAACATTTCAGAGCCCACCCAAAGCTCCTTGGATCCCGGCAAGTGAGGGAGACAGTTAATCAGCTAATTATGCTTAACGAAGAACGGGTGTGAGACATTGAAGGTATTCAGTGGCTTCATGGGTATTGCTGTGTGCCAAGTCCCTGACATTATATTGTTGTTCTTCAATTCATCTTTGCCTGGCTATGCAAGTGTGCTATTTGGGACAGGTTTTGGATATGATGCAGCTAACATATGGGGCACTCCAATAAAATGTCTGATTTCATCATGGTTATTCAGACATTTCCAAGCATTTGAAATGGGCTTACAATTCAAGCCCCTTTCCAACGTCTATTGATGGACATCTGAGTATCTGCTCTCCCTCCCTCCCACATGCACTCACTAAAGACAATTAGAGAATAGTACTTGAAGCAAGCAAACAAGGAGGGTGGTCAACAGTGCAGAACCTCAGCTTGGAGATGAAGGACACTGAAATAGCAGCACCATCTAGAGTTGTGTTTTTATGTGCTCTGGGATGAGACACTGGCCCTGTTTCAATCATGCTATCAGCCTTCTCTCAGCGGAAGTCTTTCCATTTTCTCATCTCCACTCTGCACCTCCTCCAGTTTGACTACAGCCTCCTTGAGCATGAATAAGCGGAACCATGCAAGGCACTGTACACAAGATGCTAGCAGATCTGTGATGGACTAACACTTGCTGATATTTACTGGAAATATTATTCCTGGTGCACATTTGGTGTTTCATAGTTGTACCACACAGGTACAATCAGGAATGACATGACTGATATGACTGTGGCTAATTGCGGTGTATTTATCCTGCGATTCACTAATGCATGAAACAATTTTTGGTTTCCTGCCCCTTTCATGGAATGAAATCTGACCTGTTGGCAGAAGTCTTATTGTTTCCTTTTTCTGTGCTGTGGATGAGTCTGCACCTTGAAGTGAACTTCCATTTCCATTACTTCAGCTGCCAGATCCCTCACTTTCCTCTTCGTGCTAAAGATTATTTGAACACTGGTTAACTAATTAGCTAAATGTAGTTAGCCAAAACTGGCTTTTGGGGTGGCATTCTTTAAGATGATTACAAAGACAGATCTCTGACGAGAAGGATTCTTCCTTTCCTGCCTTAATTGTTCTAATGTCTCTTAACCCCTCACTCAGCATTGCAGTGGTGCCATTCCCTTGAAACAACAGCTCACGTACTTCAGCCAAGGTGACTTAAGAGCTGCTGCAGAAGTCAAAGGAGCACTACTTCAGCTAAACATGTGCTGGAACTTCCTCTTGTCTGAGGGCAAAGGTTTCACTAACTGCTTTGCCCAGGAAGTTCTGGCACCATTTGGATTTGCTTCGTTTGAGAGAAAAATGTGACCATTAAGATGCCATGTTTGCATCACAGGACTTAGCTCCACCAACAAGAAAACAGGTGAGCTGCTCACTTGGCTGAATGAGTAAGTCCAATTTGGATGGAAGCATACGCAAGGAAGAGCTGCAATAACATCCATACCCATGATCAGTAATTAACCGATGCTGTAAACTGTAGTCAAAGAGGTGCTAACGAAGTCCCTGACTTTGGCTATTTCCTGGAATACATAGGACCTCAGATGCATCCATATGACTTTACTGATTCCTGTGGATTCAAAAGGATGCTACAAGAGAAGAGTCTGGTTTTATACGCACTATGTAAAAATACGCTTTTATGTACCACTTTTGTCTAAAGCTCTTTACAAAGTGATACTGCAAAGTCCTTTTTCAATTAGAGAGATAGAGGCACAGGTGAGATTTGCCCAAAGTCATGTAGGGAGCTAGTGGAAGGGCACAGGATTATACCCACAGCTGCAGACTCAGAGCATAGCAACTTGCCGTGTGAATGCTTTGGCTTCTTTCCTTCTGTGAACGTGCCCGTAGTTGAAATTACCTACTCTTCATCTGTCTATGCTCTGAGCTCTAGGAAGAGAAGCAGAAGGAATCAGATTCTGTTTCAACTCTATAATTTCAAAAGGTACAATTTGTATACTGGGACCTGTGCATATTTCAAGTCTGTTATGTAAACAAGAATTACACACAATGTTAACTTTCATAAAATTTTATTCTAAAATTTTATAACACATACTGTCTTTCTGAATGTATTTGAAGCTCTTTGATCTAAAAAATTTCCCTAGGCTGGGAGGATGAAACAGCCTGTCAAAGACATAATGGTAAGTAACCCTTTTGGAGATATTTTCTGATACATTTTCCTTTTTTTTCAAAGACACTTGGAGCTTGAAAAGTTTTAAATATGGCCCCAGTGTAATATTAGTCCAGCTTGTGATGTCAGCTTCTGATTGGTTGTGACTTAATATTTTGCCACCAGTGGACTATAGCATCACCTGTAATGTTCCATTATTTTCTCCTCTTTCTGCTCATTGGTTCCAAAACAATTAGAAAAATTCACTGGCCCTGTGAGAACTGTTGTTTCATCATGGATGAATAATCCTGATAGATTATACATTAGACTAGATGACACTGTATTACAAACCAAATACATGTGACAAGAATTTAATCAAAAAATTCTTCTTCAATGAAAATTTTCCTCTTTTTTTATCAATGAACTTTCAATGAGCTGTCTTTTCTCTAATTTCTCTCCCAACATATACAGGTAGTTCATATTTCATGAAACACTATAGCTAGAAATTAGATCACCAGGTCTTCCAAATGAAACACAAGGGATTACATTTTCAGAAGACCTGTTTTTCATAGGATAAGTAACCAGCATATACTGAAAATATATACCACTTTAAGATGTTTTAGTGGGGGGTAACACCAAAAGAAAAGGCTCCATTTCTTCAGCTGGTTTGGAAAATCTGAGCCTATGTTTCTTGTTGTAACAGACAGTAAAGTAGGAGAGTTTGTTTTCTCAGGGTAGAAATCTCTTCCGGCTGATAGTCGCTTAAAATATAACCACCACCCATCCCCCCAAAAAAACACAACAACAACAACAAAAACCCCAATACCCAAAAAAAGAAAAAAATAAAACAAAATTGCATGAGTTAAGGGCTTTGTCTTATGTTATATGAAGTATGAGAGAAAAACGGCATGACTGGTTCTTGTTTACACTCTGTAGTCTTGTTTCAAATGTCCAGGGTGTAAAATGCTATTAAACATTCAATAACTTCTCTCGGAACACTGATCTTCCTAGCTCTCTGAGGACTTTGTATGCTAGGTCCTCTGTCTCTTTCTATATGGCTGCAATGACAGTGTTGTGTTCAACATCTCTTGTTTCCTTGCATGGCAAGTTGTTCAATGCTGATGCCTACCACATATCCCCTCTCCTTACACTCTTCTTCACAATTTGCAAGGTCTTGACTGTGCATGTAGATGAACGTAGCTATGACACCTTGTCAGTGGCTATGTTGAAGTAAGTACAAATGGACATAACCTCAGCGATTTAGGGAATTGTATCCATATCTCCTCCACCACTTCCATAGCTGTAGCAGTCACAGCACAGCACCTGGCCAGTGCTACGCCCAGCAAGTTCAACAGAGGATATTAAAGGACTTGGTTAGCACATGTTGCCTGAACGACTCCCTGGGAATGAGATACGGCCTGTGAGCTGCCAGCTGGCTTATGCTACACGTCTTTCAAAACTTCAAAAGACCAGGTCCTTGCAGGTATCTGCCCCTGCACAGTTTCCATCACTGGAGTTTTTAAAAACAGATCTTCTATAGCAGCAATTTCTAACCATTCATCAAGAACTATGTAAAGAGAGGTACATATTAATTTACTAATAAAGTTAAAGAGTCTAATCACTGAATGAACATAAATGCTTACAGTAAGTGTGGGAGAAGGGCTTCTTCAGAAAGGTGAACATATCTTGAGCACAAATGTGACTTATTTTGCAATTAATAAAAGTTTTATTATCTATTTTTTATTGCTTTGTGTTTGTATTTGACTTGTTCTGCTTTCATCCCTGACTTGAGATAAGTATGATTCTGAAGGAGCTAAAAGCCACCAAAAGATGCCTTCTGGCAAATGAAATTTGCATGGTTTCAGGTAGTAGAATCAGAAATGTCTGCCGTAAGATCAGCTCTCAGTTCCAGAAAGGCTGGGTGAATGTGTGAGCATAACACTGTAGGGAGGAAAGCTGCATCAGAAACTGAGGTGTTTTCTCTGAAAGAAGGTTCCATGCCCCAGTTATCCCATTGCCAGTGCTGCAAGTTGCCAAAGCACGTCTGTGTGCTATATAGAGTCTGTACCACTTGCATTTCACACATCAGGAGGGATGCACTGCAACTCACTTCTGCTTAAGCACTTCTGGTGCTTCTGGGGCAGACCATAATCTGCTTCTCACTTTGGCAGTCTGTGAGACTTCTCTGACAGCTCTTAAAACAGATCTCATTCCTGGCATATTAGCAGAGCCAAAAGTAACAGTTAGATCTCACCGTTACCTACAGCTGATTTCATAGCAAAGGTATCTTGTGTCATTCAATCTTTAAACATCATTCAACTTGGACTTTCATTTCCCCAGGAAAAAGACTTGTTCTTACATCTAACATTAGCAAGTGCATTGTTTATAGGCTCACATGAAAAAAACAAGGACTGAAAAAATTCATTCATCTGTTGTGTGCGGAGTCCCGCTCCTTGCTATCTAGTGTTCAATTACTGATGTGTTCCTTGAGAACAACCATGTTGTCTCTCAGCATTCACTTTGCCAAGCTAGAAAACACCCACCTTCCTAGTTTCCTCTCACAAGTTACATTCGTAATTACTCCAGTTGTCCTTTCCCTGCAGCTCTTCCCACTTCTGTGTCTCCTCCTTTTACCAGATTGACTGTGGCTGTGCATAGGCATCCACCTATAGCCTGTTAGCTGCCTTGCAAAATGGCATTAACAGTCTCCTTTCCCTATTGAAAACAACTTACTTCCTGTGGTAGAGGCTGACATTTGCTTTTTCCATGCTCATATAACTTTGATAATTGACAGAAATTCTTAAAATTACTATCTATATACAAAGATATTTCTCATTTCCAAAGGATAGTCCTGACTTTATAGGAGAATTTCCTGTTTGCCCCTTGCACATTTAATTTGCCCATTTCGATTATTTCAGACCTGTTGCTGCTGCTGTTCAACCGTGTATTATCTGCACATATCATTAGCATACAAGGTTATTACAGAGCTACTAATTAACAAGTGGTCACAAGATCAGTTCCAAGGGAATCCTACCACCGACTGCCTCCAGCCAAATGCTTCCTCATCCAGCACAGCTTATTTTCACAGCAGAATATTGGTTTAAAAATGCATTTTAATGGCACAGTATCTTCTGGCAATCAAATCTTCTGTGTGGTCACAGTAATTAGGACCTCTCGGATACCTAGCACCTCTTTATAGGCTACAGCACACTGTCCACCACTTTCAGAAGACAGTGAAGGATGCAGGCTGTGCAGCATCTTTCAGAAATACACCATTATTCAGCCTGTACCTGTAAGCATGCTAATGTTCTTAATAGCTTGCCTTTGCACATACCAGGGTTGTGTCTGATGCAGCTTCCCCTCACCAGTCCTGATCCTGACCCCCACTCGCAGGCTGACATACCAGGCTGTCCTCAGGTGGTCCCCATCCCCAAGGAGGTGCCCAATGCCCAGAATTGGGGCTGTCCCTGTTTGCCCCAGCTTCACTGCTCCCTGGTTGGAGGCGTGGGCCTTGGATGGTGCAGATCTGCCCTGTCACCCCAGGGGAGACCCCACAGCTCCTGGCCTCCATTCCTCAGGGAATTGCTGGTCCACACTCGTCCACTCTGTGCTCTAGCAACTACTAGAGTTAAGATGCAGCTCTTTGGTGCCAATCACTTCACCATTTCCGTCACAACATAAGTTGTGTTCATCCATATGTGTTTTCCATGGGTCTGATATTATATAATGGTTTTTATTGCCCACATTTCTGCATACCACTTAAGCCAGGGTTACGAATGGAACCATCTGCATTTCTACATGCTACATTTCATGCCAGATGGGGTTTGGAATTGAAAAATTGTATTTTGTTGGAACCATGTCTTTTACTCATTTTATCTGTTCTACATTTGTACACATATGAATATGAATATAACATCAGATTTTCCCATTAGTATTTGAGATATCTTGAGATTTTTTTTTTAAGTTCTACAGTAATGGAACTGTGAAATCTCAGCAGGAAAAGAATTAATGATTTAAAAAAAAAAAAAACCAAAACAACAAACAGAATTGTTGCATCTAGGTTTGGAAAACTGATAAAATATTACCATGGGTCATGTGGTGCAGCTGAAGGCATAAAAATACTTTCAGTTTAAGGCCAGACAAGACACCTTGTGTCTGGGGAATTATATGTTTTCAAGGCTCCCACGTTGGTATATCATATAGGTCAGTCCAGCATGTAGTCACTGCACATAAACACGAACATTGTGTGCTCACAACCAGACGTATTTCCTGCTTCTGAGAAAAAAAATCAGAAAATTGCTAGGTCTAGGCTAAGTGGCCAACGCTGAGGCCAAATTTAAAGGTAAAGTATTGAGAGAATCTGGGTGTAAGATATACATTCATTTGCATTGCACGGAGCAGGCATTGACACCTCTTAAAAGTGCATGATTGAATTGTAACATTATGTTCTGTCTCTTTTGCATTGTTCAAGAAGGAAACAAAAAGTTAGATAATGGCTAGCCTTGGCCTTATCAAACATGGCTGCAAAGTAACCTTATTCAACTCTATGAAGGTAGCAAAGGAAAGGTTATTTCAGAAATTGTACATCAGTAGAATCAAGCTTTTGGACTGCTTAGTATCCAGAATCTCCACTCAAATCCAGGTCAGAGGGGTCCCAAATACTAGTTTTCCACTTCCTGAAGGTGGGCTTATGCCAGGTCAGAGGTTAGAGGAATACCACTTCACTAAGCTGCTCCAGCCACAAAGGGAGGAACTTGGACCCCAGTCCACACTAGCAAATATTATGAGGGGGAAAAGCTGCAATGGTAGGAGTCGGGGATGCCCAGCCCATCTGTACTTCCACCTACAATGTTTGTTGGCAAGGCAAGAAAGGGAAAAACACTCTGCCTGTAGTATGTTTGTGGTGGGTTGACCAGGTGGGTGGATGCCAGGTGCCCACCAAAGATGCTCTGTCACTCCCCTCCTCAACCAGACAGGGGAGAAAAAATACTGCAAAAGGCTTGTGGATCAAGATAAGGATGGGGAGAGATCACTCACCAGTTACTGTTACAGGCCATACAGTCTCAAGCTAGGGAAACTAGTTTAATTTATTACCAATCAAAATCAGAGATGGGTAATGAGAAATTAAAACTAAATCTTACAAACATCTTCCCTCCACCCCTCCCTTCTTCCTGGGCTTAACTTCGTCCCTGAATTCTCTACCTCCTCCCCCCTCAACAGCACAGGAGGATGGGGAATGAGGGTTGCAATCAGTTCATCACACATTGTCTGTGTCGCTCCTTCCTCCTCTGAGAGAGGGCTCCTCACACTCTTCCCCTACTCCAGCGTGGGGTCCCTCCCACAGCACACAGTCCTCCATGAATTGCTCCAACATGAGTCCTTCCCACGGCTTGCAGTCCTTTAGTATGGGGCCCCTGCAGGTTCACAAGTCCTGCCAGCAAACCTGCTCCTGTGTGGGTTCCTCTCTCCATGGGTCCAGAGGTCCTGGCAGTAGCCTGCTGCAGTGCGAGCACTCCATGGGGTCACATCCTCATTCCTTCAGGCGTATCCACCTACTCCTGTGTGGGGTCATCCACAGGCTG
>Ga0181612_127561_pt1 | contig 10248 bp, 4 predicted proteins | sample HoacroProtozoa21_FD_119630 | JGI IMG/M metagenome (GOLD analysis project Ga0181612, IMG submission 119630) | Hoatzin crop microbial communities from Cojedes, Venezuel. Combined Assembly of Gp0051906, Gp0051904, Gp0051908 | reverse complement strand
TTTGCGTTCCCCCAGGGGGTTAGAAAAACAGTGGGGGGAAAAAATTTTGGAAGGAAAAATTCGAATTTTCAAACCCCTTTTTTTTTCCCCAGTCCCATTTCTTTTTCATTTGTTCCCCTTTTAAAAAAAAAAAAAAAAAAAAACAGCAGCTGTTTTAGTCTGGACTGGAGAACTGCACTTGCAAATATTGTAAGAGTGAGTATCTTCTACGTTGAAGGAGACTTAGAACAATTTTGGTACATGCTTTTTCTGAATATGCCCATCTTGCAATGAATTTTAAAAGATTTCTTCTCTGGGATTGCATCCCCAGCCCAACTGTTAATCAGTATTGGATCCAAAGGCAGTTTTAAAATAGTTAACATGGAAACGATTGTACAGGGCAGCAGAAAGGTGACATTTATTTTACTGTGATTAGTGGTATTTTACTGGTATTTCTCAGTTTGTCTTATTTTTTGTCAGGGTGCTAGCTTGGGTGCAACTTCTGCGCCACTTACACAGTAACAAATGAATAACTATATGTCCGATTATAGATAAAAGTGAAAAATAGCAATTTATGACATTTTAACAATCTAATAAGTACATGTCCCATTATAGTTAAAAGTGAAAAATATCATAGACTGATACGAAACTAGATGAAACCAGGCTTGTGTGAAAAGGCTGTTGGTAGACCTTTACGTGAGGTGCAAAGAGACTTGTTCTTTGTCTCACCTGTACTGTAGCTAAATTTCCAGCATTTTCTACTTCCTTGATTTTCTCTGTTTCTTTCCCTTTGCTGTTAGACCATCCTCCCGCCCCCAAAACCCCTCCCTGCTCAAAAAAGCCTGCAGCAGAAACTGTATGGTCTAGGAGATTTACCCTTGCCCCACTTTTGCTCATGACAGCACGGTTTTATTATTTAATGCTAAAAAGTATTTAAAGGAAATGCTTGGAAAATGCTACTCAAAACACAGTAATCCGTTCCCATCTTCTCTTTCTCTGGATTTTCTGTAGAGTGTCATAGCTGAATAAAGGTATCTTAAAATGATGTTAAATGGCTCTGGGTATCCCAAGAATAACCGGCTGTTAAAACATTCAGCCTGCTTATCTGTAAAAGTTTGCTGTTATCATCTGAGCTGATCTCCTCTCCGGTTTGTCACTTCTAATCTTGATGAACAAGGGCAAAAGAGTGAAATCAGCTCAATTCCGAGCACAAGTGTGATACACACAGAGGTATCCTTCAGGTATCCTGAAACTGTTTGATGAGTTCCTGCACGTTATTGAGAGTTGTCTCCTTACACCTTTTTGCCTAAATCTTAATATGATACCTAAAGGTAGTTTATCACGTGCTTTGAGATCCTTCGGTGATAACCGCTGTGGTACTGGTGGCTATTGTGAGTCCCAGTGCTAACTCTGTTCTGGTAATTATATTTCCAAAAATCTATCAATGTATTGTTAAAACTTTGTGTTCTTAGCATTTTGCCTGAAACGCCTAAATGCAAGCAAAGTTGTAACACTGAAAATTCACCAACGCTAAGCTCTTACTGGAGGTGCAGAAGCAGAACTATCAGCAGGGCAGGGTCACAGTTCAAGTATTTGGAAAAAAACCCCAATCCACCCAACAACCCCAAACCATGATATCAGAGTTGCGTTGCCTTGGATGGCCGTTTCTCTTTACTCTCCTTCTCCAACACCGGTGTGCAGTTTGATGGGGGCCTGGAGGTTTGTTCTGTGGTAGGAGAGTGGATGAGCGGTGATGTTCAGGACACTCGAACACCTTCTTGCTTAGAAAAAAAACAAACCACAGAGTAAAATCAATTGATCTACATTCAAAACTTTTACAGAACAGATTTCCTAGGTGAAAGATTCTCACACAAACTCCAGCAAACAGGCTCTTCACTAAGAGCTGCAAAAAATAAATAAATAATACTCCCCCCGAACTCGCCACCCCACAAAGTCTCACAGCAGGAGTTGTACAGTCTTAGGTGATGCAGAGCCATCCCACTCCTGCTCATGACCTATTTGTGCTGATCGCTGACAGCTGTACTGCATTTCAGAAAGAATAGTGGAAGAGTTAGGAAATTGCTGAAAGTGGCTGAATTTGTTGAGTTTACAGTTGCTCTGGGAATGAAATGGAAGCAGCATAAACTCGGAACTGAAGAGTAAAGTGTTTTGAAAGCAGAAAAATTATCAGCAGCTTAAGCATTAAGCATGTCTTATGGATACTTTTCTATTTGGCTTGAGTACAGAAGGGGTGTGAGCGTGAGCCTGCCACTTCTGTGTATTTTGCTGATTATTCTCGGCTAACTATGAGTTGTAATTGCTTGTTGGCAGGATCACCAATATCTGTGTAGGGAGTTGGGTGCAGAGAGACTGGAAAAATCATAATTGAAAGGAGCTTGGTACTGGCTACTGTGTGCCTGTAGGAGCATGTCTGAGGAGGGCAAGAGGAGTAGGCAGCGAGCACTTGGATATGTAGACTGGAGGTGAAAACATGCTGTTTACACCATCTCTGGAGCATGCCAAAGTTGCACTGAGAGTATGCCAGCCAAAGGAAGATGATGATTCTTTTACTTCAGTCACAGTTACGCTGTTCCTGCTATGTGGAAGCCTGAGGCAGGTTCTGGCCAAGGTTTTACAGAGATAAAGAAAGGCGAAAAGTTGCGCACTTGGGCTGCACACTGTGAAAAGCCACTACGTAAACTGAAGGCTAAGCATCTTTTAAGCACTTTGGGAAGATTTTATTCTTCCCAGATACTGGACCTTCAGCCAAGGTAAGCCAAAGCAGGTTCACAAGGTTTACAGCCAAGGCATACCCCGTTATGCAGACTGGAGTAGGAAGCCAGGCACTTGGATGGCTCCCTGGCTGCTACAGGGATTAAAAAGACGACTTGGTGTGTTGGTTGTAAAGCAAATACTCTCGGGTGTCAGCCCATAGCTGATAGAAAAGGTGACCCTGTCCAAGCGTCAGTATAGACTTCCCTGCCATAAATATTGTTCTGGCAATTTATACACGTGAATAACTCTAACCTGCATCCAGACTACCCAGGCTGCAGCTGAGCTGTTGTGAGTGCAGAGACTGTGCTTTGTGCTGGTTCCAGTGCTAGCTGGGCAGTGCTGTGCTACATGTGCTTCCGGAGCCGAGCTCGGGGATCTCTGTGGTGTCACTGGGCTGGCTTGTCCCTGTAATGTCATCAGGTGGTGTGGGGTTTTTTGGGCTTTTTGTTTGTTTGGTTTAGTGTTTGGTTGGTTTTTGATATTTTTACAATGCAGTTTTCTCACTTTCTGTGGTCTGTGTTTTTTCCTCCTTTGCCATCCAACTCCTCCTTTTCACCCCTGTTCCTCCCATTCCTCTGGATAAACCAGCATTGTCTAAACAGATAATGGTTAGAAAAAAAGTTACCTTTGACTCTGGGAACTCTTCACATATCGGAACTGATCCAGCACCATTCAGGTTCTGCTGTTTCTGCTGTTCATTTGTGCTGTGTTCCAGAGACCAAAGGACTCTCTAGTGCCTGCGTTCTGTCTTTGACAATTAGTGAAGTATAACATCTTCCATGTGGACTCTTACATGCTTCTCCTGCTAATGTCTGAGAAAGTTTCCTTGATTATCCAAAACACAAGTTCCAAGTGGCCGAAAACTTTGTTTCCTTTTGCCTTTGGAGTCTGGAAGCATTATAAGGAAGGCGAAACACTGGTTTGTCCAAGGCAGTAAGAGAAAGCCTGTCTCACTCACAAGATCTGATGGGTTATGTTTGCATGGCTCTGTTTACTTATGCATTCAACCTCTTTCTAAACCTGTGCTACCAAATCAATAGCAAGTTAAATGAATGTAGCTTTTCTAACTTTGACAGACACCTCGCAAAGGTTAGGTCCAAGCAGAGAGTGAGTCTGGGCTCCAACCTTCGCTGTTGCTTAGGACTGCTCCTATTTTTGAGCACTTTTATCTTTGCCATCTCTACTCATGCGTGCCCATTCGTCCCAGCTAGCATTCAGTCATCATTTCCCGTCATGTATTTGCCTGGGGTTCTCTAAGCATTCTGTCAGGACCTTCTTCTTTCTTTTAAAACACATTTTGGTACTGGCTTAAGATGACAGTGAATAGGTTTTAAGGGTAACATGATTTGCAACCACACTTCTGTAAAATCTCTAGAGTGATTCCTAACAACCAGTCAAAAAGCATGTCCGTTTTCTCACTTCAATAGTCGCTTTAAATAGCATCAGCTCCCATCGAACAATTTTGGTGGCAATATGACCCCACACAAACTTGTGCGGGTGCCTTGTCTCTTTAGGGAAATGAACGTTTTCCCTCCACAAGATCCTGTGAGACCAACATTCAGCAGTCACATATGGGTAGAGCTTGAAATAAACAATTTGTCTTTGGTTGACCTGCCGTGCAAGAGGTTGTCAGGGAAAAACTCCTATAGCACAAATTATGTCCTTTTCAGCATCAAAAAATGTTCTGACCTACTGAAAGAGACCTTCATAAAAAAGACAGAATGATTCCCTGTAGATTTTTATGATTAAAAATGGATTCTTATTTTTGCAATATTTTATTATTTTAAAATATTGACTAAACTCAAAGAGCTCTTTGTTCACCGACATTCATGTTGTCTATTCATGGGGATTTTTTGCCTTTATTTGATATGATTTCTATAGGGAAAATAAAGAGGAAAAGTAGAAGTTAATGGCTACTAAAGGCGTTTGCCTCTTTTTGCGTATAGGCTACTTTGTTCCCATGAAGAGCAGCCATTTTTACATAGTCTTGTTGGCATTGTATTTGCAAAACCATATTTGCAGAAACAAAACCCGTATTTGCCAATATAGTACCCTATCTTGCAGTTCTTGACACAAACACCTCCTGAACAGACCTGCCAGATGCATATGTGGGTCAGACTTCAGTCAACATTGAGCCCTTGGATAATATATCATCACCTATATCTGCAACTTTTCCACACTGGCATGGCTTTTATTACAGGAATTTCCTTCACAGCTTGGCCAGCTGAAGATGGTTAGTAATGTCTGTGCTATTACAATGCAAAGACTTCTTTAAATAGTAGAGGGCCTAGAAGATTTAATGCATTAACTACACTACACGCAGTAATTTACCTCTTCTTTGTTTGTATCCTTTTAATGACAGCATATTTTCATTGTCAGAATTCTTGCGATAGAAATATTTAATGAAAAGCCTCGGGTGATTGGGTTGTGCCTCTTCTCTCCAGGTGCGAAGGTGTATATTTTAATGGGAAGTCTCAAGACCATTTTTCTGGTATGTGTTATTCTGCACTTCTAGCACTTGATCTGTGCTGCATGCACTGCTGACTCACTTGAAGGCTGCAATAGCGATCTCTCATCAATAATTAAAAGAAACAAGATTACTGGGTCTAAAATTCAGAGTATTTTTTTTTTTATCTTGGCAAAACCATTTAATCTTATCCAGCAATCTCTGCGTTTTAGAGCGCCGCTTCCGAGCGAAGAATGCAGGGCATTTTCTAAAAAGTAGTTACTATAAAATATATTGAAACTACGTCTCGGTTCAGGACACCTAATGAGCAGTGGAGATGAAGTAGGGCAAGAATGTCAGCATTTTAAGTCGGTGCAGGTGTATAAGCCTGTGTCGAAGGCTGTGTCTCTGTGCGTATTGTCCAGTGGGGCTTTGCCACCCACGGGTAATGCCAGCCAGCGAGGCATGTGGTGCTGGGGGCACAGCTGCCTTGTTCCCTACCTCTTCCTTTCCATCGTCTCTCTCCATTTCAAATGGATCTACATCTATTCCTCACAAATATTTCCGAGGTGACTAAAATGGCTCGGCAGCCTCTCGATTTTCTTTTACAAACTTTCTAGGTCTGAATCAATTGCTATATAATAATAATTTCAACAAGTAACAGCTGCAGTCCAGGGATCAAAATTTGTGCTGAGATCTCCAGCGTACCTTTGCGATACCTTCAGAGCGAGCAACTATTACTGTAATTGCTTTACAGAATAGTCTGGAAGAGGGCTAACTCCAGTGGTTTGCTTGGCGTTATCGCAGAAGGAGCCTGTGGGCTTGGGCAGTAATGTACCACATCTTTTTTTCCTTAGGCACATATTGTAACTGCAAAGTTGCGAATTAAAGACATTCCCACCCGACCTGCCAGCCTGTTACATGTGTGACTGAGACTTAAATCTAGTTCTCTCATTCTCCTGCACTAGCAAATGTTATAGAAGATTAAACTCTGATGGAAAGTCTTGATTCAGGCAATTGAAATCATTGGAGGAAGCTCAGTTGATTTCAGCATTGGGAAGTAAGTTGTCCCTTCACAATGAGAATGAACCAAGGTAGCCCGGTGCACCTGCCCTCACCATGAGGGTGCTGGCTTCAGGCTGGGGCTGTGCCTGGGAGCCCGTTTCTGCCCAGTGCCAGCCCCTGCTACCTGCGAACTCACTCGGCTTTCTCCTCACCCCCTGTACCTCAGCCACGCCTGCTCCATGCGCCTTCTGCTTTGATCTGCTCGGTTCTTTCGCTCTCTGTCTTTCCGCCATTCCATTTGTTCCCTCCCCATTAACGTTCCCTCCTAAGTGCATGGTCACGCAGGAAAAGAACATTGTAAAGCTAGTATGGTATTTGTGGTCAATGTGGAGCTTTATGTTGCAGAAACTTCCAAAAACACCTCTTCCCGTCCCCTTTTTCTTCTCTATAATAAGTAGCTGGTGGACGCTACTTCCATGGTCATGATAGATAATATCTTCTATTATCCGTTTTTTCAAAGCAGAAGATTAGATTGTTAACCTATGAAAAGTAACACTAAGGTTGCCTCAATCTTTTCCAGATATAGCACTAAAGTGATTTTTAACGAATTGCTGTAGTCCAAATGATTTGGAGTAGCTGGAGGAACTACATTTATCTGAAAATGGTGAAGACTTTTTTTTTCTTCCTAGTGCATTCTCTGAAAAAGCAGTTTTTAAACACCAACTTGAATTACTCTGTAGTGCATATAAGCTTGGATGTAAGCTGGTATTAATGAGACTAAAATTCAAATTTAAGATGTCCTTAATCAGTATTGGGAATATGTGGTACTTTGTTTACATCGCAGAGTCAGTCCTGCAAGAAATGCGTCTGCTTCTGTAAGTGGGCTCCGATTTCAGTCTTTCACTGAGGAAACGTATGGAAACACGATTGCCTTTACCTCCGGCTATTTGTAAGCAGAGACTCGGGATGTAACACTGTAGAACTGGAAGAGTGCTAGGTGTCTGCAAGGGTCTGCTCAATGTTCAGTTGCACAAAAGCATTTGGTTTTTATCTTTTGGGTCTATTCCAAATTCGTATTTTCTCTTCTACTCTGTGTATATGTACCGCAGAACATTACAACCCAAAGTTTAGCTGCTTTGTTTCTTTTTACTTCATAACCTTTTATAGGGCTTTGCAAATTAAAATTGGTAATTGAAACAGACAAGTTTCTTTAACACAAATTATAGCCTATCTTAAAATGCATGATCTGTTTCACAGCCATTACTGTGACTAAGTGGGTTGTGTGGCAGGAGACTCAAGGCTCTAGCTTAATAAATCATTGCCTGCTTGGTCAGTTTTAGGCATGAAAGAACAAAAGCGTAATATAATTTCTGGTTCAAGTAAAGGATTATCACGAAAGATTTGTGAGTTGTGCGCAGCCCTGTAACCTTCTGGGAAAGAAGGCGTTCTAGGACTCGCTTATCTTCCCCCATGAATAAAGAAAGCAGTCTTGCCAATTAAAAATCCTTTATTGATAACCCACAGATTTATTTTGTGCCATAGCTTGAATGTGGGTATTGCAAGACAAAGTTTAACTCGATTGTGTAGATCTCCTGGCGGGAGGCAAGCAACCTGTAAAAGAGCCCTTGCTTGCTTTGAGGACGTGGGGTGTTGGAAACGGGACACAACTTCCCGATCTGGCTAACCCCGCGATAGCTTGTGAAACCGTGGTAGTAAGAAAACAAACAACTTCCACAAGTTATTACAGAAGTCCAGCTTTAGTGATTTAGGGTTTCAAAAACGCACAAGATATACCCAGCATCACATGGGAATCTCTTTTGAGGTTAAATTAGGATTTTGAATGCATGCAGATGAATGAGGATGGTTTAATCGTAGATGAACGAAGTTTAACTTATTTAAATGGCACTCTCTGTCTCCGCTTCTAATTGTACCATATGGCATCACCTAATAAGAGCCAAGTGCAGATGCCAGTTACATCACAGTATGATATATTACAAAGCAATCAAATTTGAAGTGAAGATTTATGATGGAGCTTTTCTTGGTTAAAATCAAGCAAACAAAAAAAGCCATCTGATCTGTTACGGTCGCTGAATAGGCCTCAGTTCTAAAGCTCCTGTTCCACAGCCTTGTTCCTCAGGGTGCATCCCGCATCCCTAGGAAGTCTCAAAAGAAGGTAAGGAAGGATTCCAGAGGTGAAACCTACTTTTATACTGCGACCAGAATACTTTGCTGGGGAAGGACAAAGGGGGGAGATCCTGGCGTGAGCTGAGGGTTTGCTCCCCGCTGGCGCACAGCGCATGGAGCTGGAGTGCCTGTTACTTTGATGCTTCTGGTAAGTGCATTCAGGAACCTCATTTTGAGAATGTCACCAATTTTCTTCCCTCTGCCCACATATCCATTGCTACATGTTAAGGAGGTGGAAGAGATCATTCCACTTTATTTTTTACCCCCATGTAACTCATGCTAGAGAGTTTTGCGGGCAGTAGGCTTGATAGCGTATGACTGTGAATATCTTTAGGGAGACACTCAATCCCAAAGACCCAAAAAGCGATGGAGAATCGTTTGCATACTTTCATCTTTGTCTGGGTAGTAGTATATGGTTCTAGGAAACTTAAACAAACTTGAAAAATAAATGAGGTGCCAGTAAGCTTCCTTTGCCTGCCTGTGTGTACGTCACCATGAAAAATGAATAACTTGATCAATAAGGCAGTGTTTTTTTTTCTTACATTGTCTTCTCATTATTTACATCCAGAATTCATAGCTGTATTTCAGCCAGTCACAGATGGAAGCTGCAAAACTGTCATTTCTTTCCCTGCTTTGTTACAGGACAGGTGGTGAAATTCACTTTGTTTTCATTTTGCCTTTTTATGGAGTAAAAATCATCATAGCGCTCTGTTTATTTCCTTTTTAGTATCTCCAAGAGATTACTGAAGCCTTTAGGAATACTGGGAATAACGGTAAAGTGTTTGTACGTGTTCCTGTGGTCAGAGAGGAAGGCGTTATAGTTGATGTTAATTTGCTGGAGTTTGTCTAAAGCTTGAAATAGCATGGTATTCGTCTCGGTTTAAGAAATGGCTACTGGGAAAAATTTTGCATCTTCTAAGAAGTTTGAATTTGAGTGGCCTATTCAGCATAATTAAAAATTGCTCCTTAGAAAAACTGATCTGATGTTACTGGAATCAATTCATCATTCAATATCAAAGCAATATCCCGCTGGAACACCAGGAGGACGTCAGCATCTGTCTGCAACCAGAAGGATTCAAACAGCGATTTCTGCCATTGCCGGTTAGGGAAGCTTTAAAATAAGAGTCACCAGGAATAATCTGCAGGTGAAGAAATTGCAGCACATGTGCGTTCTGACTATTTGACCTGTGTGCAAGCATGTGTATCTCCCATTATTCCCAAACTGAATAATCTGTGGATAAAACCAAAGCCATCCAGCGGAAATAATAGTCAGAGCTGTGTAGCACTGACAGTACGCAGAGCTCACTTTGCTCCTCCGGCTCTTGTTGCGTGGCTTGCTGAGCGAGGAGTGAAATAAAACAGTTGTGCGGGAGTGTGTGAATCTTCAAGTACAACAGAATGATCTGTCCAGACTGAAAATACAGGGAAAGATGAAACAGGAGGAAGATTAGGGTTGATGTACAGGGTCTGAGACAACGCAGCGATAAGACTTTTCTCCTGCTGGAGAAGTGTATGGGTTTGATCAGATGGGTCAAGCTCTGAACTGAAGGATTCCTAGTTCCTACTCACGTCTGCCTTTGGAGACCAGGATATTCACAAAGCTATGTTGTTACAAAGGTAAAGAAGCGCCCTGGCAAACTCATGCCACATGTGACAAGAAGCAGATCCTCCCGAGTGGAACAGAACATACATTTTCCTTTCAGATTTACCCGAAAAGAATTTTCTTTGTTCCTAATAATCCAGGTTCCCTCCTCTCTCTGCATGTCATTTACCAAGAAGTTCAACGTATAAACTCATTTGTCTACTTTCTTCTGCTGTTAAAATCTTTCAGGGAAATGATTGGAGAATGTAATGTGTAA
>Ga0181612_119075_pt1 | contig 10248 bp, 11 predicted proteins | sample HoacroProtozoa21_FD_119630 | JGI IMG/M metagenome (GOLD analysis project Ga0181612, IMG submission 119630) | Hoatzin crop microbial communities from Cojedes, Venezuel. Combined Assembly of Gp0051906, Gp0051904, Gp0051908 | reverse complement strand
GCCAGGGCCTCACCACCCTCATGGGGAAGAATTTCTTCCTAATAATCTCCTTTTGGGAGAGGAGCTATTTTGCGTGTGTTGCAGGAACATGCTCATCGTGTCACAAAATTATCATCCCTCTGGTAGGGGAGACAAGGGAAGCTGTCTGCTGTTGGGATTTCCTACTCCTTGTTTTCTACTCCCCTTCAAAAAATCTGCAAAGGTTTGCAGTAATGTCTTTTAGAGATTTAAAGATTTAAAGATTTGAAGCTTTTATTTGCCACCATTCCTGGTGCATGTGACTGAGCCGTTGGGAGGTCCAGGACGATGATTTTTAGCAGAGCCGATCCTGTACCACGTTAACTGCTTTCTGCTGTGAGTCTCACAGAGATTAGAGCACTGAAGAAATGAAGCGTGTGCGGGGCTGAGCTCAGAAACCGAGAGCAAGGCTGTTAGCACAGCAGCTTGTGTCCAGGCTGAGGCCTGAGGTACACGGGAGTATTGTACTATATGACCAAGTCTGTCACACAGTGGACAAGTGTGTTCATCTCAGGAGGGGAAATAGAAGTGCCATGAAGGGAAGCTCTGCTCATGTCTTACTCCGTGTGGTACCTTGCGTTTGTTTGTCAGCCAGCAGCGCTCAGTGCTTGGTAGGTCTTGCCCACACTGCAGCTCCTACCAAAACTTTTAGCCACCGACAAGCAAGATTATATGTAAATCTAGTTTGTGTTCACTGCCAGGGTTTGGGGATCGGCCGTGCTCAGGGGTGCTGTCTGTCCGGCTGTCTCGGGAAGAGCTGGCTGTTGGCTGTTGCCCCCAGTTGGATGCATGCCTGTCTGGGTGGGGTGGAGCTGCGCTTCGCGGAAGGAGCTGGAGAAGCCTGGCCGTGCAGCGAGCTGGACCAGTCCTCCCGCATGGGGTGATCCCCGTGGGTGTGGACCTCTGTGTTGGTGCTGCCGTGGGTGGACTCCTCTTGCAGTGAGCAGGCACTGGACGAGTGCTTAGCAGCAGCAAATTGCCCAGACCAGTTTCAGTGATGGCATCTCTCATGCCTGCCCGTGGAGACTGTTGTGTGGACAGTACCTTGTAGTGGGAGTAACATGAAACACGCACAAAGTTTGTTTATATATAAATATTTCTGTATATGTATATAAATATTTCTATGTGTATTTCTATATATGTATATAAATATTTCTGTGTATGTATATTTCACAGCATTAAGTAGCAAGGCTGAAGAAATGTTGGTCTTGCTTTGTATTTGCACAGGAGTTCAGCTGGCTGCTGGGACCCTGCAGCAGCGTCGTAACCCCATCTGACAGGAGCTGTGCCAGCAGCTGTGCCTTCACGTTTGGGGTGACGATGAACAGAGGTGTTTCTAAGTGACTCACCTTGTGTATTGAAGCCTGCCGTTTGCTGTGGCGTGGCCGCTGGTTGGTGGTGCGTTACGAGTGACCGGACTGCCGAGCCTTGAGTTGCTTCTTGGCTTGCGTCCTGCAATGGACAGCAGGCATCTGGCCACCTTTAAACAATTTTGTTGAAGGAGGCAAGCAGAAGGGTTAGGCAACTTGGTTTATCTAGTAGAAAAGTGGATTACAAACAATAGAAGGCGTTAAACATCGCTCTGCACCAAGTGGCATTTGGTATAAAATGTGAATGGCTGTTTTGGGCATAAATCTCACAAATCCTACCCTTTTCTGTGTTGTTCAGCTGCTCTTCAGGCCCTGAAGCGTAAGAAGAGGTACGAGAAGCAGCTCGCGCAGATAGATGGCACGTTATCAACAATTGAATTTCAGAGGGAAGCCCTTGAGAATGCCAACACAAACACTGAAGTGCTTAAGAATATGGGCTTTGCTGCTAAAGCTATGAAAGCTGCTCATGACAACATGTAAGTTATTCCCTTCTGCATCTTTCTGTAGGACCTTTAGTTTGTCATTTGTTTGGTCTGCTGATTGCCAAGTGTTTCATAACCAGAGGTGGAGCTTCAGTAGAAAAGTCTTCTTTTAAAAGGCTATAACTTCAGTTAAACTGAAATACTAGATATGCTTTCATACTGAACGAAATATGCAAGTATCGATACTTTCTCAGGTCGCCACCGTGTTATATGGCACAAAGCCGCTGCCTTTGTCCTAAAGAAGGCTAGCACCAGTGTGGTCTAAAGCAGATGGAGGGGTGCACCAGTTAACAGATCCACCTAATAGCAGCAAGAATTTTAAGCCTCAAGGGGAGTCTCAAACTTCTTTTTGTGCAGTGGAGTTTGTGTATGTAGCAATAATTAAGGTAAACTGCATTGTGGGAATGTTGTACTTGCTCCAAAAGCAAATATTGTAGTTGTAATGTAATAATGTTGGATCAGGGAACAGAGCAAATTATTGTTAATACCAGTAATGCAGAACAAAACCTCCTCATCTGAAGTCATCATAAGCTAAGATTTTAGGGAGAAGTAAAAAATACATGCATAATTTTGTTGAGACACGGGGATAAAATTCAGACTTACATGCAAGAGATATTTTGGGAAAGGACCTTGTAAAATGTCACCATGGTGTGGCATTTCTACAAAACCCAAGAAGCACAGTCTTAAGTGCTGATTGGGAAAGTGCCTGATTGTATTGAACTCTTTGCTTTCTTTCACAGGGATATTGATAAAGTAGATGAGTTGATGCAGGACATTGCAGAGCAGCAAGAGCTGGCAGATGAGATTTCAACAGCCATCTCGAAGCCAGTAGGATTTGGGGAAGAATTTGATGAGGTATGCCTTAAATTTGCCTCTGTTTATAACATAGAATCATTTAGGTTGGGAAAGACCCTTAAGATTATCAAGTGCAACCGTTAACCTAACGCTGCCAAGTCCACCACGAAACCGCGTTCTTAAGCGCCACGTCTGCATCTCTTCTAAATACCTCCAGGGATGCTGACTCATACGAGATCTTTCTTTGAAGATCTGCGTATTGCATGTGTCTGGCTGTAGTACTAGGATATAAAATCTCTGCTAGACCTTGTCACTGGCTGTTCCTACCAGTGCATACAGCAGCTGTGACGCTGACTTTTTGCTGACAGTGTCTGGATGGCTTGATCTGAAAACGTTTGGACTTGGATTTCTCCTTCTCTTCACTACTTTCCCCACCCTCCTCACCCTCCAGGAGATTACATACAGGAATTCAGATAAAGAATCAGACTCATCTTCTCAGTCGGCTCTGATCCTATGCGTTGAAGTTATTTTCTTCAATAATATGACCAGCTAAATCTACTTGCTAATAAATATGATTTAAAGTTTCTTTCTTTTGTCTTTTTTTCCTCCTTTAAAAAACTAGGATGAACTCATGGCAGAACTAGAGGAACTAGAACAAGAAGAACTAGACAAAAACTTGCTGGAAATAAGTGGTCCCGAGACAGTACCACTACCAAATGTGCCCTCAATATCAATACCATCAAAACCAGGTGCGTATGGACCTATACCAGAAACATGTGAACATGTTTAACTGCCAGCTCCTCAGACTGGAGAGATCTAGCTGCAGGCAGCGCAGACGTTTTGCTTCAAATTGCTTCACGAATCACCGGTTACGTCCAGTGCTGTTTCTCCATGGGGGTAACCTGCCTGTCGTAAGAACTGTGGAAATTCCTAGTTATCGCAGAACCAGTTACTGCCTATTCTAGCGCTACCAGTTTATCTACTGCGTGGATGACGCTCAGGGTCGAGTGGAGATGTGGAGAAAGGAAGCTGCTGGCCCAACGAGGAAGTAATCCTGACAAATGTATCAAGGCTAGAAAAGGGAGTGGAGAGTGAATTAGCTCTTGGAATTAGTCCCAGGCTGGTTCAGATACCCACACTGAACCATGCCTCCTTGCTGCTGCTTTGTTTTTTAATTTGATCCCCGCTTTTCTGGCTTTTGAGAGGAACGAACGTCAGAGACCCCTCTTTGGGGACAGCTGTTGCCTCCTCTCAGGTTTGCGTGTACTCAAGCCAGACAGTACCAAACTTAGGGTCATCCCAGTCTTAGAGCACATATATATATATAAAAAAATGTTTTAGTGTGATGATTGTATGTGGAGAACAGGCAAGAAACGTTCGTATTGACACAGACAATTCACAGCTGCTGTTAAATCTGGACTGATCGCTGTTCTGTGAACTAGAAGTGATACTTTGTGAAGTACAGTGGAGCTGGAATACCTCTCGCATGCATTAATGGGGTATGAAGCTTTGCTAGCCTATTTTGCTGAATCTGCCTTGACGTATTGTGACTAAGTTGTAGACTTTGCAGCTCTATTTTGTGTGCTTACTTAGGAAAAAAGGTCAGAAAAACTGGTGGAAGAAAACAGTCCCAGCTGGTCAGTGTACCTGTAATTATCATGCTGCCTTCCAGGCTTAAAAGGGCCTGGGAAGCGGCAGATACTGCCAAAGAACAAGGACTTGCTTTAGGTGGCATGCTATGAAGTTTCCTACTTATGAGTTATAGTTCTTTTAATTTGACATAATTGATTTTGTGTTTTTCTCATGCTGTTTTGCTGGGCAGAATTGCTGACAAGTGTTGGTGAGAGGGGAGTGAGTTATATCGAGGTTTCTGAAATCTGAGCCTTCATCTAGATTCAGCAGGAGAAATGGTTTAAAGAAACACGTGCATTACATTTTTATTTCCTAGCTGGTGTAATAAGGTTTATTCTCTAAATATTCTTTGGCTATGGACATTAAAACGTACTGACTTGAACCCAGATATACTTTTTGCATTCTATCAGGTGGTAGTGACTGCACACTGGTAAGAGGCGTTGTAACTGTGCACATACTTTAGTAACTATACAGCATAAGGCTTATGTAGACAGAGCACTTTCTAAAATCATGAAAATGATAAAAATTATGAGTTTTTTTATAGTAAAAACTATGAGTATAAAACTCAGTGTGTTACAGGATTTATGTTAAGCTGCTTTAGGATGAAAATTAGAATTCTGTTAATGTATTTAAATGGCATGCTGCTTTTTGCTATAAACAAAGCTGCATCAAAGACTGGCATTTGGGATACCTTGGACTTTTGTTCTCTCAACCTAAATTGTTCTTCACTTAAAATTCACTTAATATACACTGGAATTAAGAGTTTACCACCTGTGGTCATCATGGGTGAGACTTTCAAAGACTTAATGTAACAACGCAGGTACACGCTTAGTGTGTCTCTTGGAAGTAAGCAATGCGTCGTCTGCAGTGGAGCTGACTCTTTCTGCCTCCTTTTTATTCTTGGAATGGAAAATGATCGTGAGCTTTCCTGCTTTTCCAGTTCTCAGGAGCTGTCTGGATTTTAACTTAACCGGTCTGAAGGAGAAAGTTTTTGCCATTGCCTGTCAGCTAAGCTGATGTCAGAAGAAATTCAGGCAAAAGCTGGTTTTATTTAATGGAGACTGGAAGAGCTTAATATAGAAAAAACAAATTCCAAACTTGTACAAATGATAGGTCTTGACTTTGACTTAAAGCTGACTCAGTTCTTTCTTACATAAATGTTTCGTTTGGAATGACATGAACCATTTGGAGTATGAATTGTTGGACTCTTTTTTTATCCCCTTTTGAAGCGAAAACAGTGTCTGAGGAAATGACGTCTTTTTTCTTGGTATTTTCCAAAATTATTGTTTCTGGTTTAAAACCTTTTTGCTGAGTTAATGGTTTTCATCTCCTGAAACCGGACTTGGCACGTTACGACAAATAGCAGCATTTGCTCCTCTGGAAGGACCAGAATACCAACGAGGCAGCATGTGGCCTGCTGCGTAACGGTCACATCCATCCAGCTGCTAGTGAGCGCGGCGAGAAGCGGGGAGTAGCGCGTGCCCAGTGCTAGCTGGCTCTTCAGCCCGCTGGAAGAGCTTGAACTGATACAGGAGGTCTCCAAAGTCTGTACCTAGCTAGAGCAGAACACAGTAGCCTCATTTGTTGCAATTTGAGGACTTCATGATGGAATAAGGAATTTATTTTTTTTTGTGGGGGAGAGACTGTAACGCTGGAGACGTCAGACGAGTTTCTGTGAGAAGCTATATCCCTCTGAGAGGGTCTCAGAAGCTGCAGGCTCCAGGTCTTCTGCTTGGAGGCTTAGCAATGATGGAAGATGCTAAAACACTGCTGATGTATGCATCTTAACCTGCAAGTATGTTTGCATTCTTCCCGCGTGAGCGGTTGTCTTTCTGCCCGGAAAGTGGTAACATCAGGAAGTTTAGCCCATGCTGGCTTTTTCAGCAGGCACCTTTTACTTCAATTCAAGAAGGTCTTGGGTATTTTTTTTCCTCAACTAGTGTTTGGTGCTCCGTTTGCTGGTTAGGTCAGTGGCACAGAGGTTTCTCTCCTGCGAAGAATCGAGACAGGGTTCTGTCAAGATTCCCACTCATTTGTTGCCCTTTCATGTTTTGCAGCCAAGAAGAAAGAGGAGGAAGAGGATGATGACATGAAAGAGCTGGAAGCTTGGGCAGGAACCATGTAACCACAGCAGTAACTGGCTGGAAAAAGACTTTGATTATCTATTCTGGGTGCAAATGTGTTGTGTTGAGGAGAAAGCATAAGCAAAATGTCTTTATCTTTAATTTTAACCCAAAGCAGTGGGAACTGCAGTGCTGTTTTCTGCGTAGCATGGTCTCCACAAAGGAAAGAAGGGGGAGCAGGGGGCATTGCCTGCAGTTTATACAGTTGAATTTCTGTAAAAAGGTATTTGCAAAATCAAACATTCAGCTTTTGGACTGTGCTACTGCGACTGCTGGATCTTCATCTTCGGAAGATTGGGCCATATTGGATTGAAATAAGGTGAAAAACACTCTGTAATTTTAAGTCAGTTTTAGTGTGTCTAGAAGTCTTGTTAAGGCATTTAAAACCAGGAAAAGTCCTAAGCCACCGTCGGCTTCTTATTGTGTTTAGGTGCAAGAATGCTTTAGGTTTTTAGTTCTCTGCAAGTTACATTTATATCCCTCGACTGATGTGTGGCCAGCCTCGTGTTTGTCACCGCAACAGTGTAGTTCCTGTTCCCATTTTAATTGGTGATGATGATTTGCTGTTGACAAACGCTGTCTGGGACGTAGGGGAGGTTTAAATTTCAGTTGTACATTTTTCTACATAGCACTACAATAGCACTGTTTATTGCTTCTTTTGTGATAATTGATAACCCATTCAAATACATGCACACAATTATTTTAATTAAGAAACTACTATGGATTGCACTGTATTAAATATCTTGATTAATTTTCATCTGTGGCTACTGTTGTCAGTTTTTTGTGATGTTGAAGTGATCTGACTATAACCTGCGTGCGGCGTGGGCCCTTTCGCCGTGAGTGACGTGCACTCCGTAAAGCCGGCTGAGCTTCGGTGGGGTGGTGTAGTTTCGGTGTAGAATACTACAGCCTTAGCTGAGCGAGGCTGCCGGAGGGCTGCTACAGCTCTTTTCTTATTGTAAGAAGATTGTGATCCACCAGGTCACAATCCCCACACTAAGGAGAAGTCAGAGCTGAATTAACAGTGGAAGCGACAGGTTTAGGGACAGAGCTGGGAGCCTTGGCTTGATATTTTTTGTCATGGAAATGCTGCCTGTTGTGCACTGTGCTAACAAATGTTGTGCTGTCAAGCAGCAGCGTGACGGCAGTTATGGCTGAGCATCTCGAGTGCGGTGAAGTGTCGTAAGAGAAGTGCTCAGGTGTAGCTGGGAGAGGGAAAAGAAATCCCGTTAGCACTGTTAATGCTGTTCGGGTTACTGATGTAGAAGATCAGAAACGGGGTGGCAGAGGCACCGCCTGGCAACCCAGCTGCTGCCCGGGTTGTGTTCGCTTTCCTGCCCCTGTAGCCCATTGCTTCAGCTGAAGGGAGAACCCAGTCTGCACAGCCAGAAGAAAATGTGTTACTGAGTGTGTCTGATGGTTCCTGGTTACTTTTAGCCAGCTGGCTGGGACAGCCTTATTTTTCACAACCTGTTTTTTCTTGATTATTTTCATAAATAATGAGGTGGTTTCTTAATCCTACAATTTATTAGGTATGTCTGGGGACCATTCACCTTTCTGCTTTGAGTATCGCTGAATTCCTTGATATGTTGCGTACTGTGAGTGAATAGCTGAAATGCTGAGAGTGAAACATTTTTCTGCCCTGCTCAGACTCCTCCCGTGGGCAGAACTCCCTGTGAGGAGCACCGAGACGCAGCGCCAGGCGAAGCAGCTGTGGGCTGCCAGCAGGCTGTTTGTGGCTCTGCGCTCGCTGCCCAGGATTTCCCCGTCCTAGGAAGGGCAGTGGGGTTCCAGCTAGGAAACTGTTCTCAATTAACTTGCCCTCGTCGGGCAGCTTAGTTGGAAGCTGCATCCATGTTTTCGTGTAGAGCTGCTGTTCTGTGTTAGAGGCAAGCAGAAAACTGGGATCCAGGTATTTTCCGTTTGTGGCTAATCCTTGTTTTTTCCCATAGGGATGGTGAAGAGCATGGTTGATGTTACACGTGTGTATGGGACTGACCCACCTAACGCAGGGCGAAAATACAGCCTGGGCTGACGGGTGCCATTACTGCCTTTCCCTTACAACGCTGTCAGCCACTTGCAGAGGGGTGGCCGGTATCTCTGCTGTGCTTCGGCAAGGGATGGGACTGGGTGACCACAGAGGGCCCTGTCAACCCCTGCCATGCTGGGATCCTGTGAGCTGGTGTTTATGCTGCGCATTTGGGTTGGGGGAGGCACGAAAGAAATTGCTGCGTGGTGGCCACGGAAAGGCTCAGGACTTCGCACCGAGTATCTGCTTCTGTACCTTTCAAACAGGGCGAACACGCAAAGGCTGGGCCGCGGAGTGGCGGAGGGGGCTTTGCTTTCAGCGCTGCTGGTGATAAACCTCGGCACGCATCCTGCCCCGGGGCTGCGGAGCGCTGGTGTTGTACGGCAAGGAGGGAGAGCCGTAGCTCTGCCCGACACAGCTTCGTGTGAAATCAGTCCTCAGTGTCGTCGGATCTTTGCCTTTCCAGATGCATGAGTGGCTTTCCTGTGTGCCTTTCCTGGCCTGCTCTCCAACAGATGCTCGTTCTGGGACTGCTTTAAGACACAGACGTTCAACTGCAAGAACCTTCGGTGTAGTGTTAACTAGGTGGGAAAGAAGAGGGGCTCCGTTAGCCGCCGGTGGCAAACCGCTCTCCAGGGGCTTAACTGATGAGCAGAGTCCCTGGTTAGCTGCTGTGTGGTAGCCACGGACTCTCGGGAGGCCCTTGGGGGTCTTCCCCGGCGTGGGCGAGAGGAGCTCGCTGGGGAGCGGGTGGCCTGGCACGCCAGTCCGGGTGCCGCGGGAGCAAAGCCGAGCGTCATGCGGCGAACGTGGCACACCAGGAGCCATCTCAGGGTGTGTGTGGGGGCAATGTGCTCACTAGAATGTGTCATCTGCTTGGTAATTCAGGCGTTTGAGGGAAAGTGTGGCTTCTCCAGGAAAAGTCATCGGACCTTTGGCTTTGCTTCGCCTGTGGGGAAGCGCTCCCCGGGAATGGGCACCGCACCCCGGCTGCCCGTCCCTGACGAACCTCCTCTGGGCCACAGGCTCTGCTGCAGGACCTGCCACAACTGTTCCTGCGTTCGTCGGTCTGCTCTTACTGCTCATGGATGAATCTGGCTTGGTGTCAGCCGGGAGAACAGCTCCAGTGCCGAGAGGAGGACGAGCTGTCGGTCTGCTCCACCTGCTTCAGTTCGAGCGTTTTGCATCCAGCCAAGCCGTGCCTGGGGAAGTCCCCTCCTGTGCACGGCCTCTGTCCGCGCCGGTGGGGTCAGACGTGGCTTCGATGCCAGCCGCAGGGGCTGAAAAGGGGCTGAAAAGGGGCTCCCGGCTCCAGGGAGAGGAAGCCTGGGAGCTCAGCAGCAAGCGGAGCTCAGCAGTTGCGTCCCTGCGTGCGGCTGCCGTTGGCTCCCGCGGTGTGGGCAAGGCTGGGCCTGCTCCGAGCGCCCTTGGCGTGGCGGTTCCTTGGCATGGTTTCTTCAGGGGTGGGTGGAGGTGCAGCTCCTCCCCACAGACGTGGAGAACCCGTGTGAGCGTGGGAAGGGTGCTGTGGAAGTGGTGGGAGGCAGGAGAGGCCATTTTCAAAGGGGCCGTCTCGGCCGTGTGTGTTGACGCGGCGATGGGAGGGAGCAGGAACGTTTTGCGAGCTCCCAGCAGCGGCTGCACCCGGGCACGCACATGTTTGGTCCTCCTCTTCACAGAGTCCCAGCATGGCAGGGGCTGGAAGGGACCTCGGGATCACCCAGCCCAACCCCCTGCCCAAGCAGGGTCACCCAGAGCAGGCTGCACAGCACCGCGGCCAGGCGGGTCTGGAATATCTC
>Ga0181612_180658_pt1 | contig 10249 bp, 6 predicted proteins | sample HoacroProtozoa21_FD_119630 | JGI IMG/M metagenome (GOLD analysis project Ga0181612, IMG submission 119630) | Hoatzin crop microbial communities from Cojedes, Venezuel. Combined Assembly of Gp0051906, Gp0051904, Gp0051908 | reverse complement strand
TCCAGGAGTTTGTTGCAGAAGAGCTACAACAAAGAGGCTCTGTAAACTGCTATCAAGGAAGAACCTAGAGATCTAATTTGAACAGGCTGTTGCTTATGTGCTACCTCATAAAGACTGTCCTACTGGCAAGGCTCATTACTAAAGAATGCTAGCGGCTGGAATGGATGTGTGCTTACACATTCATTTCCAGCACACATATATACGTTTCTCTATACATGCAGAGCATCTTAGCATTGCTGATTACTAAAGTTGCTTGACATTTTTCATTATAAACCTTGTTTTCAGTTGCCTATACATTTTCCAAGTATACACATTTGCAATAAAATTGTGCCTGCTGGATGTCTGCCTCAGATCTAGAGATGCACAGCAAGAAAATTTTATCCAGAAATTTGTAGCTGTGAGCGTATGGGAAAACAATGGGGTTTTATCCATTACAGACTTCTGATGATCCTTCTTTTTACCCCCCGTGTTAAAATGGAGCAGAAGTCATTATACTAAGTATATCTCTCTTGCTGTTTCTGTAAAAACATATTAAAATTCAGCTTCTTACAAGCCTCTCCAAAAAATTCAGTTTGATGCGCTCATTTGAGACATCTTTGATTTTACCATCTAAACACCCACCAAAATCCTATCTGCAACAAGCATCTTCCAGACTGGCACCAAGGCAAACTTTTTCTGCAATACTTTTTCTGCTCTTCCAGGCCGTGCCACATCAGGGCACCTCTCCTGGGAGCCAGAAAACTATATCCCTGGGGATCTCCCCGCTGTGCCAAGTAGCATGGAAGAGCACAAATCCACTGCTGATTTGCCCCTGTTGAAGGAAGAGATGAAAGCAGCTGTGGGGATTAGGAGCACGAGGTGGAGAAACAAGGACAAAATCAGGTAAGACCGTAAAAAAAAACCCCACCAAACCCTGTGATGTGTGGTGGTCATAAGCTTGAGTAGAGAAGAATTCTAGGAGAACTGGTAGCAGAGCATTGTTTCAGTCTTGCTAGGACAGATGAGCACTGCCAGCTGCCTTCACAGTGGGACTTGCATTCAAGCTCTCACTTCAGCAACCACAGGGAGATGGCAATGGGATTTATGGTCAAGTCTACTGGCTCAAATTCTGTCCAGGTGGGCAGGGGTTGGAACACACTAGAATCTACAGCCATCCAGTGGCCCTTGTGAAAGCCCAGCTCATCATGGACAAGGGTCTGTACCAAAGTGCCCAGTAAGTCTGGTGTTAGATTGACAACTAGAGCTAAGGCAAAGCTTCAGCAGATACCCACAACAGGAAAGGTCAGCGAAAGGATGCCACTGCCCAGTCAGTAAAGATGCTAAATGTCTTTATTAAAGAGGTGGTTTAGCCCTTAGGGAGCTAGGAACAGAACATGCAGTTTGCGCTGGGGCATATTCACTATTACTCACTTAAGTTTTATTGTATAACACGAGTAACAGAATTGAAATTTGGTTTGCTCAGACAGCTCGCATCCTTGAAAATAATCCCTGGCACTTAGTCTTATCTCATCCTATTGAAACCAACAGCATTATTTGCTCCATATTCGTAAAGACAGTAGGACCCAGCCCAGAAGAGGCAGAAATTTTACCTGTTTACTTACAGTCAGACCCAACAGTTCTATCAATCTGCTCTGCCTTTATGGACTGTTGTAAAGAAAGAACTGATAGGCACCAATCTGAATGAATGAGAGTCCGGGATGGGAGGTTGGAACAACTTACCTGTCTTTCACCAGGAGAGGGAAAAGCTGTTGGAGACATTTTAGTCATTGCAAACAGCAAATTATAAGGGCTGCAATAAGACTGAGAACTTAATGAAATTCCAGAGCCTACAGGCATATAATGTTTTTATGTAAATCAGCTTAACGATGAGTTTTTCCACCATGAACATTACCAAGTAAGCAATTTATTTGAGAAAAACTTCAATCATCAAAGCATTTTTAACTGTGTGATAGCTGAGTCCATAATAACTGGAAACCATGCCTAAAGTTTGCTCTCTGATCCTAAGCACTCATGCACATTGCATGGAAAACAACATTACAGGCAAAATCAAACACATAGTTCACCTATTTATGAGGGAGATAATCTAAAATAACTTCTAAAGTGCAACAATTACATCAGATCAAGTTTTTAAACAACACTTCTGTTTTAAAACTGCTCATCATCTTTGTTACAATGGACTCAGCCGTTCTTTATTAAAATTGATTAGTCGAGGAAAAAGAATCTGTACACTTCACAGTACACTGGAAACGAGCCTTAACTCACATACAGAAAGCCATCTGTTTCACTGTATTAGTGTCCCCTTAGTTACATGAGAGTCACTGACAATATTCAGAAGTATTTGAACTGAAGATACAGTGCCTGTGTTCTCAGTTACACCAATATATAAACAGACACAAAAATAAATATACAGAAACACTGACATCCCTGAACTTTGTTCTGAGTGTCAGCAGAGGCACCGAAGGTGACTTAGAGATGACAAAGAAAGGTATAGACTCAAAACTATACAGTAGTTCACAGCTCCACAGAAAAGGAAGGACAGGCAGGGCTGGGGACTCCTCTCTCTACCATGATGTACAGCCACTGGGCTGTCCCAGATGAAGCAAGCTCTTCTCGACTGCCCCTGTCACAACGTATCCTTCAGGCTCCCAGGTATCATGTCTTCCTCAGGTTAATTCTCTCCTAGAGCAGATGCCTGTGAACCATCAGCTCCTCACTTTTATCACAGCAAAAATAGTTTAAAGTCTTAATTAAATACATGACTAGATTATGCCTTCAGGCACAGCCTTGAGCAAGAGATAATGCATCAACTTCAAAAGCCAAGCGCCTCAAACACAGCCCTCTACATCACAGCATGCTTCTATTCCCCTTGATCTCAACACATGGGTGTACCAGGCATTGCTTTTGATTTATAGAAGCAGAAAATGACATCAGTCTTATGATCAATGGTTAGTATTTGGGAAGGTCTAAGCCATAACTTTACCTGGTGCCTGTTTTGTGAAGGAGAGGGCAGCATGAAAAGGGACACCTTGCAACTCCAAACCCAGCCAGGTACTGAAATTAAGGAGGCATCATATCTTCATTTACATTAGTAGCAGTTGAATTCGAGACATCTGCTACAGCACTTCTTGAGCCCATCTTTAATCACATCTCATAAGCATAACTAAATTTCACATTAGAAACAGAACATTCTCCTGGGTCAGTCTTTCATGTTTTTCCCCAAGTTACCCTTAAAGACGTTAGCACCGAAACCAGCCATCACGGACTCCGCCACTCCCCCAGCTCCTCTTACACATCACACCCTTTTTCTTGTTACTCTGCAAGCTCTCCCAGTCAGAACCTGTGTCTATTCACATTTCCAAGTGCTAAGCTCTCATCAGTCACTATAAGAATGCTTTACAACAACAGTTTCTTTGTGTTTAGCAGCCAGACCATGCAACATTAAAGCTCAGTGCTCGCTCTGACTGGGAGCTGTTACAGTCAGTCAAGCATGTGCCATGCAGTATACAGAGAGTCTTGCAACGAAGTCCTTGGGCAACAAGACATGAATATTACCAAGAAAAGAATCCTTTCCACTTGAACATACAAGAGAAGCCAAAAGCTTAGCACTGTTACTCACAATACCATAATGAGGACTGCTTTTCTTTTTTAATAGATTTATCACACTGCAGTATCAGCACGCACGCATTCCTTGTCTTTACCACATATCTAAAGATATTTTTAGCCTAATATTTCCATGACAACGAAGCAAGAAATGGTCAATTTGAGAAGATGTCTGAATGAAAATTAAAAAATGCTTTCAGAAGCAGCCTCCTAGTGCTCAAATTGTTTCAGTTACCCACTACACTAAGCATGTTACTGTTTGTTGCTGCTATTTCTAATAATCAAATTAAAAAACCTAATTTAGAATGATTGAGAGAATTATGCATCTTGTTATCACACAACAAAGACTGTTCATTGCTGTCATAGTACAAACACCCTAATGCAAGTAAAAAAGGGCAGCAAAATGCTACTTTAGATTCAAGTAAAAGCTCAGAGAAGAGTAAGAAGATGTTGTGCTACTCTTGGGCAACTGGTAATAGGTGACATGTACCACGAATACGATGGCAAGTATGACAACTGAAACTCTTGGCTTTCCTGACTACCACAGAGCAGCCAGTATTCCAGGCAGTAGCATTAAAAACAAGGAAAACATATAAGGGAGCAATGCAAGGAAAGACAGGCACCTCTCCCTTCACCTCTGAATTATATGGTCTTATTTGCAAGGCACCTAACAGGTCTACACACAACATTAGGAGAAAATGAGGACAGTTGCACCTTTTGGCACTGTAACTCTCCTGAAGGCAAAAGACAGTCACAGCATGGTAACAGGGCAGCACAGATCGAGATCTTTAGCACACTGGTTCTTGGATTCACACTACCATCTTGCAAACATTTTATTCATTTCCACATTACTTTTTTTCCTCCTTTGCGGAAAGGAAATGAATAGCAAAGAATCATATGTAATTCTATCACTAAATACTTGTTATATTATTAAAAACAAGTTTGAGATGAGCAGTCTTGCACCGTAACTACCCAATGACCAAAATTCCCCAAAGTTCAGTTGTTCTGAAAAAGCGTTCTTTGAGGTCTTCTCTTCGTACACCAAAGACTTACCTAGGTAGGACTTGTAACCTTTAATTGAACAGACAAAAAGAGACTTTGTGTCTTCACAGCACAGACCCATTCTCTTGTTTACACATCCAAAGCATTTATAATTAATCAGCTTCACCCACACTCAGAACCATGAGCCTTAAATAAAAGCTACATGACAGCTATGCTGCTAAGGTATGTGTTCCCCCCCCTCCCCCCTTTTAGTCTTACAAATACTTTTCTTTATAACAGCAAGGCCTATCTTTCTTCCATTTGTTGAGAAACCAGAGGCAGAGAAAGCACGCTCATGTCCTTTGGTTCTTGCAGAGACTTGTAAGCCATGCTGCTGATTGGTGAAACCCCATCAGTGTGACACCTTTGCAAACACAGTGCTACATCTGGGTATAACAGATCAAAACTTGGCCTTACTCTTTTAAAACAATGCCACCAGAGTTTCTCTGCTGTGTACCGCTGTTATGCTCAGCTGCTAAGGGAGTATGGCATGTGCAGGTTTAGCTAAACCTACTTTTTCCAGTGAGGACTTGTAAAAGACAAATAAACTCCAAGTCCAGGTTACCCAGGAGATCCCAGAGCTGTCTGCCTGACACACAGCCCCTTTTGTAGGTCTCTTCTTTCTCTGCAAAAATACAGTCTCTGCAGACCAGAGGATCTCCGATGCCGACAGCCATCATAAGACACACATTGCAAAGAGAAAAGCCCTCAGCATTCCAGCTTCACACACTTTAATCAGTCTCATTATCATGGTTTCTACTCCAATACCAGCCCATACACTATCCAACTGTGGCCCACGCATTACAAGTCTCAAAATCGCTGCTGCTTTACGTGATACTGTGCATATTTGCCACCAGCTCCTCCACAAAGAGAGAGGAGGAACCGCAGCTGGCTCCAGGGAGACAGACTGACACATCAGTGCCTCTGCACCTCCTTTCACAAGTAGCATGGACCATTCCTTTCTCAGAGCTGCTCTGTTTGGCAGTAAAGGGAAGCCAGTATGACCAACTCCCTTTCTAGGAGCTGCGATTGTGCTCTGGGTATGTTCTTGTATATTTGCATTCCATTAACAATGCCAACACCTGTCTGTTGCTGTCAATACTGTATGGACTGTGTTCAATAGCAAGCTATGTGTAAGCCACACACTTGGTCCTACAACACCTAGCATATAAAACCTGTTTGAAGGAAAGCAATTCATAGGTAGTTCTGCCTGCAGAGATGATGTGTCCAAGATCTCAAAGGCAGAGAAAGAAGGCGCCCATGTCTTGTGAGGGAGACTCTGGAGGGCTCAGGATCCGATTTGACTGAGAAAGACTTACATCAGAATGAGAATTAAGGCTAGAGTTCATCAGATTTAGATCTAGAACTCTGTATGATGATTTCTAAAGATCAGTAAGAAGTAAAGACCTACTCATTAGAAAAATTACATTGTCAGCAGAAACCACAAACTGGACTTCTGCATTTCACTGTCAGCGGATTCACAACCATAACGGGGTGTTGGAACACAACATGGAGCTTCTCTGCACCCTTTTACATAGATAAGAACAGCCCCAAACACTGCTGCTCTTCTGAAGCTTGCCCACCGAAGTCACCCTCTACAGAAAGCATACTATGAGACTTCTGTGATTCACTTTACAATTTCAATTGCAGAAGGAGAAAGCAAGTAACTGCTGCATTTGGTTGAGCCACTCTGCAGTGAAGGATTTCTTACATTGTGGCTTGAGATGGTTCGTATGCGGCTGCTCCCCCACTCAGAAAACTCTTCTTCCCAAGGGCATTTTGGTTAGGTGCCACTGCTATGGTGCCTATCATTAGTTTCCCTAGTAATTTAGAAGACAAAGCACAAGCTATCAAGAAGAAAAAAAAAAAAAAATCAAAAGGTTGCTAGGGAAGAGGTATTACACCTGTTCTTACTTCTCACCTTAGACCTCCCTCTGCAATCTCCTATTTCAGCAATTTTTTTTTCTTATCTAAAATACCAACTTCTGTTCACCATGTATTTGCAATCTAGCAATTGGGGAAGAAAATTGCTGTAACCAGAAAATGAAACATGACTTTTTAAAACCCAACAATTCCAAAAGTATCTTAGTCAATACCAGTAAAAAGAAAGGGCTACTAATAGGTTCCACTAAGTTGAAAGGCAAGACAAAATATCCCAACTATAAATAGACCAGTGAATCTGATGCTGAAGACATTGGATGAGTGTATTTGTTTTCAAGTGCAATAAAAACATGGAACTATGAGGAAAAAATTACTATGAAACAGATGCTGCATTTGTGCAGGTTAAAAAAATTACTATCTTGTAACACATACTGGAATAACAAGGAATGGAAATATCACATTTAAAGAAGCAAGGGAACAAAGAATCATAGGCAGCCTAGACAAGACACTGCAGAATGAGGAAGGTTTATTCTCTAGCAAAATATATCAAGACATACATGGTGAGACTGTAAAAAAAGGTCTTCAAATCATTCTTGCTACTGATTATAAAAGCATATACAGATACCGGTATGTCGATCACCCGAAGGTGTCTGGCACGTTCTCTCTGGCTTTGCACTTCACTGCTGGGACCCATGGCGCAAGTCGCAGATGTTCACTTCGCTGGCTGGGGCTGACGTTTGCAAGCCTTCAGAGCTGCCGTCCTGACAGCAGTAACTCCTGGCTCCCTTAAGCCCATCCAAGCCGAAACTGCTGCAGTCACACACACAGGTGACAGACAGGAAACACCATAATTCTTTCAACAGTAAAGGCTAAGGTCTCCAACCACAGCTCGCTTAATTCCCACAGGATTTATTGCACCATGAAAAGGAAAGCCTAATGCAAATCATCAATAGCTTGAGCAAGTTCTAACAGCTGTTATGTGACAACACACAGTGGGATGACTATACAGTCCAGACTGCAGATAACCTAAACTATTTTTAAAACACTTTCAGAAATAAGCATGCAGAGAATCTAGACAAATATCAAAAGCAGAGGCAAAGGGCATCTGAAAAAAGGAAACAGTAGTGGAGAAAAGAATTATTCTGGTGTAAATGCCCTTTGAAACACCTGCATATCTGTAATATGTACTATTGCTAATTTATACTTACATGTATACTATATATGTTTTTTCCCCCTAATGTTCCAGTTATATACATAAAATACAACACTTAATCCTAAACTTGGCAGTCACATTCACACCTTCTATAGCCCCAAGCAAGAGATTCTCAGTCTTTTACTAAGTACCCCGTATGTGGCAACATTGAAAGAAGAAAACACTGCATCGCTTCCTTTAAGACAGATGTCAGCTTCCCGTGCCTGGGGTAAGGCCGAAGACTTCAAGCGTCCTGCAGAACCTGGGCCACTGCTTTGCCATCTCTGCCAGAAACATGCTGTGCATTCAGGTGAAACGCCTCGAGGCCAGGAAACCCAGGTTCTGTCTGAACCTCTGCCACTGACTGACTGTAGGAGTTTCCCTCTTTCCTGACTTAATTTCCTCCTCTGCAACATGAAGAAAATTATACTTCCAGCAACCCAGCCCAAACGAGAGAGAAACAATTGTTCACTAGTCCTTCTACAAGCCAGTTTTCATAATAAAGGGGCTGTTCTTCAGTCACAGGAAAAGAGTATTCCATTCTGCAAAGCAACGCTCATGACAGCATTCAGTTAGGGGCCCTAACCAAGCATATTATCATCTGGGAGCGTAACAGCTCAGTAACAGTTACATTCCCAGCAGGTATATGGTGCAGATGGTCAATCTGCTTCTGCAGACGCAAGACACTACATGGACACTTCTCTACTGACCTGAAGGGATTGAACTGAGCAGGTCATCACAGGATTTAGTTCTACTTATTACTTAAGCTGCAATCAGTCAGGTCCACTAAAATTGAAAAGTACATCCCAAATTTCTCTTACAGCATTTGTTTCTTCAGATGTCCCCTACACCTATTTTCCCCTTAAATCAGACAGGTTTGTACTTCAAAAAAATCGTGGGCTGTAACCCTGTCACTCCCAGTATTATAAATCCCACCAAGAGAGCATAGCATTCAAGACAAGCACTGCACGTGGCACCTTGCCCAGCAATGACAGAGGAAGAAGGAAGGAATGGAAAGTGAGTCTGAAAGTTGCTGATCTAACTGGCTGGCTGTGGGTGCCTATAGCCACCACACAGAGGGAAAGGACCGTCTACTATAGAAGGAGAGCTCTTTGGAGATGCAGAGAGTCAGGTACAACTATTGCAATGATAATAATAAGTGTACTGCTACACAAACTCTGTCTGCCTTTTCCACATAACATACTGCAGATGCATTAACCAAACTGTTCCTTTATATCTTCCAGTGGGGTTTCATCAACATCAGGGGAATTGTCTCCTCCTTACAGAAACTGTAACAGCCTCTTGAAGCTAATCTCATTTGTCTAGATGCTCAAAAACAGATCTGAGCCACCCCCCATGCAATCTTCACAATTATGTATGTTTTATGTGTTTTAAAACGCACCTTGCAATGTCAAGAAGGTCATACAAATGTATTTGCAGGTAACAGTTCACTCACCGGGTCAAAAAAGAATCTATTAAAAAATACTGTAAATATTGGGGTTTTTTGCGAGTATCCTTCTTATTAACTATCACCAGTAAACATATCTTCTTTGGCAGCCTTCAGCGCTGAAAAAGAAAGGGCATTGAACAGAACCATGAATAAAGTTTTGAGACCAAAGGAGAGGAACAAGCTGCCCAACTGGTTTGAGTTTTTCAATTATAAGAGGAGAGAGAATGATTCCAGGATGAGTTTGCAATAGATAAGCTTGTAGGGTTGGTCGGGATTTTCTACTCTGAAAACTAAATACTTGAACTCCCACCTGCTGTGAACTGACATCACCTCGCATAAACTAATGGATGCATCCTAGTTCATGCACACAAAATATCCAGCCTCCTGTTTTGCAAATAGAGATCCTTTACTAGCACACGTACTCCAGATCTGAAGTCTCAAACAGGCTCTGAGGATACACAAATTTACCTCCTAGAAGAAGACCGGCATAAGATGTGTATTTTTATCACTGTATTTGGTCTGTTAAAGAAAGCTTACATGCATGTACATTGTCCACGTGTACAATGCTGTCATGGACATCCAACTGCTGAGTGCCACACTAAGACTTCAAAAGAAGTAAACATTTCTAGTATTGTTTTATAGTTTTGACAGTTCATTTTTCCACATCCTTGCTGACTTGAGGAATGTACATACCATAAAGTGACTATTATGACCTCAGAGAGGGCTGGCAGATACTACTTTGAATCAGCTGCCAGCGTGCAGCCATCTTTATGTCAGCCTTGACAAGCTGTGGCTTCTACTATAAAAGTGTTTTGAAGGACTAAGTAACTTTTAGTCCAGGGCACAACAAAAATTGCTTGTAAGTTTTGTGTTGAATTGATCCTTTTAAAACATCTAGACTATATGCCTCTTCCACAATAGCTGTCAAAGCCTGATTCATCTCATTAAAGCCAACAGAAAAACTCCCACTGATTTCAGTGGATAGAGACGACACCTGCTCCCTCCAAAACATCTCTAAAAGCTCCTGCTATCTTTATTCGAAAAAAAGCCAGGTAAAGAAAAAAAAAAAAATCTGCTAAATGCAC
>Ga0181612_158773_pt1 | contig 10249 bp, 10 predicted proteins | sample HoacroProtozoa21_FD_119630 | JGI IMG/M metagenome (GOLD analysis project Ga0181612, IMG submission 119630) | Hoatzin crop microbial communities from Cojedes, Venezuel. Combined Assembly of Gp0051906, Gp0051904, Gp0051908 | reverse complement strand
TTGGGCAATCCTGTGTCCCAGCACATCCACCCCTGTGGGGACCAAATCAGTTATTGCCGGTACTTGGAGCAAGCCTGTCTCTATGCAGATGACCCACATCTGTGCATCAGGGGGTGGGATGCCAGTGGGGCTAATGGAAGTGTTGTCACAGCCCATATTATCTTACTCCGCTAATAAAGCCCATTACCCCGCAGGGCAGCTGGTGTCAAGCAGAAATCAGTGGCTTTAAGCACTGTTTCCAGAGCAAGCTGGGCACAAGCGCTATTTAAACCAGTAAAATGTCCCAGGCACAGCACACACGGTGGTCTGCAACGGGCTGGGGCTCAGAGAAACACAGCCAAAGACCATATACAAAGTGGCATTAAAATGCAAGTTTTCTTAGTGGGAACTGTGAACTCCTCAACAAACCTGTTTGCAAATCCTAGTCCCTTCTCATGCAGCCGTGGTGCAATTAGGTTTTCATCTGAATGATGTGCAAGGGAAGGTGTCAGTCATTTCTCGGCACTGACCTTGTGAAGCGGCAGCGCTACTGGGCTGCTCCATAATTTATGTCCTTAATATCAGAGGACAGTGTTTGTGGAACTTCCTATTGCTGCCAGCCAGGATAAGAAGCAGCCTTCCAAGAGAGACGGGCTGATTGCAGCAAGCAAGCCCTGAGAGCATGCATGGAGCACACCGAGAGGCATTTGCATTAGTGGTTTTGATGGGGATATGATTTCTTAATTAGCATGACCTTCTGAAAGGCTCCTGGTACAAAACCACGGCTAAAATCAAGCAGCAGATGCTGCACCCTAAAAATCATGCGGCAGACACAGCCGGACAGCTTTCTGCTTATCTAAAGGCAGGAAAAGAAATAGCGCAGGATCTGCTTGGTGCCGCAGAGGGGAGGATTTCACTGCTGCTGAGCAAAGCGTGCAGCTATCTCTGCACCCCAGGAAAGCCAGGAGGGCCCAGCGGCTGGAGCAGGCAATCCGGCCAAAGGAAAGCATTGGGGGTGCAGGGGAGCACCGCCAGCTTGCAGAAATTGGGTACTGACTTAGCATCCTATTGATTTCTGTGCACTAGATGGTCTGCGAAGGGAGATTTTTAAACAAATGCTTAGAAACGTAATAGTTCAGCCTCCTGCTAAGCTGGTTTTCACCCACCGCTCTGCTCTTCTTCCATCTCTGGCAGGCAAACAGTTCCAATGCCCATATCTGTACCTCGTAAGACAAATAAGGTGAAGTCCTGGGAGCGGCAGCTACTGATGCCAATAGTGGACCAGGTCCCATGTGTTTTCTTTGACAGGGTCTGGCCACCTGCCTGAGACTCTGCCCCAGCTCCCTCTGGTCGTGAGAGTATAAAATTCTGGGGCTTTGCTGGTGGAGCTGCAAGAGCGAGGCCAGCTGTGTCGCGCCGCATCCTGTCCAGCTGACATCCATGAAATCCATGAGGATGCCACTATACTGACAGAAGCAGTTGTTCCATAGGAAATTATTAAACATGTGCAAGGAGGTTAGGAAATGCCCTTGCTGCTAGAAACTGGGAAAGTGCCAAAGGAGAGGCTTCTTTTTACTCTTTCTCCAAATATTTTCTCCCAGCAGGGTCAGAGGCAGCAGCCAGGGGTGGAGGTGTCTCTGTGCTGCCCCGGGCAGCTTGATAACGGCTGGCAAAGTGTCACGTACCTGTAAATCCTGCAAGAGATGTCTTCATCCCAAGGGTGATGTAAAACCCACGTCCTAATGCAAGCCAAAGGAGAACGCCAGCACACTAGCTCCCCTTCCTGCCTTTGTATCATCTGTGTTAATGAAGAACGTTTTTGGAGCCAGCAGCCAGAGACGTAATCAATCAGAAAGCCCTTCCTGCCCCAAGCCACCTTGCCTGAGAGAACAACCTGAACTGAGATGAAGGTGCTGTGTCATCTGCTGCTCTCTGGGAACGCTGGCAGAGGGTCCAAAAAGTGGAGCCCTTCGCACGTGGAAAATTTCCAGTCCTGGAAAGCCCTGACCCCCATTCTGGGGCCCCCCTCAGCCATGCTGCCATGTTCATTAAGCAGAAGAGCGTTAATGTGCTTCACTCACTGGAAGCCTCCGATGTTGTGTGAGCATTATTTTAATGGCTGCTTCATTTATTGCAGCGCTTATAGAGCAATTAGCAAGTCCTTCCCCGCTATTCCTTAGCTTCCAGCACAGGAGTTCACTTTGGGTGAGAAAAGCGTAACCCTGAGCATGACATCCCGCATCCGGGGGCTGCTGCTGGGATTTGGGTCCCCGTGGGGGTCTTACCCCCAGCCATTGCTGCGGCCGTGGGCAGCGCATCCACCGTGCTCAGCTGCACAGACTTCCAGGCTTCATTTTAAACATCTGCAAAGCCCTAACGCAGCCCAGGGCAGAAGGCTGGTGCTTGCAGACACCTCTGAGGCTGTGCGTACCTTATTGGGTTAATTTTATATGTTTTTATGTCCCCATCCCCACTACCCTGGGGAATTGCCCTGCATTGGCTTTTCCCCGATGAATGTCGCTGCTTGTTGCCAGCATGGTGGCTTTGGGTGATATCTGTTACTAAAGTGCTGCTGTTTCAGCGCTGCAGTCCTGGATGCTCCAGCACATCACTCTCCTGGGGAAATGGAGATGAAGGCTGCAGGGGATGCACACACTGGAGCCACCGCTTGCCATCGTCCTCCCTCCCAGCAACCCACAGCTTCTCAAACCTGGGCAGGGTCTCGCCGTGGGGCCAAGCTCCTACTGCTCCTCCCATTCCTGATCTTCATGAAACAAGCCTGACGCTCCTCTCTTATCCCAAGGCTGCACCAATTGTTGCTTTCTCCGTGCATTTCAGGTACCAAATGATTAACATTGTATTTATTGTATTTATTTCACCTTTAAATGGACTTGAGGAGGACATCAAGCTAGACAACAGTCCTTGGGTGAGGACAAGCTTGATGAGGCAGACAGGCGACCATTTAGCTTGTGCAATGCGGTTAGCGAGGCAGTTTGTCCCCGCACCTGCCCAGGCAACGCAAAATGGGAATGAAACCATTCCCTAGGAATAACCAGAAAACAAACGCAAAGTGATCTGCCTGGAAACCCCCAGGGCGAGGCAGAATAGGGAGCCATCGCGTGTATTTATCAACGCATAAAACACGCTGGCACGTAGCCCATCCTTAATGGGGGAATCCCTCTGTTTTTAATGCCTCGTGTTGCAGACAAGCATTAAAATGCCAGGACATTTCTTGGCTGCAAGGGATGGGGAATGGCTGGCGCTGGGTCGCAGCACAAAGCAGTGCTGGGAGGGCTGTGGAGCTTAACTAACGCGCTCAGCATTTTTCCTTGCCTCGATCCACACACCGTACAGGCCCACAGAGCTTTTATTGTACAGAAAACATAGCTCTTGTGCTTGAATGTAGCAGCTACAGTATCGTGGTCTCGCCTTAACTGGAGGTTTCTCAAGTGATTTAAGTCCTCCCTGTCTCTGGTGATAAATAGTTCTGAGGGTGAAAAGAAATCTTGCTCTTTTTTTTTTTTTCTCTTTTTTTATCCTTCCGCTTAATTTACAGACAGAAAAGAAGAGGTGTTTGCATGCAGGGCCAAGTTATCAATATCTTTTTGGGGTAGCAGTTCTGGTGGTATTTCCAGTGCTAAAATCGTTGCAGTTTTTCCAGGTTTTTGGAGGCATGCTTGGCTGTTGGTCCTGTCCCCATCCCCAGCTGCGGCAGTGACTGTCCCTCCCTGCCTGCCCAGCTTCTTCGGGGATCCGGAGCTGCCTCAGAGAGCAGATTTGAGAGCCCCCGATCGATGTGGCCCCACGCAACACAGCCCCACGCATCAGCCATGGGTTACCATTCTCCAGGAGGAGGTCTGCTGGCTTATGTTGCTGGCCACTGCTGCGTCTCATCGGTGCGGGGCTCAGGATGTGGAGCCCTCTTTTTTGTGGGATCATTAATTCACTCCCACTAGTGAAGAGCTTTGCAGACGAGACACACCATTTGAGTGCTAAGGATTACTAACTTTATGTCTCTCGCCTCCAGGTCCCTGGGTCAGAGATGCAGGAGCTGAAGGCAGGGCTGGGGACCCCGCGCTCTGCCTGCTGCCCTGCCCCTGGCTGCATGGGCACCCCTTTTCTAAGGGTCTGCATGCAAGCTCTTTCTAAAACCCTCAAATCAGGCTGCCAGCCAGGGTTTCAGCCCCATTCAGAGGGAGTGCAGGGCACGCAGCACCTGGCAGGATCAGGCCCTGCTTATCTCCTCCCACCTCCCCAGCTCTACTTCTGCAATAACCTACTTTCTTGCTTTGCAGAAAGCACATCTTGGATTACGCTGCTGCAAATGAAGGGTTTCAGTCACGGTATCAGATGAGCTGCAGGTAAGCAGCAGGTTTAATGTCAGCTTTTTTGGCAGCTTCTTTATTCCATCTCCGCTTTGCACAAACAAGCCATCTTTGTGTGGAAGTTCATTTTCCTTTTTCAGCCGCAGCATTTGTCAACACGGCTTCCCAATAATCCTCTCCGCACAGATAAAGGCGAGCCGGCAGCCCAATCGGATCCTTCACCTCAAGGCTGAAAACCAGCCTGCTGCCTACTCCAAAACCAATGTCTGGTTCATTAAAGGACTCTCCTCTCTATCGTAGCCCCCTGCCACTGCAGAGAAGGGCAGAAGTTGTGCCCACGTAACAGATCCTAAATCCCAGGGTGATGCTCAATTGGCCTTAACTCCGTCCTAATCAGCCCCATGCTGGAGCATAGGCATCAAAACCCCGGCCTCCGGAGAGTCTGGGATGGCATGGTGCCTTTCTGTCCTCATTAGGAAAATCGGGGCATCATCCACCAAACTCTGGTCTAGGATATAGGGAGGGAAAGAGAAACTTCAAATCCTTTTGACTGTCTCTGTCCTTTACCCATTCATTCTCTTTTTGGCCTCACGAGGCCCTCAGACCAACATATCTAAACAGTATATCACTGTACAGTAAGAGAAAAAAACCCTCCAGAACAAAGCCTGACGTGCGCCCGGTGAGCTGGCGGGATGGGACCCTGCCGAGGATCCGCACTGCCCCAGTTTACCCAGCAAAGGCAGAAGGGGCTGGCTGTGCCAGGCGCAGCAGCTCCCACCGTCGCAGCCCCACGCCCAGCCGCTTCCCTCCGATGCCTCAAGCCTCCGGGTTTGGAAGACTTTAACTTGCAGCCCATTCACTGCTTCATTCCTGCTAATTTGCACTATCCCACCCCTAGCAACATCACGAAACTCTCCAGCAATGTGAAGGCGGTGTGAGCTGAAATGCCTTTGCTGCTGAGCTAAATAGCATCAGAGCTCGTTTTACGGCTTAGGAATCTTTAAGGAATCAAGCAGGTCGATGTATAATCCATTTTAAAAAATCGTAACGGAGGTGCTGGGTAATTGGATACAACACTGGCCTAAATTTATACATCAAGTGATAAGCCCTAATGAAAAACGGAATTAAAGGGCCCTGCATGGCGCAAGCTGGGTGCCGTACGGTTTGAATTCTGGTAAGCAGCCACTTCATGCAGGAGCAGCTCTGCCCATACCCCCTTGCGCCTGCACAGAAATGGTGCATGGATTTAGACAACCTAAGACCTGTGTTTAGATACAGGCATTGATTTTTTTCCCCAGCTTATGGCTTTTGAACCTCAGCAGTGCTAAAACGTGCCGTGGGCTCGCAGAGGACACGTGCAGCCCGTGGGGTGAACCGCAGCCCGAACAGCTCTCCGAACAGCTGGGGTTCTGTGTCCTCGTAATAAATTCCTCCCGGACGGTGTTTCAGGGGATTGCTAGGATTTGAGGAGAGAGGAGGCTGGCTGGAAGCGAGACAGGCTCCAGGTTTATCCTTGAAAGCCCCCGTGCTGCAGAGCCTGGGGCTGGCTTGGCAGCCTGCCCGGGGGGAGATGTCGGCAGAGGCTGAAGGCTGACTCGTGCTGCACGAACTCACTGATCCTCTCACCAGCCAGCTACACTGGAGATAAAGCTCCCTATTAACAATGCATAAAGCAGGCCAAAATCTGACCACCTTCCCGGGCAGCAGGTGAAGCAAAAGCTCAAGATAATTTAAAATAAGTCCTTCCTGCGCTCCTGGCTAGAAAGCAGCTGTGTTGGAGCACTCCCATAGTGTGCCCAGCCTGCCTGACAGGAGAGCAGGGTGCTGAGCAGGGCTGTGCCACGCTTTTCAGCATGACGGAGGCAAAAATCAGGTCAAAAATAAGCCCATCCCAACATCAGCAGCAGAGCTCAGAGGAACCCGAAGTCCTGAGCTGTTTCGAAGTCACATTAAATAATAAAGCAGAGAAATGAATAAATTAGCTCAGCATCTATTTAGGTCAGCCCTCTCTGCTTCTCCCAGCTGCCTCCGTGTGCCTCCTCCCCGCAGCGATCAGCTGCTCCGCGCACACTGTGCCTGCAGATCTGCTCGCTCCTTCCGAACAGCCGGGCTCTCGGGAAGCACAGGTTGAGCAGGTGTCACATCGGCTGCGCACGTTCACCCCGGCCTTGGGAAGCGGCAGGCGAGCTTCCTTTTCCGTTACTGGGGCAAAAAGTATTCTGCAAAATCCCATTAAAGCAACAAGCGTGGGCTGAGCGCACATGGCTGCTCCCTTCCTGGCATTACCCCCTACATGCAGCCCCGCACGGAGCCCCGGGGTCCTGCTCAACGGGCTTGCAGCTGCCCAGGAGCTGTGTCTCCATGCTCTGCCTGCTCATCTGCTGCCAGCCCAGCATGACCTCCGCGTACCCTGGTCGTCATCCAGCTCTTTTCCATTCCAAGGTCCCAGCCATGGCATCACCGCCTCCTTTGCAGTCCCCACCTTGCAGGTGCCCCGGGGCTTGGTCTTCTGATTGCAGTAATCATTTGTTGATTTGGGGACATCCAGCCAGCTGGAAAAGGCTGATCAGCACAGAGGGGAATTGTCTTTTAAACCCCTAAGCTCCCCTGAAATCATTCGAATGCCTCCACAAAAATGTGACTACCATGCAGTGCCCTATATATATATTTTTATTTACACATTTCCCAAGCCTGAAAAGCCCTCTTTGATGTCCAGAACACCTCGTGGTTTGCAGCTATCAGCAAGCTGGATAAACACTGAGAAGGAATTTATCTGCATCGAGGGCTGCTGCATCTCAGCCCAGCTCCTACATTGCCAGAACTTAAAGGAAACACAATCAAAGTGGTCCTCGCCAACCCTGCATGCAGCTGAAGAAGGTCTCCAGTGATGAACCCAGCCAGAAGCAGCATTCAGGGTGTAGGCAATGGAAAATGAGATGTTACTAAGTTTGGCCAGGCTTAGCTGGCTCCTCGTGGGTCCCAGCCTGTGAGTCACCAGTACGTGGGCCACCAGCACGGCCTCCCCTCTGGAGGAAGGAGTGGAGGTGGAAAAATAACAAGAGGAAACCAGTTATTAGTAGTGCCAGCTCTGGGGAGAGTGGGAGGAGGTGGCAGGCCTGGAAAGAAAGGTCAGGGCTGCATTGCAGGCTGCTGCCTGATTTTTCCTCTTGCCTTCATGGTGGGAAGGTGCTTACAGGAACACACTCGTGGAGGACGTGCAGAGGGTCTGGGCTGATCTGAGGGATGGTCTCCGTGGGGGAACAAAAGCCTCTGAGGGCAGCCAGGAGCGATGGAGCTTTTGTTTGTGGTCCCTGCTCACCCCTCTCTTCTGGTCGCTCCTCTGATTTCTGCGGGGCTCAGCTTGATCACCCTGTTGAAAGCAACTTTTGGCTCAGTGCAAACGCTGTAAAAGAAGATATACTTTGCAGAGGTACTTGGAACGAACACATCCGTCTCCCCATTCCAAGTGAACACCAGTGCAGAGCATTTGCTCCCCAGCCCCTGCCCCACCGCAGCGCTGATGCCCATCTGCAGCTAACCCAGAGACTCTCCCTCTTGCTCTCTGCGCTGATCCTTGGGGACAGTGGTAGCAGGGGGTCATTCAGCCAGCTAGATCATGAGCCAGTGACCCTGTTCCTTGTCCAAAGCCAACGCAGTGAAAATATTTCTGGGGAGAACAAAAGACTGCAGCTCTCCAGCCTCTTCCAGTGCCCCAGATCTCTTAACTGGTGCTAACTGGAGTGCACCCAACAGAGCACACAGTCCTCAGCTGCTGTTCCCATGGCCCTGCCATCAGTCCAGGAGCAGTTGCAGGGCTGCGCCACGCCGGCTCCCTATCCCATAGGAATACCCGGGGCTGCAGATCTGCACTTCTGCTCCCTTCTGCCTTGCAGGAACTCCTGCTGTCTTGAAACCTCTGGTCTGACGATTGCCACTGGTTGCCACTGGTTTTCCCTACCTCCTATTGCAAATGCACAGAGCTAGCTGTCTCCCCGCTGGCAGACCGGCACTGTCTATGAGCGAAACAGTATTTCCTCATGTTTTTAAGAAAATTATACTGGATATCAGGGCAAACAAGCCACAGCCAGGGATGATGCCAGGTCAAGGGGGAAAATGCTGTGTGCCTTGCTGCTGTTCCCTGGAGATGTTCCTTCTCCCTGACCGGGACCAGTGCTCCCACTTCGAGTCCAGAGCAGGATCTGTTATGCTCAGGCTCCCTCTAGTGCCTCCATGCCCTGGTGTCCCCGCTTCTCCGGGTGGCTTCTCCAGAGCTGTATTGGCCGTTTGTCCCTGAGGACTGTCCATCATCCCCACTCTCCTCCAGCATCGCTAGTTCAGGCTCACAGCACAGTCAAGCCCTGTTTGCCCTCAAGCTGGGAACAGCCTTAAAACTGCCCAAAAGCCACCGCACCCCACTAATGCAGGGACCTCTTGTGGACCTGCCAGCTGTCTCAGCCCTGCCTCTGCTCACTGAGGGAAAGGAGGGTGAGAGAGGTGCCCATACCCCGCAAGATGCTCTCCCTGACACAGGCACAACCCTGCGCACTGCAGCTCCCTTCAACGGTGCCTGTGGAGAGCAAGGAGGGAAGGGTGATGGGTGGCCAGTGCCTGAGCTGCCCTGGGAGCAGCCCACCCTGGGGGGTGGACACCTTCCCTGTGAGCCAGCTGGGACAGCCAAAGCATCTCTGCGCTCTTCCAGCACTTGACACCTCTCCACGAGGGAGCAGCTTTCAGGGAAGCCCCGTAGTCCATGTCAAGCACAGTCTGCTGGGCTCCTGCTGATCACACCTGAAACTGTCAGCACTGGTTTTGTCTGGCGTGGAGGCCATCTGCGTACCGGGGCACTGGAGAGCTACGCTGTCACGGTGTCCAGCATCTTACGTAACACATAGCCTTTCCTTGCCTTCTTCTGGTGGAAATGGGGAGAAAATTTCCCAATATCTTGGAAAATGACCAGCCTCAACCTCCGAGCCCTTTTTGTAAAACTCAGCCTGGCTCAGCTCTGGCGTCGCTGCCGCGCTGGGTAACCGACAGCCCTGTTCCAGAAAGCACCACGCAGAGGAGAAGGCAGCCTGATTTCCTCACTTAATGAGGAGGTGTTCTCTGGTATAACCACGAATTGAGGCAATCGCCATAATTGCAGGTGCGACAGCACGCTCAGCCGGGTGCCCTGGCAGGGCTGGTGCAGTGCTGGGTGAGCAGAAATACGGGGTGAGGAGGAGTGCGGGGGTCCAACAGCTGCTCCCCACTCCCAGCCGCTGAGAAAGGCCTCCTGAGCGGCTGCCCCACATCATCCCCGGAAGAAATGTACTGGAGCAGCAGGCCCCAGCCATTGCTGGCCCATGAGCAAGCAGTACCCAAGGGACGTGCCCTGGGCACCCCATGCTCTGCTCGTCTTTCAGCATGGGCTGCGGCAGGTGCCTGTAGCCTGGGACATCGTGGGAGAAGCTTCTCACATGTAACATCTTCCTTAAATGGATATACCAGAATATATAACATCAGAACACCTTCATAATATTGCATCAGATGTCAACAAAACCCTGCCCATATCCCTTTTGGGGTGGATCACAGTTTTTCCCCAGAAATTAGTGATGTTTTTCTGGTTTCTTTCTGCAGAGCACTTGGCCCTGGCACTGAGCTTCTCCGAGTCACTGACATTACTACAGGGGGGGGAGTTACGGTAATTCATTACCCGAAGTCCAAATGTCAGCTTACAGGGAGGGAGGAGGACGCAAGATCAGAGGAGTCTGCTGAAATGTGGCATCAGCATGGAAGCCGTGACAAACCTAACAGAGATCAGTCGGCGTGTGATACAAGGACATTGACTGAGCTAATGCAGTTGTCAAAGGCACTGTGAGATTTTTATTTTAACCTATGATTTTTCCATAATCATTTTGCAGCTGGAGTAATTACCATCCTATTTAATGAGCACAGCTCCTTTAATA
>Ga0181612_150987_pt1 | contig 10249 bp, 5 predicted proteins | sample HoacroProtozoa21_FD_119630 | JGI IMG/M metagenome (GOLD analysis project Ga0181612, IMG submission 119630) | Hoatzin crop microbial communities from Cojedes, Venezuel. Combined Assembly of Gp0051906, Gp0051904, Gp0051908 | reverse complement strand
CCCCCCCCCAGTTTATTGCCATGTGATCACTGCTTCTTACCTGGTCCTTCTAACAGTTTCTTCGTCTGGTGCTTGGACCTCTTGCCCTGCTCTCTCTCTTGCGAAGAATTTTGGAACTGCAGTTTTCTTTGTGTTTGGTGGAAGGAGAACTTTATCATCAGTATTGGTTTTATGTCACACTTACAAGCAAGAAATTGTTCATGTTTTCTAGCAGGAGTTTGGGAAAGAGGACTTGTGTTCTGCATGTTGATATTAACAAGCCCTATAAAATTCCAAGAAAAATGTATTTCTTGTGGGTTTTAGGAAGTGGCATAACATCTGTTGCTCTGCAGAAGAGCTATTTCTTAAAAAGAATCATCCCTCTTTTGCTCAAAATTACTGAAATTAAAATATCATTAAATCGACATAAATTGATTGAAATACAACACAATGATTTTTAGTGATATTGAGGGTTTGAAAATATGCAGGAGTAAGTATGAGGTCATGGGAGAGGAAAAGCCAATAAAATTGCAGTTTTTTCCTAAGTGCCATACACTTGATGTAAATTTCTGGATTACAGTTAATTAGTCATATTCAGATATCAGTAATTTATAAAATAACTGTAGTAAAGCTGATGCTTTAGCAAGTTTTTGAGAGGCAAACTAAATTTAAAAACAAAACCCCAGCTTGCTTCTCATATCAAGAATAGTGATAGTATTTCATAAGAAATTGTAAAGAAGGGATGCAGAGTTTTTTGCTCAGATGTTTTATATTAACTTAAATTGTAGCATACTTTAATATTACTGATTTAAAATTACATCTTATACTATCAACCTTGAAATGTAGTTTCTTCTGTGAGAAGTACTCTTGCAAGCCTGTTACTCCAAGCATTATGCTTAAGGTTTTTTAGGGTTTTGGGGAGGAGGAAGTGGTTGAGGATTTCTGTTGTTATGTAAAGGGTAGGTCTAGGATAAGTGGCTGTCCCCATGAGTATTTCAAAGCTATTATGGTCCTGTGAATCATTCCACTTACTGTACTTGAGAGATAAGGCATTGCTCCCAAAGTAACTTTTTATTATTGCAGCTATTGACGTTTTTTTCTAACACAGACAAGCAAACTGAAGAACCACACTCATCCAGGGCTGGTGTGATTGAGTAGGTCTTATTTTGTAAGAAGTCCTGTGCAATTGTTTTCAAAGTCAATAAGAAACATTTGCTAAGAAGCAAGTAACTACAGGTTGCTGATCCTGAAGTTTTATAGAGCCTTTGGCCTTTCGGTAGAAATAGCAATCCTTTGCTTTGAAAACACAGGTTTTCTCAGTCTTTAATGGCATTAGGCATACGTTAATGGCTTCTGTGTCCTAGCATACTCATGTCTCGTGTGTCTTGTCTCATCCAAACTCTGAGTACTGCTAGTGTAACTCACGGTATGATACTTTCTTTTGCATCTCATCATTTTTGTTACGTTACTTCTTTTCCTTTTTGGATTCTTAAACTTTATGAAATGCCACTACTCCATCCTACAGAGGAATGGGAACACTTCCTTGCTTATTGTTTCTGGAGTCTGAGTTATGTGTAGGAACTTTCAACTGGAAGGATAATGTTTTGTACACATCTGCAGTGTTTGTGTAGTGATTTCATCAGAGAACTTTCCCTGATTGTTACCTGGAGTCAAATACATGGATATTTATAGGGTATGATGGTAGCAGCACTAAGTCCATAAACTGTACAGACTGGAAGTATTTTTTGTGATTTTTTTTTTTTTGGTATTTTCAGAGTTTTAATGAAAATAAGAAATATTCTCATGATGGCTTGAATAAAATACGTACATATAATGCCATCCATGGCTGGCACTGATGTGCCTACTTTTTGCTTCTTTCACCGCTTTTCTTCTCCAAAGCTGCTGAGGATGGGAGCGCTCCTCCAGGCAGTTCAGGGAAGGATCTGGCATTTGTATTTCTGAGGAAGTGCCTGGGGAAGATGAGAAAGTTTGAGGTGGTAAGAGTTGAGTGGAAACTGGAATTGGCCAAGGTGAGAGCTAAGTGGATGGTCTTCATTTGTTGTTGTTCCCACAGTTGCTTGCTTGCTCCTTACTAAAATTAGCAAGACGTGCTGATGAATGAGATGCAGCATGGCAATATCTGCTTGAAGCAATAACCTGTAGCAACGAGTCATTCTTTCAGCCTGTCTGTACATGCCTCAGTGCAGCAAGGGATAACAGTGCTAACTAGAAATTGCGGTTGGAAAGGAAGAGGGTTTTTTTTACATGTAAGGAAGATAAATAATTGCTTTGCAAAAAAATTATTTCAGACTAATTTAAAATATTTTAATGCTATCCATGTGTTAAAAATGCACCTCGCATAGGCTGTTTAGTTTTTTCCTATCTGGTGTTTCTCAGTGGGAGATTGTTCCAGTTGAGCATTCTTGTTTCTCTTTTTATAGAGCAGAGGAATGTGTACTCTTGCTGTAAATGACAAGCTTAATCAATCTGAGTATGCCATTTATCTAATTACAATCGGAGATTATTAGGTTTTTAGATAATCCTTTAAATTAGATCAGAAACCATTTTTTTCTTACAGCTTGATGATTCCGTTCAAATGGTTTTGTTTTCCTGTCTGGAAAAATGAGGCGTTCTGTAGTCTAAGGTCCTGCTTTCAGATATTCCCCTTGCAATTTCATGCCCTACAGCTTCTGAGAAACTTTGATATATATTTTTAAGGCAATGTGTGTTGTTCAAAGCATTAGGTTTTGTATATACATGAAGTTACTGAGTAAATCTTCTCTATGGAAGTTGCCAAGCGGCTTTGTGACTTACAGTGGAAGATGTAGGTTGTTAAATCCTTGTTATATACCTGTTAGCTTTATATGGTAATCTGAGACGCTCAGTTGGAAATGCTGCTGTTCTTTAATGCTCTCTTTTATTGTTTCCTTTTCCATGTGGTTTCTGCTTTTGCATCAAAATTATTTTGGTGAATTTTACCTGCCTCCCCCGTAAGATGTGAATGAGAAGGGTACAGCAAGTATGGCAACACTGATGCTACCTATCCCTTTATTTTGCTTTCCCCAATCTTCTCTTTCTTCTGCACAGCCCAAGTGCTCTCCCTGAGGTGGTTTTAAGCTCAAGCAACAGCTATTGCTTCCTTTCAGGATTTCAGAGCTGTGTGCGGTTCATGCGATATACAGCAGGCTCCTGTTTCTAGCAAAGCTATTTTTCACGACCTGTTTTGAGTGCAAATTGCACTTCCAGTTAAGCACTATAGATGTCCTATACCATCTACCTGTATTCCCCGTTCTGCCTCTCTGAAGTGTGTTCTTGGTGGTTGGTTAGTTGCAGTCATACCTCTTGGTTTCTACATGTGAGTTTGCTATATGCATAGTAAAATAATGCTTAAATTCCAGCTCAGAGCCTCCTTCCTTTGGTTACTTTAATTCAAATTTACATTTAAGACAATTCTTTTAACTTTTTTTTTTAATTTGCAAAAATGAACACTCTAATAAGTGGAGTATATCACAGTTGCTAATCACATACCATGCCTGCAGTTGTGAATCCTCCCACTGGGTAAAGATGCACTCATATTCCCAGTAATTGTGATTAGTATTCAAATAGTACCACAAGAATCCATCCTTCCCCCTGCTCTGCACACTCGGGTCACAAAAGCAAGCTCACTCCTCCTTGCGTATTTCTCAGAGAGTGGGGTGTGCATTTAAAAGAGGAGAAAAAAAAAAAGGAAGAAAGAAACCCTATGAATGCTTGCTGTTGCTAGAGTTTTATTTTTGAAGTGAGAAAGCATGCATATCTTTCAGATCTTTTACCCAACATGTTGGTAACAAGTTGGACATTTTTATGTGTTCTGTTACTGGTTTGTTTTGGGATTTTATTTTGGGTTTTGTTTGGTTGTTTTTTTGTTTGGGCTTTTTTTTGTTGAGGTGTTGATGCCATGTATAAAACAGGTATTTCAATAAATCCTGTTTTGTCAGTTAGTAATTATTGTTAAAGGTCTAGGGGCATGGAACCATGTGTTTATTTTTGGGTTTCTGAGGTGACGGATCAGTCAAGTGCTACTAATTTTGGACCGGATACTCAAATATCTCTCTCGTGAGGGATGAACATACTGTAAGCGATGGCTGTATATTCCCTGCAGTGTGTACAGTAGGTGATTTGTAAATTCTTGAATTCTCTTGTCTACAAGGATCCCTTTGTAGCCTGTCACTAGTACAAGACTTGAAAAACTGCGTAAAGGAGATTAGCTCCCTGCCTATTTCAGTCATTTCTAGATACTGAGAGTGACACCAACTGCAGTGCCCTGGGGATGCCTCCATGAGGTTACTCAGTGTTTTCTTTGCCTGGGGCGATTTTGGTTTGTAATTCTGTATATTCTCTGTGAAAACAAATTTCCAAAGGCATGGAGTGGTTCCTGAAGTTAGGGAAGTCTTGAAGCTTCACCAGATATAGTAGATGCAGTCTGGTGTAGCGCCGAGCTTCAGGTGCTACTCCACCGTTTCCAGTTTGAATATTGGAGTAGTTACTGCAAAGTGCATTGGAGCTGTAGGTGTGCCAAATCATTGTAGTACCATTAATTTCACTCCTGATACTGCCTTTGCAAAATATCATTTTTTTTGACTGCATTCCCGTGTCATGACTGGTTAATGCTGTTGCAAATCGCACATTATAATCCCTTGTCTCGAGACTGTCAGAATCTTCATCGCAAAATGTCACCTGCAGTTTTTATTCACTCATCCAACCCTAAGCCCCTGTTGATCATTACCCAGCATGTGGTGACACAGTTGCATTTAGCTTTGGATTCTTTACAAGTATGCTAGATTTATTGCAAGTTCTTAAAACTTTCCGTTTTGGAGGGTTTTTTAAGCTACAGTCATTTAATAGGCTGCTATTGTCTTGGTCTTAGGCACTGATGGGGAAAACATGTCTTAAAACCTAGCTATGCTATGTGAATGACAGCGACCTCAATTTGTGACTCTTTCTAGGAAGAGTGCAGAGGCAGTTTTAGTCTATAGAGTGACACTGGCAATATTGCTTAATCAGTTGTTCCATAAATTAGTGAAGGCTTAAACTTTTTTCTCATTCTTGATATATTGCAGTTAATAATGCCACTAGTTGTCAAAGGCTAGAGAGAAACACATTACAGGTTTTCAAGATTTATATTTTTGGCATTTACAATATACAAATCCTGCTTTGTATTCTTCTGTTTTTTGCAGAATTTTTATTCTCTAGGAAACTCAGCAATTCTAAGTCATGCACTGACAAATTCAAAATGAAACCCAAATTGCCAGGGGGTTCTGGTAAGATCTCTTTTGGTGTTCTTCTGTGGTTTCTGTGCTCTGAAGGTCCACCAACTATTTCAAAGCATTTCTAATAGTTGGTTACTCAGAAACACCAATAAAGCAGGTATCAGTATTTGCATTTGTGTTTAGAGAATGGATCTGATTCCCATGAAGACCTCAGTAGCAGTTAGCTAAGAAAATTAGAAACTGATGCATGGATATAATATAGGCACATTTGGGAAATCCAGATAAAATTGCCTTGTGCATGCTTTCCACTGGAATAAATGCATGAGCTTTACTGGCAGAAGAATTCACCTGCTGAACTCTGGCAATGTTTTCCAGAATGGATTAGGACAGGATTACACAACAGAACCGAACAGGCAATACTTGGCATTTTTTGTACAGTAAGTGTGGCTGAGGGGGAAAGGTGAAAATTGTTCCCTCAGCCTTTTGCCACAGAGTGTTTGAGAGTGAAATAGGAGCTGTATACAAAGGTGTAACAAGGCTTCGCTTGGTCAAGCACTTTAAGGTCTCAGACTTCACATGGGAGAGAAGTGGCAGACAGGCGATGTGCTTATGAGTGAATTAATATTGAAAATTTAACTATTGCCATTTGTCATAGTGATTATCTTGTCTTCTTGATATAAAGCCATCAAGATTGTTTAAAGGACTTTGGGGGCAAGCCAGAGGGTGAATTTAAAGGTGAAGTTGCCCTCTACGCCTTTTAATGCTGCTGAAGCGGCATTAAAAGTGGTGTTTCACAGACGTCCCTCTATTTTTTGGACAGATGATTTGTCTGTTTGCTTTTATCTGCTGATAGTTGATTCTTCTGGCTCCTAATCAAACTTTGTCAGTTTCTGCAGATTTTAAAATTTGTTTTAAAACTCACATAGTTTATTAAAAACCCAAATAATTCTGTGTTTTGCACTACAAGCATAGATGCTTCTTGGCCACATTAAGTCTAGAGCTATTTGAATGTGTGCTGAAATGTTGTGGTCATCTTCAGCAAATGCAGTACTGAATCCCAAACTGCTCTGATGAAGGTACTGATTAGTGAATAAAATACGCAAACCTGAAGGGCAAATTGGTATCCCTTGGAGATGAACCTGCTGAGCCATGTGAGCAGATACCTGCACCTGCGATTGAGTGTAGTCTACATACCTGAAGTGGTGGAATTATATGCATCTGTGGCAGCCACGCTCTCCTCCTCCCACCACAAAAAACTCAAACCCCCTCATGTGTGATGTGTAAGGCTGATAAGGCTGCCTCCTTAGCACTGAAGAGGGGAGAAGAAAGGCTGACTTCTTTAACATTGCAAGAAAGCTTCTTAAAGCTAGAGTCGGAAACTAGGAAACCTGAATTCTGCTGCTTTGAGGAAATGTAAAAATTTTTTTAAAACTCTGGAAGGTTTTGTTTCTGGTGAAGTGTGGGGTTTGCTGATGACTGTAATGGGCAGGAGAGGACAAGTGGTAGCCTTTAAAAGGAGATTTTGGCTTTTGATTTTGTATTTGTGTATGAGAAAATTGGGAAATGTAGGGTCTTGGGTCTTTTTAAGTGAAGTTTTAAACACTATTATATTTACCTGAGTTGGAATTGCTCAGATTTTATTAGGGAAAGAGTAAGATTTCTGGCTGCAGACTACATGGAATGAAGGTATGAATTATTTGTTTTCTTTTTTGAGCTCTTAAGATTTGCTGTATTTGTTATTCTAGCATTTAGTAGTCAGACTTCTGTATAGAAGTGTAAAGATGATATAACAGCCCAGCTTAATTTGCATTTAGAATTTGTAAATGTCACTTAAGGAACTGATTTAAAATAAAAAGGAAACAGCAAACTTTTTTCAGTCTCTCCCAACTCAAAACAGTATAGCACAGACTTGAAAGCAGTGTGAATTCAACTTTTAATGAGCAAAATGAGATTGTTTCCAAACTTTTTTTTACTTCAATTGCAAGCATGTTTTAATTTTTTTAACTGAAGAACTGCAGGAGCAACTTAAAGACACCTTTTCTTCAGTCCTTGATGTGCCTATCTCCTGTGCCTATTGTAATACATGGGTGTCAGAGCAGGTTTGGGGATGTTATTTTACAGAGCACTTGCACAAAGTAGAAAAATTAAGAGGTAAATTAAAATGCATCTCGACTACTGCTTTTTCTGCTTACAGTTTAATTAATAAAAAAATTGGTTTAAAGCCAAATCACTGTGCCCTATGGAAAGTGTTTTCTACAGTCTTAGCTCATATTTATCTTGGGGTTTTCCCCCCATATTTGAGAAAAAGAGGCAGCTTTGATGGTTCTTATATGCTAATAATGGCTGAAGTCTTGTGTACTTGGAATTGGTGAAAATTTCCTCTCTCTCTGTGTTGTCAGGGGCTGGAGAAGCCTCTGGTCCTCGGGCTTCACCTCTGTATAGATGAGTACTGTGGAGACTGGCTGCGCTGAAAACGTCTGTGGGTATGCAAGTTTTACAGGCATTTCTACTTGTATTTTCCTTAGCAGTGAAGGGAAGTCCGGAGGTCATCAGGGTCTCCCTTGATTACAGATTGATTCAGTAGCAGAGACCTTGCTGACTGCAGTGACTATTTTCTTTGTGTACGCACACATTTTATATGTGTGCTTACACATATATGTTCAGCACAGAAGCACATAAGTGTGTACACTGAGGGCCAGGTGGTGCTAGTGTCACCAGTTGACCTCACAGTGTTGCCAGATAGGTAAGTAGCTGCTTTCAGAGATGTTTAAGAGTGAAGGCTTTGGAGTTACAGTGACAACATGGTTACTTCAGTTCCTTGAAAAGGAAGAGCCACTTACGTTAAACGTAATGAGAACACTGAAATAGTGGGTGGAACATGGAAGATACGCTTAGCTGACTCCATCCTGTTTTTCTTAGGCCTTGAAACTATCTTTGCTGTTTTGAACAAGTGACTGCGAGCCTGATGTGGGTAAGGATTGGTGAGAAAGAGTTGTGTTTAAAATGGCCATTTTATGTTTGGATGTTTCTCACAGCCTACAGTTCCTCGTGGCTACCTGCCAATATCCAGTGTGTAAACCTTTTGCTTACAAGAAAATACTGCTTATGGTTTGTAGGTGCCGCAGGAGCACTGTGGTGCTGTGGGTGAGTACTCAGGTTGCTCTGTCAGTGACGTTCGTGTGCTGGCTCTGGCTGGGGTCAGCTCTGGTGTCTGAGGTGACACCTCAGAGACCCTGACACCTGGGGGGCTATTAGCAAGCGAGCGGGGCAGCCCTCCCAGCCAGCCAGTGGTGTGTTCCGTTCTGTATGAGGCTGTGCTCAGTTGTTAAAAAGGGCGGGAAGGGGTTTGCTGCTGAGGTGGCTGTTGCGGCGTCCTCTGCCCATGGGGTGGTGGCTGGCGAGTTCTTGTGCTTCGCCTGGTGGGGTTTGGTTTGTTTCTTCCTCACTCTTTCCTTCACCTGATAAAACATCTTTATCTGAACCCATGAGCTCTTTCGTGCTCATTCTTTATGTTTTGTCCTGTCCTGCTGGAGGATGGTGGGGGAGCCGGGGGGAGACATGTGAAGTAAGACAAGCTGGAGAGACATTGATGGATGGTCAATAATTTGTTGTTTTAACTAGACCTGATACCAGTTAGATCGGGTAAGTTATTGGTTTCTGTATTAAAACCTTCTTAGGTATTTTAATTTTTACATCTGTGGTAGTGCTAACTGAATGTAATTAAAGTCTTAGAAATGCCAAACTCTTTGGAAATGAAATTGTAGCACATACACCTCTGTACAACCTGCACGTGTAAATTACCCAAAAGTATGGCAATGTAATTCAGTAATATAGTTCTGAAGTTTTCTCAAAGAACTTCACAGGATACTGTTGTATCTTCTTGTTGAAAGAATTTGTGTAGGTAATTAGGTGAGTCTTAGACAATATATGTGTGAACTCACATCAAAATGTTTTCTCTAAGTAGTTTACAAACCTGCAACTATGAATATGACTAACAAGAGATGACAAGGTGATAGCAGTAAAATCTGTATATATATGCTTTGTTTGTGTGTAATACTGTATTTTGTTCTGAAGGAAGTGCAATCTGTTTGGTATAACATATGCATATGTACGTTTATGATGGTAGAAGCACAGGACTATGTCTGTAAGCAGAGTTGCAGTGTTGGTTCCCAGCTCCATCTGAGAAACCTAGAAGTACCTTGTGTGGGAAAGTCGTGGGCAGCTGAAGTTAAGCTGGGTTTGTGCATGAGTACTTTGCTTTGAAAGTGAAAAAATGCTTTACTTTTACGTTGTACCATCTGCTGGTTCATCATCATTTACCAAAGGTTTAATCTGTGTTCTAAGCAGACTCTCAATATGTAGTCTTGAATAGTTGATACACATGGTTTTATGTTCAGATATCATAAATGTTAGCCTAATGCTGCCATGCATATTAAAAAAATACAATAAATTAATTCAGAATTAATATTCTTATTGTGAACAGACCTTTATTTTGCTCTTGTGGGCTTCTTAAATGTGTGTATGTTTACCCTTATTTCTCCAAACAGTAACTGTGTTTATGCTTTCCATTTTTCATGCATGAATTATTGCTTTGTTCTAGCCAAACTTTATTAGTCATATTAATAAAGAAAACATTTTTGAGAAGGACACAAAATTTATTGAACGGATTTGTTTGTCCTGTTCTTCTATATTTTAAGGTATTGTCTTCCAGTTATGCATTTTTATTCGTTTGCCTTTTACTTAATATTTTTGCATTAGCATCAATATTGTCAAAGTCAGCAGACGGACACCTTGATGTATGTAACACTTGGCTTCAAGTAGTTGGGATTTTTACCATGTTAGCTTCCTTGTGTACTGTTCTTAAAAGATGCAAAACCAAACTGATGCCGTGAAAAGCCGGAATTGAAGACTCAATAGTCGGCAGACTATTAAGCAGGTATTCTTTATTGCGGCGCCGGGCACACGGGGGATCTCTCCTCCAAACGTGTGCACCGAAGAGACACAGTTACTAGGTATTTATG
>Ga0181612_128270_pt1 | contig 10249 bp, 1 predicted proteins | sample HoacroProtozoa21_FD_119630 | JGI IMG/M metagenome (GOLD analysis project Ga0181612, IMG submission 119630) | Hoatzin crop microbial communities from Cojedes, Venezuel. Combined Assembly of Gp0051906, Gp0051904, Gp0051908 | reverse complement strand
TGAAGCCGAGGAAGTTCCAGCTGAACCCGAGGAAGAACTTCTTCCCTCTGAGGGTGACGGAGCCCTGGCCCAGGCTGCCCAGGGAGGCTGTGGAGTCTCCTCCTCTGGAGATATTCCAGCCCCGCCTGGCCGCGGTGCTGTGCCCCCTGCTCTGGGTGACCCTGCTTGGGCAGGGGGCTGGGCTGGGTGACCCACAGAGGTCCCTGCCAACCCTGACCATTCTGTGATTCTGTACCATGGCCACCAAAGAGCCCTAAGACCACAGAGAAACAGCAGATACAACATACTACGCCACATGGGAACTCGGGCATAAGTGACAATACCAACTTCCACCGTCCCTTACCAATCTGGATCGGGTTCCTGCTGCGACTGTGCAGGAAAGCAATAAAAAACCTGCTCCCCTCCACCCTCAAATAACAACTACACCGGCAACCGCCCACAGCACTTAAGAATCGTTTTCTAGCCTGAAACTACATCCCTGAAGATCTGAGAGCCCCACTCCACGGGGAAAAGAGCAGGCAGCTGCACAGTCTGAGGGGCAGTGCTCACCCCGGAGGGCTATGCGCCTTTTCCCCGTGACTGCACAGCTTCTTGCTGTCCTTCGCAAGAGAAGTTCCACTGTGACGAGCTGTGAGCTGGGAGGAAAGTACCTGGCGATGCCCAGAGTACGTTAGATTTGAGCTGTTATTTAACACTACGCTCATTAGTCAGATCAGGGCCACGGCTGTCCTCTTAATTATTCATTTATGAGGCCTGTAAAGTTTGCGTTAACAGTTTCTATAATGCAAACATTACATTACTTTTAGATAAATATTTTCCTTTGCTTTAGTTATTTTATGTCTATACTCTTATTGCCAGGAGAGCAGAGTCATATCCTAAGCACTTCTGTGCTGTGTCTCGAGTCACCAGCCCCACAGAACGAAACCCAGCAGCTCCTAAAGGTCCTGTTCCTCCTTCTAGAAGTGTTCACGAGAACTGAACACCTCAAAGGACTGAGCCCTTGAAGTGTTTCATTCGTGTTTCGACTCTAAAAAAGTAATGGGATTAAGATATTTTCCAGCTGTATTGATGTTGTTAAAAAAAAAAAAATTAATTAAATGCAAAACTGACTGCTTCTTTCCACCCCCTAGGAAGACATGTCCTAGCATAAGCTGAGTTGCTCATTTTAATGTCCTAAACCTACACAAAGTACAAAATTTCCAAGCTTTATGAAAAAGCTTTTAATAAATGCAACGTAACAACATATTTAAAACATGATTTTCTAAGTGTGAAACTTTGCCCCTGAATGTCAAAACATTGTTCTGGTTGTTCAGGCCCTGAAGAAAACCAGTTTATCTACACATCAACAATAAACTACTGACCTTCTGTACCCTAACGTCTATCTAAATCACTTGGAAGTTATGGAAGCAACACAGACCATGGTTCACTGAAAAGTAATTTGAAAAAAGCTTCTGACCCGATTCACAAGCAGCAGAGCACACTGTTGCAACAAAGAAAAAGGATAAAAAATGGGAAAGGAAAACCCTATGGAGACCCAAAGCAGTGACAGCGTCCTCCCAGGGCTCCTGGCACAGCTATAATGCCAACCGTGGTAAAGAACAGCTGGAAAGCTGAGGGGACATTGCTCAGCTCCAGAAAGACAACCCTACACTCTGAAGAGGAGAAGCCCTTCTACGTACCCGAACACAGATCTGGGTGATAATACAGTAAGGGCCACAGAGAAACCTTCACTGGTCAGCAGCAAGGTAGCTGGAGTTTACACCTTTACGTAACTGCAGATCTGAGCAGGTGAAGCGAAGTGTTTAAAACCGTGCCAAGATTTACAAGATGGGAACTGCAAGTTTCTGCAGGGAGCTGCATGTGCTCCGACACTCTGAAATTCAGGTCAAACATCTGGATAACTCAGTATAATTCTTCCCTACGGGACAAATTTAGTCTTGAGGTGGAACATCAAACTGAATCCCTTTTACGCAACAAGTTCTCCCCCTTTATTTACCAACTTTCTTCAATCTGAGGGGAAAAAGTTCCATTTCAAGGAATGGAAACAACCCAGAGAAAAGGCTCTGGTATGCGCAGACAAGTCCACCGCAAGAGACACGTGTATTTCATAGCACCTTGTCCACCTGAGCTTCCTCCCCATAGCGAGGAATACCTAGTCCACAGCAAGGAATAACCGTCTAAGCATTTTTAAAAGCTTTTTCTGTAATTTTCAAGCAAGAGCTGGCTGAGAAGCAGCCAGCAAAGCGGCAAGTTTAGGTGCACCCTGAGCTTGGCTGGTCTACTTTGTCCTACGTGATGTATTTCCAGAGCCCAAGCACACCACACTGTGTGTTCCAACACAGACAAGGACGTCAGTTTGCCAGGCCAACGAAACCTCCTGGGATTACGCCCGGGAAGCACCAAAACTCAGACCGTTTCAGTGCCAGAACTGGGTAATGCCTGTCCTAAAGTAGCCTGGAGAGCGTTATAGAACGGCACACAAAAGTACAGAGTTGGTGCAGCTGCTGTGATACAAACAAGATCCAAACTGAAAGGTATCTTCCAAACGCTTGTATTCCATATGCTGAACAACAATTTGTTTTTTATTTTAAATTTGACTCTAAGAGAGCGCAATCATCCAGATTATTAACAACGACAGAGTAACAACGCCATTTCCAAGAAAGGCTCCCTACCACAAGACTGGTCAGAGCAGTCAGCTGTCGTCTAGCCCAACAAACCAGAAATGAAGCAGGACTGCACAAGATTAATACCAGCAGGAGTTTGCTTCCAGGTTTCTGCAGGCACTGAGGAGAGCAAAGGCTGGTTTTCTGCTAGCTCTGATTCAACCTGCTTCTGCGAATCCGACGTGCACTTGATGTATCCTGCCAACGTACTGATACAAACAAGCTTTTTAACTTAAGAACTCTCCTACACAACTGGAAAAAAAAAGAATAGAAATACAGCAAAAGCCAAGGACTTCTTCAACTTGCAAGAGATTATGCAAACTTCTAGCAAGGAAGAACTATTTTGATACACAAACTGCAGACGTTTTCCTTGCACAACATGAGCAGCAGTTCAGGCTGTAACGGTTTAGCTGCACAGCGGATCAAATTAGTCCAGTTAAAACAGGTTATACTTCAACCAAGGCCTAAAGCACACCAATAAATTACTTAAATTACCACATCTGAGCAGTCTCACGGTAACAGACCGTGTAAATTTCTTTTAGTTCATGGAAAATGCAAGGGAAAATGCAAGTATGAGATCACACACACGAGGTTTAAGCAAACACACTTCACCCGGCGTCTGCGACAGGCCAGGAACGGGCACATAACCACTATCACAGCTCAGCTGACGCACGGTAACACACTAAAATAACTTGCTTCTGTGTCTGAGCTTTCAATATTTATTGGTAAATCAGTTAACCTGCTACAAGTTTGGGGATGTAATCACACCTTTACATAAGAGCATAAGTGCAAATCATCAGAGTTCTGAAGAATCTAATGATGACAGTTTGTATGTATGTTTTTACACAGTCTAAGAAGTCTAGGCATGAAAAAGCAAAATGACAGTTTACACTACACCAGAACGCTGTTTACATAACATATTCCAAACCCAAATAATTCTTCTAAATAATTATCACCTCTGACACTTTGAAATGGACAAAAATGTATGTATTGGTAAGCAGACCAAAGCTTCTGATGGAAACAGTCCTTCTGCTCAATACTAACATGTACTGTCTTGCAAGTACTTGAAGAGTACTCAAGGTGCTTAGAGCCATGCAAATATTAAAGGCTGCCTTCATTCCTTCCAGGAACCGTGCTACGACGAACCCCACTGAAGCTACACGCTCATGGTACAGATCACTTCACTGGTCTGGAACGCTTTACTACTTCACACAGCAGACCTGAAAGCAACTGATCCCCATTAAAGAGGCATCAATGTTGAAGCTATTTAATAAAGGGCACTAAGCAGCAGATAAAAACACTTCATCCAAATTTACAACCTGCATTTAACATGGCTAAACGATTTTCCTCCCAAAATACCTATTCGACTCCAGGAGACCAGGACATGCTTACCAATATTTTTTTCTTTATATCTTGTAAGAAATACATCTGCTGACTGATCTTTTGCACACAGGACACGTTCAGCTTTTCTCCCCAAAGACCTGTTTTGCACTTAAGTATTTTCACACCACGTTCTATTCTACATTGATTAGCTACCATCCAGTTCGTTACTTGATTTCTTCTGTTGCATTAGAAATCTGTGAATCAAACATGAAAGGACTTGGGAAAATGGGGCAAAGTCCTCTCCACAAAGCTGAAACTAGCATATCACGCTTGAATTTTGGTGCATAGTCATAACACGAAAATTAATTCTTAATTAGACGGGACCTAACCTCAGCAAAAACATAGCCCATCACAGAAAAGCTAAAATCTGCTTGGATGCCTTTCGATTCAATGCGTTAGCTGGGCTGCAGTTTCACCCTCTCACACCGCTGACGTGCGCTTGCTTTCCTCAAGGCAGCAGTCACGTCAGGCTGAAGAACACACTGTTGTGAGCTACACGCACCCAGCATCACCCACAGGGATCAAACACTTGGCAAAGGACAGGGTTAACTGGTGACCAGGTTAATAGTTGTGTAGTATTGATGGATAGCCATTTTGAGCAACATTAACAACTGCTCTCTCCTAATCCACAGCCAGATCGCGAAACACGAATTCGAATACGCTAATTGGAAAGACGAGGCCTCCACCAACGCAACGGGTGGTGCTACACCTAAATCTGCTTTTTGAAAAAAGCTTGACAGTGGTCTTCAGGGCATGCTCACGCCAGCTCTTCGAAAAATGAAAACTACTGCTTCGTGTCTGTACATCAAAAAGGTGATTTCTGATTCACAAATACTTTATACTGCATCTGCTTATTTTCCTCCCATGTAAAACATACTGTTCTAGGTGACAGCTTCTAAAATTCATCTTTACTTTTGGCTACTTGTATTTTTATGACTGCAATTGCCATGGTTTCATAAGGGTCTTACAGTATTGTATATCAGAAGATAATTCACAGGAATCTTCATTTAAAAAAAAAGAAAGCTGGAGAATTCCTGCTCTCCCAAGTGCCACACTGTGGCAATTTTCTGACCAATGCCTCTCTGCCTGTCAAGCAGGTCAGTTCCATGACCTGATCAATTCCACCCCTGAGGAGAAGAATCCCATGAGCTCCAACTGAAAACAATGTATCTGAGTCAGGCCACCTAGTCGGTCACTTATCAGTATGCTACCACTCACTTGAGCTGTTTTCTACACAGGAAATGCATTTCGCTAAAAACAGAATTTACTTTCTTTATCCAAGGCCAATTATGCAAGTCTCTCCAAGACAAAACTTCCAGCTAGGGGGGTGGGGGGAAGAGAGAGAGAGAGAGACACAGAGAGACAGAGAGAGAGAGAGAGAGAGAAAGTAATGTGAAAATAAAGGCGAGGTCGCTACCCTTTTCTTACCTCAAGAACTCATATCAGTTCTTTCCCTAATTCATTTTTTCCATTTGATAAGTAGTTATTTAAAATCTTCTTCCAGGAAAAAAAAAAAAAAAAAAGGAGTCCTAAGTTTAGAAGTCTGTCAAGCACTTTTATATTATTTCACCTTAAAGTGTTACTTAGAGACTTAACAGGAAAAAATGCTTCATAAAATCTGGGAGAATAGTAAGTTACGTCTAATTACCGTTGACGCTCTCCTGGCTTGAGTTCGCTCCTGTTGATAAATGTTACACGGTCAGTGCCCGCTGTAGTGTGAGCAACCTTCCTCAGTCTTCTTTCTGCAGACAAGAAGGAAGTAATAGTAATCTTCTTTCGAGCGACTCGGCAAGCATAAGGTCTTAAAAAAGGGTGCAGAAAACAACCTACGTTCAATAAAACAGCAAGAGACATCAGCGAACGGCCAATGATTAATTGCACTAGAATGGGCAAATGCAACTCGAGGAAGTTCAAACTGGAAGTCACTGGGAAAGGCCCAGCAGAGCTCGCACAGCCTCTTGCGTTCATTCCGTACGTACAGAAAGCGAACCGGACAACTGAGGAAACCCCGCACGCACGTCTACGCCGTACCGGCCGGAGACGCCACTGCTCACGCCGTGACCTCATCAGCGAGAGGCAGCTTGAAGGCAACGAAGATGGTCCCCGTGTGAAGCTCACTGTGTGGCAATTCAGTGTATTTACCTGGCTATCCATAAAATGCTCTATTCCTCCATATGACAATAACCATGAAGAAAAATCCACTTCCAGAAATGATGCAAATGTATCCAAATTTAAATTACCGTGAACATACTTCTCCTCTGACAGGGGACACAAAAGCCCACCATAAATGGTACAATCTGGAGCATACAGTCCCAGCTAACTGTTACGGGGCAGCACAGCTGCATTCCAGGAACTGTCCCACCAAAGATGCTCTGCCAGAAGGTAACGAGCAGCTTCAGTAGCCACTAAAACCATTCAAGATGCCGCATTTATTAACGTAAAAATAACAATCTTTCTCAAGCTACTGGATCCAGTACCAAACTCCAGTTCCTAAACCACGTGCACATTGAGCATCATGAATTGCAGCGCTCTGGCTCTCCAAACTTTGCAAGTCTTTACAAATAGTTAATTCCCAGTTGGGATTTTCTGAAGGCTCGGGCACGTACGTGCTGCAGCAGAAAGCACTGTCCGCGCAGCTCGCCGAGGCCGTTCAGAGCCCGAGCCGGCCAACCTCGCGCCGAGCCAGCCGGCAGAAGCGCCCGGCGTCCCCCAGCGAGCACAGCAGATCCTCTGTTACGTTCCCCAGAAAGGTGATACTGTCTTGAGGCCGCAGATGTTTCTGAAGTCGCAGCCTAATAAATGTCCCTGCTGAACTACTTTTAATGAGACACGGGCAAAAAAAATAGCAGGCATCAGGCCCCAACGCTGGAAAAGTGAATCTTGAGCAAACAGAGGCCTTTTCCACATCAATCAAGATATGGGGAACAATAGCAGATTTACACCGAGATTGAAACGGGCCAAGGGCTCTGAGCCAGTGGTCTGTCTTTGCTGGTCAATACACAGAAAGGATTGTGTTAGCACCACTGAAAGAATAAATTATCGCTGCTTTTACAATAAGCTCTTCAAGAATGCAATAAAGAGTTCAGTGTGTGCTCCTCACTCAGGAATCCAAAACTTTTCAGTTAAGGTCTGGCTTGCAGCAAAGATAACAGCTGAAAACTAACCATCTTGACCTTGGTAAGCCTCACGACAACTTGCTACAAACAGGCGAAAAAAATGAAAAGGTTGCTTCTCAGATATTCCCCAGCCTTGAAACCAGAGCAATGAGCAACCACAATTTCAAACACCGATAGTTCAGACCCGATCGTTTTGAGATACAGCAAAATTAGAAGTGAGAAATGTAATTCTTCTCCTAAAGCCTCTTGACTGTTGCAGTATTACTAATCCTGAGGTTTTCTCATCTGCCTTCAGCGATAAACTTAAAATTCTTTTCCGATTAAATGAAATGATGACAGGAAATTAAGAAAATATGTAACTAGGGGAGGCATTCTTACAATCTCTCATACCGGCTCATGACTTTGATGCAGAATATTGTAAGAATGCCTTCCCGGTTGTGTATTTTCTTAAAAGCTACAAGCTTACTACTACAGCTTGACAAGAAGTCTTCCAAGGTGGGGAAACAGCAGGTCCTCAAATAAAAGTGCCAGCTCCAGTCTTCCAAGCTTAAAACAAGTATTTTAATTTGCTTGAAATTCACCCAAAAGGGATTCCCCCAAACCTTTTTCAATAAGGGGTGTACAAATGGGTCTACAAATACATAGACGGTACCGCTCCAAGGCAGCGCGTTCCCGGGGGGGTTCGCCAAGGCCACGCACTCTCCCTCGTGAGCAGAACGCTGGAATTCTTACTGTTCGCACAGTACACATGAAATCTTGTTTTTAAGGACTCACCAAACCTTTCCCAAAAATAAACACGAAAGATGAAAGATTGCTGGCATGGGTGTGACAACCCACACAGTCAACACGATGCAAATGCTGGCCTCCGAAAAAACCCAAACAAAAGACCGTTAAAAGCGTTATAGAGAACATTTATAGCCAACTTTGTCGCAAATTTGGTTTCAGTACAACATCAAAGAAAGATGCAGTTTGTGATGTAGGGCTGTGGCAGGAAACACATTTTATCTTCGTTCTCTCTAAAGGTGAATACACTCGGAGTTGTTGTTTTAAACTCTTCTAACAAACATCCAATTCCTCAAAACCACTGGCAAGCAGAACACTGTAGTAAAATTAACTACCAAATTTTACGAACAAAAATAAGCTGCCCCAGTGTAACGGGAATGAAAACAGCCTGCACCACGCATCTCTGCAGATACCAAGCCCAAGAAGCTGAAATTATTCCATTTTGTTGTCAAAGTCCTGCTTAACTGCAGTTAAGGCTGAGTTTTTCAAAAACTTGCTGCAGCAATGCTGAGCCTACAGCCGCGTGCCCAACTTGTAATAGCTTGCTCCCGGAGACATTCGAGACAGTCAATACAAGCCCTGTTTATTCACAGACTGCCGTATTAAGAATCTCAACCTAAGATCCAGGATAGCAGAGAACACAAAGTAGACTGCTTTCAACTCAGCTTTACAGAATATTAGATTTATTTGACCCGAGCTAAGAACAAATTACTCCCAGACAACAACAGCATTCCAAAACTTTCAGAGATTTGGAACACGGTAAGGTAAAAAGACCTAAAAGAGGACAGCGTAATAGCTGGCTGGTGTTCAATGTGCATGATTGCACACACAGAGCCTTGAGAAAGTCAACATCTTTCCTATTTTACCACCTTATCCTTTTTCACACAAAAATTACATAAAACAAGGAAAGGAATGCAAGTGTGGGAAGCAACTTGGGTTTTGCTTCTTACAAAGATACTGAATAAAGCACAAAGTACTTTCTTTCACGCTGGATATTAACTCCAAGGTCAATTTATTGGCTTAAAATACAGAGAGGATGCTTCCCTGGTTAAAATGCTAATCCGAGTCTCAGGAAATCTAGATTCAATTCCCTGCCTCACCACATACTTCCTGCGTGACCTTGGGCCATAAATATTTCGGTGCCTCAGTCTTTCCATCTGCGACCGAGATAGCATTTCCCCGTTGAACCAAGCGTCGTAAAGATAACGACATCAGAAGAACATCAGGAGGCACTGACTGTAGCCATACGCGTACCGGGCTACTGAAGAACCGACCTGCAGCAGTAGCGTGTGTCAATATTCACAGCCATCCGGTAAAGCAGGGAAGGACTGCCAATGCTAAAAACCTAGCTACCCCAGGGCAGAAAAGACATGGAATGTACGAAGAATGGATAGAAATTGAAACCTCAATTATGAAAATAAATTAGCTTTACAGAGAGTTTCCGTCACTGCAATAAGAAGTCCAAATAGCAAGTTTTAAAGAGAAACAAAACTGAGACACCAGCTGAGAGCGAGCTGCTAGGGGAAGCAAACACACCTGCCAGCAACATGTTGTTACCCTGTTTTCCGAGATTATTGTGACGGGCTATGCATGAAGCGCCTCAAGCAAGAGGTGCAGGGGGCTGCCGAGGCTGGGGGCCATGAATCCCTGGACCCTCTCCCAGGAAAGCGAGCGGAGGGGGCTGCTGAGGCTGGGGGCCAGAACCCCTGGACCCTCTTCCCCATGAGAGTGAGAGGAGGGGGCTGCCGAGGTTGGGAGCCATGAACCCCTTGACCCTCTCCCAGGCAAGTGAGAGGAGGGGGTTGCCGAGGCTGGGAGCCATGAATCCCTGGACCCTCTCCCCAGCAGGGCGAGCGGAGGGGGCTGCTGAAGCTGGGGGCCATGAATCCCTTGACACTCTCCCAGGAGAGCAAGTGGAGGGGGCTGCCAAGGCTGGGGGCCATGAATCCCTTGCCCCTCTCCCCGGGACAGCGAGAGGAGGGGGCTGCTGAGGCTGGGGGCCAGAACCCCTGGACCCTCTCCCCAGGAGGGCGAACAGAGGGGGCTACTGAGGTTGGAAGCCATGAACCCCTGGACCCTCTCCCCAGGCGAGCAAGTGGAGGGGGGCTGCCGAGGCTGGGGGCCAGAACCCCTGGACCCCCTCCCAGGAAAGCGAGCAGAGGGGGCTGCCAAGGCTGGGGGCCACAAACCCCCGGACCCTCTCCCGGGACAGCACCCGCCCGCCGAAGGCAACAACCTTTCGTCGGAGGCCGCAGGCAGGGTCGCGCTGAGCAGCAGTCACTGCGGGGTCCTCGCCTTCGGTGC
>Ga0181612_103867_pt1 | contig 10249 bp, 12 predicted proteins | sample HoacroProtozoa21_FD_119630 | JGI IMG/M metagenome (GOLD analysis project Ga0181612, IMG submission 119630) | Hoatzin crop microbial communities from Cojedes, Venezuel. Combined Assembly of Gp0051906, Gp0051904, Gp0051908 | reverse complement strand
TATATTCATTAGATTTAGTATTTGGATAAGCAATAAGCTGTTTCTTGTCTTTGCTAAACAATACACCATCTACCGTGCAATAAGCACCATTATTTGAATCCACCTGAATGTGTTTCAAACTTGTGCAACTTAAGAATGGATTTCGTTCGATAGCTGTCACGCTATTTGGAATCGCTACCGAAACCAAACTCGTACAGCTATCGAACGTATGTTTAAGAATCTTCGTTATGCTATCAGGAATCGTCACCGAGGTTAAATCTTTGCAACCTGCAAAAGCACGCTCACCGATTTCCTTTACGCTATCTGGAATCTCAATCGTAGTCAATCTCGTGCAGCCTTTGAAAGCACACTCACCGATTTTCGTGACACTTTTAGGAATAGTCAATGAGGGCAACTCTTGGCAGCCCCAGAAAGCATACTCACCGATTTCCTTCACGCTATTGGGAATCACTACCGAAGTCAATCCCGTACAGTCCTCGAATGTACCTTCTCTAATTGCTGCTACATTATCGGGAATCTCAATCGAAGTCAATCCCGTGCAACCTAAGAAAGCATACTTACCAATTTCTGTGATGCTATTAGGGATAGTCACCGACTTCAAACTCGTACAACTCCCGAAAGCTCCATAGCCGATTTCTGTCACAAAGTCTGGGATGTTATACTCATCAGCTTTTGTATTTGGGTAAGCAATGAGCTGTTTCTTGTCTTTACTGAATAACACACCTTCGATATCACAATAAACAGGGTTATTGGCATCCACTTGGATATTTTTTAAACCCGTGCAACTAGCGAAAACACTATCATCGATTTCCGTGACACTATCAGGAATCGCCACCGAGATCAAATCTCTGCGACCACTAAACGCCATGTTATCGATTTTCGTTACCTGATAATGAGTTCCTTCATAAGACACCTTACTAGGTATGACCACATCACCTGAATAAGATGGGTTTTCATTATCATTTGCTTTCCTTGTTACAGCAACACATCCATCACCGATTATCTTATAATAGATGCCATTAACTTTAAAATCGTATTTTTTTTTGTACTTTGCCATATTATTTCAATTAAGGGTTTTATCATTACCTAAATGTTAATAGTTCAATTTAATGCACGATGCCGTGAAAGATCCAGTCGATCAAGCCGCTCTCCTCCTCTACGTCTTGCGACTCTGGGCGGCTATGGGTGAGACTATGCTCATAGGCTGTGATAGCCGCCTTAGGCACAAGCGTCATTGTCTCGTTGGCGCTGATATAGAACTTGCTAAATTGTGATAGGACATTGAGCCCAATCAAGTTCTTCTTGCAGGGACATTCGGCTATCATAACGTCTGTCACTGCCGCGCCGCCTATGGCACACGTGGTGCGCCACTTCCTACATTTCTTGTCCTTGCCGCCACCGATGTTTAGATACGTCACGTCGTAGGGCTCTTTGATCTGCCCACTCTCATAGAGCTCCTTACACTCCTCAAAGGTGATACCAGTATAGGTTGCCCCACTATCTAATATGCCATATATCTCGCCACTGCCGACCTCCATATCGGCCATAAAACACCCAGCAGAGTGGTCGTATTTGGCGGCGATACATCCTTCTTCTGTTGGGGGCTTGATGCCTCGTGGGAACATTCTAATCACCCCATTCATGCAGTCCACCTCGAACTGCTCGAACTTGGCCATGAAGGATATACCTATGGTATTTGTTTCTGTGGCGGTCTCCGATACCAACACATTGGTATATCCCACACCATCTATGGTGACGTCTTCCTCCCACCGTCTCTTGGTGTAGTTATGGCCATCGGCAGCAAGTAGGCTTACGGGGTCTCTCTCATGCTTAAGAACTCCTCTTTCGAGTAACCGTTCTGCGGTAGTTTTACCCACCGAGACATTGGTACACCCCGTGTCTATAATCCCTCGAACTTTCTCTCCGTTGATTTCAAACTCCACAAGAAAAGCTCCATATCCACGCTTGAAGGGTTTTTCTATCACCTTTCGTGGACCGATATAAGAGCCCTTGCCGTCCCATATCTTACACCAGCCGTTGGTGGTCGCCCAATAGTCTTCTTCCTCGCTGACATCATTGTATTCCTCTGGCGTTTCTTGCTCCTTTGGCATGACGACCTGTGTGGTGGGCTTCTGCTGATTGGCGGCCTCGCGTTCTTTGTATTTGACGTAATCGCCTAACCAACCGATGGCGAGCAGGGCTATGAAAATGCCTATTATAAGCCCAAATGCGCACCCACTACACCATCCACCTCCGCCCTCATAACGGTCGTCGTCGTAATACCGCCTATTGTCGTCGTAATAGCGTCTCATAAGTTCTCCTTTCTTGTTATGCTATGTCTATAATCTTTTGAGATTGTCTATCAGTTCATCGGTTGTGGATTCACAGTGCCAATATGCAAGCAGCACATTTTGATTCAGAATGACCCACTGACGTACCATCTCAAATTGTTCTGCCGAAATTTGGAGTTCCACATCTTTTGCCAGAATCTGTGGGTTATCGCTGATGGAAAGGTACAACACGTGGTCGGGGTCAAAGCGTGTTTCTGAATCGTTTTGGAAACCGACTTTGGGTTTACCTTCGCCAGACAGCACGATGACCACAACGGGCAGTCCTGTCGTCCTTTGGGACAGGCTTGCCGTGTCAAAGGGATATTGAGATGCACATCCGTTACTTCTTGCATCTTTCTTTTCTTTAATTAGTTTATCCAAGTATGCGTGTGCATAATTCCAAAATTCTTCTTCGCTTATTAGACCATCACGTGTTTCGTATTCTACCCACGTTTCGTTATCCCACGTCTTCATCTCCTTGATTTGTTCAGACTCATTCAATGACTCAAACCATTGCCAGTCAATCTGCTTATCTTTTGAACTTGCCATAAGATTATTTGATTTATGTTAAAGTTTTGTTATTCTTGTATTTAAGTTATCATCCATGAGGGCAACCACTTCTTTGATAGCATAAGCCATATACTTCGTCTTGCATTCATCATAGCGCGTATTGAGTTGCATAAACGATTGCCAGACAGGAAAGAACGGGCGCATCGTGTGGTTTCGTATCTGGCCCTTGGCATTGACGATAGAGCATGTGTTCATGCCACTCAATGGGCTACCTGCGATGTGCCACACCAGCCATTTTTCACCATCTAGCACTATGACAGCACTATCACACGAATGCCACCATTCCACATAGACACCCAAAATGGGATTGCGAAAACCTGCGGTGCCAGTATAGGCAAGGTTGTTCAGCATAGGCAAACGAGCCAGGAATTTCCTGCTGTCAGCACATATCTCCTGATAGTGCTCATAGAAGTACCAGGCATTGTGCAGGAAAGCCTTGATTTCTTCTTGGCACTTCACCTTATCTTCTTCGCTTCCAGCATCTTCTGATGATTTCTCGCGCTGTTCCTTATTGCGTAGGCTAAGATATATGCCTGTAGTGTCTAGACGCAACGAGTTGTCCGCCACTTCCACAATCTGCTGAGGTGCATAGCCCTTGATGATGCTACCATCGCGAAGCAAGATACCCCCTTCAGGATGAACCACCTGTTCTGAGGTTTTAATGATTGTCATAACTAGATATGGTTTATTAATTAGTACTAACTACGCATTTTATTCAATAGTAATGATTACCACAACCGCATCATTTTATGGGTCTCCTATATTTAAGACCATTTAGATACATACCATATTCTTTCCTATACTTTAGTATCAATTCAGCAAAAGATGTTGTAAAGATTCTTGCTTCAACATCAGTTTTTGCGTAGTAGTCACATTCAAATACATCATATAATTTCATTTGTTCGCTATCTTCAAGTAATATTGCAACTTGTGTTATCCGAAATGGATGTTCTTCGTCATAACGAATATGAATATCAATATTGCCAACATAAGCAGCCAATAATTTACCCTCACTTGGCAAATTGAAATCATGATAAATTCCGATATATTTCATATTTACTTCTTCTAAAAGTTATTTATTTGTTTATCCTTTTGATGCTAATTTCTTCCCTCATTGTGGTCGTCGTCGTAATATCGTCTCATAAGTTCTTCTTTCTTGTTATGCTACGTAAATTCTTTTCCACACAAGGTGGAGTTCTTACAAAATCAAGAGTTAGCATCTTGTTTAAAGGACTTGGCCATCGGATTATTATTGCTTGTTTTGTAATCATTAGCTTTCCTCTTGAAAGTCACACAGGAATACCTCTTTTGGACGAACCATTCTACCATGTATGCCATTTGGACTTGGGTTGAAAAGAATTTCTGTATCATCCTCCAATGGAAGTCTAAACCATGAAGACATTTCATCATCAACCTTGTCACAATCGCCATAGAATATTGACTCCTCAAAGAGCCTGCAACGACACTCAATATATCTTTTAAACTCTGCCTTACTGTATCTCCGATGATGACCGCAGCCAAATACAACGAGATTTGGTGCACCACTGATACTATCTTTATCTGGATAATAGAAGGTAAAACGTTCAAAACCCATAGCGCCAACAGCCTTCCATAAAAGCTTAAACCCATCAATATTCGAGTCAATAGTGCTAAATTGGTTAAATGCAGGGATGACAGCATAATGAAAGTACTTGCGAGAACGAATCATATTCGCAAGGTCTTTTAGCGTTCCCTTGGTGAGTTTCCCGTCATATTGCATTCCATGTATTTTACATAAGTCATCCCAATTTGGGCATCGCATGACAGCATGTGGAAATATCTCCGAGCCAAAATTGGTTTCATCCAATAATGACTTCGGGGCCTTGCTGTAACAAAACAATGTGGGTTCTTGTCGTGCAACCTTTTGCATCTTTTCTTGTAACGATGATAAGGTTTTCGATTGCTTAAGCTTTCCATTGCTTATAATGTTGCAACTATTTTTGTCTGCAACATACAACCTTACTCTACGACCATTTGTGTAGTCAATGATATCTTGCATTGTCTTTTTGTTATCCACCGTTAAAACAACGCAAGTTTCTGGCATCCAGATAGTAACAAATGGGATTTGATGTTCTCGCAAAAACGACAAGAAACTCAAACGATCTGCTGCTCCGTAATCGTCGTCCCAAATTGTGCTGATAACCTTCGCTGGCTCAAACCAAAGCACGGTCTTTTCTAACGTATCTTTATCTGGGCTGTTCTCCCAAGCGTAGCGACCTTTATATTTCTTTAGTTCTTCAATAAAGTTAGTCTTCTCCATCTTTCTACCTCCTTTTAAATTGATTTTGTTATAGTTATCAAAAAATAAGTAATGATATATACTTGTTGGCCAATCTGGCATGAATCAAGGGTCACTTAATTGGTTTGTTTTTAGGGGATTTACTTCCACACATTAATTCACGCATTTCTTTATCAAACTCTTTCCAATTTGTAAACCCATACTTTTCACAAAACTCTTGTGTAGTTCCCTTGAAATTGCGTATCGTCTCAAAAGTGATGCCATCTTTGTTTCGCTCAATCAACTTATTCAAGATTTGCTCGTATTGTTCTTTGCTTATGCGTTCATTCATTTTTTTACCCATGTTTCCTTATCCTTTTGATTTTAAATTCTTCATAGCCAATATCGCTTTCCTGTCGCCCTGTTCTGCCTTATGTCCTATTTGGGAGATGGCACGACGAGCTCGATTGTAGCCGATACAGAATTCACGCTGTATCATGGAGCAAGTGCAGGGCTGCTGCTCAAGCACAAAATCAACGATGTCATTATAGAGTGGGTCCACATTATCTTTGGGACAAGTATCGTATCTGCTGTTGAGTTCTGGAAGAACCATGGGCATATCCTGTGCAGGCTGGCTTGCGATAAAGTCGTTGATGCGATCCACCTCAGGCATATCTATGTAAGCGCATTGCAGCCGTATGAGGCGATTGTCGTGAAGCAGTAGCATACTGCCATCCGTCTTGAGGTTTGCCGCCCTAGGACTGTCGATAACTAACTTTGATTCCAGTGGTGTATTCACTCTGAAGGCTATTCGGCTGGTAAAATTAGCTTTGATAATACCTGAAATGCACCGATTGCTTGTTCGTTGTGTGCCGATAATGACATGGATGCCTACGGCTCGCCCCATTTGCGCTATACACGATAGCAGCATCTCGATCTCCATCCCGAACGTGAACACAAGGTCAGCAATCTCGTTGATAATGAGCACGACGTATGGCATATAACTATAACCGTCACCAGGATTCAATTGCCCGTTGACAATCATGTCATTATATTCCACAATGTTGCAAGTGCTTGATGTCCGCAGTAAGCCATATCGTTCTTCCATCAATGTAGCAACACTTTTTAATGTCCTAAGCGCGTTGTTGGCATCGAAAACAACAGGTTTATCAGCATTTCCAGAAATTGATGTAATGAAGTGCCTGCCAATTTTGTTATAATCGCTAAAGTGAACCCATGCCGTGTCAATGAGAACTAACTTGAGTTGGTCAGGACGCTTCTTATAGAGCAAAGAGGTGATAATGGTTTTATACGCGGTTTGCAGTCCGTGATACCCAGAACTGGCAATCAACAAATGAGGCATCTTTGCCAGGTCTGTTATATAGACTTTGCCAGTTTCGGTCTTGCCTAATGCCAGTGGCAATTCCATACTGCAATGCTGGAATTCCTCCGACTTGATAACATCCTCAATAGAGACGAAATCGTCTGAACCTGTTGGGCTCTCTTCGTAGTGGTGAAGGAGCTCCAGCGTGGGGTAGTTGTAGTCCTTGTAGGGACTGTAGATGTCTGAATTTGTCATATTTTCTTGTTATTTAAGTTTATTATATTTTCCATTTTCATTGTTTGCTATTGAACTTATAGCCCAACGCCCAAAGTACGAATAATGACTAACCAAATCAATGGTCTCAAGTGAGTCTATCTTCACTTCGCCCTCGTACGCAATTTTATCTCTATTCGGTAACAACAGAGCCTCACCGTCTTTGCCAAAAAGCGCCAAAAAGTCAAGAAAGACATCTTTGACAAATGTGTCGGCATCGCCATGTTGGTCATCGTCAATGTTCACCAAATATCCCAATCCACTATCCAGCGGTTTGTGATAAAACGAGTCCTGACCCGATTCCTTAGCAATCATATAGCAATTCTTATAGAAATCTTTGTCGTTGACGACGTTCAGCACCATAATGCCCTCTGCCTCAATGTTGTTTTGGCAGCCTTTCGGCCACACACCTTTTATTCTTAATACACCATATTTTCTTACCAACAATTTAGCCTTTATCTGGCGATTGTTTCCCGATGCAAAAAGAAAGACACATTCGGTGCAGTAAAGCCAATGCTTTATTCTGTTTATCGTTATTTCCTTGGGGAACTTTTCTCTCCGCACCAAACTGTTGAATGTTTTCACCATGATGGCGCTGGAGCATCTCGGCAAGAAATGCTCTCCGCCAATCTTGGCATAGTTCACCGCCTCTACAATCATGTTGTCTAGCTCTCCTTCAGTTAATCTAATGATATCTTCCTTAGCCATTTTTCTTTTCCTCCTCCTGCTTATTTCTTATTTGTTCTCTTTATTGGTTGTTGCACTACTATGCTCAATTGTAATTACATGCCGATACTCTCTAATAGCAAAAATATCCTCGAATGTTATATCCCCTAACATGTTAAATATGGGAAAACAAACACGTACAGTCTCGACGCTTTCTAGACCGACCAGCTTGTTCCAACTTCTTTCCACGTCAGGAAAATCTGGGTGCTTGGGGTAAGTGATTTCACTAAGTGGTGGCAATTCTGATACATCTGTTACAGGCTTTCTTATTCCAAGCTCAAGCCCCTCTATAGAAGCATTGTTTTCGCCATATATCAGACGTACCAAGTCCCAATAATCTCTTTCGTCAATAGAGTGAGAATAGCCAAACGTATAGTTTCTATCAATAGAATCGTAGCGGGCGTAACAAATGACATCTTGGGGGGTCTCTATTACGTTGTTTCTATTCTTTATGAGGTTCGTGTAGTCGTCGTACATACACTTTGCTGCGTCAAGAATACGTTGATTAGCGCAATCAAGTTGCTTGATGAAGTTGTCGTCCACCACCAGGTTTTTCTTTGACCGCTCATAGTGCTCCATTCTAATATACGCTATCATGGCTTCCTTATAAACACGACTGATAGAATAGCTTCTGTGTGCTGCCAGCAGTTCGTCAAGCAGTTCGTCTGTTGAAAGACCTCGCAGATATTCCTGCACCTGGTCATTATTCCATGCAAGTTTGCTACCTTCTCTCATTTGACGATACAACTCCTCGCGTGTCAACTTGTTATCTTTTTTCTGTTCCATAATTTTATGATGTCTTACTGTTTGATTTCTGCAAAATGTTGTCCTCGCACGATGACTTCTCCCCAAAACTCGCTGATGTTCAAGATGTCCTGTATGCTCCAGTCGAGATGAGCAGATAGCTCGTGGATAGCGTAACTCACATACACACCCTCCAAGCGGTCGATGTCAAACCCACGAGTGACCATACGGTAGCCGTCTTGGTCGTTAGCCTTGACATGCAGGCTATCTTCAAACGACCTATAGTCAATAGCCAGATGCACCGTGTGGTCGATGAACGACTGCAGCACCGCGTAGATGCCTTCGTCCTCACGCGCTTCGCCACTCTCGTCCATCCAACTAACAATGGGTGTAATCTGATAGCACAGTTCAAAATCGTTGAGGAACACCGCACGGTCATCGCTGCGCTGCTCGTTCAGCCATTGGGGCAGCTTTGCCTGTAGAGCCTTGAAGTGATTGAGACACTCGTCAACCTTCTCGTTCACCACTTGCAATCGACAGATGTGCTCGTCCGTCCACACAAAACGCTCGTCTAGCACCCGCTTACGCTCAGCTAGCATGTGCTCAAGTTCATGCGTTGCCTGTGCTTGACGAACCGTTTCTTGGTAGCACTCGACGATTGCTCTATCCTTGCTGTAATAGGGTGGCATCATTGTGTCATTATCTTTGAATTGTTCAGATGTGATATGTCTTTTATTTCTTGATAGCTGCAACAACATTTAAGTCGCCCCAAATACGGACATACACCCCAACAGGGATGTTCCAAGAGAGTATGGCTTTCTTCAATGTTTTGAATGAGCAGCCTTTTCCAAAGTCCCACCATCCACAACTATCTGGGTCTTCTCCCACCACAAACTTGTTCCTTTGTTTGTCCCAATAGACGTTGTGAAATTCATCGTTTTGCTCCACAAAGAAATCATCTACAAAGAAAACATAATATCTGTGTGGCAATTTCTTATATCTTTTCCTGCGTTTTTTCTTCCTTGACCATTGCTTGTAAAACGTAATATGTTTCCCAATAGGTGTGCCATCTAACATATTGTTGTGTGGCAAATAATCTTTCTTAGGTGTCATTTCGCTCATCTGTTTGAATTCTTTTTGTGTAAACATATAATCATCTGAATATTTAGAGTATCTGCATCTATTCGTCAAAAGCTAATTTCAACGATTCATCCAACGTGTTCACCTTGTTCGTGATATCAATGTTTATTATAGCCAAAGTGCGTCTGCATTTCCGCCAACTTATCCCGCAACTTCTTTTCCAGCACTTTGCTCACTGGCTTGGAGGGTGGGAAAACCTTATAGCACTGCGGATGCAGATGCGTGTCGCCCTTGCCCAATAAGAAGACAAGGTAGCAATCATCAGTGTCGTCCATGAACCAATCAGCATACTCCAGCTTCTTCGCTGCCCAATATGCCTTGTCTGGTGGTGGGCACTGCACAATGGCCAACTCCACATAGCCTCGGTACAGCACCTCCACAATATCCCCCTGATGGAAACGGATATCTCCAGGTTCGCGCCCAGTGAACTCCACGCCGTCTTCATTTGAAGTCAACGACTCGTCTAGCAGTTGCCCGTCTGGCGTATAACTGCGCACGCTGATAACATAAGGGTAACAGCCCCTGCCACGGTCCACCGAGCGCTCAAAGAGCTGATAACCCAATATCGACTCATCGCGACATGGCTCATCGTCTTCTGCCGAAATTTTGGCTTGACAATCTACGTATGCCCGCAAGGCAGCCACCGCCTTCGCCAGGGTGCTATAATACCCCAGCAAAGACGATCGCTTTTGCCGACACGGATAACGCCAGCCCTTAGCACTGACGACTTTTAATACAAAGATGTTGTTTTGATTGTTCATATTTTATTTATTTAATTGTGTAACATTAAATCACATTACTTTCCCACCGTGGCTTATGATTGCTCGGTTGGAGCGGCTCAGAGACCGACTCTTAATGATCCAAATTTCAAATATCTCTTCGGTT
>Ga0181612_183450_pt1 | contig 10250 bp, 5 predicted proteins | sample HoacroProtozoa21_FD_119630 | JGI IMG/M metagenome (GOLD analysis project Ga0181612, IMG submission 119630) | Hoatzin crop microbial communities from Cojedes, Venezuel. Combined Assembly of Gp0051906, Gp0051904, Gp0051908 | reverse complement strand
GCCTGCTCTGGGTGACCCTGCTTCGGCAGGGGCTTTGGACTGGGTGACCCACAGAGGTCCCTTCCAGCCCCTGACATTCTGTGATTCTGTGATCTGAGCTACACATCCTGAATCCCCTGTCGCTCCTGTAAGAGAAATAGGCTCTTGTAGTGCTTAATTCAGCTTCTCCTAAGGCGAATGCTGGAAATGGGTGAAACAAATGCATCGCCAGCTCCGGAGAAGATTGTAGAACAAGCCTAGCGCCTATCCTTGTGCGAAGGTGTTGTTAACACCAAAGTTGGAAACGCTACAAAATATTGTCAGTCAACAAAGTTTTGGGGGAGGTGAATTACTACACAGGGTGAAAGGATATACATTGTTTAATCAACAGTGTGCTTGAAAGGGCAAGTTTTTCCTTAAAAAGATAAATGGATTACAGAGGCAGGAGTTATTGACTGCAAACTTGGAAGGGGCCAATAACATGACAAGAAAGGTCAAAATAACCTTCTGCATACATCATTGGGTGATTGATAAGTCAATAAATTAATTTACAAACAAAGAAAAAACAAACATCATGTTTCTACTCTGAGGTTCCATTTCGTCTGTACATATTTCTCACATTAATTCAAGAGCTATGGGAAAAAGAGTGTAATATGAAGTGGTGTCTCTCCAGTTGCAGGTAATCATCTGATCTTATTTAAAGTTTTTGCATGAATTAATATTCTACCATTCTAATGGTAGAATATTACAAATAAAGATATCTCTATTTACATATAATGTATGAAATCTCCGCTATTGATTTGAGCTTCCAAAAGGAATGGCGGAGGTTGATTAATTTGCCATTTTCCAGCTAGGTTATTGAATGAGAACAAGTGGGTCAGCATTTTTTTTCTTCCCGTTAGCTTTTTATTTCTGATATTCGTCATCGTCACATTGTTCAAACAATTTACCTGAAATGAAGGCGGCACCAAAATCAATATTTCCCATGCACGATTTTTGCAGCATAAACACTGTTGTTGTGTTACCGAATTTGCACAGAAGATGAAGTGGCATATTTGTCAGGTTTCATTCAATCTAGTTTGGAGGAGACAAGTGAAATTGCTGAATTAGATTAAGTTAAGGGTGGGTTTCTTGGCAGTTTCATGGTCGAGTCATTTTTCAATGACATTTAACTTTGTAAGCGTAATTCATGGCTCTTTGGGGGTTTTGCAGTACATATTGTTCAGAAAACTCCTTGACCTCCTTTTTTGTCCTTTGGGATATAAATTGTTTTCAGTACCTTTTTTGTCAAATCCACAGAGGGCCCAATACTAAATGAGGTATAATGATGTGAGCTGCCAAGGGGCTATGAGTTCCAAGTCTAATGTACTTACTTGCTAAGGCGCGTTCTCCTTTGTTTAAACACCAGAGAAGCTCCATTTATACATCCTTATTAAACACCATTGTAAACTCTTCTAAAGACTCAGGGCCAGAGCCTTTGCAGCGTAAGTCAGTGTAGTTCTGTTGCAGGTAATGATGTTATGCTAATTTTAGCAGCTGAGGATCAGGCCTGAGATGATAACTCTAAGGGCGTGTATTAAAATAGAACAAGATTTGAGCTCAAAGTAAAAACTCTCTTTAAATTTAAACTTTTAAAGCTGTTGCTTAGCCATATGATAGAATAAAACAGCGATAAAGTATATTTGTCTAGAACAAAGGCAGAGTTGGTTAGTGTGTTATTCTATGAAACAAAGAGAGATTGGGGGTTTATGGCTATTGATAGGCTTATTCTGTGGAATTAAGTCTCAGCTGCATGAATACTGTATGTCAGCATAGAGGAAAGACAGTTAATTTGTGTAGCTGAAGATGGTGGTTTTCATATGCGTCACATTGCTTTCGCTAGTACTTTCACTTGAGAAGGAAGATGATACGTTTCTGATGTGGAGAGTACGTTAGGACTCATCAATATCTCCTGAAATTAGCTGTCCTGCCACATACAATGTTATACACATAGTATGCTTTTAAATTTTCTATTAAAATATCATCATCTAAAAAAATACAATAGACTAAAATTAGGGGAAACAAAGGAACTTTCATCCTAAAAGTAAATTGACCTAAGTCTTTTTATTTTTTATGTCTTTATTCGATCAGATGTTCTATCACTGCTCTGCCTCTGTGTTGGGTTCAACAGAAATAGTATGAAAGACATATTCTAAACTTTGGACAGTTTCTGACTGTGTTAAGCACAAAGAAGGAATAGCAGTACAGAACAAGCATTCTGGATAATTTTAAAACAATTTATGAATTTATCAAATCTTATCTGAGCTGAACCACAAAACAATCTTGGTTTACAAAATCGCATTATAATATTTTCATGTGCAATTAACTATGTATTAAATCTTAAAAAAATAAAAAGAAAAAAACTAGAGCCAGTGTCATCATTAAAATGAAAATCTTCTAAGAAATTTTATAGTAATTCCTGTACTACTGAAATCTGAATTAACATCAAAACTATTCTGGTAACTCAGGTTATTGCATCTCTAAATGTGCCTGCCTCGATCCTCTGGGTTGTATCTAATCTGTGTACTGACTTTAAATGTTCTGCAGCTACATAAAGTAATTTGACAAGACTCTATGTTTATAGAAGAGTCGAGATTTGAAAGATCAAGTATTGTTCACATAAGGTGGAGTGAAAATGTCTCTGCCTTAATTTAGAAGGATCAATTTGGAGAAGATGAGAGATAAATCGCTTTCATTATAAACTCAGATCTTCCTAGAGCTGCGAGAGAGAGTGCCAATCATTCTTGGTCCTTCTGTTGGGAGCTAATATACACCAGTCACGAGATAAATTCATTTTATTTAGGACATGAATTTGACCTTGGCCCTCAATTCCGCAGCGAAAGGCAGTTGGTAAAGCCTCTATGCTGGTGTTTGCGGTAGACCATAGTATACTTATACAAAGTCACGATACATGATAAAAATTTGCAAAACCGTAATGTTACTGATAGAGCTTATTTGAAAGACGGCTCATAACATTCCTTTTATTTGTCAGAACTGAAGTAGCAACTGAAATTTCGTTGGATGATTTTCCATCATAACTGTTTTCACTTTCTTATTCTGTTATTTCTGGATTGAGAAAAGATGAAATCCGTATCTAGATGTGGTTCTCTTTAGTTCTTTAAGAGGAATTATCTGCTGGTTAGAATACGGGTTGAAGTAACTAGGACTCTGTTTCACAACTCAGCTACTAATGGACCACGAATCAAATGTTCAGAAGTGCCTGAATAATTTAGGAGTCTAACTGAAGCCAAAAGCCACAGTTATTTTGACTTCTCAGTGCTTAAAGGGGGTGTCATAACGTTATTCTGGCAGTGCTCTAACATTTCAATAGTAATAATAGCAGTGCTGATGAAGATACTCCAAAGAAAAATCTCCCTTTAAAAGTGCTATTTATTCAGTTATTTTTCTATTTTGTTATTTAATTACAGTACATGAGTCGTTGGAACTTGAGCATATTTCAGAAGAAACATCCCCAGGTGAAGGCTTAAGTGCGGAACTCTTATATATGTTCAAGTATTATTTTTAGGTCCTTCTGCTTCATCGCTACGGTATTCCTGCAGTAAGCTTGCGTTGTTCAGTCACACCCTGTTTTATTTGCAGCTCATGCGAAACACAAATTACTTCCGACTTTCCCATTCTCAGACCGGGTGTTGATAGGACTTGAAGAACTACATCGATTTGCTTTATTTTTCACAGCGATACACACTTTTCAGAGCACATATCTCCAAGTTTTCCAGACATCACACCATGTGAATTGACCTTTCTCTACGTTGTTTTTGTCGTCTTCTGTAGTTGATTGCTTAGATCCAACCTGCTCCAACCATGGAGTCTGTGTGAATGGAGAATGTCTCTGCAGCCCGGGCTGGGGTGGAATAAATTGTGAGCTTCCCAGAGCCCAGTGTCCGGACCAGTGTAGTGGGCACGGTACCTACCTGTCTGACACGGGCCTTTGTAGCTGTGATCCCAACTGGATGGGTCCCGACTGCTCCGTTGGTAAGAGCAACGTTTTTTCCTGATTTGACCGTAATGTTCCTATTTTGTTAAAATGTTAATAGCTATGGCAGGTTTGAAATGCCAGTTACAAAGCTGTCATCGGAACAAGTTCAGTCCGGTTTAGTTAGGTTGGGAAGAAGTGTGTATGTGTCTTAGATACTGTTTTTTTGTGACATTCTTAATTTGGGACTGTCAGCGGGGCGAGCGAGGTTAGGAGTTTGTATTTCGTTACACTGCTGACCCTTCTTTGTACTGCAAAAGTTGGGCAAGTGCTTCACACCGGTTTCCCAATTGTAAATGAAAACTTCTGTAATTTAGAAAAGTGTTTATAACATCCGAGGAATGGAAAACACTACAATTAAGCACGTTTTTGGGGTTTGCTTTGCTGCGCGTCAAAGTGCTACTCATTTATGAAAACATCACGAAACAGAAAAATCTCTTTTCAAATGCAGGGTATTTTTCCCTTTTCAAATGTACATGGAATATTTAAAAAAAATACTTGCAGAGCAAGAGACACTAAAAAGCGTGCGTAGAAGTGTAGGCTGAAACATTTCATCATCTCCAAAGCTAGAGTTGTAAAGCTGGATTATTCTAACAGAAGGAGCTAAAGAGAAAAAAACAGTTTTGACAAGACAGCAAATGTTCTGTTTGTGGGGAAAAAATACCGGGATTTTTGCGTTTATGTTGTAAACTGAACCTTGAGATGGAGCTGTAGGCCATAAGCAAGGCTCTCAAAATAATATTTACAGTTTCACACTTATTCGAGTGATTTCTGAAGATTAATGACTTAGAACACCCCACCAGTGCAATGAATATCAAGATGTGGTTTTTCCGCTTCACGCATCAGCAGCCAGAAAAATTCATGAATGAGAGTTTCCCCGTCAGTTTCTTTGGTGATGCGCAAGGCAGAAGACCTCGCTGCTTTGCTACGACTTCAGCTGGCAGAAAGCAGGAGAAGAGTTTTTGGAATGAGACACCAGATAACTGGCCATGTTAGTAATAGGATTCCAAAATCCCTCCCTTGAAAGACACCCGTCACTAAGTGACCCCAAATTGTCACCATTCCCTGATGAATGAGTTGTTAGTGATTTTGAGACTCATTCTTAGCAAATCCATGTCCATATCAAAATCTCTGGAGGTCTGGGTTGGTGTGAAACAGAGCTGCGTGCTCCTCTTCTTCACTGCTGACAGGCTTCGAGGAGGCTACCTCTGAAGCTTGATTGTGTCCAGCTCTGCAGCAGTCTGTCCAGTGCACGTTAGCAGACTTTTATTTTTTTGAAAATGACTTTTTGATGTAATCCAGCTTGTTTTTAAGCAAAAGTTAAATGCCAGTTTCGATCAGAATATGACCAGGCCAGCTTTGGCAACGAATAGTTTTCAGCAGAGGAATATCTGTCCTCCTGCGGTTCCCGTCATAGAATCATAGAATCATAGAATGGTTTGGGTTGGAAGGGACCTTAACGATCATCTGGTTCCAAACCCCCTGCCATGAGCAGGGACATCTTCCACCAGCCCAGGGTGCTCAGAGCTCCATCCAACCTGGCCTTGAGCACTGCCAGGGAGGGGGCAGCCACAGCTACTCTGGGCAGCCTGGGCCAGGGCCTCACCACCCTCATGGGGAAGAATTTCTTCCTAATATCTAATCTAAATATCCATCTAACAACACAAAAGGTAAAAAGAAATGGTGGCAATTGCAGAGCCTGGGTAAGAGCAGCAGCACTGGTTGAACACATCGAAGGGGGAGGGCAGTTCTCTTGGATGGTCCCCAGATCCGGGAGGATCAGGATCAGACTGTGGTGTCAGGGCCACCACCAGAAGAAACACGCACTGAGGTGTCATGGGTTGGTGTGGTTGGATCTTCACTTATAAACTGACGTGACTAATGTATAAATAAGGGTATTATGCACAACTGGGGAAGTGTGGCTAAAGCGTGTAGCTTAACGTACTTTTTTTAAGCAGAAAAGTATCAAAAACCTTTGTATTCTTCAGAGGTTCAAAATTAGCTAGTGGCGGTGTGGGTTTTGCTGCATTACCAGGGATAAACCAGATCTCTTCAAACTTGACATCAAACTTAACTCTAGTTTTGTTTCGAATACTTGTGTGCTGTCGGTGTGTTACTTCAGAAACAGGATATACGGGTGGGGGGAAATTTGTGTGAGTATATTGTATGGATACAGAGTTTAAGGTATGTGTGTGTACGCGTGATGCTGCACAAAGAGTGCACTTCAGGAGGTGGTGTAGGCTGACTGAAGCGGTGCTAGTTTTATATTTTCAGCACATCAGCTTTGCTTAATGGAGAACAAACTTCTTTGATATGAAAGTCAAGAACAATACTGTGTTGTAACATTGCTTTTTTCAAGAGTTCAGCAGGTAAAAATGTTGTGTTTATCACCCCTGCAACATAGTACAAAGAAGCAGAACAGACAGTAACTGTTCTTCGGTTGGTGTTGGGTTTTCTGAAGGGCTGCTCGCTGGCCTCTGGGAGCCCACAGACCCTGTGTGGCGTCTGGGCTCGCCGGGACAGTGGCTCCTTCCCCGGGCAGTGCTGGTGTTCAGTTCGGTCTTGGCGTCAGTGGCAGGTAAGCACAAACACGGGATCTCCTCATCTGTGCAGGTACTCAGTCACTGGGCCAGTCGTGCATGTTGGGCTTGGCATGGCTTCTGCCCACCTCTCAGAGTGTGTGTATTTAATTGTATCATGTGAAATGAAACTATGACTGAGGGAACCGAGAGCTTTTTAGTTCTGGTCAGCTTGGTTAAAACCTGATTAGAGAAGTCAAGGAAGGAAGGGGTGCACATTCTAGGCCCTGCAAAAATGATGTGGAAGTTAATTTTGCAGTAACAAACTCCCAGCTGTACTGTGTCAGTGCTGGGCTGTTTAATTAAAAATGAGGTACTAGTGTCATGTCCTCATCCTTGGGCAGGAGAGAGAAGGTGTGTATGCACATGCATGTGCACACATTGGCTAGTGAAAGCAAGGACTGAGTTTAGATCATTCCTTCTGCAGTGCTCACCTTAGAGCAAGTCAGTTAAAAGATGACTTTTTTTTTTGCTAATGAAAATATTGTGGAGTTGCTAGAAAGGGAAAAAAATTTAGCTGTTGAAAAACGTTATACAAACTTTTTTGTTAAATTGCTTGTCATGCTATATTAAATTTTGAAGACCTCTTTGAGCTATGATGGAGCATCACTCTAGTCTAAAGGCAAAGATTTCAAGAGGTCATCCCAGTTATCTGTTGTGCCTGCTAGATGCCTGTGCCAGGCACGTGCTGATGCTACACTAAACAGAATGTAGTCCAGTGTCTTTTATTTCTGTGTGTGGAGCTGTGTAGCTTAGAAGAAACTGATGGTATCAGCTGCTTCCCTAGAAAATGTAGTGCTCTGCAGGAAGTGCTGCTTCAGCAGCTCACCAAAAGGCCACTTTTGGTTTTGATCCTTTCTTCAGGCATCTTACAGGTGGGTGCAAACAAACCTACAGATGAAGGAAGCTGTAGCTGCCCCACTTGTGCCAGATAGGCTGTCACAGCTCCTAGGCTAAGGGTGAAGTGGCCACCACTCTGGAGAAGGTGCTGGGACCAGCGTGGTGGCCAGCAAGCAGCACTGCTCAGTAGCAGAATGCCCAGGACACTTGGGGCAGCTCCTGGGGTGGAGAAGCTGCCGAAGGAGGGCTTTAGGGGAGGTGCCTGCAGGCCCTTGGAAGCTGGATGGGGGCATTATCTGGTTAAGGTGTAGTTCTTAGTACAATCATCTTCCTTTGTGTAGTAATCCATGATTAGAGAAGGCTGGGGACTCTGGGTTTGTCTGGTTTGTGCCTTCCTGAGGAGGGGAGGGGGAGGAGCTGAGCTCTTCTCCCTGGGCTCTAGGGCCAGGATGTGTGGGAATGGTTCAAAGCTGTGCCTGGGGTAGGTTTAGATTGGATCTTTCTTTACCCAGAGGGTGGTCAGACACTGGTCTCTAGGTCCCTTCCAGCTCTACTACAGAAGCAGCTAGAAGCAGGTAGTTGAAGAACCTTACGTGCTTGACTCCTTTCCTATCTGCCTCTCCTGCTACAGTCTCTGAGAAACAAGATGTCTCAGCCTGCATTTTATTTTATGTGCCCACTTCAGGGGCATGCACCTAAATCAGATCTGTGACAGAGGAGGGAGGACACAGGGTGGTGCTGTTTATCCTTCCAGCACAGAAAATCTAAAATGCCACAGATTACATAACAGGTTTCATTTCTTTGACAAGAATGACATTAACAACTTGCAGTTTAAGAAATAGTGTTAAAGAAAAAATTAAAGCTTTTTTTTAGTAAGGACTTAAAAGCATTTTATTGATTGTTGTCCTATAAAATCATGGAAGTCTGTAATTCTTGAAGAACTGTGTCTGACAATAGGAAAAATGTCTTTAAAAAACATTACAGCATTTTTTGAAAAACTAGGTATGAAAAATATATACAATGTATTAAAAATTCTGAATAACATTAATCTCTGGATTTATACATTCAGTTATGTGCTAAACATCTGCCTGTGTACAATAAAATTTGTTAAAATATTAGCAGTATTTTTACCATGTTAAATAAGTCTTTGTTTGATTTACAGCTTATCACATTACTATTTTATCAGTCCACTTACAAATTAATTTACAAGGCTGTATAACCACTGTCAGACTGTCAAGGTAAGTATTTTTGTACAAAATTACTGCCTTCTAATACTTTGTTACAGAGATACACATTTATAAACATCCAATTCATTCACAAATCAACATATTACAGTTTATAAAACAACATACAGCCCCTTTAAAAAAGACAGGGAATGCAACAAGAATTCCTTTGTACTATAAGTTTCTCCCTCATTTTTACTGAAAATGTATACTACCCTGCTGAGTTATCAGCTGGTCCTTAAAAAGGTGAAGATTTTTATACAAACTGTCACCCCTGGATACAGAAAAGATGCACTGAAATTTATTTCACTTCTGAGTGCATTTTGTTCACACAACATTAAGTGGTTAGGTTTTTTTTCCTGTGAAATTCCAAAGCCAAACTGCAGATGCAAAAATTTAGCAGGTGTTGTGTGTAGTGCAATTGTAAGACATCTCCTCTAAAGCAGAGGAGAGGATGTGTGAAGCAGCACCAGAGCGAGCTCCTCTGAAAGCAAGGTCTGAGTCCTTATTTTACTCCTCTTGCCCTCCCTCCACTAGTACAGAAAATCTCCACTAGTACAGAAAAGCAGAAAGACTGAAAAAAAACCCTGAAATGCACACCAAACCCCCCAACCCTAGAACAAATTATTTCATGTTTTCTGCAGTCCCCATCAAAACCCTTGCTCGGAAGTAGTGACTTAATACAAAGACCTTGTTTCAACATGTGGGGAAAACTGAAACAAAATGGACACATTCCCAGCAGTTACACTCCTTTAAGATGCCAGTGTGGATATGACAAGATAATCAACACTGTATATTTTGCAGAGTTTGGTACCTCTTTCTTGCTTTCAGAAATCCTTTGACCGCTGCAGCACTGGAAGGAGAGCACATCTGAGCTGCCTGTGCGAGTAACACACTGTATTAGAGACCACCGCCGCTGGAGGCACTTCCCCAGAGCTTGTGTCAGCTTTGCCAACAGTGATTAGAGTGATCTAATTACATCTGACAAAGCCTGGGATGTCCCTGGGTTTGTGCTGGAGAGGTAGTCCTTCATGAATTACGGGGCTGGTCACTGTAGTTCAGGTTACACGTGGATTTTTGACACAACAGGGAAGCATCCCATTAACACACTCTCTGGTACTGAGAACGTAACACTGCAGTTTCTGAGGAGCAGGAAACCCTCAGTACTGCCGTTCACCTCCAGCTCAATGGTTTGGGTCAGTTTCTGGTGCTCAGCCTCCTACGCAGACTGCTACACAGAGTTGTGCTTCTGACAAAGTCAAAAATGCTCAAAAATGGATGGAGAAAGAAACGTGAAGAGTTCAGGATGGAAGAACTACAGCTGAAACCAAGTTTTGAGTCAGAGACACATGGCTGCTCTCTAGTGCCTAAGAAACCACTTCTAGTTGAAATCTGCTACTGGTTGAGCCCCAGTTTCAGTTCAGAGCTCTCAAAAGAGAGGGACGAGTATCCAGAACATCAGTGCCCTGTTACTAGATTTTTTGCATCGGTGACACACCACTTCCATGGGACAGCCGCAGGGCAAGCAGCCGTGCCCCCGCTTGACAGCAGGTAGTGCAAATCCTGTAGCGTAGTCAGAAGCAGCACAAACAGCCT
>Ga0181612_171012_pt1 | contig 10250 bp, 5 predicted proteins | sample HoacroProtozoa21_FD_119630 | JGI IMG/M metagenome (GOLD analysis project Ga0181612, IMG submission 119630) | Hoatzin crop microbial communities from Cojedes, Venezuel. Combined Assembly of Gp0051906, Gp0051904, Gp0051908 | reverse complement strand
CGGGCCGGAGTGTGCCGGTGCTGGCAGCTCCCTCTCTGGGGGGTCGGAGCGCACCTGGGCCGCCGCTAACGGGGCTCCCGCGTGTGCTCTGCCCATAGGCAAGTCCGCAGCCGCCTTGGAGGATGGACATCAGGCCAAACCACACCATCTACATCAACAACATCAATGACAAGATTAAGAAAGAAGGTATTGGCGCTTGTCACTTGCCTGTAGGAAGCTGATGCTTTTGCGTCGAGCTGGCTTCCACACCTGGTCGTGCACTCACACACCGTGCTTGGTGTCTTGGCTGTGACATGGGCTCGGTGCTCTCGGGGCTCTGCAGTGCTCAGCAAGAGGCTGCTTGTGATGAAGCAGCAGCGAAAGTCAACAAATGCAGCACAATGTTAAAGTCTTTTCGTAAACCAGGAACCGTACTTCTAAGGAAGCTGCTGTGTTTCTGTAACTAACTACAAAAGTTAGGTTTGCTCGTCAGTGAGTAGCTGTAATGGTAGGAGTAATGAGAATATCCAATGGATGCCGAGAGGCACGTTGGCATACATACCGGTGGTCAGCAGTCCCCTCTCACTGAAATGTGGGATCATCTGTGCACTCATTTCTTTTAGTGCCATGCGAAAGCAGTGAGCGTGGCATGAGCTTGGCTGCGTTGCGCTGCCTTGTTAGACACACTGCCTTGCAGGCACTGCAGCCCTCTCTAGAGGATTTCTAGCTCCTCGCAGTGTACTGAAAAAAAAAAGTCACTTGCCTTTATCTGGCTGCACATTCAGTGTCTGCATAGAACAATTCAGTTAGTACTTGTGCTCAGCTTGTAATCTAAAGTAACAAAGGTAATTTATTTGTTGTTTGTGAACTGAATGGCTGGATCAGACTAGCACTGCTTAAATGTTCTGTCAGGTTGCTTCAGAGAGAGATCTGAAAATGGAAACAGCTTTGCTGGGAAATGATTTATTAACATGTCAAGATAGTTTTACGGAGTAAATTTAACTTGGGGCTTTGTTTGGAGCATGTTAAGTGTCTTGTAAACTAGTAAGTCACCATTATGAAATTGCATGGTTATGATTTTTAAATGTAGGATTTCAAATTACCTGTAAAGCTTACAAATGTGATTTATTTTTTTAAATACAGTTTCTGAAGTTATATTTAAGGGAAGTGTTTTGATAAGAACACTTTTTAAAAAGATGTAGTGCTGCAGCTGCTCAAGAGCGGCTGGAGAAAGTGAAAGTGGGTTGGTATTACCAAGTCTCAGCAGCAATAAACAAGAGGCAGTGCTCTTATGTAGCAGAAATATTACGAATGTAAGATTTGCGAGTTAGACTAATTACACAATATAGAGGATTTATTTAGCTTGATTAGATAAGATTAAGGTTTAATTTGGCATGTAGTCAGGTGATTTTAAATAATGAAAATAAATCCATTGCAGTTGTAAGGTACAGTGTGATTATACAAAAACATATTCGGATCGAGAATATGAAAAAATATTTCATGTGCATGAGAGAATTGATTAAACAGTTACAAACAAAATTTGCAAATTTAATTAGCCTTTAAGCAGTTACTACTTTGCTGTATTGTTTTAAGTCATACCACTTTACTATTGCATATTACAGTATGGATTTTCTGATCAGTGTTTGATGGCTGTTGTACATCATACTTGACAGGGTATGTGTATATATATGTATATGAAAAAAAGGTATATACATACCCTTGTGTAATTTTTACTCTTTTAGAATGGTAGGATGGATGGCGGTACAGCTTTTTCACTAGCTGAATACTTGAGATGTGAAATCAAGCGGTACACACCAACTTCTAAAAACTGGACAAATAAACTTGTACTCATGCAACAGTTTTGACTAAACTCATGTAATATATCACTGTGTGAGCTAAAGCTGGCAAAAAACATTGTCCCTGCAGGACAGCAAACTCTATAAAAGTGATTGTTTGCATGTAGCATGTTATAATCTACATTTTTGTATTGTCAACAGAACTGAAGAGGTCCCTGTATGCATTATTCTCACAATTTGGTCATGTTGTCGACATTGTGGCTTTAAAGACTATGAAGATGAGAGGACAGGCTTTTGTGATATTTAAAGAACTTGGATCGTCTACCAATGCTTTAAGACAGCTGCAAGGCTTTCCATTTTATGGGAAACCAATGGTAAGTTACTTTGTTCACGCTTTTTTTTTTTTTTAAAAAAAAGAAGAAATGCCATGGTACAATACAGAGTTTTGGTACTTGGACCTTGTGAATTAACTGTCATGTATGCTTGTAAGTGTACTGTTACTCAGCCGTGTCACGTCTTAATGAATATATGTTTTTATGCAAGCTAGAGGGATGCCAGAGAGACTGTAGTTAAAAGACACACAGAGGTCGAACTTAGCATTTAGGTTTCCTAAGTGATGGCTGTATGTTTTTTCTGTGCTGGATTAAAGATTTTAGGATCCTGAATACTTCCATCTTACTCATCATGTCTTCTGTTGAACTGATTAAATTAATTCTGTAACTTTATTAAAATCAGGGGCTTTCAGTTAATTTATCTAGAGTTACCTCAATTACTATTATATGATGCTTCCTTTTTGAAGTGACAGTGAGTAGAGTGAAGATCTCCGCAGTTTTACTTTGCAGAAATCAACAGATGTGACTAGCGATTTATTTTTTTTTAGTTGATGTCTGGTTCTGCTTGTGCATGCACCAAACCAAATAACTAAATTTCAGGGTAACTTCAGTGAAGCAAATACACTGCTGGTTGATAGAAGGTGATTTAATACTGTACTTGATAATGTGCAGAATAGCACAACAATTGATGCGTTGTTGCCTGCTTGGATAATTAGGCATCTCTCAATTCTGCAACAATTTGTGAGGTGTAACAATACATGCAAATAACACACTTGACTTCAGTAATGGATGGATATATTAATACTGGCTTTGAGCATTAAGGAGAGCACAAGCAGTTCTTGTGTTGCTGAGCCACGAGCTTTTTTTGTTAACGCTTTCAGATTCTCTAATGAAATTCTTAGGAATTGTGCAAGCTCAGTTCAGTCGTTTACCCTTAAAGGGTTTTGTGCTCAGTAAAACTCAGTAGGAAATAAAAAGATCAAGGCTTCATAAGCTTTGAAGTGTTCTTCCCTTTTTGAATATTGCCTGCAGCATGCATACTCTTAACTAAGCACTAAAGAAAAGCGTGAAAAAAACTTCAACTGCTGTGTAATTTTGTATTTAAGTGGTCTCTGACAGTAAAAGCAATAGGATTGTGTGCATATATGATGTTGCACACTTGTATGCTCTTAGCTGAATCTGCCTTCCTGCCTGACTCGTGTATGGGGCAGACTTTGTCAGAAAAACAGCACCATTGTCCTGCTGACATGATTTATGCAGTCTGGTTTGGATTAAAGCTGGTACTTGCGTTTCTATTTCAGATGTCCGAGTTTTGCTGAGCTCAGTTTTCTGCAGAGATCTGAGAAATCCCTGTAAAATTTTAACTGTCCTTAGAATGGGGTTAAGAAAAACCTTCTCATTTTTTTTAATAAGAGCTAGTGCCAGTTTTTCAAATGTTGTTATGTAGCTTTGTACATCTTTTACCTTGACAGATGTTAAAAAGATGCTGTTAGGTATCTATTCCAGTTTCAATTTCCAGTGAGTTAAAAATTCCAATTTCAGTGAGTTAAAATTAGTAATTTCTATCTTAGTTTTTTTTAGAGTTCCATAGTTGTGTTCAGAATCAATTACGAGGATTAGATACTTTGTAAGCATACCTACAGTTCATAACAATATTTTCAATATAAGAAGTTCCTGTGAAAAATGCGTAAATACGCAGTAGAACACAGTTAATGAAAGTGGTGCAAAATGTTCAGTATTATTAACTCCAAAATCCACTCCTTTTTTTTTCCTTTTAAAAAGCGTATTCAGTATGCAAAAACAGACTCTGATATAATCTCTAAAATGCGTGGTACTTTTGCTGATAAGGAAAAAAGGAAGGAAAAGAAGAAGGCCAAGTCTCTGGAGCAGTCAGCAAATGCAGCAAATAAAAAGGTTATCCAGGTAAGTTGCTTCTGTGTTGAAAAAAGGAAAAACAATCACAAAAGCTATTTTAATTTTTTATTTTTTTTTTAGGAATAAGTACTGTCTTTTGATACTTCTCTGTTCCCTAAACTGTGGTCTATTGATATCTAGTGCTCTTGAGCACTCACTAGAAGGTGAAGGAGAGGGAGCTGATTACATAGTCCTTGCTGTTCCTTTCCCTCCCCACCCCCCCTTTCCTATTACCAGATGAAAACGAACATTTTGGGCAAAGGTACAATAAACGAAAGTACAAACTAAACTCTTCCTGAAAAAAAGGAGAGGTGTGTGCTTATCTTTAATGCCAGCTTCAAGTGCTCAACCAGCTTTTCAGTGTTTTAATGCCCTATTTGCTCTGTAAGCACTGAAGAATGGTAAATGGGAACAAGATAATTCATTGATAGGTAGGTGAAAAGGGGGTGGCTTGAAACATATCTCCACTAAGGGATGGCCTGCCCTAAACTAACAACATTTAGTAATTTATGTACTGAACTATAGCAGAAAACATCAAGGCACAGGGTTTCAATATTGTGTTACTTAATTACACTTACTGCTGAGGCACACACTGGTATCAAGGAGAGGTAAGAGTGTTCATAGAAAGCAATGTTTTCTAGGTAGAATATTTATATTTCTCAGGATTTATTAAAAAAATCAATCATTACATACAAATCTCTTGGGAATAAATAATTGTTACTAGCTATAATGATTATAGCTTTAGTTATCCTTGCGAAACCGTAGTCTTCAGCAGAAACATCTATTTTTCTCCTATTAGGTAAGTCCTGTCTAGGGCTTTATTTTCAAAACTACTTCCTTCCTGTCTATTCAACTAAATTTTCTAAAGTGGAGAAATAGTGATTTGGCCATTAGTCACATCAGATACTACTGATGTTTTTTCCTTGATTGCCTGGTTTTGCAGTTCAGTGAAATTCATGTGGTTTGTGTTCCCCTTTGGGAGAACAACAAAGGTCCCTTGGATTATATCTTAAAAAAAAACCCTTAAGATACTTCTTGAGTTGTACAGAAACATGGTGATGTGTGCTTATATATTTCTAACAGAAAACCTCTGTGAAACTATTTTGTACTTACTTACTAGGGAGCAACACAAAATTCAGCCAGTGCCCCAGGGACTGCAGCACAGAATCAGCAGGTAATGTTTTTCTGCCTTTGTGACTAGAAGCGCTAATGTTTAAAATTATTCTGTATGAATAATAGTTTGTTACGCATGGAAACTTGAGGATCTGTTTTACAGCTTTCTTTTTGTTTTGTGAGACATTTGTCTAACAGCTGAATCACAGTAAACAGACAAAAGAAATCACACATTTACTTTATCTGGTTGATATGAAATGAAAATCTACAGTTGCTTAATATTATACAGAAAACTGCACTATTAACAAATCCCACTTGATTCTTAAATTTGGACTGTGCTTAGTATCAGTTGAAGGATTCTTAAAAGTTTTTTACATAGTTAATAAATTCACTTCAACTTGTCTTCCTTCTCCTTTTCTATTACTAGAACAAAACTACACAGGGTGCCAGAATATCTGCCTAAAAGCTTCCCTTCAGGAGTTTGGGGGTCCTCTGCTCGCTTCTTCTTTTTTATCATAAGTGTCTTATTTTCCAAAGGATTGTGTGGGGATGTAGCAACAACTCCCTACACTTCATGTGTTTTAGAAGTGGAGGTAGTAAAGAGCCAGGATTTGCAGGAGGGCAAATACTATAGAAGACTATCTTTGCCTGCCCTGCATTTCTTAAGTGGTATCGTTGAGAATCACATACACCATGCATGGGGGAAAATTTCTTGCTTCGAGTCTGGGTTTTCTTTCAGGTATCATTTGTAGCAAGGCACAATGTGTGTATGTCATTTTGCATCAAAGCACAACACTGAGTATTTAGGTATTTGTTTGAACTTTAGAAGTTTATTTTCTAATGGCACTGCCTGGAATATTTCCATCAGCTGAAGGAAATTGTTCTGCTGAGACATGAACTTGCTTGGCACCATTATTAGGACGTTTGAAGTTGTGATGTCCGATTTATTTTTACAATTTCCTTGATGACTTAGGAACGTTCTAGCCTTTCAGTCAAGTGTCATCAAAGTGACTACTCAGCCTTGTGGGTTGCTACAAATTCATATTGGCAGGCAAATCCATTAGATAAAAGACTCTGAAGTTTAAAATCTAATGGGTTTCTAATTAATAAATTTGAGTAGAACACTGTAGTAAAATGACAAGTGTTTTGTAGCATTTAGTTGCCCAAAGATACTCAGTATTTCAGTACTACTGCAGATGAACAGGGTTTTTATCTTGGCGTCCAACTGCTCTTCCAGAAGTATGTGAGTCTTTTGTAGGTTCTTCCACACAGGTGTCTGGCACAGCCGGTGCACAGGCACCTGGATCCCACCCCTGGCAGTGCTGAGAGTACTGCAGTATCAGCTGATGAGTTGTCCAGTTTAAATATGACATCTAAGGCCATATGTTACTGTGATTTTTGTGGAAATAAGAGCCTCTCCAAATTAATATATCAGTGTCAGAGGGGACGGTAAAAGAACCAAGGGGCTTTGTCTGCATATTGAATGAAGCAGTGCTATGAGCAAAACTAGATATGGGAGTCTTGGTTCAAATCATCATGAAGACAGAGGAACAGGTAGCTGTATATACTCTTCTAAGCTTGGATCTTCTGTTGTTGCAGGTGCCTGATAACCCACCAAACTATATCCTTTTCCTTAATAACTTGCCTGAGGAAACAAATGAGATGATGCTCTCCATGTTATTCAATCAGTAAGTTTTGAACAGAAAGGACTTCTTCTTTGAACTCTTTTGTTACCTGTATGCTTTTTCTCAGTTGGCAACCTGACTTTTTAAAAATAAGAGATTCTTCTGAAGGTATTTCAGTTCTTTGTCTTACTGCAAGATTACAGATGTCGGTTCTGATAACTTTGTGCAGAAAGCAAATCTGATTTTTTTTTTTGTAGCTAGTTTTGATTGTCTGAGTTATCTACTATGAATATGCACTGGATTTAAGCTGGTGACTGTAATATTGAAGATTTTACAACAGCAAGAGCAGTTTTAAAACTACCTTCAGTTGCTTCCATATGTGCGCAAGAGTGATTAATTGATTCCACATAATGATCCTTAATTGAGGCTTGGTTCTAAGGACTGGACATGTAAATCCCTTCAATTTAAGTCTTTCATTGTAGTAACTATTATACTAGTAGATGCTTATGATAATGTCTTATGGCTACTGTATGATCAAACTAGGAAAGATTACCTGACCCTTTCACCTTACTTTAAAGGTTTCCTGGATTCAAAGAAGTACGCTTAGTGCCTGGGCGCCATGACATTGCATTTGTGGAGTTTGAAAATGAGAATCAAGCAGGAACTGCTCGAGATGCTCTCCAGGGATTCAAGATTACTCCATCTCATGCCATGAAAATCACTTACGCAAAGAAATAATCAGATGCTCCTGTAAAGGACTTCTGTGGGTTTGGTTTTTTTAATATTATGATACTTTGATCAGCTAGCATGTTTGCTGTTCTATGCAGAAAACTTGAGACTTGTGTAAAATTGCCACAATGGCCAGGACAGATGTAGGATTTCCGTGGGTCTACTGAATGGTAATTTTTTGTGTTGAGATACTAATTTTTATAAAAATAAATCCAGTTTATGCTGTTTTCAAGCCGTGTTTTCCTTGAATCTGTCTTATTATTGATCTGTTAGACTTGCAGGGCTTCTTCAGTATATTGGTTTAACTACTTTTAAGGTGACGCTCATTTCTCAGAATTGAGTGCTGGAAAAATAGCTTTCCAGAGCAAAAAGCATGAGCAGGAGTGCTAAATGTCAGCATATTCAGAATAAATGCAACACCCAATCTTCAGCCTCATTATAAAGGGGACAGTTGCTTTTCAGCAAGAATAATTTTGTCACCTGAGGAAAACAAATTATCATTAGTGGAGGTTTTTTCCCAGGTATGGGTAGAAATTAATTACAGTTTGACAGCATTGATATTCAGCTTGATTTTGTCTTTATAGTGATGGCTGCTAGTAGAAGCAGGTCCACAGAAGAAACATGAAAGTTTATCTGTTGTCTTCTCTTCTGTTCTTTCCAGCCCTATTAGCAGTGATTTTAATAAATGGTTTAGGAAGAGCTTTCTAGCTCTTTACAAATACAGTGCAGATGAGCCTGATGGTCTGCTTTTAGGCAGGTTTTTCCAAAATACAGGTCCTAATGCTTCTGGGTTTATTGGGTTGTTTGGGTTTTTGTTTTGTGTTTTTCCCATTTGTCAAAAACCTTTATGGGTCTTGTGTGATATTAAATACACAGTGAAGTAATCGGATGTCGGTTGTGACTTGTAACTGTTCTAAATATTTGCGTGCAAAAATCACTTCAGAGGCTAAAGTGTTTTGTTCAGGTGAGGGAGGACCTAGAAAGATATTTTAGGTTAAGAGACTAATGAAATTTACTTAAAATATTATTATATTTTTGGTGAATCTTGCAGTAGGTGTTGCATAGTGTTGGCTAGGAGGATTGCAACCAGACCCTTGAAGATTGATGTTTGAGAGGAAGTGGTCACACAGCGCTTGTCATGTTGCACTGTTCCTTGCTTCTTGAACACTTTGTGAGGCCTGTAGCTGCCTTTTCAGACAAAGAAGTAATGGGGTAGAGTTAGCATAATTTCCTTTAGGTGTTGGAAACTACAAGGAAGAATGTTTTGCACTGTAGCTACATTGCAAGTGCTGAAGTGTTGCTTTGGAAACCGGCAATTTTGTCAATGAGGGCAGGAGAGAAGGCCATAGCCTTTGCTCTATGACCATGGCTCTATGCAGTGGCTTCCTGTGTGGTGTGGGGTTGGCTGTAGCTGCAGAGCAACTTTTTCCCCCAGTTTGTTCTGAAACAATTGAGATATGACTTTAAACTGTTCTTTGGACAAAGTGCTGCACCTTCAGGGAAGCATGATTGCTTTTTATAAAGTCTTGGGATACTCTCGTTCTGGCATGTCCACTCAATTTCTGACAAAATGCTATGTTTCAGTGCATCTATAAGCATAAAAACTAGCTACGTAAACCACCTTTTTTGCACAAGACCTGAAAAATCTGTCACTTTTTGCTCCCAGAGTACATTGCAAGATAATGACCCTTCCAGTGTCATCTCAATTACTGTCGTATTTCCACTCATGTATTTCTTCATTCTTTTCAGTGATTTTTTTTTTTGTGATTTCACAAGTATTCTAATACTTGCAAGTGAAAATTGTTTCAATGTGCTTGTAAGAGAGCAAAAGTGACTGTTGTTCCATCATGAACGTTATGTTCCTGCATGCAGTCATAATTTTATAGGTATTAATTATGCTGTCCTTGCATCCCACTAGTCTGTACATAAGACTATCATTGCATAGCACTGCTCTTCACCTGTGTTCACTTAGAAGTGTTCATGTGGAGCTGTTTGCAAAAGAGGTTAGACACTCCGTATGGGAGGTTGGAGGATGGAGTAATGGGCTGGAAGATTAGAGGAGAATGTGGTGAAGTCAGCTGTAATATGACAGTGATGCTAGAAATTGCAAGATGCTCTTTCTTTTAAAGAGTGTGGGATTTTTGATGACGGGTGACAGCTTCCTCTGTTCTGCTTGTGGTCTGTAAGCTAGTACAGCCAGCAGCTATTCAGGCCTCCTCGTGAATCCAGAAGCACTGGTTCTCTGGAGTGTCATTTTGGGAACTTCCAGATTTGCTCTTGGTCACTTTTAAGGATTGATCCAGACCAGCTTTCTGTAGCCCGATAACTGTGATGTGAATCGCTTACAGTGCAGTAACTCCGGTGCTTTTTCCTTTTGTGCATTTGTGCGCATCTATTTTAATTAAAATACTCGCTACAAGTCCTGCCTCATGTATGCTATGACAAGATTTGGGTAATTTAGATGAATTCTAGATGTCCTCTGCAAGGCGTAGAGAGGACCTTTTAAGTCAGCCTGTGGTACTGTATCACCATCAAGCTTGCTGATGACACAAAACTGGGAGGAGTGGCTGGTACACCACAAGGCTGTGCTGCCATTCAGCAAGACCTGGACAGGCTGGAGAGTTGGGCGCAGAGGAACCTGATGAAATTCAACAAGGGCAAGTGCAAGGTCCTGCACCTGGGGAGAAACAAACCCATGCACCAGTACAGGCTTGGGGTGGACCTGCTGGAGAGCAGCTCCGGGGGGAGGGACCTGGGGGTCT
>Ga0181612_166752_pt1 | contig 10250 bp, 9 predicted proteins | sample HoacroProtozoa21_FD_119630 | JGI IMG/M metagenome (GOLD analysis project Ga0181612, IMG submission 119630) | Hoatzin crop microbial communities from Cojedes, Venezuel. Combined Assembly of Gp0051906, Gp0051904, Gp0051908 | reverse complement strand
GGGTCTGACCAGAGTGGAGTGGAGGGGCAGAATCACCTCCCTTGACCTGCTGGCCACACTGCTTTTGATGCAGAGTTGCAAAGAAATAAATATATATGTATTTATATAATAATATAGTTTTAGTAATAAATTTTGACTTGCAAAGAAATAAATATATTTTATAAAACCAAGGCATGCTTGAATAGGAAAAACCTAGAGGTTATTAGTGTTACTAACCTTTTTGACTGTGTGTGGTATTTATGTAGTGAGAAATTGCCTAGGGTTCCAGTCATGTAATCTATGTGTTTTATCTACTCTGGAGACCTGAGACTGCTTCAGGCCAAGGAATTGACTAAAAGTCCCCTCAGCAAGTTAGAGACATTTTCTTACTTGCTATAACATGGAGAGTAAAGTTGTTATGTGTTCTAGTGTGGTTGATGTTTGCACAACTTTCAACTGTATAAAAAAAAATCAAGTTCCTGGCTAGAGTAAACATACGATAATAGAGTTGAGTCACAGTGTGATCGTGTTGTTGCCACTGTGTGAAAAATCAGAGAGCTTGCCTTTCCTTTGTAGTCCAGCAAGCTTGTATACTTTGAGCTAATTCATTAATTTTTCCCTTGAGTGAGCCCAGGACCCTGCTGTTTCTTGTCCATATTCCAACTCTACCGTGAAAACTAAACACACATGCTGAGGCACGTGGGTTGATATTTTTGTTCTTACCTCCCATTACAACTATTAGTTTTATAAGTCAGGATATACTGTCTTTACATGCTGCAGCCCAGTAATTCTGAAAAGTGCTGGTGAGCATGCTGAAAGCATCAATAGGACACACCATCATCTCATTTTGGCCCTCTCTTCGGTTGCCATTGGGGACTGATTTGAAATGAGTTGTTACATTTTCCTACTGCGCTTTTTAAATTCATGCTATGTTGGTTTTTAGCGTTCTGTCCAGCTCTTTAGGGTTTCTCCTTGCCTGGTATTAGAAATGGTTTTGGGTCAAACTGGTGTTTACACAAGTCTCCAAGAATGCCTTGGGAAATTTCTTTTCAAAAGGAACTGTAATCTGAGTTGGTGCTGTAGAGTAAGAAAGGGTTGAAAGGACATCATGGTGTGGGAGAGGATGTTACTCAGTGGAAGTAATGAAAACGGAACAGTTGTGGCTGAAGGAAAGATATTACATTGATGACTTTGAAATTCAACTTGCTGCATCTCAATGAGATACCTATTTATTCTAGTTAGTTCCATCTGAAGTCAGCAGGAGCAGAATTGTGTCCCTGTAGTTCTAAACCTCTTATGTTTTTCTGGCTGATTCACGGTATAGTTAGCCTCAGTGCCAGTGAAGGAATGGACTTAAGGAGCTGCCTTCTGCTGTGCACCTGGTTCATATTGAAGCTATCCTCCACAAATGTGTCTGTCTGTATGTGTGATATGTGAGAAAGTAAAAATTTGACCCTGAATTTGAGAAATCATTTGAAATAGAACATTCAATGTCACTTGTAAAATAGGCAAGAGAGTTATATAGCAATGATAGCTGTGGAAGAGCTTTAGTTGGCTAGGAAGTCTGTAACATTGTTAAAATAACATTAGGAGAACTTTCCAAAAAGTGGCGGTAACAGCAGGATGCCCCTCTGTAGTTAAAAATTATTACATTTGCAGGTTAAACTTTTAATAGTTTATTGTGTGCTAAATTAACTGGTTTGAAAGATGCAACAGTGGGGTTTTTTTTTTAGTTATTTGTGGTTTTTTGATGTTCCTCAGCAGCCATCTATTACTGTATGGGATCTTATTGTAGCAGTTTTTAAAGAACCTTGTTTTTTTCTGAGGGTTAGATGTAGTAAGCTGAGATTCCCAGGCAAGACATCTATGTTTCTGCAAAGTATAGTGGGCTTGGAAAATATGTGAGACCTTGCAGAGTGCAAAGAATAGATAAGCTTGCAAATTCAGGGCCTAAAGCTGTTAGATCTATGATGTGACTTAATTTAAGGTTTTGAGTTCATAATCTGCACTAGAAAATAAGTATTTTCAGTTGAGAAAATACTCTTCTGAATTCATTTCCACAGAATATACAGGCTGCATTACTGATAGTATATTTTTTTTTTCCCAAAATTTAATCTAATTTTTCCTTAATTGTTTTATCCACTTCTTATTTTTCAGGAGTCTTTGAAAAATCCTTAGTGGTCATGACATTGTTACAAGTGACATAAATTAGCCAGTGGCTCAGAATGATGGATACCCAGAAGACTACAAATGGTTTGCAAGTGATTGAAGGAGGGACTGGTATAGGGAAATCGACACTCCACATGGTGGGGTATTTGGGAAAAGTCAGTTGAAACTTGTTTTACATGTGTGCAAAGTTCGTATTTTTCTCTGCTTTAAGAGATTTTTAATTGGTCTTAATTTTACAAAAAAAAAATCTCAAAATTATGTTCCACGGAAATCTATAACAATGGCGAAAGATTGTTCTAAGTAAATCTGTGCCTATGATTTTTTTTACTGGCACTTTTTACGACTGTTTGCATTCCTATGAAAATTGATTTGTCTTTCAAAGATCTGAGCTTGTGTTCCCTGGCGATAAGTGTTCTATCGTTTAGTTCAAGTAGAATGAAATGTTGCGTAATTGTGTTGTTAAAGATACCTTATTAAATATTTGAATATTTAAACCAAAAGATAAATTTCTTTAGAACACACTACCATATGAATATCTATCTTGTATATATTTAAAAAAACTTAATCTAGTTTACTTTTTTATATTGTATTAGGTATTGTATTTAGAAGTTGCACGTTGGTTTTCTGTCTTGGTATGTACGTCTTACCTTGGGATAGTATATGAAATACATAAGTTTATGCTACTTTTTCTTTTTTTTTTTTTTCTTTTTTGTTTTTAAGAACTGTAGTCCTGTGGAAACAACTGCACATGAGTATTGCCCAGTCTGCAAAGAGAAGGGCCAGATCCAAGTGTTACGGACTTACCGCATTAATTTTCAAGAGTCCATTTTTCTTTGTGAAAATCCTCAGGTATTACACTAGTTAAAAATTTTGTTTGGTCGTGCAGAGGCCTTTACCTTCAGCAGTTACACCTGTTTAAGTCCAAGATTTTCTTGGTGGTAAGCAGACTGTTGAAATAGGACCCCTCTGAGTCCATATGCTGGGTGATGTTTGCCTGTGTATAGACAAAAACATAACTGAACTGTGTACATGCAGTGTTTAGGCATAGCTAGCTATCCTAAAGAATTAAAAAGAGTAGATTAAAATGAGTAAAGGAGAGTTTCGCTTATGTAACAAGGGTACACAAGTGGTACTAAATAAATCTTTGTATGAATCGGAACACAAGGTGAAAATTTGATGATCCATGTAATACACGACTCTTGCAGATGTGAGTCTCCCATTTTCCTCCTTTAAGGCTGGCTAATGCAAATAGGTTTGTAATTATAATTACAGTGTTGTTCTTCCACACCCCCTTTTAAGTTTAAGCTTAGCTGGGTTTATGTGCTGCTTATTATTTGAGTTGTGATCTTGCTGCCTCTCCCTTCTCCACTGCTTTGTGTATGTGGGGAGGGTATAGCAATCTCATATGGACTGGTGCCTTTAAATTAGCAGATAGAGACTAGACTAGTCTGTATGGGTCTATATGGGTCTCTGAGTTGCTTTTCCTATCCCTCCCTGCTTTTAAATAATCATGGTATTGTTCTGGAGATTGCTAATAGCAGATTTGACTGTATTCTGGTTGCAGAATAGCTATATATGTAGGACCCTACCAACACCTGGTCTAACATATTGGGCTAGCCTAAAAGATAGCCAGTTTTGGCACCAGTAATCTCTCCAGCATGAGATAGTGTCAAATCTGTACCCTACAGGAATGGATTTAGCAGAATAGGAGAAGAGGACTCTTCTTAGTAAAATTAGGTTGTTTTCAGAGGTTGGTAGCATTTACTGGAAAAGTAGTGCTGATTATCACTATTGATATGTTTACTACATGGTTGCTTATAAGACAGTGGTTGGATAAAACACACTTCCTGTTGTACATGTGTTGAATTTTTGTATTGACTTAATTTAAACACCACTTTACAGAAGTCCTTCATTCCATTTTTAAGAGTATGGTTTGTACATTTTTTAGCTCTTGTTCAGCTGGCATTGCTTTGTAGATTTCACTGTAACTTTCTTTCTTTCTTGCCTTTAGTGCATCTACCCACTTGGTTATAAACCATTAAACAACATAATTACTCCTGCTGATTCAGAAAACCATCAAGGTCCATCTACTCATAAGAAAAGGAAATTGTGTGATACCAGTGACTTTTCTCCTATTGAACTGCATCCAAAAAAAGCAAGAACTAATAATGTGGTAAATGTTGACCACACTATTAATACAGACCCTGTTGTCAAATGCTATCAGAATAGCTTATGTATTCCGAAGTCAAGAGTACATGATGTGTTACAAAATGACCGGCAAAAACCTACTAACAATGTGGAGTCCTGTGTGCAGAAATTGGATTTTGAAACAACCAACTATCAAGAAAGTCCACCGAAGACTTCTAGTCCCAGAACACAGCTCATGCCAAATTCTGAACTTTGCTCAACAGCACCTGAAATTTTGCTCAGAGATGATAAAGGTTCCACTAATAACACAGACTTGTGTCTGCAGTGGAGAAACACGCATAATCTTTGTTGGTTAGATTGTATTTTGTCGGCACTGGTACACTTAGAAACATTAAAATTTGCTCTAGCGGAAGAATATAATGATGGAAAATGTTTACTCCAGAAACTCTTAACAAAATATAATCAAGCAAGTGTGCTTCTGAATGCCTGCAAAAGGAGTAAAGTAAAAGGTGAGTAAATTTAGCTGCTGTTTTTTCATACTCAGGCTGATTTGATATGCTACAAACATATAGATTGTAGTACAGTGCACTTAAATATTCCTTCACTCTTATTTCAAGATCACAAAAGAATAAGTTACAACTCATTACCATGAATTTGCAGAATAGTGTGCTTTATCTAGCAGAATCCCAGTAACCTCTGAAATTGTTTTTCTTGGGGCAAACGTGCACACTTTGAAAGCATCAAACACTAAGCATCTCTTGACTTAATTTTTTTTTTTTTGCCATATCCCACATAGAGAATTTGTGAATTGTGCAAGTAATTAAGCCTTACTTTGTTTCCTTCCCCTCTGTTGGTTAACATACTAAGATGCTGTTCTAATCTTAATCTTCAAAATAATTTCTGCTGTGGTTTGTATCCATGTATAAACGGGCAGTTGCCTTGTTGCACCAAATATAGTAAAGCTGGGAACATACGTTCTGCTCTGGCTCCAGCTGCGCTCACTGAAGGAACGCTTCCCCTGAGGTCTGCACGCTGTGCTGGGGGTGGTAGAGCTTCCTCACCTGTTCCAGTCACAGTCAAACACATTAGCCTGGTTCGTATTGGCGGGAAAGGGTTAGTGGGTACGCACGTGTGCAGCTTCACAGGTTGGAGGACGGTAACCTCCAAGCGCAGGGGCAGTGATGGACGGCTGGGTGCAGCCTTCCAGGCAGCACAGCTGGAGGATGTGTCACTGTCATCTAGTATGGCCTTTCATCTTTTTCGGTACTGTGGATTCACTTTAAGACTCTTAAAAGAAGATCTTTCTTAGTCCTCTTGAAAGGACCCATTGGTGTCATCAGTCTGAACTTCTAAGAGGTCATCTGTTAGAGAATTAATACAAAGCTCTGGTTAGTCAGTACCTTTTATAAGTTTTTTTTTTTCAATAGACATTCCAGGAAAAGTATGTGTTTGAATATATAGACCGTAGTCCCACAACAGCATTAGATAACTTGAACAATCTCATCTTTCCTGGGATAAATAATAGATATGTCAAAAATAGTTTAATCTACCTTGTGGCGGAGAAAACATACTATTTTATAGTGAGGGAAAAAATACTCCAAAAATATTCTGGAGTAGTTCATATATTCTGCTTGCCAGGGAGTCAGGCTGTTGATTTCAGGTTTTCAGCTATTACCTGGAAGCCATCTACCATCACCGAACCTATCTGAGATGTTTTTCTCTCCCAGCTGTTGTGCTGTGTTTGCAAAGGAGCTCTGGTGTACAAGAGCCCTTAAACAAGGATGTTAGGTGTTAGAATATAGTGTCATTTGAGATAACTTAAACCTTTTCATTTTCAGGAATTACTGCATAACAAATTAGCTTATTTGGGCAACAGTGGAGAGGGGATTGGGTAGAAAGTATTGCAGAGAATAGGTGTATTCTGTGTATTTTTTCAGCATCTTTTACATACAGTTGTTTTTAAAAAAACAATCAAAAGCAATAGAGCTGCAAGAAACTGCTTTTTACCTTTTTTATATACATAGGTTTTATAAGTAAGAAGTAGTTTCCACAGCTATTCTAAATCCTTCCTTTCATTTGTACAGGTTATGATCATGATTGTAGTAGAAGTTACGTTCTTGCTTGGGCTTAAAGAATGTGTTTGTGTATGGACAATGTAACTTGTAAATTTAAAACACATAATAAGGTACATAAGGTACACTATTTAAAAATAGTAACAATTGTTACTATTTTAAAGGCAAATTTAGGAAATTATTATTTAATCTGGAACAAGACAAATTTTTTATTACGAATTGTATGACATCATTACAAAGCATGTAAGCAAATTTTTGGACTTTTGATCTTAATGTTTAGGTTTTAAAATCTACTCTTAATCTCTGAATCTCCAGTGTTTGTAATGTCTAGTTGCATTATCCTTAAATGTAATTACTATCTAGCTATTGGTATAGATTCTTAGCCATAATTTAAGTGAGTTTGAGTAAATTCTGGTTAGCAGACAGCAGTAAAATGTGTAAAATTTCTGTAATTTCTTCTCTAATTATGAAATCAATTAAGACCAAGCACTGGCTATTTTAGCAACAGTTTTAGGCAAATGGGTCAATATGAAAGGCATCAGTTTGCAGAGAATGAGTACGTGTTAGGGGTACATATGCGTGTGAAAGGGTGGGGATGTTACACATAAATACATCGAAGCATATGTATTTTTTTCTTTAGATGTTCTTCCAAAAGCAGAATCACATCTCAATGAAATCAGAAGCAGAATTTTTACGCAGCTTCAGCTTCGGCTTAAGTGTGAATTTGGTAAGTTATTAGTGCAGCATCTCAGTATTTACTTTAAGGATACTCTGCATGTAAAGCCTTGTAGTATGTCGGTACATAAAAATATGTATGTACGTATGCGTTCAAGACTTTTTTTTTTTTGGTGGTGGTGGTGACATACTCATACTTTTGAGTGTGATCAGCTGTTTTGTCCTGTGACTGTTTTTGGGTTTTTAGAGAGCATATTCTCATCTTTGTAAATCTGCTGTGGTCATGAAATTGTCATTGGTAACAACCTAATAACATGGATAAATCCGTTTGCTGTGAGGATTAGAAATACAGCCCTGAAGGGATAACTGGAACTAAAATCATAGCAATAAGCTTTTCTTCTTCCTTTTTGAAGTACTGAAAGCTGATTTCAAATATTCGGTGACTTTTTTCTGCCTCGTCTTTGAAGGTAAGAAGGAAAGTCCAGTGTTTGCACTCCCTCTACTCTTGCAACTGGATCAACAAGCTGAGAAACTGTTCTTGCATTCATTTTCATGGAAGTTTGAATGTGTACGTTGTGGCTACAAATACCAAGACCGGTGAGATTTTTATTTAAGTAGCTTCTACATATTACTGTTCTACCTTACCTTTTTAAATCTGTATGTAGTAGTTGATTTTCTTCAGATCTCTAGGTTTTGTACAGCTTAAGCTTGTTGGTGAAGTTTTACGTGATCCACGTTTTTAGTCTAGCATTTGCAAATAGTTTACTGCTGTGTCGTATCTCAGAAAGCCATGTTACCACTTAATTAAGAAAAAAATAATAGGTAACTTCATGAGTCCCTGGCCACGCTCACTCTGATATTTTGCTGAAAGTATGCAAATTGTTGTGGTTCTGAAGAATATATGCATAGTACACTTTTGCTGTTGCAGAATATCTGTAATATTCATTTGGATTACAAAGAATCAGAGATTCTCTTACGTAATTTATCTATTTTAAAGCAGTATTACAGGGAAGTAATTTCTTGAGAATTGATTCGGTTCTGTGTAACTGCAGGTACAAGCTAGTCGTTTAGGCTCCTTTTATAGTCAGCAGGGAAAGAGAGACACCTCCAGAAGACGGCTCGCCTTACTTGAAAAATACCTGTTTCTCTGCACTGTCTTAGGTTTATAGAATAAAATTCTAGATCCCCAAGTGAGATGAGATCAGTGCTATCTGTTACACTGCCAGCTAATGTGTAGTCCTGGTTAATAGGATGTGTTCAAGAGCCTTTGTTACATACTGTGTCTTTTTAAAAAATTGGAAAATCTAGGTTAGGTTGAATATAAAGGAAGTCCTTTCTGTGGCTAATGAATGAATAAACTACGTTATTTCACTTTAATATCCCGTACATTGTATTTTCATACAATATAACCTCTGTGTAATCTCAGCTCTGAATGTACTGTTTTTTGAAAACAAGACCTTGTATAGCATGGATTCTGAGGTAATTTGTTACCGCTTCCTTCTCTGCTTGAGATTCTGTATTAGCTAGTAAATTATGTGGATCCTGGTACAAGCTCTGTCTTACGTTGGAAAGGAAACAGAGATAACATGCTAAGGGAGAAAGAGCAAATAATGTGAAATTGAAGGCCACAGAGCTGCTGAGAACAAATGGTGACTGGTACTGTTTGGCAGAACTGAATTCAGTGTTGACTTGGATGTGATGCAGTCACAGTGGAATTCACAGAAATGGCATGAATATGAGTAGAATTTGGCTTTGTCATAACATTTTTATAACTTTTTTGTCCTGGTAAAATGTGTATATTTATTGTTTTCTGATCAGCAACTCAACTTGCTCTTTTTTTGTGTGTGTGTCCCCAGAGTTAGGAAAACACTAACAACATTCACAAATATAATCCCTGACTGGCATCCACTTAACGCTGTTCATGTTGGACCATGTAACAACTGCAGTGATAGATCTCAAAGACGACAAATGATTTTTGAAAAGTAAGTTTGAGTATGTGAACTTCAAAATAAAATACATAGAATTCTGAGACATTGTTTATTGAACATACCACTTTCAAACCCAAACTATTATCTTGGGTTTACAGAGATTCTAAACTTTAAACTCTGATAAATACTCACTTTTTAAGATTTCAGATCATTCTTAAATGGTGAAATGGCAAATGGTGTTTAATAAGCACAAAGCAGAGCAGTGTTTAACATGCTGACCAGCACATGTGTTTGAGCCAGGTCATAAATACTTACCACCAAGTAGTAAATATAGACAGCTCATATCCAGTGTCAGCCTTTTCACAACGCTTGCCGTTGGTGGATAAAACTTTTGTTTGATCATCTGTTTACTAGTTTAGCTTGGGATCAATGTCCTTTCCTACTGTGATTATGGCACAGTTATCTCCTGTCTTTTTTCACCTTTTCCTCACTCCCCAAATCCCTTATGTCATCATGTTTTTTTTCCCTAATTATAGCAAAATGGTATATCCAGTTGGGCTAGTCTTGTCCCTTGACTACTGTACAATCCAAAGAGTGTGGCGTGGAAGCAGAATAGCAAGGGCAGGACTACATACTCTTTGAGATGCCTGACTTCTCATTAGGAACTTTTGCCACTTTTGTTGTAATAAACTGGTTCTTTATTGTTTCTTTATTAGAATACCCTCGATATTAATGTTACATTTCGTAGAAGGCTTGCCACATAACAACCTGAAGAACTATGCATTTCAGTTTGAAGAAGACACCTACCAAGTAACATCTGTTGTTCAGTATCAAACAGATAAGCAGCACTTCATAACCTGGTCTTTGAATCCTGATGGTAAGAACCATAAATTCTATTATAAGACTTCATGAGTCTACTTCACATAGTGTTTTATGGGTTACTGCAACAGTCTCAACAGTCTATATATAATAACAAGGATTTCTTTTGTCTGTATTCTAAACTTCATCGTAAAAATTTGTGAATAATTGTGGAAACTTTGTTACTCAGGGTGAAGATTTCAGTTTGGTTGAACTGATACTTACAAATATCTTAAGGGTGGGTGTCAGGAGGATGGGGCCAGACTCTTTTCAGTGGTGCCCAGCGACAGGACAAAGGTCAACGGGCACAAACTGAAGCAGAGGAAGTTCCAGCTGAACAGGAGGAAGAACTTCTTCCCTCTGAGGGTGATGGAGCACTGGAACAGGTTGCCCAGGGAGGTTGTGGATTCTCCTTCTCTGG
>Ga0181612_172316_pt1 | contig 10251 bp, 2 predicted proteins | sample HoacroProtozoa21_FD_119630 | JGI IMG/M metagenome (GOLD analysis project Ga0181612, IMG submission 119630) | Hoatzin crop microbial communities from Cojedes, Venezuel. Combined Assembly of Gp0051906, Gp0051904, Gp0051908 | reverse complement strand
TCCTTCTTGTGCTGAGGATTCCAGAGCTGAACGCAGTACTCCAGGTGAGGTCTCACCAGAGCAGAGTAGAGGGGCAGAATCACCTCTCTCGACCTGCTGACCACGCTTCTCTTGATGCAGCCCAGGACACGGCTGGCCTTCTGGGCTGCGAGTGCACATTGTTGGCTCATGTCCAGCTTTTCATCCACTGGTACCCCCAAGTCCTTCTTGGCAGGGCTGCTCTCAATCCCTTCGTCCCCCAGCGTGTATTGATGCCAGGGGTTGCTCTGACCCAGATGCAGGACCTTGCACTTGGTCATGGAGATGAATCTGAAATGAGGATGAGGGGAGGTTGTGTGGTTTTTTTCTTTTTCTCTTTCATTTTTCAATAGAATTTCTGTAAGCTGTTGGCAGTTCCTCTGTAATGCTTCTTGATGTATTGAAGGACTTATGGTGACTTCTCCTTCGCTTGATTGTTCTACATTTCTGCAATTTAGATCAACTTTTAAAATCTTTTTTTATGACCGTCAGGAAGAAGGAAACTTTTAACCTAGTCTTAAAAACGTGATGCAACTGTAAGGTTCTACAACTCATTTTACGCTCTAGTCTGTTTCAGGCAAATTCTTAAGATTTTTGGGGCACTTCAATTCAGATGAGGCTAACAGTAATTACAAGACTGAAGAAAATATCATGAAATATATTTTCACAGAAGTCAGATTCTTGATAACTTAAGAAAAACCAAGGTGTTTTTTCCTAGTCCCTCAAACAGTATCTTCTTAAATTGTGGATCGGGGCTCAGATGCGGACTGGACAGATTAATGAGGAAAGAAGACCGTCAATGTCTATTAAACACAACAGTGGTGATGTACCTTGCTCAGAAGTTCAAAAACCACTGCTTAGTGGATGCTGGGAACGTGTGCTAGCAGAGTACTATGCTGTGCGTGCCCTGTTTTCTTTGAAAAACCTTTGCCTTACTGTAGTTGGCAACACAGTATGAGGCTAGATAGATCTTTACCAGCTATAACCATTTTTTTAATGTCGTGTCACATGCAGCTGTCACTGCACTTGAGTCCTTTTTTGGCATGCAGTGATGATGCCCATGATGCCACTTTGAAATTTCAGAAGTTTCTGAGAAAAAAAGAGCTCTAGGCACCTCTGGTTGTTTTCGCTCTTCCCCGCCTAAGATGAATTGTACCTTGGGAGTATCTGTTTCTTTCAGCTGCCTGTGAGGAGGGAGCAGGTTAACTGTACTATATGTGGCTTAGGAAGACAAATTTTGACCAAGTGGATATTTTCAGTTTTAAAAAACTATGGGTTCAGCATTCAGCCCTGCATCGCTTTATTATGGGAGATGGGTTAGTGAAGGAGCTGCTATTTATATGAATATCTGTTTTTAATGTTAATGTATTTGAGCTGATACTACTTCTAGTTCAGTAAGGAGAAATAAAGCTTTTATGTAGACCTATAATAGGGAATACTTCCAGATACTTTACTGAAAGGATTCTTAGTGGTCTGTGCATTTGCAGAAAGCTTCTTTATATTCCAAAAAGTTCTGCAGTGTGACTTCTGCTATTCTGTATAAATCCAGAATATGATTCTCACTTGTGATTTCTCTTGGCCAGGTGTTTTGTGTACTATGACAATATGTTCTTATTAATTCTATTGTGATAAGAGTTCTGGTGAACACAATATTTTTTTATTTTGCTTTGTCTTGCAGGCACCAAGTATAGATGAAAAAGTAGATCTTCACTTTATTGCATTAGTTAACGTAGGTGGTCATCTCTATGAATTGGGTAAGAACACTTTCTATCTCTCTCTCCATTTGTTTGAAGCAAATATAAGCAGTAATGTTGTGAACTATCAAAGTTTGAGAGGAATTACTTTATGTAATGTAGACTTAGGTTCTTTTCAGCTGCATCATAGGGTCTGAGAGGTGGGGGATTCTGTCAAACAATCGCAGCCTTCTTCCCGTTGCTGTTTTGGATTCTCCTTCCCTCCACTCCCTCCTGTTACACTAAAATGGTACAGAATACTAGACTGCCTGTAAGCTTCCGAAATGATTTACAAGGACAGGAAGCAAGAAAGAATTGATGAACGTTCAGAGAGGAAAGTACTGTTATATTTATGTCCCTGGATTGCTTGTGGAATTAATAAATGAACTGTATGCCACTTAAGTTATGTTATTAAATACTGTGATACAGTTTAAACTGAAATTATGTAGTCAGAATACTAGCATATACTAATATTCTGCAGCTCATTTGTTATAGGCTAGTTATTTTTTCTTCTACTTTTCTGTTACTAGACAGTTAACTGTAAAACAGTAGTCTCTGTTTTTTGAATTACAAATATTTTTTTCCTCTCTTCAGATTGTGTAGCACCAAGTTCTGCTCAGATATTCCCTAATGACTCCAATCTTAAACATGTTGCTGAGCAACTAGGTTTTGCTGCAGGCACTTCAGAAAACTAGCAAGTAGATGAGGATTTAAAAACTGCAAGTCAGTGGTCTTTCCTAACATAGTTTTTTCAGTATTTTATGGTGAGAACTTTTTCATCTTTTGAAAATCAACATGTAATTAAGCAATGCCCTTACCAGGTGACAACTAATCATAACCTGGGGCATAAGGGGTATGTAAGAAGTGCTTATGTTAATATTAAGGTGATCTAAGGGGTATTATCAGTGGTACATCATGAACAATAGGCAAGCATTTCTACATTTTTATGATGCCGTATGTCTTGTCAGTGAACTAGATCAAACAGTAAGGCAACTACTGCAATATAAAAATTTTATGACTCTAAATTTCAAGGCATGATGGATGGCTCACTCTTCTCGTACTTGTGTGCTATTTCCATGTTACCTTTTCATTGTGCATTAATTTGCTTTGCTTAAAAAGCACACTATAGACTACCATTACCATGTTTAGCTGTTTTCCATAAGAATTATGCAAGATAAAACCCACTTGAATTTTTTGCTTAAATTAAAAAAAATAAAAAGGCATTTAGCTCAACTGTATAGTGGAATGCCAATGCTATTATTTCCTTTGTTCTTAAAATAACTTCTCTCTGTACCAGTGGAAAAAAGCAAAAAAAAATACTTAAAAGCAGGAGAATGGGAGAAGGTTTTTCAATTAATTTACTGGCTTCAGTCACTGTGGCCAGCATGTGGGCTTTGGCAGGCAGAAAATGCTAATGAAGCACATGTTAAGTGCTTATGATGTTTTTGCCATAGAAAACATGTTATTTATAGGTATATGAAATTAAAATACTGTTCTGCCAAGGTGTATGTTAAAAAAAAAAATTCCAATCAAACTTAGCTTGTAACAGTACAGTTGCAAGTACAGAACAACATCAGTTGTGTCTCGCTGGCATGTTCTGAGGGTTTTGCGTTGTTGTATTTTCAGTCATGGTGTTCATTATTGTAGCAACTCTCTCGTTCATGTAAATCCAAAAGTTTTGTAACATTGAATGTATTTTTAGTTATGGAAAATGTAATTTGGAAGTACTGTCAAATTCGATGGAATCTTTGGGGAGGGAAAAGTCTTTAAAGGGAGTACAGAGCCGAAAGGGAATTTGGTCTAGCAAGTACTTAGGATATCCTGACATATGTTCTCATACTGTTAGCTCTTCACAAGTAACCTGAAACATATTTCTACAGATAAAATTATTTTTTAAATGCTGAGAATGATTGCATTATTGTATTGCAAATTGAAGAATAAATAATTAACTCTAGCAACCATTTTTAAATGCAGTGAAAATACTTAAAGTTATTGGGTTTGTGTGCCTATTTATTTTAAATGAGAGTAACATTTCAGTTATGCCAGACTCTTCAAACTGGTGGGTTTGGAATTCTCTTCTGTTGTGGAGTCCCTGATCACAGCTGTCAAAGACCACACATGTACAGCTGTCTGTCTGGGTAAATCTATTAAGCGTAGCTGAAATTGTTCTTCTCTACTTGAAAACCTGAAGTACTATACCAGCACTAAAACAATAGCAACATATAGCCTTAAAGTTTACTAATAAAATACTAAAAAGTATTTCACTGGTTTGGTTGGATTTTTTTTTTTTATGCAACAGGCTGTTCATAACGATACCTGTTGAAACAGTCAAAAGTGGAGGAGAAACCTGGGAATAGCTAGCTGCATGTGCAATTCTTTTATGAGAAATGAGATAGCTTTTTTGCAAGTGAAGAGCAAAAAATCTGTTCAAATAATTTCAACTGGAAAAGTGAAGCTTTTCTGGTTCTATTAATGTGTTGTTCAATCCTGCTTTGTGTTTCAACAGATGGGCGCAAGCCGTTTCCAATAAACCATGGGGAAACTAGTGACGATTCTTTTTTAGAGGTAGGAATAGAAAACCTTCTTAAATGGTGTTATACAAAAGTCTTGCTATATTTATGGTTGGATGAGGAATAGAGCGAGTGGGATGGTGAGACAAAATTAGGTTTACTCAGTTTTAAAACAGGTTATTCAGAATGCTCGTGTTGTGACTCTGGTTGACAGAGCATTGTAACGTGATAACAAGAAATGTCAGAAGGGTTTACCAGAACAGAAGATCAGACTGACTTTCCTTCTGTGCTGAGATTTTCATATACCCCTGCTCCTTTCAAACTGTACATGAGATTAAGTCATAGATTGAACATTTAGAATAATTTTTCATTCTCTTTCTTTTGGTTTAGTTCTAGTTTGATAGGTGCCATGCTACACAGAAACTGATTTCCTTTCTGACACTTGCTAGTAATCATTCTTCTCCAGTTTCGTGGCTTCTCTTGGGTGCTTCTTTGTGTCAGGAGCTGTTTAGTTGAGAAATTAATTGGAAAGGAATGCACTGAATTGGGAGGGTAAACTGGCATCCCCACAGAGTGATGTGAAGTTGAAGCTGAGAGAAGGCAATGCATAAATCTGACTTATGGTATGCAGAGTGGATTAGCTTTACAAAAGGAGGAAACGAGAGAAACGAAAAAGCAAACAAACAAAACCTTTTATAGTTTAGTAGCATGGACTAATGTCTGTAAAGTTTGCATACAATTTGTGCTTGTCTGGTCAGGAGGAGAAGTTGGATAAAGCTTTTCTTCTCTTATATGTGGCTTTTTTCTGTTTTACTGATAACATGTGTTCTCCAGATTGCACCCTAAAGCTAGAAGAAGGAATGAATTACAATCTTTCACTTACCCCACACAGCTTAGATTCATCTTGAGACAGAGCAAAAATTTCTGAATACAGCAGCACTACCATAGGAAAACATCAGAGATGCATTTAGAAAATCAGGCAAGCAACACATCTGTTGCACAAAGGAAGATTCAGTCACAAAAATCATTTGCTAAGGTTCTGCATACAATTTTTTCTCTCTTATGCTGCCCAGATGAGCACTGTAAATAATCTTGAATAGTGGTAACTCAGATCAGAAGTGCAGTTTATGTAGATTTGTCACACTATTTAGTAATCCATTATGGAAAAATCCATTTTGAGCGTAGTTTGTATAAAGCATATCTTCATATTTTAGTTGTGGAGGTTTTTTTAATAAGTGTGATTTATAGTGGCTTTTGTTTTGTTCTGTTTTTTTTCCTTTTTTCCCTAGGATGCAATAGAAGTTTGCAAGAAATTCATGGAACGTGACCCAGAAGAATTAAGATTTAATGCAATTGCACTGTCTGCAGCTTAAAAGCCTTTTCCAGTGAGGCTAATCTATTGCGATGTATTGTAACAATAAAACTGTTGCCATATGTTAATAATACAAATTTTGATACTTCCCTAACATATTGACTAATTGTAGCACACGTGGAATAAACTTTGCATTTGTCCTTGCTATATCTTGCTGCTTGTTCCTAAAGCAACTATGGGTATTTATATACACGCATGCATTTTGTGCAAGACTTCTGTGTGGTGGGTTTTTCCCCTTCCACCCCCTTACTATCTGTGATATTTCATCATGATAATGACAAATTCGTTCAGAGAAGGATTATCAATTTGTATCATTCACAGATAACATTTTGAGTGGAGTATGTGGTATGTTAATGGTAAAAACTTGAAATACGAGGTTATTCGCATCTTTTAATTATAATGATACAAGAATATTATAAGAACTTTTCCAGGTGACTCAAAAGACAAAGGCATTTTTGCAGTGAATTATTTATAAATAAATATATGGAAGAAAAAAAGACAGAAAAAGGACTGTGTCGTCTTATTGTTGGTGAGCGCTAACACTTTAAAATTGTCTTAATGTTTACATTTTGAATAAAACTTAATATTTTGTTTCTCATGCCTAATATTGTTAGTAAATTATCAAAAAGCCTTAGTTAAACCAATGTTTGCTATTTGTCAGTGTGGAAAAAGAACATGGATTTTTGCCCCAGAAAAACCACACTAGGTAATTCATGCTGGTTCGAATGGTGGGACTGCAGAGGGAACACACAGGTAAATACAGCAATGGGAAGTACCTCACCTAACCAAAATAAATGATGGAGAAGTAATGATTGGTGTAATGAAGTTTTGTATTAACAAGAACAGACTGTAGATTTTAAGATAGACATGATGGTCATATACTTTTTTTTTTTCCCTTTAGGAGTATCTGTTGTAAGTTTGTCAGGTAGCATTACTGAATGCTACGCGATACCCTACCCCTGTGCCATCCCTCCCACCCCACACACTGGATCTTAAGGTACTGTTGACCACTTTCTACACTTAAATTAGCAACAGCTTGGTTGGTTTGGGCTCTGTGTTTTTTGGGTGGGTGGTTTTCTGTTTTTTTTTATAGGCTAAGCAATCTTACGCTTCGGGATTCTTGTGAAGGTTGGTTTTGGTTAGTGTGCGTGTTTTTGGCATTCCAGAAAAATATTCCTTATTTGTTGCTTTGAAGCGAACTAATTCAGGTTTGCTTCCAATCAAGATCGCTGTCAAAGGAAACTGAACCCTCTGTGTCCCAGAGGGTGTTTTCATTCTCTACCAATTGTCATTGCAGGAAAAATGCATGGGGTTATGAAAGAAGCAATCTGGCAGAGTTTTCCTGCTTTACAGAGAAGAAAGAGGCCTAGGAGTCTGTCTTATCGCTTAAGAACATCTTTTACTCTCTAAAGAAAAAGTCGGTGTGTCTGTCTAAAACATGTCACCTGGAGAGTCCACTAACAACAAGAGTCTGTTTTCTGTAAGTGAGCTCGTTGGAAAAGTGAGGGGGGAGAAGAACACTAATGAGCTTCTATTTCTGAGCACTTTTTCACCCCAATAAAGTGCAGTATCGTTAAGACTTGCTTTATGTTACCATGCTCATTAGTAAAGCCCTGAAACTTGCTTTTAAATAAAAATCAAAGGCTTTAGTAACTACAGCAGCTGCATTGTCTTCCTGCTAATATCAGAAGAATCAAATAAAAGTTGTCACAATTTAATTGGGATGTTGAATATTGTATGCTAAAGGTGATTTGGAGGATTACATTTAACGTAAGCCGTAGTTAACAATGATAAGGTGCTTTTAGGGTAGGGAGGAGGGTGAGGAAAGAGAGGAAGTGCAATTTAAAGCTGTTAAACTGGCTACATCAGTTGCCTGCTTTAGGGAAACACTCGCACCATATATGCGGCTCTTCAGCATTCAGCAGATTGTGGTGGTGTCCTGGTTTTAGGTCATAAATGGAGGGGCTCTGTTTTCGTGCAATTATTTCTTGCAAAGTCACTTCAGAACTGGAGCTTTAATTGAGTCTGAGGACTGATTAAGTGAATTCACGACAAAGGAAATCAAGGTTAGAGTAGTAAACTCAGGATGGGATTTTTCATGGTCACATTGGAAAGATACTTGAATCTTAAGTAAAAACTTACTGATAAGAATTCTTACGATTTTGGCAATATGATGGTTTTGCTCGGCGTTTTTTACATAGTCTTCAAATGAGTTGTCCTGCAGGGTAAGGTTATCCTTCTATTTTGTTTTGCCTTCAGTGTTCAATTCCGTTTTATGAATATGTAAGATGGTCCTTCTTAGTGAACATTGCTTTTGGAAAGGTCCTCAAAAGTTTGAGATGATGAAGGAAGGGCAGTGCAGTCTTTACGCTGAACTGTAGCTGCTCATTGCGTGGTCCCTTGCTAGACTGAAATTTTGAAAGACCACGCTGCAGAAATACTCTCTCGCCTGATACCATACGGTGTAACGGCCTTCCAGTGCTTGTAAGAGCATGCTTTGGCACAGGGATCAGCGACCATCTTGAGGAGCTCAGGAAGTAAAGGGATCTACAAGAAGCTGGAACATCTTTGGCATTGGCAGAACCTGTATGACTTGGATGCCCGGAGTGAGGTATGACAGAACGCTTGGCTGACTTGCGTAGTCCAGCAAGGTCCTGACCAGGGGCCGGTAACCAAAGCAGAAAACCACGGCGCTTGTGGCTCTGCGATGCCCATGCAGACCTTGCCGTACCTGTACAATCTGTGCTTATTCGCTCAAGCTCCGTCAGAAAATAACGCTGCGTTTCCAGGCTTGCGCAGCCCTGCCGGAGCCTTGCCACCTCTGTGCGGAGCACGGTCTGGCCGGAGGCACGCCGCGCTGCTGGCTGCCGGGAGATCCCTCTTCAGCTCCGGCGGCCTGGGCCGGCTGTACACGTCATCTCACGGAGACGGGGCATGGGGGAGTGGAGCGATGATGCACGCTCAGCGCTTAGGTCAATTTTAGCTGAGTGGAGCTGGCGTGCTATTAAGCACCTGGGGTTGTTCAAGCTCTTTTAAGTAGATTGGTGTAAGTTTTCCCATGCTATTACAAGCATTTTGTTGAGAAACCGTAAGAATTTAATAACCAGTACAGTGCCCTTTCAATTGCGGCTGCATGATTCAGTTAAGGAAAGGAGGAGAAAAAAGACAGTGCTTGCTGTCATTGAAATGTAAGTTGTAGAAAATAAACACACTTAACATCCCACACTTAGGAAACAAATATGGTCTTTCCTTAAGGGAAGAAGCCTGCCTTGGTAGAAAATATTATTGTATCAAATATTTGTAGAACTCTCCATGAAAAAAAAAAAATGACATAAATTGTTGCTTGACTTATCCCTAGGAGCACACACATTGAAAGGGTTTATTTTTGCCAGGTAGAACAATATTATGTTTGCTACTTTTGACACCAACAATTAGCAGTCATATCTGGTATATTTAATCTTTTTCTGATCTACGAGTCTAGTGACTTACCTTGTTCGTGCTAAGAAATATTGAACTATTTTGGTTGTTTGGGCTTTTGTAGATAGATTATCTGTGACAGTTGTTTTAAAATTCACTTTGAGGAATAAATTTCCCTGTTGCAACTTTTTTTACTTAGTGAATAACTTAGACTTGAAAGCTGCTGTGGTCCGTACAGCTTAATAAAATGAGGACTTAATCAAATTACTTGGTTACTCAAATTACTGGAATTATTTGATCTAAAACATTAAACACATGATTCATAAGAAGTGATTTCATTTGCCGCTAAGTGAAATAAAACAACCAGAAATAAGTAAGAATTTGGAAGCTGTTTTTTAAACATGACCTGTTTAATAGAATTTTATTCTCAAAGAAATTTAAACTTCTATAGTATTCATAGTGACTTTCTCTTACTTAGGGACAAGGGTTGTATTTTTAAATGAGGTGAAAAGGCAGACCTTAAAAATCTGGGAACGGCCGCAGTAGTTCTCCAGAAAAATGTTTCGTAATGACAGCTACCGCAAACTGGTGTCAGCCAGCGGCAGCACCTGCATGCTTCATTTAGACTTTTTTTTCAGTCTTTGTAGCCACGAGTGTTAAATAGCGAGAGGAGACGGTTGTTTTCTGATGCTCCGGCGTCCCACTCGAGAAAAACGCAGATTCTTCCTTTGTATTTGGGCTTGGAGTAGGGGGAAGATTTCAAAATTACAGCTTTGGTTATCGTTTCTTTCGTGGCTGGCTCTGTAGCATCGACGTGTCGGGCTGTACCACGGTGAGAAGCTTCACATCGCACCACAGCATGTCAGCGTGTTTGTAGCTGTAATAAACGTTAATCCCCTCCTCTGGAACTGATTTCGGCCGGAGTCGCTGGGTTTTGCTGCCTGCGTGTACCACCCTAGAAAAATACCACCCTAAATACAGCGTTGAAAGGAAATCGGGTACTTTTATAGAAAAAGAAAAAATCTGTACCGTGCATGAGTATTGTAGAAAAGGGTTCTTTATCCTGATCCTTCGTTAACTTTCCTGCTCTGGAGGGGTTTTGCTGTGCCCAGTCCGCACCCCGGCTCTCCCCCGGCCGTCGGGGCAGACACAGGAGTGAAACGAAGCCGGTGGGCACGGGGGGCGACACCCGAGCCGGGGC
>Ga0181612_158839_pt1 | contig 10251 bp, 4 predicted proteins | sample HoacroProtozoa21_FD_119630 | JGI IMG/M metagenome (GOLD analysis project Ga0181612, IMG submission 119630) | Hoatzin crop microbial communities from Cojedes, Venezuel. Combined Assembly of Gp0051906, Gp0051904, Gp0051908 | reverse complement strand
TCACCAGCCCTGGAAGTACTTAAAAGATGTGTAGACGTGGCACTTCAGTACACGGTTTAGTGCTGGACCCAGCACTGTTAAGTTTACGGTTGTATCTTAAGGATCTTTCCCAACCTAAAAGATTCTATGATTCTATCTAGGCAAAACTTAAAACATTCCATTTACCATCTCCAATGGGACTCAAGAACTGTTATGACCTAAAGCTTCCAAAACTCTTTGAAGAGACTTTTTACCTAAATCCAGATTGCTATGTTGTGCATCTCTGATAGAAGCCAGGACAAACATTTCCAAAGACAAGTAAGTCTTACATTAGGCTTCTAAACACATATCATTTGTTTAACTTTCAGCAGTGCACACTCTCTGGTAGTCCAAATTCATTTGACAGTACAAGGAATCACATGAGTCATTACAGGTGAAAAACTTACAAGTTACCTTCTCATCCCAGGTGTGCCTGCGTGCACACGCACGCACTGAAGGCATTAAATGCATGAATTATACAGAGTTCACAGCAGCAATTCCTACTGTTTTAGGGACAACACGAAGCAGTTTTGCACAATTAGTTTCAGTCAACACTGTCACTTACCTGTTTTATTCCCAAGCAGTTAAACAACACTGAGTTTTTTTCTACAACAAAACTGATACTGTAATGTAAGGTCATAGATGAACACTGACATAATGAAAGCTGACAGAAAGGACTAACAAGCCAAGGAGGTAGCAGTCAAATTAACTGATTAGTAGCTACTGAAATACTCCTTATATAGCATAGTCAGGCTAAATGGAGGTAATTTAGGCATGAGTTTCGCTGCCCAATAATGGCAGTATTTTTTTTCCAGTCATTCAGTCACATGCACTTCTCTTACAATCTATACAAACAAATTGTTACCCGAATCATTTCCAGCACCACTGGAAAACAGTAGATTTGATGCAAGACTTGTAATCTTAATTCACCATTTCTACAACAAAAACTATGCCTATAGCAACAAATAAATTTTCTTAATCATCCTATTAGTTAAGAATTCAACTTCTATCCCTCAGCTTCCCAAAGTGTTCTGTCCCTTGAACAGTTCAGCAAAAAGACAAATGAACTGATGAGGCACAGCATGGGGATGTAGAACCATTTCACAAATTTTTTGCTTTAGTCATACAGATTTCCCCCTACTGGACCTGAAGTAGCTAACATCATGTGGACAAACACAAAAAAAAACAGTAAAACACATGAAGACCTTCACCTTGCCTAAACTGTGCTGAAGTACAGTAAAAGGAAGGCATAGGATGAAATCTCGCAAAGACAAACACCAGTTATCTGCTTCTGCTTCACTCTTCCCTCTGATCTACTCTTTATAGGCATTTGCCTCACGGGGCAGGAGAGCAACCTCTTACCTGTTTTTCACCAAATAAAACATATTCTGCATGGAAGGCAATTTCTACAGCATTCTGCAGCACAGAATGGCCATAATACAGTGAAGAGCGGCTGCACTGTGATTATAAAATCTTCATTCTGCAAAGATTTTGTGTCTACTGAACAGCCCGTGACAAATCTGATGGTGAACAAACTGAAGATTTTCCAATGCTAGGACCTTTCTCCACTCAGAAGATACACGTAAAAAAGTCTTCAAACATCCCAAAATGAAGAGAGAGAAAAGAGGCAGAAGAGCTTACGGAACAAACATATAAAATGACTAACAGCACATTCTGGGCACCAGCTGAGACTCACTTAATGGGTTAACTTGAACTCTTAGATGAAATAGCTCAAATTAGGGTGATATGTAACCTCTTGTACACCACTTAGCCTTTTTAGACTGGAAAGAAATAAATTTGACAACAGTTTTTAAAAAATTGTTATGAGAGACATCTGGAGAACTGGAGGACTATATGGTTGCTCTATATTGCCGAAGTCATTTAAAGCTCTAAGAATAGGATCTGTGGATATACAGATATGTATGATAGCCTGGGGAAGAATCAGTATGGCTTCCATACAGGGAAGGCATGTCTCAAAACCATAAAACTTCTTTGAAAGATCCGGCAAGCATTTGAATAAAGGAGATTTGACTGATTAGTCTACTTGGATTTCCAAGTTGTTTTACAAGGTCCACCACCAAAGGTTATTACGACACATAAGGCAGAAATGAATTAGTAGTTGGTTAGGAGATTCAAAACAGGGAAGGAATAAAAGCTTAGTTTTCACAGTGCACAGAGGTCATCAATGACCAGAGCTGGTGTCTGCTACTCAACAAGGCAGTACAGGAGCTGAGATGAGAAATGAGGTGACATTAGTTGGTTGCGGGTTTTTTTGTAATCAAAGTTCTTTGTAACAGTAAGTTTCTGCTCAACTGAAGAGCTGCAGGAGGACTGTACTGAGATTCAGTGATGTGGTATTAGATGGCAAATGAAATTCCATGTAAACAAATACAAAATTATAAACTTTGAACACAATCCTACTTTCATATACTAAACAGACTAAGTGGCCTAGTATCACAAGCAAAGAAATCTTGAAATCTACGCAAAAGTTCCACAAGTCATCAACTCCATGCCCAACTGGAATTCAAAAAAAAAAAAAAAAAGGCAACCCTAAACCCAATAACTGATAAGAAGTATGGAGCATTATCCCCTGTATAAATTCACTGTGTGACTATGTCCATCTGTGGAGATACTCAGAACTCCACTGGACATGGTCCTGGTAAACCTTCTCTAGTGGGCCCTGCTTAAGCAGAAAGGTTGGACTACACTATCTTAAGGGGTACCTGCCAACTTCATCCATTCTGTTGGATGTGTTACATCTTGAGCACTGTATGCAAATCTACTTTACTATTCCTATATGAGGAACATAGCTGAAGTTTCAGATTTGGCTTCAGATTTCTGAAGGTTGAGGGACTGCTCTGGGCAAGTATCTTTAGGTGCTTGCCCTGCTCTTACACTCCTTTCTAGATACGTGCTTCCCACTACAGATGGGAGACAGTGTATTGATCTAAACAGACCTTTGATCTGACCTAGCACAGCCATTCTTACACTAAAAAGGCCCAAATAATTTAAGATGATCAGTTCATTTTAAATTTATATTGCAACATGCATACATTGGTCAGTACAGAGAAAACAGACTTTTCAGATGGCAGGGGGGTGCTGAGATTTTGAAATGGCTGAAAGTTCTGAAAACAAATACTTTGTGTTTTCAAACAAGATGTCTCCATAAGCGGAATGGAAAATGTATCCATGCTGTCATTAGAGTTGACTCGTACTGAAAAAGGCAAATTTAAATTTCCTTTAAACACGGTAACGCACATATCCACTGTGCTACATGCTCACCTCAGAGCAACAGCTCCAGTTTAGATACATTTTCCACTAGCAAGGCATTAAGGACGCAGAGGACCACAACACTGGCTCTCAAAGAGATTTTGATTTCAGTGTGAGATAAGAACGTGACTAGGAGAATTTGGCTGATGTCAACAGATCAATACTGAATTTATTGCCATTAACAAGCGGACACTGAAAATCAGTGTAGTTATTCTGAAGATAAGCAGGAAGAACTCTTCTGAGTTACAAAGACAGCTCCCGGTAACATGGCCAACCATGTCATACAGTCTCTGTCACAGAGTGATCACATACCAGTTTTAGGCACATTTCTTGTCTCTCCTGCTCATACTGAAAAGGCTGTTACAGAACTACAGATGGTTAGATACTTTCTTCTAAATTACAATTTTTATTGTCATCATGGTGAAGTTACTTGTCTCCTTCTTTGCATGTAGGAAGAGCCCTTAAATTTAAGTGAACTATTCTACCCCACAGGTGTGGTTCTCTGTTGGAGAACTATCATCACCTTTCCCCAGCACCATCTGTTGGACTAAAGAAACCCAATTCCTCCACAGTATATTTTTAGATGAAAAATTTATAAATAAGTTTAAATGGGATTTTGCATAATGCATATGAAGTCAAGCACTTTATGCCACTGTTGCAGTCACTTTTCACAACTACAATTATTATGCTGGCTGGATAAAAAATAAAGACAAATCACAGACCCACATAGTTTTCAAGTGCCATTTAAAAGCATGTTATTGTTCATTCTTGTTTGACAGAGTTACTGGACCTGAGTCCTTCTACATTCAGGAATCATTAAATTTACCCACACTTCATCCACATTCCAAAGACGGGAGGAGGAAGATGGGATAGTGGTAGAAACCTATTTGCATAATGAAATCTAATCCCTCTCTTCCCGTGAAACAACAAGATTTCTGCCAGCTTTCTGACTAGCATACCAATCATACCCTGTTTGGCACTTACCACAAGAAGATAGGCGTAGAATGACCAATTTTTCAGCTTCTGAAGTTGTACCCATTAAATACAGTGGAGAATATGCCTTCCTCTTTGCATTAACACAATTGAGAGCACTGTCTAAAGAAAGTGTTAGGAGCAGGGTTGAAGGAAAGTGAGAATAGCCCTAGACGCCCTTAGCTAAAGGAGCAAGGAGTCACCAAAAGAGCATATAGGATCAGATTCCTCCTTGGTATGGGCAATCTGCAAGAATTATAATTTTTTTCATTTCAGTTTGAGTGGGATAATGGTATAGAGGGGAACAGTTTTATAAACCATTTGCCTGTAGGATTCTTTTCTCCCTCTCAAGAAAATTTGCCTATGCAATCTAATCTTCATCAAAAGCTTGCCAGGAACATACTGCTCTTTACTTCTGTTTCTATTTTTTCCCAACATGCATATTTGAGCAATATTCCTTTGGTTTGTGATGTATCTTATTTAGTATTTTAATTATTGACTGGCATAAACTTAGGAGTATGCTGATTCAGTTTGCTGATGATAAAGGTGGGGAGGCATTGGCCATACAGGAGAGGGCTGCAATATCAGAAAAGAAAAACTGTAATCACTACCTGGGGCATGGGAGCAAGAGAAAAAGGATAAAGTTTAGCTGTAATGCAAAGTCATGCATTACACACAAGTAACAAGAACTTTGCTATGAAATGTAAGTCTCATCAACCGCAGAGAAGGAAAATGGAAGACATACAGTTTGGGCAGCAAAGAAACAGACAGCTACAAACTACCAAGACAGCAGCTGTGAGAAAGCCGTACCACTATTGGTTTAACATGTAAAAAACACCGTTCAAGCAGGAACCAAAGACAGACGGTGAAAACACTTAAAAGAGGGACCTGCATCAAAACTCTCATAAGGCACCACGGTACAAGAGATAAACATAGTTTGTTGCTGCAATGTGGTTACTTTGCATCAAGAATGACTTTAATTAACACAAAATGTAAAATTTGAAAGTGTTTGTAAATTTTAATTCAAAATTGTTGAAAAATTCCATGCTGTGAAACTGTCCCTCATCCACATCATGTCTATACTTCAATTACTCGTTCTAACTCAAAACAAAAACAAATGCCAGAATGCTGAAATTTAATATGAGATGGAAGTTCTGGAGTTTCTCAAATCTGCCAATTCACTACTGTAAAGACATGAACATGTGGATAAAACAAACTTTAACAGGCATGACTCTCAAGCATGAAATATGGTCTTCCAGTGGCCACATGCCATTGTAGATGACTAAAACATCTTGCTAAACTTTATTATTCTGTTTCAGCTGTTACTGGGGAAAACACAATAAAATGGTCTTACTAGGTATTCAATACAGTTAAAACACATGGTTCATAAGAAGCACCATGGCAAACCATTTAAACAGGCTATGTGGGGAATATTTATTGTACTCATTCACAAACAGCAAACATAACCAGTTCACACAATAGGGGGTAATAGAAGAAAGAAAGTAAGATTTGCTGGGCTACTTATTTAAAGAATAAATGTAACCAGCTCTCATTTAGATGGTCATCGGGAAGGGAAATACATCTAATATGATTGTTTCCATCACAAACAACGTTTCATCTTTTCTAAAGGCATGTAGAAAAAGAATGTGAAGAGGTTAAAATATCTTGGTTTCTTTATTTTAATACATAAATGTTGCAAGAACAATAGACTAGTACAGATCAAACCAGCTGAAATCACGTTATAGTAACATGGGCTATTATCTTTTAACTAGACAAGCTGAAGATTCAAATGGTCAAAAAGATACTGTTGTGATGAGAAGGAGCAGAAGGTGGAGGAGGAGATGACCAAGGTTGTTTTGTCATTTGAAGTGAATGATAATCTGGAAATAGAAGAGTCTTCTCTTTATGCTACTGCCAATCAAATCAACTCTGTGAGCCAGTTTTCATATGAATGAATAAAACTGCCTTTTTCACTCAGTTTTATTCCTGTTCCACCTACTTTCGAACAGCTATGATATGAATTATGCATAGAGATGGAATTTGAATTTAAATTCAAAAAATAATTTACCTGCATATTTATTACAGAGGTATTACGGAGACGGGTTTCCAGAGTCAGAGCAGAAAATACGCCAGTGAATTTTAGGGGATCTCTTTCATTGCAGATTTTCCATTACACATTGACCCAATCCAGCAATTGATTACTGATCTTACTTAGCATTCACCGATTATTAATTTTAATTACCAATACAAATTCTGTTCTTGTTTGTGGCTAAGATATTCTTGAATGAAATTGCTGTGAAGGAAGAATCAGATGTAATAAATTTACCAGCCTTCCTCTTCCTCGCACCAAAGAAAATTAATATATTATTGTCTTTTTATTGTCAGAAGTGTTGCTCCAATATTACCAGTTACCTGCTGTTATAACAATATTTTGTTAAGACTAGACCTGGCTTCCTCTTTCAACTAAAGTTAATCCCCTGCCAGTTAAGTGACAGAGGGGTGTATAGGCACTCCATGAGCACTTGCAGCTCCCATCCAGCTGCAAAGAATCCCAGAAAAAAAATGGGGGGGTAGGGGATAGAAAAACACCCACCTTTATTCTGTTTCTTCATCTGATCACTTGAAACCTAAAGTCACTAAATAAAATAATTAATCATTTCCTAAACGATCATCAGGGTCTACACCATTAAGTGTTGCTTCCTATTACAAAATGAACTTTGCAGCCATTCCCTTTTTAATGGTACTGAGCTAATCAGCCAGAAAACCATAAGGGTTTGAAGAGAATGTAAAGAGATGCATCATCTGCTGCCCGTACAGCACAAGGCGGGATGGGGAGGGCATCTGATGAAGCTAGCAGATAAAAACATTCATGCACGTGTATCTTACAGGTCTCTGAACTTTGATTATGATGTCAGAGTTCACAACATGTTTTATGTTCTGTTTTACCACATCATCATTGCACAGTATGGAAAGCTGACAAGCAAATGTTCTCCATCACAAAAACAAACCTCTCTAAAGCACTGTACACCACATCAGAATTGTGGTTCATTAATCTAGAAAACATGTCAACAGGCAAGAAAATAAGGAAGAAAAAAAATCAGTGCTCATCCATGACAGACTTTATCTTGAGGCCTTATAAGCCTTATCAAGATACCCATTTTCTCTGCAAAAGTATTAATGTATGTAATATCACCACAGTAAAAAAAAAAAAAAAAAATCAATGTGTACCAAAAGAATAGAAATAATTTCTGGCCCAAAGCATGTTGTTAAAACACTCTCATTGGCCCAGAAGGTTAAGACCGGTGCACGACACCTATTAAGTCAGAAATAGCAAACACCATCTGGTACATACAGAGAACCTGAAAAAGGTACTTTCTGAAGTTCGAATAAAATTCATACAACTAAGCTCCAAAGAATACAAGCAGCTAGAAGGTTTCATTATCAACTGAAAGTTGCACAATTAATAGCCAGCCTTCCACAGAAGTGGTATGAAAGTCCCCTCCTTTCAACACAGTATTAATTTTTATTTTACAGCAAAACACAAAACAAAATCACATAGCACATTCTTTGGTACTGGCAGTGTGGCTCCGCTAACAAGGATTATTTAAAGAAAAAACAACATGAATATTATTTCAGAAGTACTTTAAGGTAATACCAGACTTCTTATTCCATGGATATTCATTAAGCTCTTGCACACTTTTTTATTTCCATTCATTTGTAAGTGCAAAATTGTTCATTGAAAGTAATTTGTTTAGATTAAATTGGAACTCCTGCATTTCATTCTTTACATGAATTTGTTATCTACTAATGTGAGCATTTGAGTTCTTAAATAAATGAACAAATGTCCACAAGCAATTCACAATTTGTGGTGACTGATCTGATTGATTGACCTCCCTCAGTCGCATGCTTTGCTGTCTCATTAGGAAACAAAATCAAGCCATTTGTAGATTTTTTTTTTTTAATGCAGTATTCAATTCTGCTGAAGTCTGTGGAGTAATCAGGGTCATCTACACAAATAAGACCACAATCAATTGAGTATTTTAAGATGCAGTATCAGTTCCCAGAGGCACTGAACCTGGCAGATATGGATATGCTTTAAGGATCTAAAGACTGAAAATAAGTAATAGTATCGGTGCGTTTATGATGATCTGAAGGGAGAAAAAAATATGAATACTTGCAAGAAGGAAAAATTATCGGGGGGCAGGGGTTGAGGAACCCTGTTTTAAAATGATGTCTCTTCCTGCCTGGAGAGAGGCCAGAGGAGAGATGCATCACGTGCGTCTAGTGAGGAGAATTTGGGGAAAAGGACTGTGGAGATGACACCAGTTCTGAGGTAAAGTTGTAGTTCTGGCATCTTGTCTGTGGCATATGCATGCTCACAATGAGGTATCCATCGGAGCACAGGCTATACATTTGCTGAAGGGCTTAAATTTTAATGGTGTTATTTTGAGGCTGTGCATTATAAATCCTGGTTTTGCTTTTACCACTGCTTTATCCCCCCAAAAAGCCATGATACATAGATAGTAAACTGTCAAAGGGCAGCATGTTTTATAACTATTTTTCTTCCTCAAAGGTGTTCCCATTTTCCTTATCTTTTATTTTACATTTTATGGTTCTTCAGTTCTAGCAGGAATAACCACATATGTGAAAGCAGGGCAACTTACAAGCTACAGCACTATGATGTTCAGGTGATTACTTCACTTGTGTCAGAATTAGCATACAGTTCCAACCATGTAATTTGGTGGTTCACGCCAAATAATTTCTCTGCTGTTAGACCCTGCAGATGAAATTCAAAGAGACAAAAGCTTTGGTTGCTACAGATCGAATGGTCCCTTTCAAAATCATGTTGTTGTAGGATCTCCTAACTTAATTTACAAGGAAAGCAACACCACCTCAGCAATCTATCCTCAAGGCAACAAATGCAAATATTGATGGTCACAAAGAGTCCGTGTATTTTAACTGATAGCAACCCATGACAGTTAACAGCACCGTTTCTGCATTCATTCTATAACTAAAAGATACATTTGAAATGTGCATTGATATAGTATTATATCACCACTACTCTTTCTGTTTTAAACAATATATAGTTTAAGAAATTGGGCACATATAGTGTACATGTTGATCAAAAACCCCACACTTGTAAATGGTCTTGGATACCTCGCTCTCAATGACCTTTCCCACTGCACGGTGCTAACAGATCTTAAAAAAACCCACAGCTAACCATGAAAAAAGAAGCAGGCTTCCATGTGCATGACCACAATCTTCCCACACAGTCCAGTAACCTCAAGTGAAATGTCAATTTGTCCTTTAGATGCATAATCTTCGGCAGTTACAGTACGTTTGGGCAGCTCCGAAGCACGCTGCTAGCCGAGATGCAACTCTGAGCAGAACCTTCACTACTAGACCCGTCACCACAAAACGTGCATTTACCTTTCGAAACAGACCATATTTCCTAGGTCATTAAGAGCTGGAAAAGCATCACAGCACAACTGCTGTCTTGGAAAAGAGCAAGGAAGAAATATGGGTGTTTTTGCTTTGTTCGGGTGAGTTTCTAGAGGTTTAAAAGCTAACACAGATAGACTCTGGGAAAGCACATCCTGCGTACTTTTGCCAAAAGAGGGGTCATTCTGAAAAGCCTTTTTTAACACCGAGATATAAAAGTAAGACAAAAGTGACAACAAGAAAACAACGTCCTTCCACAACACAAAAATTCCTAAATTAAATTTTTAATGATTCACCAACTCAGATTTCACGGAGCTGCTAGCTCAGACTCCAAAGAACAGGGCAGAAAAAAAAAAAATCCTCATAAATTAGAGATGAGTTCACTTTTCAAGAGCAGTAACCAGTAAGTTAAAACATATTTTCTGGTGATTACTGACTGGCTGAGGACACTGACAATGCAAGGCCAAATGAAGGGTCACTAACAAATGTAAGAGTATTTCCAAGGTGTCAATGACTGGTTATAAAAGTTGTCATTCTTACCTTTTTTTT
>Ga0181612_150480_pt1 | contig 10251 bp, 7 predicted proteins | sample HoacroProtozoa21_FD_119630 | JGI IMG/M metagenome (GOLD analysis project Ga0181612, IMG submission 119630) | Hoatzin crop microbial communities from Cojedes, Venezuel. Combined Assembly of Gp0051906, Gp0051904, Gp0051908 | reverse complement strand
TCTCTCTTCTACTATGAGTAGCCTCATTGCAAAAGACTAGATTGACACCAGTGTCAATCCTATAGTAGGTCAAAGCAGAAAGGAGTGCAGTATTCCTTGGTACCCTTCACTGCTGACTGAGAAAAGGTTAAACCTAAATATAAACCACATGGCTGTGCTTTCTGCTTTCCGTCCTTACCATTTTTGGAATGGTCAAGGGTAGGTGGAGGTACATATTATTTTTCTTATTTTTCCTGTTGCATTTAAAACTTTTGTGAGGAAGGGATTTACAGGGTGAGCAAAGCTCTACTTGGAAGCTGGTTCAAAGCAGTTCTAAGAATTGCTTTTAAAAAAATACTGTCTCTTCCCACTCTGAATGATCAATGAAGAACAAGACAAAACGTTCCCTGTCACACAACAATCACTCTCAAAAGCTGGTTCCTTAACTGTGTTTCATATTACTGGCGACTCTCCCATTTCCATCTCCTCCGCTTGGCACGTATTCTCTTGCTTTCCAGTGCCTAGGGGACTGTGTTATCATGATCAAGTGAGGAGGAAATTACAAAACTGGCATCCTGTAATATTTCATGCATGAAGTAATTGCTTTTAGTCTATAAAATTCAGCACACTTCAGAAGTTGATTTCAGTTACTGGATACAGTTTTTAGACTGGCAAATAGATGTAGACCTGAAGTGTATCTGATCTTATTTTGAAGAGAACTCCATGTTTACGGGTCACAACTATCAGAAATCCACGTCCCACCAGAGACAGAGGGCCTTTCTTTCACTCCAAGCAGTGACAGACATTGTCAGGGTTTGGCTTCTCCGTCCCTATATTGTTATGGACCTGGCCCCAGCAACGTGCCGTAAGAGCAGCTGACAGTAATCCCTGCTTGTGGTAAGGTGTCCTCGGTATGTAAACGAAATCCTCTTGTTCGTTGAACAGGGAAGTTCGCACTTGGCTGAGTGATGGTAGCCAGATGTCTGCACCCTGCATCTCTCCATAACCACAGGAACAAGGCAGCGAGGGCGCCGATTAATTCCCGTGGGGATCTCCAGACAGACTGATCTGAGCGGCACATCCAGAGCGAGTACGGTGAGCACAGAGCAGTGATATTCCCCTTGCACAAATGCTGTGGCTGATCTGACTTAGTACCGTGGGCATTTCTCAAGGATTTCCAGATACTCGCAGGCTGGTCTGAGCTGCTGCCCTGCCTGAGCTCTGAGTTATGTAGAAATCCTGGTAAGTCAGCCAGTGCCATTGTGCCTGGGCAAATGCTGAAGCAGAGAAAGCATATGTGTCTCGGCTTCCCCAGACACAGGGTAACCTTCCAGCTGCTACATTTAAGCCACACTTTCAAAGTTCCCTATATAGGTCTGTCCAAATTTTTCCTTCTCTATAAATAGGCAGTGCTGGCTTCCCTCGGACAGTCTGGCCGGACTGCTTTCTCAGTGAGGAAAATTAATTCTGAGGGCAGTCACATTTGCTGATATCCCTGATGAGTCTGTCAGTAATTGATGGTGGTACTTGGATTGGCTGTATGTCCATTAGGAAAAAGCTCCGAGTTCATTTCCTCCGGGCAGAGAGCCAAACTCAATGACAGACAGAAGTGTAGACGCTCTCAAGCGATAGCAGGCCAGAGTCCCACCAGCCCCGCTCCTTCAGATCCATCCTAAATTCAGTTGTGTGCAGGGAAAGGTGCATTCAGCACCCTGTGCTTTGTGTCAGTTGTTAGACGAACTCCAGTCCTGCTGCCAAGCTTTACCTAGGAACCTAGAGGCAAAAGAACAGATGACATGTTCTAATTCTCTGCTGAGCAAGGTGGCGGATTTTTCAACAGAGGTTCAAACCTAGGCCAAGCAGTCAGACCCTAGGATCTCTCATTTGTAACATTTCATGGGCAGTGTCTGAATTCATTAGAAATCTGACCTTGAAACTACTGAGAGGCCAAAACACCAAATCAGCTCTCTGCAAATCTTGTCTCCCTCAAGTATCCAAAACTTGAAATCTGCAGCCTAGCCCTTTCTGATAAACTCAGAGCAGTGGCTTTATTTGGGGCTGGACTCACTGTGGGATTGGGAGAGGATTTGAAGGGCTGTTACGTTTGGCTTCTTTGTCATGGGGTGATGGAAGAGACAGAATCCCTCTTCTCCAGCCAAACTGGATGCTGGTCCCACCTTTCTTCAAATGCAATCCTATGGTTGAAATAATGTCCTGTTTTTGTAAAAACACAATTTGCTCTCAAAGCTCCTGCTAAGCCAAGCCTGTTCCACTGGCCTGACGGAAACTGCCCCTCATTGCTTGCCTCGAGACTCTCAGCCCCAGATTTTTGACAGCAGATTTCAGATTGGATGGCTAAAATCACCCCAGCTGATATGAAATCTATGCCTTCTTATTGACTATTTTGCCATTTTACTGTAGTTCAGAGGGCATTTACCTTTAGAGAAATCATGGAATCACAGAATTGTTTGGATTGGAAGGGACCTTACAGACCATCCCGTTCCACCCCCCTGGCCATGGGCAGGGACACCTTCCACCAGCCCAGTGTGCTCAAAGCCCCGTTCAGCCTGGCCTTGAACCTTGCCAGGGAGGGAGCAGCCACACTCTAAGTGCACAAAACACCATCGAGAGGGGAAGACGTCAATATGGAATAACTCCTGTAATTGGCTTTATGCCTCAAGCAAATTATTATTTTTAAAGTTTCACCAAACCTATACATTTAGTATCCTACTTATATTGTTGGTATTAAATCAAACATTTAGCAGTTGAAATCAGAAGGTCTAGCCCAGGTTCAAAACTGCAGGGAAGTGTTGCAGAGCAAAGCTGAGGATTGTGTGAATTCACAGAGGTAACCTGCAGCGACGTCTCTTATACGCCAGTGCTGACACTGGTTCTTGGAGCTGCCTGAGTCTTTTTTCTGTCTTTACCTTATTATCTAGGCTCTCAGGATGATTCTCAGAAGGCCTGAAGCTACACAGCACACCTGCATGGGTCATTTCATATTCTAATTGTTAAATAGTGATTTTGCCAATAAATGACTATCAGTCTTCCCCAAGGTGCTTGTTAATTCAGGCCGGATTCACAGATGAGCTCTGGCTGGAGGAGAACTGGCATGGCTGGAGTTACGGTGCTTTCTCCTCTTTTTTGCAATACCTCAGTGGCAAGCGAATGTGAATGCAGGAGGATTATAGGAAACTTGGGTTTGTGTCTCTCCTCTGCCAAAGCAGAGCTCATCTTACAGCTCTCGGAAGTCTACCCATTAGGTATTTAGGCTCCATCTCTCTTAATCTTTCCAGTTTGGGCTAACTTCACCTTCTATAGGCTTTCTATATAGGGAAGTGGAGAGTAAGTCAGTGACTATCAAAGGAGGGACTACCCAGGAGATGAGACATTACTTCCCACCTTCTGCTCCTGGTAATATACAGCAGAAGAGGTCCCACGGCTGACTGAGACAACCCCCAGCGATGCCGTTCCCTCTGGCTCACCCACTTCTGTGGAGTGGTAAGGGACAGGAGTACAAAGCCCTCCAGGCACAGGAGGGACTCTGGGAGCTGCTGGAGGTTGCCAGGGCTGCTCCCAAGTGTTTCGTGTATGCCCTGAAAATCAGGAGAGATTTCTTCACAGAGGACAGCTCTTGAACAGGAGAAGCTGTTGTCTATTACTGCTCGGTTAGACACAATTAACAGCAGCCACTTTAATGCTGCCGTGAGTAACGGCGCTCTCCAGCTGGGATCATCGGAAGCAGCGCTGGTGAAAGTTGCCCCATTCTGCAAAGGCATCCCACACTGCTTTCAAGGAGTTGCTTTTCAGCAATGTGAAGGGCAATTCCCTGCCTGTTACCAGCTATTTCTTTTGGACTGCCTTGATCCCCTGTTCCAGTACTCTATCTGAATATATTCGCAGAGAGATTTCATAGGATGAGGGGAAGAGTTTTGGGGAAAGGATGAAGATCTAAGGAAAATAAATTCTGTGGCTGCAGGAAGGTCTCTGCAAAGGGAAGCAGAACAGACTAGGCCATAGGTTTTATTAACCAGGTATTATGTACAATTATGCACACCCAAGTGCACTTGAAGGCTGTAACAATATTTTTGAGTGTTCCAGCTCCACTTCTGTGTGTGGTGATGTCACCAGCAGCTTGCAGTGGGTTAAAGGCAGAAGAAAGAGGGAACCAGAATTTTATTACTCATTTTGGATGATGTAGGAAGCAGGGATGTGTAAAAGTGATTCATGGCATGGTGCTTTTCTTGAAGACATGTTTGAAGTAACCTGAGCTGTACTCCTTGTGTTTCTTATCAGCAGCCTAAAAATTGGTTGAATCCATAAAACCCCTGAAACACCACCACACCTACTCAGTCTGGGAGCTACAGGGAAATTCATTCCGCTGCGGTGCCAGCAGAGGAGGGATGCTGTCATGCTCATCTTATTTTTGTTAACTGTCTACCTTGAAAGCTGCTTTCACTAGGAAAGAGCAACAGAGAAAGTGCCAAGACTTCATCAAAAGCTGATCCTAAAGCTAATAGTTAACACCTGACCCAAGTAGCAATTACCACCGGTGCATTCCTTACTGTCAGATGGGTAGCTGAGGTTTTTTTGCTTACCTGGACATGTTTTTTTGGTTTCACATATTCCAAATTTCAGCTTGTCTGGATGGAATGAGTTCTTTTCACCTCCTTCACCTTTGGTGTTGCAGTGTTGGGAAAGCTTGAGAAACCCCTCCGAAGGTTTCGTTCCGAGCAGCACATGCTGTCATCGAAGGGAAGGGACCCAGAGAGGGACCCACCCCTCAGACGGCACAGCTCTGAGGAGATGCCGACCTGCCATGAAGCTCCACTGCCATCCTGGGTCCCTCTTCCCTGCCAGTGACATTCAGAACCTTGAAACAGAACTGGAATATCACGGGCTCTGTGACAAACACGCACATCGTACAGGACAGCGCCTGAACCAGAGAGTTTGCAGTCTAAATAAGCAGAGAGCAGGAGGGGAAGCTGCCCTCGCCGAAGGGAACAGCCTGGCAGGTCACTGGTCTAGCTGCTCACAGAGCTGGCTCCCCGGCCTCCCACGCCAGAGCCGTAGCCCATATGTCATCTGGAGGGCAACTAGAGCAGGTCTTCTGTAAAACAAAGTGGGGTGCTTCAGTTCAGCAGACAGCTACATGTACACAATATGTGGACGCCTGCTTTAGTGCTGCTTCTGCTCGGAAACACGTGATTTCTGCTGTCACCATGCAAGGACGTGTCTGCGTGGCTAAACACTGCTTCCACTCAACAGGATGGGCTGGAGGACATGAAAATCATGCATGCCAGCCTGCAGAGAGAGAACGCGATTTTCTCAAAGCCGTCTTGGTTTTGTTTTCTTTTGCTAGGAAAGGATTTGACCCACCTCTTAATGCAGAACGCTGCGGCAAAATCAGTGTATTCAGAAAGCTTGGGAAAATGCTGCCGCCTAAGTCCGTCTCTGACTGTTGTCTCCCAGTGCCTCGCCCCGCAGGGTGACAAACCAAATCGCCTGTGATCTGTGACCGCCTGTAGCAGAACAGTGTTTGCTCTGTCATGGACACCGCTGATCGGTCACGGGCCATTTCCCCTCTGTGTCTCACACACACACTCGGACAGAGGCTTTCACGCCAGGAACAAACGGGCTCTGTAGTCCCAGCTTTCCTCAAACTCTTTGCTTTGGGAAAACGCGTGGAAGCGCAGAGCGATGTGAATTCAACGCTTGCCACCTTCCGGACACTGCAGAGTACTGTGTCTTCCACAGGAAAACTGACTACAGAAAGGGACCTCCAGCCAGCAACTGAAAGTAGATGTGCAAGTGCCAGTGTACATGTATGAACTTTAGGGATGAAAAAGGAAAAAGATGGATGGAGAAGGAATGTGAGTTGCATAGTGCGGCACTCTAACCCATCCTCACAAAGGCTGGAGTGCTCGCTTTCTCCTTTTATGTCTGTGTATGTTGCTGAGCTTGGGAAAACAAGCAGTGGTATAGCACGTGCAAGTATGTGCCAGTATGCCTCCATCCATCCATCCATCCATCCATCCAACATATATCTTCTCTTTTCCCAGCCCTGCCTGCATATCTGGACAGTGCTGGCCATGCATTGGCACCCTGCCCTCTCCCACTTGAAGCTCCTGCGAGCCACAGAGCCTGCATCTCTCCGTGCCACGCGCCCCCCCCCAACACGTACTTTGCCTAAGAGCACTGAGCTGTGCTAATGCCTGTGAGAGACCAAACGCAGGCCTCCCATGCTGTGCAACAAAGCACAGACACAAACCCATTTTCATTCATAACCCACCACGGTTTGACCCTGGGGCTCGGGAGATGGGATGCCATGGAAGTCACCCACTGTATCCATCTGTCAGCCACAGGCCACACAATTCTCACCCGTGGATTTTGTACCTGGGTAAAAATGCATCCACTCTTGTGATCCTAGACTAAGACCTCAGACCTCATCTTCTAATAAATAGGTACAGTAAAACAAAATCCCATGTAATACTAACAGACTCTGACCATGGGGCTTCAACCTGGGACTTTAGCCATGGGCACTGTGTGCTGGAGCTAGAGGAGGGTCTCAGCTGCTCAGAGCGTCTTTTCTCTGGACTAGCCCATAGACACGAACAAATCCCTCTCCTAGAAGTGAATAACATTGCTCAGATGATGGGAGCCTGCCAATTTTTTTACTGGAAAGCAAAGCAATTCGAAATTCAATATTTTTATCCTTTATTTATTTTATCTGTTTTTTAGATGTGTTCGTCATTTGTGATGTGAGTCTGAACTGACATTTCTGCAGTCTCAGACACTACAGCCTTACTGGTGTGACTGGACAACAAGACCTCTCAAAACCCCCAAGACCAGCATAGCTCTCTAATCCTACCTCTTCACTGAAATTTCACAACATTCACCGGTAACTCCACTCTCAGCACATGAAAAAGGCCTGCAGGCAAAGAGATTTTGTTTCTGTACCTGTATCAGGTATCTGTGTACATGCACGGGACGTTTAGAGGCCTGGGGAGCAGTGACACGCCTACCAGAGATACACGCCTACCAGAGATACACGAGTCTCACGTACAAGATGAAACTCAAGGTTCAATTTAAATGCCAGCATATTACCGGAGAGGAAATCACGGCTATTCTTTCTGTGACAGGAGCTACAAATGTGGATATTCTTCTGAAATAAGCTCAGAGTTACATACTCTTGCAAGCTCCAAAAAGCTTTCAGCTCCTATTGAAGAAGGCAACTGCAACAGAAAGTGATCAACAAACCAAGCAAGTGGTTCTATTTTTTTAAAAAATAATCCTTTTACTTGCTTGCTGGAGTAAGTTGGAGCCAGAAATTGCAAAACCCCATACATGCCGAGTCCAGCATCTCTCCCAAATATTGGTACCTAGACATTAATTTAAAAAGCAGGTGCAGGCTATCTGTAGCAGCATCCCTAATGCATTATGATTTCATTCCTCTGAACGTTACAAATCACTTCTTTTCTGTTCCATGTTCCTGTCATGCCTGATCTGCCTGACACTCCATTCAGGCCCCTCAGATTAATTCAGTTCCCCCTCTGTTGCCCTCCCAGCCCAGTGCAGCAGCAGAAATGGCGTTAGATGTTTGTGTTCAGATCCAGGGATGGTAGCTTTGTCCTCGAGAGCAAAAAGTCGGAAGGATGTTTCATCCCTCTCCTGCCTACAGTACTGCTGCTTTGCTCTTGACTTTGCACATGTAAGAGCCACGACTTGGTATGTGCAACCCAAACAAAGGCCAACCACATATTTGTCATTGAGAAATGGAAGACAACTTGTATACAAACAGACCTCCTTCGGGTCCCCAGGAACACGCCACCCTGCATCACCTTTGGGATGCAGAGAAAGGCTTCAGGCTCTTGTGTGCATCCGCAGCCTTCAAGCGCTGCCTGCACCTCGGTGCATTCTTTCCTCCTGCTTTTTCCCGTGCACAGAGCTGCTGGTTCCGGCAAGGTGGTTCATCGCATAAACCGCCACCACCGCCTCCGCAGCGGGATCAGAATTTCCCACCCCTTCCAGGGCAGCGCAGCAGAGTACAGATTTTCCATCAGCTTTGGAGGCAAATGCCATTATAGCAAAGATGATGATTGTAATAGGTATGCAAATGAGTAAAGTCATTTAATCTACATTGGCATCATCTTAATTACAGCAGTGTGATCAACCTTTTTGACCGTACAAATTGCCTACCAAAACCAGCCGAAAGCTCGAGGGCACATCGGGCAGAGCTCAGAGAGCTGTGAGGAGAGGGAACTCTAAGGGCAATTCAAAGGTGTGAGGTGGCATCAGCCCCCAAAAATTGAGTCCCTGGGCAAGAAGGTGATTTGAGCATCCCCCTCCAGCCCGAGTAACTGTGTGGGTGATCTGGTTACAACTCATCTGAGGCTCACAGGGCACCCTGAATTAGGGAGAAGTATGGAACTGCTGTTCCTGTATGCTGTTACATCAGGTCCAGGTTGCTTTTCCTTTCTGAAGTAATCCCACTGCTGTTCTCAGTCTCTGACTGTCATCACAAAATTGTTGTCTGGCTAATAATAAACGGGTATTTTCTGTTATCACTCACCTTTTACAGGGTGAGGTAAGATGTAAGCCTAGGCAAAAGACTGACAGCTTTTGGATTTTACCCCACAAAACAAGCTTCAGTCCCAGGATACAACGCATGCAAGTGCAGCGATGTAACCGCCTGGAGCAACACCAGCCCTTCGACTCGTAACTTCACTGTCTGCAGTGGCCTTGCATCAAGGCGTCCTTTGCCTTGTTGGACCACCAAACACAAACCCGAAGCTAATGTCACGCCCAGCAAACTCAGGGCCACTCCTGAGACAGTAGACCTCGTGGCACTGCTGTCACTGCTGCTGAAGCTCCATCACAGAAATGACACCAAGGCGAAAGCAAGCTTGCCCTGCAATATTGCACAGATGCCTGCAGCAAAACCACCACTGCCAGCCAGTATCAGTGTCCCAGGAGAGACATGTGAACCAGTATCAGACCATGGCAGGGCAACCCTACCATTTGCAGGTCTTCCCTCCTTAGGTAACTCCATGAACGTCCCACATCTGAGTCCCAGTAAGAGCTGTGACTGACTGGGTGCTCTGGGCCAGGTGATGTCTGGCATGTTCAAGGCTTTGCATTGCAGACATTAAACTCAACGAAATGGAAGATTTCTTGGAATTTTGCACTAGCTGCAGGAGAGACTTCAGTCTAAATCCTTGTAGTTCCTTTTATGCCTCTCTCCAGAAGACACCCTAAAATTAATAACATCAACCCTGTTAAAAATACTTTGATTCCTAGTGATAGTAGCTACTAAATTTTGTGACTTGCGCCTAATGCTCTGTACCTAGAACGAATCCCTTCCTTGTTCTCAGGATAAGAAAGTAATCCCCAAAGCTTTTCGAATGAGCCCACGCTGTGCAGATCTCAGGCGGAGGCAGACAGAGGAGCCGTTGCAGACGTACTCTGTATGAAACTGTGGACAGAGGCTGTTGTCTGAAATAACATGTGAGTGCTTTGCAGCAGAAGTAACGTATTTATGCTGTCATGTTTCTTCCACATGTATCTTTTACCTTTGACTTTCCCTCCACTGTCTGTGTCCACACAGCTCTGTCCAAAATCCTACTACCAAGAGCAGTATCTTCTTAACTACACACATTTTTCTCATGGCACGTGCCTTTCCTTCACGTTTCCACACACAGACCCAGCTCCTAGGTTTACTTTTTGCGTCACCCTTCAGCCAGGACAACCAGCCCTGCTGGAGTGACCCACAGCCCTGGAGTTTCGGTTCCTCTTGTGACACCAAGGGCGGTCTTGGTGATCCTGCGTTGTCCCACATTTTAGAAGCAGCACGATTGCCTCCCATGGCCCTTTTCTAACCACAGAATGGTTTGGGTTGGAAGGGACCTTAAAGATCACCCAGTTCCACCCCCCTGCCATGAGCAGGGACCCCTTCCACCAGCCCAGGGGGCTCAGAGCCCCATCCCCCTGGCCTTGAACCCTGCCAAGGAGGGGGCAGCCACAGCTTCTCCGGGCAGCCTGGGCCAGGGCCCCACCACCCTCGCAGTGAAGGATTTCTTCCTTATATCCAGTCTCAATCTTTTCTCAGACACCGCTTTTCCTCTTGTGCCTTCTCCTCCAGCCGCCAGCCTGGGAACACAGGTCCCTAACGCCGGAACACCCCGCGGCGCCTCAGCCCCGGGGGTCTGCGGGCGCACCCGGGGTCTGCGGGGCCGTCCCTGCACGGCGGGCGAGGGGCTGCTTTCCCCCCCT
>Ga0181612_149235_pt1 | contig 10252 bp, 8 predicted proteins | sample HoacroProtozoa21_FD_119630 | JGI IMG/M metagenome (GOLD analysis project Ga0181612, IMG submission 119630) | Hoatzin crop microbial communities from Cojedes, Venezuel. Combined Assembly of Gp0051906, Gp0051904, Gp0051908 | reverse complement strand
GGAAGGGAAGGGAAGGGAAGGGAAGGGAAGGGAAGGGAAGGGAAGGATAATTACATGCAGAACAGGAAGTTGTCAGAAACAGAGTCTCCATTTTGGATAAAAAGTCAGTCCTTTTCGTGTCATAGAGACATAATAGGTCATAGGACGTCACCACTTCAAGGAGCCAATAGATGCTGTTAATTTCAATTTTTCACCAGGCAATAGATGACGCTTTTTTGGTTCTTTCAGACCAGATATTTTTTTTGCAGACTGTTTCTTTTTCAGAAGATAAACTGCTGTTACAGTGTCTTGTGCTTATTGATGGTATCTCAGGATGTCTCTGGCTTTTGGGCACCCGAGCTATACTTCAAAGAGGCCAGCTGCAGTTTTCAGGGATGTTTCTAGTTTGAAGGCTCCCATGCTGGCAGGCCATTTATCTGTCAGTATTTTTCAGCAGACATTTTGTTCTTTGCAGTAGTTCTCCCTTTCTAGCCAGGCCACCTGTAAGGCAGCTGACATTGCAGCCTCTGCAGAGGAAGGTCCAGTCTGCTGTAGAGAATAAGGGCTGAAACTACTGCTAGCCACTGAACAAAATGCCATGAATGGCAAAAAAGTGCCCTGGTTTGAACTCGATAAAAACAGGCTGCTTTTGAGTTGTGTGAGAAATTCTAGCATTCCTTGTGTTTTCCAGACTTCTTAGTCTTGAAAATAGTTTTCTTCAATAGGCATCACTTGTTCATGTAAGTCAAAGGCTCAGTTTGTTCTTAGGTGCTCATGTAATGGAAGCAAGCTCTTTGCAAAAAGCAAGACTTGGAAAAATCTGTGCATAAAAATGTTTGCAAGGTAAACTTTATCTTATCCTGGTAAATGTTATGCCTCTGCCATGAGCTACCTTGAAGCATTGTCTTCATGATGTTGTACAAAGGAAATCTAATCTGATATTTACGACCAACTTTGTCCACAGTGAACCGAACTGTCCCATGTTCCCAAGGACTACAAATCATGTATTTGATGCTAAATATTAACTGACTAAGAGCTAAGGTGAATCACAGTTTCCCTTATACCTCACGAAATCAAGCTCTTTTAGCAATCAACTGTGAATTATTTGCATTTTTCTGAGGTTGTCTGTACTTACAGCTGGCAAAAGGAAAAGAAAGAATTTGCAGTAACCGCAAGAAGTCAAAACCAGGGACTAGTGGGATTACAGTAGATCGATTTATAGTGCTTACAGATTGTGTGCCCAGATAATTTCAAAGCACATGGTATGAAGGGGTCAGATCAGCCTCGTGCCAACATTTTTTGCAGCATCAGGCAAGACTGTCACTTAAGACCTAGCCAAAAGATTTACAATGTAAATGGTTAGTGCATATGGGCATGAGATTGCCTGAAGTCCCCAGCTGCCAGTGTAGACAAAGCCTTAATTAGCCAATAATGCTGGAAATTTGTGCTAGTATGGAAGTTTTCTTTATTCGTTAAACAGTTCCTCAAATAGTACTGAACTGAAATCAACAACCGGTTTGACAAGCAACTGAGGAACATGGCTTTAGCTCAGTATTTATTAACTGAAAATTTACTCAGTTAGCTAAAGGTAAAAGTTTATCATTATATCTCATAAGGCATTTGGTAAGCAAATGAGAACAAGTTTCTTTTAAAAGATTAGATATCTATATTTTGGGATCTGATTACTTAGGGAGAAACCTGATTGCATGGCCAGTTTTCATAGATTCAAAGAAACGCAGAGTGTTCATGAGAGAAGCAAGCAGTTACAAGCACTTGTTCTGTAGACGGTTGAACTACCTGTTCACACTGGGCTAAGAAATTTAACAGGACCCAGGAGCTTAGAAACACAGTTCTCAGTAATTCATACTGAAAATATCAGTTTGTATATTCAACTTTAGGCAAAGCCACGAAAGCAGACAACCCCCCTTCAGTAGTTTATCTTATCCTTTGAATTAAATGTGTTCCTTGTCCCAAATTTTCTTGATGTGTGAAGTGAAGAAGCTACAAAGAATGCTACACCTTGGGCAGACAAGTACACTTTATCTTGTAGTTCCAATTATGAAAGACAATGCAAAAGTAGGTTTGTTTGTTTGTTTATTTGCTTGTTTTCTTCAAGCACTCCCTAATTGGTATAAGCTTCTTAGCAATCTTTTGTACACAGGGAAAAGAGGAGCAGAAGTATAACAAAATTATTTCCAAAAGCATAATATTTCTGAGTCTCTTTCAGTACTTTATAGGGGCTTATAAGCAAGATGAGGACAGACTTTTTAGCAGGGACTGTTGCAATATGACAAGAGGTAACAGTTTTAATTTAAGAGAGGGTAGATTCAGATTGGATATAAAGCAGAAATTTCTTAGAATTAGGGTGATGAAACCCTGGCAGAGCCTAGAAAGGTGGTAGATGGCCCATCCCTGGAAACACTCCAGGTTAGGTTGAATGGGGCTCTGAGAAACCTGATCCGGCTGAAGACGTCCCTGCTCATTGCAGGGGAGTTAGAACTAGATGACCTTTAAAAGTCCCTTCCAACCCAAGCCATTCCATGGTTCTATGATTTTGTGAATTATCTGATGTTCTGGAGCAGACAATGTAAGCAGCAAACAGCTAACCAAGCTGCTAAAATCTACAGTAGGAAAATAGAAATCTGAATTTGATGGCACTGACCAGTTATGAAGGCTAATAGTCTATATCAGCTGCCAGTAAGAATGTTTACTCTCCTCGTCTAAGGTAGAAATGGGACACTAAGGCAAAGCAAGAGGCAGAATAGGATGAAGAGAAAGACTTCCTTCAAAGATGAAGGTCTACCTGACTGTACTTTGTGTATTGATAAAGAGGGTTGGGAAAGGGTCAAGTTTCATACTGTTTTGTACTAATAACTTCATACATGAATCAGCTCAAAGCAAAGAATCAGATTGTCACGTACATGAAGTCATTCTGTATATGAGCATGATTTTGGCAATGTAAAAATATAAGATAGATAGGATAGCAGCAATACATTTGCTCACATTTGAAGTTCTCTTTAAGCTGTTGCAGAAGATCAAAGAAACTAGGTATAAACAAAAGTCAGGTCAAAGTGTTTAATATGCTTCTATGCATGTACAAATGATTAGCTTATTGTTGCTAAGGATATTTGAGAGGTGTCCAAAATGCTATTATGAAGCACTTGCTCAGTCTCATTTTCATGCCATTCTCTATAATTCTGGAGATGCCTGAAAAGTTTCACAACTTTTCCTTGACAAAAGCAAGCAAACTCTCATACCGTATATATTCTACTTTTTTCCTATGGTTAAAATCCCTATTATGCGAGTACACACACCTCATGATCATTTTCAATCCAGGACTAATTTGATGAAACTCAAATCTTCACATTTAATGGACCAACGACATCCAGGACAGTGGTGGGAAATCAATCCCAGGTATTACTTCAACTTTAAAAATTGTGCTGTGCTAGGAGAACCAACCTTGTGCTCTGTAGCACTGCCAATACCAGTTACAATGGAAGCAATATCTGCCAAAATTGTTCCAGGCTTTTACTACCTTGTAACAGCTCAGTACCGCTACTAGTACATGCACCCTGTTTCAGAACCCATTGAATTCTGCTGCTATTAAGTTCTTCCTACAACAGATGAGAGTATGGAAAGGAATGAGTCCAGCATTTCTCTGCCAGTCCTAGAACTTTATCTAAGTTGGAATTCAGTGGTCTGAAAATTAAATAGACACTAGATACTTGTTTGTCCCTTTGGGTAGAAGCTGCAGCACCAGGGAGCAAGGTTTCCTGTATTCTTTGGAATAGATATGAAGAAAAGATTTTGTTCCATTCTATGTCATGTGAAAATTTCAGAGGAACTCTAATGAGCTCTACTTACACACCTTACCCCACAGGAATCCCCTGGAGAAACAGTCCTCTTGTTTGCAACAAAAGACTGAACGGTAAGTGAATAGACGACAGTAAATCTTTTGAAGATTTGATGTGGCTTTGGTAATGTTCAGTTGGCTAATCTGTTCCAAGTTCAGTCAAGGGGATTTGACTTGCCTATTTGCTTTAAACAATATATGTTTCTATTACGGAATGTGGTCATATCCAGTACATAACATACTACCTGCCATGTCAACCAGTATGGGATTAACTGTCATGGCCTTTTAAATTAACAACTCCAACAAGTAAATCAGTGTGATTATCCATGACTGCTTTATTGTGCATCAAAGAGGTCAACAGAGCATAATACCTGTGTTACACACATAGAAGAATAAGAATTCCTACCCCAGTTTTAGACTAAACAAGAACACCAAGTCTTGCAACCTTTGCTAAGAGTTACATTTAGTACCTATTGACATGGTCTTTGTCTCTTGATTTTAGATACACTTGTAAGAGTGAGATTGAGGTCATCTAACTCTAAGGGTAGCATTCGTCACTGATCACTTCAGATTTGAGTATCTACAATGTCTCTGGGCAAGATGACCAAGTTACTGCTCTTATCAGTGGAAAAATAGAACAGGATTAAATACATATGTAATGTCATTTTAAGTACTCAGAGGTGTCCTGTCTAGCATCCAGCTCCTGCTCCAGAACGCTGTGAATCTGCTGTGTATCTCCCTTTCCTGTCAGACCAATGCAAAGGTTGTCTTGGATACCCTGAGGCATCTCAAATTGCTCTAGATGCCTACGTATGGGCAAATGCCTATGTCCACAGTGTTGACATCTTCACCTGACATAGTCTTGACTGTGGCTAAAACCAATGAAGACAAATATCAATATCTCACCTATTTTAGCTGCATCTTAAAATGAGTTCACTGCTCTCAGCCCCCTATTTTTCTCTGTTATCTGTAAAGGAAGCATGGGGCTGACCAGAAGAGGCATCAGCATCTATATTGTAGCTGTCTAAATATATGCAAATGAGTCATACTGTCCTACTTCTGGAAGTGGGATCCACACCAAAGGAGTAACTCCTTCTTATGCCCTCTGTTAGTATCTTTATTGTGGGGATATTCTCACAGATCTCAAAGAACAGCTGCTTAAGAGGAGTGCAGTCATTCACTCATCCAACTTTGGTCTGGTGGAGCGCTGGATCAGTGCATGAGTGTCTGTGAATGTGACACTATTCGCATCAAATTGTGGGGAAAAAGCCCTCTTTTTAAAAATCAGGGTGAACAGACATGCTGCTTTGTTTATATAACTTTAAAGAATAAATGTGGTAAGTGGTAAATACCATGCCTGGGAATACTATGACTTCCCAGTGCCCAAACATGAGGGCTTCTGTGGACTCATAGCACTGTTAAAAAAACAATGTCAAACGAGCTGATAACAGTGGAGCAGCTGACTTTGTCTGGTTAGCTTGGCAGAACAGAACTCTGTGAAATAAATGAGCAGCTTGGTAAAACTTGGAGAAGGAAGAGAGGAGGTGAAACAGGCCCTTGACAAAGAGATGATCGTGGTTGAGCCAGAGCTGGAGATGGCATATCCCTTGTTTGTCTTCGCTCTTCAGTGTTCTCTGACATTGCCCTTTTTCCCTGTCCAATGCATAAGCACCATCCCAAGCCAGCCAGGTGTTAGTATGTCCAATGCCATCCATTCACAATCCCCTCACTGAATGAGAGCATCAGTAGGACCCATTGGAGCCAGGCTACCATTCTTCCAGGACATGACCATTAGACAAATCTATACCACTTACACAGACATAATCCCTAACATGGGGATGCTAAGTATATCCTCTTGCTCCTCCGCACAAGAAAAAGGTTAAAGCTGACTTTGAAGCACTCACCCTACTGGCCTGGAGCAGCTGAATTAGGCCGACAGTCTCTCTAGTCTCTTCAGTCCAAACTGAAGAGAAGAAAACCATCTCAGTTGTTCCTGCTCAGGTTATAACCACAGTTCTGGGTTTCAGGAAAGACACAGCCTTAGAGACTTAAAGAATATAGCTAAAGCTAACTGCAGAGTAATCCACAGTAGCTGCACATCCCCTTTCCTTTCAGATAGTTTATGCAAGTATAAGATACTTGCTCACAATGGAAACAGAGATGCTTGCAACAACCCATACATCCAAAAAGACTATCCTGGTTCCTGTAAATGCGTCACTAAGATAGATAAATACTTGATTTAAGAGAGTTATATGATTGACAGGAAAGATTAGTCCTTGTGGTACAACAGAAGATACCTGTAAAAGGAACTCATTTCCAAATTTAAAAAAATTACCTATGCCTGCTATACTCTTTATAACTATAGTAATGCTGTATTATAGTTTAGCTATAGTAGATCATCTTCCAGTTAGCCTTTATTTTCTGTTAAGTGTTGCTACCTATTAACTAAGAATATTTCCCCTTTGAGTGTCCTTGTATGTCAATCAAATTCCCTACTGAAATAGCTCCATCCTTATAATCTCATTTTTCCTCAGTCAATTGCATTAACACTACTTGACAAAATTCAACAAAGACACTGCTTTTACAAAGTTGCTTCCAGCTTTTCATCACAACCCAATTCTCAGAGAATCTGGAATATCTTTTTTCCATGTTTCTAAACTCCTAAAAAAAATTCAAGGTATCTTGCCTAACTGCAGATTTCTAAAAATTAAGGATCTGATACAACATAGTCTGTCTTTTTTCACTGGATAAAGTGAATTTCTTGCAAAGAATGTTTTTTTTCCCACTTTTCAGAGACACCTCTGCAAAGATGTGATGAACAGCCCTCTTGCAGCTGTCTGTCTCTCTCCCTCTACTACACAGCAAGCCTACATAACCTGTTAGGTAAGATCCTTAAGGTGAGAAGAATAAGTTAGGTCAGATAAATTCTACCCTCTGTCAAACTACTTTATGATTGCATTTCCAATGAAGTAATTATGAATGAGATGAAAACCAGAACAAACGAATGAGATCCAACATCTCCAGTATTTTCTTTTTTATGTAAGACTCCCGTTTTAATTGTGGAAGAGCCAAATTAAGGAATTTTCTGATCATATAGGCAAAAGTTATGCAGGAGCACACTGCTAACTCTTGCTCAGGCAGAAATTCAAGGAACTGAAGCACAGAAAAAAAAAAGCCTGACATTTAAGCAAAGTGACATCTGTTTCATTAACAGACAACCTGGATAACATGGTTTTGTGTGTAAGAGGTTTTTATTTGTCATAACTCTGACAGCTGAAGGAACTGTTTAATCAGCTTCGGCAGAGCATAATCCTTTAACTTTGATATTTTTTCCTCACAGCACTTAGCAGTGCAAACAATATTCTGAATACCTGGAAGCATAGCAGCAGATTCGCAGTAGCAACCTGTCATAGTCTGCCCATGTGAAAGTGTTTCTGAGACCAAAAAAAAGGAAATTACCAAGAGAAAATGGCTGTCATTTTGGAAATTCATATTAATTGCCTACAGTCATAGTCAATGTCAACTGACTCAGCAAGGAATACTTAATGTTAAGGTTTGAGTAGTCCCCGGAAAATCAACCTCTCTGTTTTAAGTCAGTTGCACACTTTAACAACTGGCAGAATAGATTTTCTGTGAGTCAGTCGCTCCATTGATGTGGAAACGACAAGATTTAGGACATACATTTACACAGAACAGAGGTGGGGACAGCTTGAAGAAGCTAGCAGTGTATGGAAATTTTCAAGAACGTAAACCTGAGGTTTCCATCATGGGCCATATGTGTGCCACTAATGGGCACTGCTAAATAGGTTATCCTGTATAACTAAAGCTATTTCAGACAGGCAGCAACCAAGTCAGAATAATGGAGGGGAGTGAGTGTTGAGGAGAAATGCAGCAGTTATTCAAGTAAATACAGTTTCAAAAAAAAAAATGAGAAAGCGGAATAAGTAGTAGCTGTTATCCTCCATGAGCATTTCTAGACTGCTACACAGCGAAAGAATCCATTGCTCCTCAAGGTGAAAGAGGGGGGAAGAAAAAAAGGCAGAAGGACACAAAGCACCTGCTTTAATCCCTGGGATCTCTATGTTTGTCATGGTAGTCATGTTTCCTCAGGACACACGACTGATATATTTCTGCCATTATTGAACATTTCCCTTCTTATCTGTGTGGGAAACTGCTGTCTTTTCCAACATCCGTGTTGATGATGCTCTTATTTTCCTTTTTCATAGTCTTCTCACAATATAAAAAACATGAAATGGGACATTCTCTAGGCCGCATCTCTTTATCGCACCTTGATTTACAGCTCATACGCATTCTCTTGTGCAATTTTTCCGTGCGTCTCTGAAAAGAATCTGTATCTGTCTTCTCTACAGCCCCTGCTGAAATATTAATTACATATTCCTGTCCAGTCTTCTCCAAGATGAGCAAATGCAGGTCACTCAGCATTTCCACGTAAGTCATTAACTCTAGCCCCTAGTCATGGCCTTCTGCTGGACTTACTGCAATTTGCAAATGTCTTGCTTTTAATGTGTGTACTAAGCCAACAACACCCATACCGAGAAAATCCAAGGGACAGACAGAAATCATTAAGTGGTCAAATACTGTTTAATCCACAAACCATTAAGCTTACAGTCTCTAGGTTAGGTACCTGTAGTGTAGTCAACACATGGCCCCAAATTCATGCTGATTTGTAGCAAAGAGAAAGCTGTTATTCTGTGTGTACTAAAATGAACAACAGCCTTCACTGACGGAGGATGAGTACCAGCAGGAGTGAAAGAGCAGTGATTTTAAATGTGCTGCATTAGTTTTGGGCTTTGGGAGTATCCACTTCTTTAGTTTGGGGAGTTTCTCTATGGCCCTATAATGTTCTATTGTTAGCGAACATTCAAATGGCACATAAAAGTTTCTGTTTTTATAAAATAAGATATGCAAAAGAAAGAGTCATTTTGAAAACTCTTTACATGTCTGTCTGAGCAAATGGATCTAGCCATGAGTTTTCACTTTCAAAGTTGCCTTGAGAATACAAAGGTGGAATTCATCTTCCCTGCCCTTGAGCATATATACAGAGGTGTCTATGTTCAAGATAGGTATCTAGGCTCCCAGTACAGCCAGTGGAGATCGAGTCAACATAGTCAAAATTAATAGCTCTGCAAACTCCATTGATTCACTCAGTACTGCAACACGTAGAAGAATACCTGTCTATCTAACTCTTTGCCAGATAATGTCCAAGCATGCTTCAAGAATCAGCATGTGTCAGAGACCATAGCCAATAGGCAATTTTAATGCAATCATCCAGTTTGGAGGCTGAGAGGGTCACCAGTTTCTCTCAGAACCAGAGAAAAGTCCTTGGCACGGATTTATTTTCTACACTTACATATGTATATGTATCTGTATACACATATTCACATTTCTGCATGTATGTACAAGGAGGCAGCCAAGGATAGAGAGTCTATGTATCTGTATATATGTAAACACATACAATAGACAAAGCCTCAGAACATGCAGAGATGAGCCCTTGACTCCATCACTTCCCTTTAAAAATTTCTGTTTACCTTGTATTTCTTAAAAACTAAATGTGTGACAGCATAATTTATTTGGCAGCATTTAGGCTTGTATTTGTGTGTTTACAGTTTTTATGTGCTGTGCCTTTCTTCTGGGTTTACTGTGCATGCTCAAAATCTGAAAATTACTGTACATTTTGTACGTTAGGAAAACTCTATGCTTCTAAATACAAACTATGTGTTTGAGAAGAGAAAACTACTGCAAATGGAGCTAGCATATAGCTCACAAGTCTACCAAGTAAATTATTGATGCTCTCCAGACTCTTCTTTCCAGGCTCCTTTTGGGGTGTCAACAGGATGCTTTATGAGAAATCTACATACCTACAAGAATCCCGGATGCTGTGGGAATCAATACAGAATCAATGGCAATTCCTGAGATTTGGTTGGATATTTAAGAAGTTACTCATTTGGAAGAGGTGTAATGCCAAATGAGTTCCCCTTGACATATCAAAGCTCATGGACGTTTACCTTACTGAATAAAATAAAATATTTCTGAGCAAAGCCATTACTTCCTAAGGCAAGCCACTAACTATTATTTTGCAGCTGAATGACACAAGGATGTGCAACTACCAAAGCACAGAAGAAAGTGTCAAGAACCTCAGAAGAAAATAAGACACTTATCAGTCCTGGCAGTTCATGGAGATGGGTGAAAACAGTCATTAACTAAATGGTGAAAGTGTAAAATGCCACCTGTAATGACTATGAAAAATAGTTGTTGTGAATATTTAATAAGTTTGGAGGGGATTTTTATTTGTTTCTTTGTTTACAGATTCCTACATAACCATGTTTAAAGTTTTATTTAATTACTCAGAAAATTTAAGAGAAGTAGAACTACATCTGGCTTTACAAGAAAAAGAAAAAG
>Ga0181612_140686_pt1 | contig 10253 bp, 9 predicted proteins | sample HoacroProtozoa21_FD_119630 | JGI IMG/M metagenome (GOLD analysis project Ga0181612, IMG submission 119630) | Hoatzin crop microbial communities from Cojedes, Venezuel. Combined Assembly of Gp0051906, Gp0051904, Gp0051908 | reverse complement strand
TCTTATGAAGATTCAGGTGGAGTACGTCAAAACCCATGTCCCCAGGGCGAACCACACCCATTAGGGCGTTCATATTGGCGCCGTCATAATAAAGCAGACCACCGCAATCATGCACCAATTCCGCTATTTTTGCAATATCTTTCTCAAAGAGGCCGAGGGTGTTGGGGTTGGTTAGCATGATTCCAGCTATCTCAGGCCCAAGCAAAGGCTTGAGGTCTTCGACATCCACCAGACCATTCTCGTTCGATTTTACCACAAGCACCTCAAAGCCGCACACGTTAGCGCTGGCAGGGTTGGTGCCATGGGCACTGTCGGGCACAATGATCTTCGTGCGAGCGGTATCTCCATGCGCAAGATGATATTCCTTTATAAGCATGAGCCCCGTAAGTTCACCATGAGCCCCTGCGCAGGGAAGAAATGTAAAGGCCTTCATGCCTGTTACGGAGGCTAGAGCCTTATCCAGACCATCTATCACAGCCTTCGCACCCTTTACGGTAGATTCCGGCTGAAGCGGGTGGAGGCAAGCGAATGAAGGAAGAGATGATATTTCTTCATTTATTTTGGGGTTGTACTTCATAGTGCAGCTTCCAAGCGGGTAAAAGCCTGTATCCACGCCAAAATTCATCTGGCTAAGATTGGTATAATGGCGAACCACATCCACCTCGCTAACTTCGGGAAGCTTCAGCTCGCTCTGCCTAAGAAGAGATTTGGGGCAGAAGGCACTAAAGCCATCTTGAAGCTTGCTGTTGTCTTCGATTTTTAGAAAAGCTTCGGGGTTAGGCAGGCTATACCCGCTGCGGCCGGGCTTCGAAAGTTCGAAAATAAGTTTATCGTAGTACCTCATATCTAAACCTCCTTTACAAGTTTAACGAGGGCATCGATTTCGTCTTTGCCATGTTTTTCGGTGACGCAGAAGGTAACGAACCCATCTACCTCCAAAGCGGCGAAGAAACCGCCATCCAACAGCTTCTGTTGTAGTTTATTCACATCAACAAGCGGCTTTAGGCAGAATTCCTTCAGGAAGGGTTTCCCTGGGAATGCCTCTTCGAATTTACCCGTCTTAAGCAGCTCGTCATGCAGATAATGTGCTCCGGCGGCGCTAAGTTCATTCACCCTGCGAAGGCCTTCGGGACCCATCAAAGAGAGGTAGACCGTTACCCAAAGAGCCATTAACGACTCATTCGAGCAGATATTGGATGTTGCCTTCTCACGGCGGATATGTTGTTCGCGGGCCTGAAGGGTAAGCACATAAGAGCGTCTCCCCTGCCCGTCTGTGGTTTGCCCGACGATACGCCCGGGGAGCTTACGCATATACTCCTGCTTGCAAGCCATCCAGCCTACGTATGGGCCACCGTAATTAAGGGGTATACCTAGGCTCTGACCATCTCCAATGGCAATATCCGCACCCCACTCGGCGGGAGTCTTAAGCACAGCAAGAGCGGATGGGTCGCAATATTCTATAAGTAGAGCACCTGCCTCATGCACCGCATCGGCATAGCCGGTAAGGTCTTGAATCACCCCGTGCCTATCAATAGAGGGCACAATCACCCCAGCCACATCGGGTCCTAGGGCCGAAAGCACATCGTCGGTATACTCCACCTGCACATCGGGGTACTTGGTGTAGGTCTTTATAACGTCCAGCACATTCTGAAGCAGTTTGGTGCTAACCACCAGCTTACTTCGCTTGCGGGTACATGCAATGGCCATTCTAAGTGCTTCGGCGGCAGCCGTAGGGCCATCGTACATGGAGGCGTTGCTAACATCCAGCCCGGTGAGATTGCAAATCATGCTCTGATACTCAAAGATATACCTAAGGGTGCCTTGGGATATCTCGCATTGATATGGGGTATATGCCGTAAGAAATTCGGACCTCGAAGTAATGTAGGGAATAAGCGAGGGCACATAATGGTCGTATGCCCCCTGCCCTACGAATACCTTGAGTTTGGTATTCATCTTCCCTAAATTCTCGAAGAAAGCTCTCACCTCCTCCTCGCTAAGGGCATTCGGGAGGTCAAACTCCCCCTTGTATTTAAAATCCTGCGGTACGTCAGAATAGAGGCCATCAAGACTCTTAAGGCCGATTCTATCTAACATCGCACGGATATCTTCCTCTGTATGAGGAAAATATGCGAATGTTCCCATGTGCTTACTGAATGGATTTTTCGTAATCTGCGGCATTCATGAGCTTGTCCAGCTCGGAAGCGTCGCTAATCTCAACCTTAATAATCCAAGCGTCGTAAGCATCCTCATTGATGAGAGCGGGATTGTCTTCGAGAGCTTCGTTTACGGCGACAACGCTACCGGATACAGGGCTGTAGAGCTCGCTTGCGGCCTTTACGCTTTCGAGTGCCCCAAAGTCCTCACCCTGAGAGAGTTCGTCGCCCTCCGAAGGCATGTCTACGTATGTAATTTCACCCATTTCGCTCTGTGCGAAATCAGATACACCGATGATGGCCACATTGCCATCAACCTTAACCCATTCGTGGGACTCGCTATAAAGGAGCCCTTCAATAACTTTACTCATTATTTTTTGTAATTGGTTTGATAAAATCTTTTTTTGATGACTTCCCCGGGGAAGACTTTTTTGCGGATGCGGATGTTTAGCTTTGTGCCAAGAGCGGAATATTCCCTTTTAACCAAGGCGAAACATAGGCTTCTATCTAGAGAGATGGAGTGGTAGCCGGTAGTAACAACTCCCACCTGAGTACCATCCTCCAATTCAACGGGATAGCCGGCTCTGGGGATGGCCTTGTCGGCTAATTCTATGCCCACCAGCTTGCGCTCTACCCCATTAGTCTTCTGCTCTTGGATGGCTTCCTTGCCAATAAATTCGGGCTTATCCAGCTTGCAGAACATAGAGAATCCTGCCATAACGGGAGAAATATCAGCGGAGAGTTCGTCTCCATACAAAGGTAACCCCGCTTCGAAGCGAAGGGTATCTCTACAGCCAAGGCCACAGGGAACAACTCCCGCCTTAAGGAAGGCATCCCAAAGTTCAACGATAGCCTCGGGGGTGGCATAGATTTCAAAGCCATCTTCGCCGGTATAGCCTGTGCGGCTGATAATCATGCGCTTTCCTTTATATTCATAATCCTTGAAGGTGTAGAATGTAAGTTCGCTCACATCCAGCCCCGTTACCTTACGCACAAAATCCTCTGACTCAGGGCCTTGCACAGCAACCTGCCCCCACTGCTCAGAATCGTTGAGAAGGCGAACTTCGTAGCTTTCGGCATTCTTTTTAATCCACTCGAAGTCCTTTTCTATATTGGCGGCATTAACCACAAGAAGGTAGTGGTCCGCTTCAAACTCCTTGTATACCAAAAGGTCATCCACCGTGCCACCATCGGGGTACAGCATCATGCCATACTGGATTTGCCCAGGGGCAAGAGCTCGCACATCGTTGGTAAATATGTGATTTACATAAGTTTCGGCATCCGGGCCGGAAATAAATACCTCTCCCATGTGGGAAACATCGAAGATACCGCAATGATGCCGAACGGCATTGTGCTCGTCGGTGATGCTGGTATATTGGATAGGCATCATGAAGCCCGCAAATGGGCTCATTTTAGCTCCCAGTGCCACATGGGCACCATAGAGACATGTGGTTTTTAGTTGTTCGTCCATGTAAGGTTCTAGCTTTATGTCTTGTAAAGATAGCAAGAAACTCTTAAACTTCCAAACTACTGCTCCGCCTTATAGCTAAAGTTTTTTATAAGCGCCTTTGAATCAGCGCCTGTGGGGTCGGTGGCGTACAGGCCTAAAACAACACCCGTAAAGCCGGAGGCGGTTTCGCTGCTGATATAGCAGGTGTTTGCGGAACCAGCCCTGCGCATTTTTCCATCTTTGGATGTATAGAAGAAGGCATAGCTATAATCCGAGCCATTTACACTTAGGGTGATTTCGGGACCATCAACAGGGAAACTCTCCTCGTGAGTGATTTCCCCAAGACGATAGCGAATGCCGGCCTCATAGCGTTTCTTTGACACTTTGCGAATAAAAAGATCATAGTGCGAAGGCGCATCCATATACACCGAAATACCCGCCTCAGAGCTCTTGGAGCCAATTAAACTAAGCTTTACGGAAGCGTTGAATTTAATATCTCCCTGCCTATAGGCCACAAAACTAGGTGATTCTTCCGTTTCGTTGGTATTCCACTTGCTAGCCTTTATTTCAAGTCCTTCGAGGGTATAATTATAGTTCTCAAAATGAGGATTCCTTAGGTACAGCCATTCTATATCGAGTTTATCGCCAGAGGTAAAATCCAGGTTTCTCTCGGTATCGTATGGCTTGCCTTGCAAGGGAAGAGTGCGGCAAGTCATCTGCTCGCTTAGAATCTCTCCACCGTTAATTACAGGCCACTGGTTTTTCTCCCAACTTACGGGAGCAAGAAAAGTCTCTCTTCCCATAAGATGATGCTGTCCTCCCTGGGGCCTAAAACCTAGGCAAACCATCCACCAAGAACCATCTGGAGCCTGCAAAAAATCGCCATGTCCAAGGCCCTGAATGGAACTTCCCTGTCCCTTCTGGCTGAAGTGAGTAAGGATGGGATTGGCGGGGTTGCCCTCGTATGGGCCATAAAGATTCTTACTGCGGGCGATGGTGATTTTATGCCCGAACTCGGTGCCACCTTCGGCAATGAGCAGATAATACCAACCATCCTTTTTATAGATGTGCGGTCCCTCGGGATATCGGCCCCCGGTGCCATTCCAGATGGTTTTTACCTCTCCAAGAAGCTCGCCCGTCTCTGGGTTGATGGGGCAAAGAACAATGTTGCCATCGGTGGTGCCGGTATAATAACATTTGCCATTTTCGAAGTATAGAGAAGGGTCAATTCCTCCTATATTAACGTACGAAGGTTTTGACCAAGGGCCAGAGGGATTCTTAGCCCGCACAATAAGATTCCCGCCATGCGAGCAGTTGGTAACAATCATATAGAAGGTGCCGTCATTATACCTGATTGTGGGAGCGTAGATACCTCCCCAAGACACAGCACCGCTCAAATCCAGGTCGTTGCTCGAATCCAGGCAAGAGCCAATTTGCTCCCAACTTACCAAGTCTTTGCTATGGTATATGGGCACCCCCGGATAATATTGAAAAGTGCTGTTTACCAGATAAAAATCGTCCCCTACGACACAAATGCTGGGGTCGGGGTGAAATCCCCTTAGAATCGGGTTACGAAAGGAGCCATCCGCAAAGGCTGGTGCGCTCAGCAAGAAAAAAAGCGCAAAAATTGGAAGTTTAGACTTCATATATGTGGTTGTTAAAATTTTACTTGCGAGGGCCCAGAATCTCCAAGTCCTTCTTTAGAATCATTTTTGGATCCATCATGGCCACCTTCTGGAAGAGTTGTACCTGACGCCCCAGCGAGAGATAGACCTTGTCTTCGTGCTTACCCTTGCGCCACCATTTATAGAAACCCACAGGGTCATTTTCGAAGGGAATCTTGGCCATAATACCGGAACTATAACCGGGGTAATCAATCACCAGGTTGATGCCCATCCAACGTTTGTAATAGTCGGGGTCGGCCCTGCGAAGTTTGCTTTCGAGAGGTCTAAGCACATCATACTCATCGACTTTGAGTACCTTATCCTTAACTATCAGCTTGTGAATTCGCACGGGGTCATGACTTAACCAGACACCCATTTTGAGCGTCTGAGGACCATCGGGAGTGTCGAGTGTCAGTTCATCAACCGACAAATAAACCTTCTCGGGGTCAAGAGGGTAAGTCATTTCTTCTGCCATAGGATTAACCAAAAATCAAGCAAATATAATAATAATTTTTGGATTTTTCCTAATTTTGGGGCGATGAAATCGGTTTTGATGAACTTCAGCGGGGTTTTTGCCCAAGAAGGATGGGATGTTTTTATCTCATCCAAAGAGGAAAACGTGTCGCTGGATTTCACCGGCCTCAGCGGCTGTGCGTCTTACTGCGACTCCGAGGCCCAAAGCGCTATAACCAAGGCCATTGCACCCCTTCCCCTGAATGCGATTCATTGGATAGACACGGGCGATTATCATTACCTTAGTGCCATCTGGCTTAGGAAATTAATGGCTCCTGTAGACCTGCTGCTGATTGATAATCACCCCGATAATCAGGCTCCTGCCTTTGGTGGAGACATCTTAAGTTGCGGCAGTTGGGTTCTGGAAGCGAAGGCCAATCCCCTAGTAAAGAACATCACCTGGTTCAATGGTTCCGGCGAATGTGTGTCGGGAATGGGTCCAGAAGAGCGAGGGCTGGCAGAAGTGTCATTGCCGGCAGCTTCGTCATTGCCGGCTCGTTCGGCAATCTCGGAAACGGGTCCAGAAGAGCGAGGGCCTAGTGAAGCGACGACAGAATTTGGTTTTTGCCAAAGCCTTGGCAAAAATAAATCCTGCGGAGCTGCAGGCCTGGATGAACAACAGAGATCCCCGAGCAAGTCGGGGATGACAGGCGAAGGCACCCTTCCTTTATATTTATCTGTGGATTTAGATGCGCTAAGCGCCGACTACGCCAGAACCAACTGGAACCAAGGCACCCTCACACTAGACGGACTCTTCCAAATCCTATCCAACGCCACCCAAGGCCGCCAAATAGCGGGAATCGACATCTGCGGCGGCAAAACCATCGAACAAGGAGCCACGGCGGAAGACCTAAGCATCAATCTCCACACCAGAATGGCATTGCTGGAATATTGTACTAAATTTTAAGGGGCACGCAGCATGGCAGACATTCTAACAAAAGAGCAAAGGCACAAGGTGATGTCGCGTATCAGAGGGAAAGACACAAAACCCGAGATGATAGTGCGGCGCTACCTCTTTTCGCAGGGTTTCAGATACCGAGTGAATGTCTCAAAACTCCCGGGAAAACCCGACATTGTCCTGCGCAAATACAATACTGTGATTTTTATCCACGGATGTTTCTGGCATGGGCACCAAGGATGCAGTCACGCTAGACTTCCGAAATCCAACGAAAAATTCTGGCAAGACAAGATTGCCCGAAACAAGCAAAGAGACGCCGAGGTATACGGCCTCCTTATAGGAAGAGGCTTTGAGGTCGTAATTATCTGGGAATGTGAGCTGAACGACCCTGAAAAGCGCCTCGCCGTTCTCGAAGGACTCCCCTCTCTGCTCCTCGAAAATCGCTCACACATGCTCATGGAAAAAGAGATGCAAAAAAGGAAAAAGACTTGCAAAAAATAAGGATATTGGTTATTTTAGCGGAAAATGAAATGCACATGCAAAAACAAGATAATATCGAGATTCTAAGTTTGCTGGAAAAAAGAGAAAAAGACAAGGAAGACTTTTATCAAAAGGCTGCCATTGCCACACATTATCTTCAATTGGCCAACCTGCCCGAAATGAGAATTCCATTCGAGAGCCAAGGGGAAGAGATTTTGAATCAATGGACTTCGGCATACAATGGAAGCAAATCGGATAACGAGGGCAAGAAAAACGTTCTAAGCGATTCTGGAGCAAATATTTATTGCAGTTCCCTATTCAATGACCTGCTGGACGTTCCGTTTCGACCACAAAATGATTCTCGATTCACATTCATAGATTTATTCGCCGGAATTGGGGGCTTTAGAATTGCCATGCAAAATCTGGGCGGACAATGCGTATTTTCATCAGAGTGGGATAAGGCGGCACAAAAAACCTATTTTGCCAATTATGGCGAAGTGCCCTTTGGGGATATAACCAAAGAGGAAACAAAAAATTTTATACCCGACAATTTTGACATTTTGTGCGCCGGATTCCCCTGTCAAGCATTCTCCTTGGCCGGGAAGAAATTGGGATTTGCGGAAACAAGAGGCACTCTATTTTTCGATGTGGCTGAAATATTGCGAAGAAAACAACCGAAGGCAATATTTCTGGAAAATGTAAAGGGTCTTGCCATTCACGACAAGGGTAAGACTCTTAAAGTAATTTTAAACACTCTAGATGAGGTGGGATATGACGTTCCGACACCCGAAATCATCAATGCAATGTACTTCGGCGTACCACAACACAGGGAGAGGATATATATCGTTGGATTCAGGAAAGACCTTCACATAAATAAGGGCAGCTTTAAATATCCCACAAATAATATTGTAACAAAACACTTTATAGATGTGCGTGAAAATAAACCTGTCCCCGCCAAATATTATCTTTCCGAACAATATTGGAATACTCTATTGGCACATAAGGCCAGGCACGCCGCTAAAGGGAACGGCTTTGGATATGAAATTATCCCTGACGATGGGGTTGCAAATGCCATCGTTGTCGGCGGCATGGGAAGAGAACGCAATCTTGTAATAGACAAAAGACAAAAGGACCTAACCCCTACTACCAACATAAAAGGGGCTTACAACAATAAGGGAATCAGGAGAATGACTCCAAGAGAATGGGCTAGGCTACAAGGATACCCCGACAATTTCAGGATTGTCGTCGCCGACGCTTCCGCATACAAGCAGTTTGGAAACAGCGTAGCGGTACCAGCCATACAGGCAACGGCAGAAGGGATTTTAAACACACTAAAACTAGTATAGATATGGCTATCACGGGAAACAAAGGTGAGTGGAGCGAAATCTACGCACTCCTTAAACTTCTGGGAGACGGCAAGGTCTACGCAGGGACTCCGGATTTGAAGAGAGGCTTTAGCATAAAATCAAAACTTGGAAGTCCTTCTACCCTGCTAAATTCCAGCGAGGCCACCAATATAGTATACCAAATCAACGGTGAATTAAGCGATGAAGAAATCAAGGAAATAAATAATATTGATAGACAGTCGGACAGATTGCGTTTGATTGAGGAATATGGCTGCCCTATCACATATTTTAATTATGCATCCAAAACCTTTTTCGGCAACTTGCTACTAATAGACGGGATGCTGCCGGAAATTGTAGCCGACTGCCTTCTGGAATACTACAAAGGCACCAGCATCAGCGCAACAAAGGATGTCGTCAAGATATTATCCTCAAAGAAGGAGAATTCCATCCCGTTTGAAGACCTAGACCTTTTCTATTCGTTCAAAATCAAAAAACTGCTTCTTGATGCAGCCCTTGGCATGATGCCAAGCACCAAGTGGAATGGACGATACGAGGCTAATGGTGGCTATCTCGTGGTCAAGGCGGATGGGGATATCGTGTGCTATCATTTCTATAACAAGAATGATGTGGAGAGCTATCTGTACAACAACACGAAATTTGACACGCCCAGCAGAACCAGGCACAAGTTTGGAGAAGTATATAGAGACACCAACGGCGCTCTATACATGAAATTGAACCTTCAAATAAGATTCCAATAAAGCAGCGATATTTAGTCCCTCATGTAGCCCACCCTTGCTATAGTGCCGCAGATTTTGTAAATTTGCAGCATTGTTAGTATTGTATGAACCGCAAGCATTTAAAGGGATATTTGGCGCTTAGCCCGATACTGGTGTTTTTGGTAGTGTACCTGGTATCGTCATTGATGGTTGGAGATTTCTATAAAATCCCCATTTCATCGGCGTTTTTGCTAGCTTCAATCTATGCGGTGTGCACAACCCCGGGAAGCCTAAAAGAGAGAATAAATGTCTTTTCCCAGGGTGCAGGCAATAGCAACGTGCTGCTGATGATATGGATTTTCATCCTAGCGGGGGCGTTCGCATCTACAGCAAAAGACATAGGCTCGATTGATGCCACGGTGAATCTCACCCTAATGCTGATTCCAGGAAAACTGATGTTTGCAGGGCTCTTTCTCACAGCGTGCTTCATCTCCTTTGCCATTGGCACCAGCGTAGGAACGATTGTGGCCCTCACCCCGCTAGCTGCGGGCATTGCCACCCAAACGGGCTGTAGCATGCCTCAAATGGCGGCTATTATAGTAGGAGGCGCCTTTTTCGGAGATAACCTGTCGTTTATTTCAGACACCACAATTGCATCTACCCAAGCCATGGGCTGTAGTATGAAGGACAAGTTCAGGGCCAACATAAAAATAGTCCTACCCGCAGTGGCAGTGGTGTTGGGAATATATCTTTTTCAAGGCATAAACGGCTCTATATCAGCAAGTTATGGAGATATCGAGCCTCTGAAGATACTTCCCTACATAATGGTTATCATCCTCTCGGTTATCGGCCTTAACGTGTGCATTATCTTAAGCTTGGGGATAGCCGCCAATGCCATTGTGGGGTTTGCGACAGGGAGCATCGATTGGACCGGCTTTTTGGGCTCCGCCGGCAAGGGCATTGCCGATATGGGCGAGTTAATTATAGTTACCCTTCTAGCGGGAGGAATGCTAGCTCTAATCAAGCACAATGG
>Ga0181612_127549_pt1 | contig 10253 bp, 7 predicted proteins | sample HoacroProtozoa21_FD_119630 | JGI IMG/M metagenome (GOLD analysis project Ga0181612, IMG submission 119630) | Hoatzin crop microbial communities from Cojedes, Venezuel. Combined Assembly of Gp0051906, Gp0051904, Gp0051908 | reverse complement strand
TGGCCCCATCCTCCTGACACCCACCCTTCAGATATTTGTAGGCATTTATAAGGTCCCCTCGCAGCCTTCTCTTCTTCAGGCTGAACAAGCCCAGTTCCCTCAACCTCTCCTCGTAGGGGAGATGTTCCAGTCCCCTCATCATCCTCGTAGCCCTCTGCTGGACTCTCTCCAGTAGCTCTTCATCTTTCTCGAACTGGGGAGCCCAGCACTGGACACAGTACTCTAGATGAGGCCGTCCCTCCAAGCCAGAAGCAGGTAGCTTTCCCCACCTCCAGCTGTCTTTTTGGAGAAGACAGGCACACAGGCCTGCCGGTGTGCCAGGCACGGGGTCTGGTTTGGTTTGTTTTATTTTTTTAATGTATAACTTTTGACTCATGTCTTAAATTTGCAGTCCTCGAGGTGTCTGGAGAATTAAACTGCTTTACAAGGTCGATCACTGGTCTTTACTAAGTAGTAACAGGGACTTTTTTAATGAGCAATACCAAGACGGCTGGATGTGTATTCCTTTCAAAAGCTTGCACTAACTGATTTTTTTTTTAAGCTGCTTAGAAAGTCACCTCTCTGCCCCTGTCTCTCTTTCCATCTTCTTATGAAAATTTAAGATCTTATCCACTTGTACCTTAAAAATAACAATGCCTTTTCCTACAAGAGAAGAAAGTAATAATTTGGGATTCTGTCTTAATGACTTTTAAGTATGTATTTCTTTGAAATGTACTTGAATATTTTTTAAGAGCTAATCCTATAAAAATAAAGTTAGGAAAGTGTCATTATGGATGGGTGAAATAACAAAGCACATTATTACTTGAACAAAAGGAGCTGATTTGAATGTAGCAATGATTAGTTTAATGATAATGATTATCTAGAAATACTTTGAGCCAAGAAATTTTTTTTAGGTAAGCTGGATGTGTATTTATAATTTACAAAGTGTATCTGGCACAGCAGAAGTCTTTGGAAGCAAAATAATAGACTGTCATATTGCTATCAAGACTTCATAAAAAAAATAGTAGATGTGCTCTGAGGGAAGGAGAATGGACGTTACAGCAAAGCCCGTTTTCTGGGGTTTTCTAAGGACTCTGATCAGGTCTACAAAACAGAGCGGAAAACCACGTAGATGACTATGAAACTTGAAAGAGTCAGGTATCTTACCTAATTGTATTAACGAAATAAAAATACCCACTTGTAACAATAACCAGTGCAAAATCATTGCTGGCGTGGGGTGTTGAGATGAGAACCTACGGTGCTACTTCTAAAGCTGTGTCGTGGGTCCTTTTTTCTTTAATATGTTAAGTGAGATAAGGCAAAGTGAATAGAGAGGAGAAGTCAAGCAGGCAGCGATCGCAGGACTTGCCACTGGCCGTTACGACAAACACCGTGGGTATTTACAGGACTGGAAGGACATCTGATAAGGATGGCATTTCTTCTGGTGCCGGTCACCAGCCCAACGCCTCGCGGCACTTGGTCCCGTTTAGTCTCGCAACGCCAGGTTGACCGGTACGGGAGCTTCGTGCCTTCACGTGGCTGGATTCCCACCGCTGTGAGCTCAGCAGAAGCTGTGCTGAAATGCAGCGTTGTGAGACCTTCCAGGCCAGGAGCCGGTCAGGAGGAGGAGGATGGGGGATCTCCGTGGGTGATCTCGGAAACACGCATGTGTTCAGCTCGTCTCGCAAGGCTACGTCTCCGGAGAGGTTTTGCTTCTTCCTGCAGCTGACAGCCGACTCTGGCATCTGCTATGAATCCTTCTGCAAAAGAAGCCAAGCGAAGAAGGCTCTTGATGTCAGTTTGTAGCCCGTAGGAAAACTCATTAAGAGACGAGCTGCTCCACAGACTGTTTTGAAAATAGGAGTTCTCGCACAAGGAAGATTATTATTCAACAAAACGATTTCTGCAAGCAGCAAACAGAACACAAATGGGGTCTGTGACATGACTGACGCATTGTGAAGATGTGTCAGTTGGGAATATTTGCCTTAAACCAGCAAAAGCACCCGCCCCGGCCGCGGGAGCGCGCGGTCTGTGAGGAGCCCTCCTTCCCCAGAGCTCTGCACGGAGAGAAGAAAGCAGGGATCAGAGGGAGTCTCCAGCTGTAATGAAGGGAAGCAGGCGAGAGAGAAAATAACCCTCACTTCTGCCCTCCGGTATTTCCTTTAAGCACTGGAGGGGTTGTCCTCTTCAGCTGAGCAGGACATAAATAAGTTATGATGCTGGTAATGCTCATCCTGCAGACAGAAACGCACCGCTTAGAGGGCTCTGGAAAGAAGAGAGCATGCATTTACCTACTGTGGACAGAGATAAAATCAGTCCTTGAAGGTCTTTTTTGTTTTGTTTTGGGTTGTTTTTGTGTTTGGTTTTTTTTTTTATTGAACAAAGTGTCAGGGAAATAAAGAGGGAAGATGAATGGCAAAGGCTAGCTGAAAAACAGCAGAAACAAACAAACGCAGAAATGTATTTTTGAGATTTCAGAATCAGTGGAATAACCCTAACTGTCTGAGAAAAGGAAAAAAAGACCTGAAAACCAGAGTTAAACCCAGCCTGAGCAAACCCCTGAGGCGGGGAAGGAGAGGGGAGGCTGCCTGGCAGGGCCCAGAGCCGTACAGCAGCTCCGGGGGGATGGGGTGATCCCCTACAGCCCGATCTTGAGTGATGGGAATAATTCTTTGTATTTGCTACTCAAGTCGATATCATGTAGTGGGATAACGCGCTACCAGAAACTGCAAGTGTACAAGAAATCTATTTATTGCTATTTTTTGTGTAAATCTGTCTATTAGAAAGACATAGTAAAAAAGGAACAATAGAACTACTCCACCACTTTCCATAACCTTTCCCAGTCTTTCCCTTCGGACTGCGCCGAGCGCTTTCTCCCCTTGATCTGGGGGGGTGAAGCCGTGCCCACCTGCGTGCGGCTCTGCAAGCTGGCGGGGGGGTCAGTGGCGTCTTCAAGCTGGAAATTCACGTCGGGCTGCTACAGGATGGTTTAACCGTTTATGCAGTTCTTAATAGAAGTTCCTTCTGAGCTAAAAGTTTCTTCTTAAAACACAAGAAAGTAACCTTTTATAGTGTTTTCTGCACTAATTTTCAAGGCTGAAAGCCACAGCTTGGTCAATGATATTCAGGGCCTGTGTGAAATGGGGGGACCAGTAACTCTCTCTTTCTCTCTTGGAAATGTAAGAAGCTGCTGGTGTGTCCTAACGAGCAGCTCCTCGGCATCAGTTGCTGGCCTCACCAGTTTGGCTTTGCCAGCCATCACTTACTGTGTGCTGGACCGTATCCTGACATGGTGACCGTATCCTGACATGGTGACCGTATCCTGACATGGTGACTGCATCCGAGCCGGCAGCTGAGCCTCGGGCTTCATGGGGAAAGGAGGGAAGCGTTGCAGTTCTGGAGCCCTGCGGCCGACAGACCAAGCCCTGTTGCTGCTTCTGTGAGTGAGAGCCCTGCAGGGACAGATCCAGCACAGGGACTGGTGCGGGGTTTGGGGATGGGGCTGGATGCAGGAGCTCTCCCTCGCTCCTGGTGTGCTGGTGCCCAGCAGCATGCACCATCACCCGCCTCCCCCCTTGCCCATTCCCGCACCAGGGCTGGGAACTGGATCTGAGAGACGAGCTGGAGCCTCCCCAGCACCTCCTCTTCCTCCCCCTCCCCTGGGCATCCTCACTGGAGGCGGGTGCAGCTGCAGGCTGTTGCTGCTGTACCTTGCGCCCTTGCTCTGAGCTGCGTGCCCTGGGGATGAGGGTGCCGGAGGGATGCTCTGATCCCTCAGGGATGGAGCACAACTGCTCTTCTGGGACGGTGGCTACCCAAGGCAGCAGGTCCGAGTCCTACCCCCAGAACCAAACTGTGAGATGTAACTGGCATCTACTCCAACTGGCATCTACTCCCAGCGTACTGGTATCTGCTTACCATGCAACAGCCAGGAGCTTAGCACTTACTGGAGCAGCTTGGACCGGGTTTTGTTCTTGGCCAGAAGACTTCCAGGTGCCGGAGGCTTCTGGCAGACCGTGGACCCCCCTTCTCTGGGGCTTGAGTGCCTCATGAGCACGGCAGCATGGCCTGCTCTGGAGGGCAGCAGCACGTGCCCAGCTCAGGAACAGGGATTTTAGTGCAAGCATTTGTTTTTAGAACAGTTTTACATTCTACCTGATTCCCAAGTGAGTGGCAGAGCGCTTTAATATGTCTGGAAACCAGACGCCTTCTATCCAGCCCTAGCTGGCCAGCCTGCCCGCGACGGAGGCGAAACGCGGCGCCCGGCCCCGCTCCTAGGCTTGCCAGCCCTCCGAATGGCAGGAGAAGGGACTGGGGGTGGAATAAACGACCTAAGCGAACCACCAACTGCAAAGTAAAATCACCCCTGCAATGGGTAATTAGGCAGCAGGCGACAGTAGCTGCAATCAGGAGGGACCGGGAGAGCTCTGTCCTGAAATCACGGCAAAACGCTGAGCTGGGAGCGGAGCAGAACCCATCACAGCTGAGCGACTGAAGAATGACACCAGCGGATTTAATGCTGGGGAAATTAAAGCTGAAGGTTTCCAGATGGAATAATTAGTTCTTGGTACATTTTTTTTGTAACTTGACACTGATTATTTCCACATTTGGTTCCCAAAATGGTTTTGGAGGTAGGTACGTGATCTGGTATGCTGTCTCCACCACGGAATCCAGAATAGTAGCGATGTTATTTAAGAGCAATAATCTGGGAAGAGAAATAATTAGGTACGGAAAGTGTATTAAAGTTACTACAACGAGGATAAAGCTCATAAAAATTAAATTGCTCGGCTGATAAAGTGGAGTTTTAAACTTGTAACGAGCTTTGACATAACCGTGTTAACACGGGGAGGTAAACCACCTAATTAAGAAGCTAAGAACATGTATTTGTACCTTGGAATAATGTGTACAAGGTAGAGGTAGTAACGATTTTTCACCTTCTGCAAGGGACCAAAGTGCCCACGACTCGCCCTCCCTCCCCTCATGTATTTTAAATAACCTGAGTTCAGCGTAACCAACTGTCTCCTCGCGCCGCCTTTGCAATCAGCCCTTCCAAGCGATTTGTGAAAATAGCGTGTGGGCTGATGGTAATTAGGTGCCTCAGGAGAAGTCTGTCCTTGGCACGAAACGCTTCTGTCTCTTCCCCAGCCGATCCGGTGCGTGGTGTGTACGTGGGGAGAGCGGTGGGTGGGTGCAGCACCTTTCAAACCCACCCACGGGGCATCCAGGACGTGGCTGGGGGCATCACGGCCACCCCCAGGAGCCTTCTCCTCGTCTGGTGGATGGCGTGGCCATCCTTCGAGGACCAGCCATCGCTGTGCGTGCTGGAAACGGAGCTCTGGGGTGGAAAATTGCGTCCCGTGGGCAGTTTTGAAGACTTTGTTCAGGAGGCAACCTGCTGAATGGCTGTGTCCAGCCAACGGCAAAGCTGACCACGCTTTTTGTTGTTCTCAGCATTACCCGCGTTTCAGAGCGGTTCTTGTTGTTCCTGTCGTTCAGAGGTTCACCGCTGGGTTTCAGTAAAGCAGATTTCAGGAAGGGCCTTGCGACTATCAGCTGAAGTGTGGGGCTGTTCTGTCTGATGTCTTACCAGTTAATGCAGTGCTGCTCCCACCTCTTTTTCTGGAAAACTGAGCTTTCCTAAAGCGGAGATCAGGCAATAACAAATGGGCTTCCAGGACTGCAAGACCTGGTACGAAGACACCTCTACTTCCAACTTCCACGCAAACCACCATGTTAAAATGCTGAGTGAGGACAGCAGTGAGGACAATTTTTTTGCCCCTCCAGCATGAAATGCACCTTGCATTTGCGAGCAGACAAACAGCTTGCTGAGTAAGGGACAGACTGTCTTGCTGGACTGTGGGACCTCCTGCCTGCCCGGCTCCTGCTTCGGAGTGTGCAGATTTGATTACTGCTCTTCAGCTTTTATTGATAAACTAGCTACTAGTGGGCACCAAAAAAATCTGAATCTTTATACTCTAAACCCTACTTGTCTTTCTACAAGGGAGCTCATCTGACTATCCATCAAGTATCTCTTCAGAGTAGTAGGTAGATGTGAGATGGCACCATCTGTTGTTTGTTGTTTTGGAATCCACAGCTTTTTGACTAGCTAGATGTTTTGAGCTTGTCACATACCTATTTCTTCTAAATTTAATGAAACAGTTAATTTCTAAGCAAGTTATTTTGAGCAAATTCATTGATCCGACTTCACTGAGAACCTGGAATGCTCAAAATGTCTTCCTAGCTACCTGAGGTACCCAAAACACATGAGGCACATGGTGATGCAGAGGACCAGATCTCCAGGCTTTCAGTGATTGCTGAAGAATGTAAATCAGGAAAGCATCCTTCTTTTGCAAAGTTAAAAATAAAACACCCCTACTGATTGTCTTCTGGGGTATACCAGCTGCAGTCCAATGTCTTCTCTGGAAACCCTCAACGCTAAGCATGTGTCTCAGTATTCTGGAGGACTAGGAAGGTACAAATCTGATTCTGAGCAGGCTCACTTTCTGCAATAGTTCTCCTCGGAGAACCATGGATTCCTCCCACACAATCTTTAGGCTCTGAAAGACAGGAGGAAATAAGGAAATTTTCTCTTTCTGCTTGTGGTCAGCAACGCCTACCAGGAATATCTCCTGTGGAAAGCCCTTAGGGCCCTTCATGAGCATGTAGACCAGCACTGGGTCAACACACTTGCCTCAGCAATGCTTGTACATAGGGGAGGTGACCATAGCTGGCTAGGAGGGAGTTTCTCCCTCACATCCATTTCCCGACATCAGGGAGAAGCTCCCCTCCCTTCACGTAACGCTTTGCCAAAAGCAGCTACTGGACTTCCAGATTTCACAGGCACGGGGTGCTTGAGGGCAGGATCACTGCCCCGGCTGCATGACATGAAGTCCAGGCACTTATTGAGGACCCCATCTCATGGGTTTTAGCCATCCTCACCTGACCTACCTGGATTTAGAGGGGAGATGGGTTGGTGCATCTGTGGATTGCTTGGTCCCAAACTAGCATGGGAACTTTCTGGAGTCTTTTAAAGGAAAACCCCGATCAAAGTGAGTTGTGTGCGCTCTCGAGAGTGTTCTGGGACAAAGGGTGGCCAAAGGTAGATAGCTTTATCCTAGGGGTTTTGTATTCTTCTGCCCCTGTGGGAAGGAAATGTGGGAATGGCTACCAAAGGGGGTTAACATTTGACCAGAGAGATATTCCCTCTGATTAGTTAAAGAGCAAATCCTGCCTTAAATGACTGTGCTTTTTACTTTTTAATTCACAAGGGAAATGTTTCCTGCTACTTCTTCTCTTGCATGAGCATGCAAAATATGCTGGGTTTTTGTGTTTCTCTTGGTTTGAACGCCTTTCTGTTTCTTTTCTTGGCTGTCTGAATTGATCTTCCTATATGCAAAACCCTGCAGAGCTTTACTCTGGACTATGCATTAGTTGTTCTGTTTTAAAGAAAAGGAGGCACGTTTGACTTCTGCATCCAACATAATTAGAATAAATTTAGGATTTTATGTGCCTGCAGTCCTGGTGGGTGATGTTTGCCTGCCCCCTCCATGTTCCTGCTTGCAGTTGACCATGCAACAGAAGGGCAGTGATCTCTCTTTTGTTTTCCCTTTCTAAACAGCCACTGTTTGAAATTTTGATATCAATAACTCCATCTTTGTACTAAAGAAAACACGCTTAAGGATATTGTATAAGAAATCAGAAAGCAAATTGATTGTAGTGGAAAGGGAATTAATATTTTACAGCTTAACTTGCCAGTTAAGCATCTTTGTGCAATCATGTCCTTCTCTGACAGCTGCTCAGACTGCCAGCAGGTCAATCTGGCACCCAGCAAGGTGAAGATTAGCCATAATCTCCTGGTCGAACCACCAAGCAACCTGAAGGCTGGCAAGTGTGAAGAGAGAGTGAAAAAGGAACACACGGCTAACTCGAAATGGAAAAGTGGCAATGGCAGCGCAGCTCCAGAAATCAGCAGCAGCATTAGGAGGACCCGGTTCATTCGCACCAGCAGAAGGTGTTGAGGTCTGCTGGGGCAGGCTGGGGATGGAGGAATGCTTTCCCACCCATTTCCCCACCCAGAAATGATTTTCTACACTCACCTTTCTGTAAGTCGCAAGCCAGCCCCGCTCCCCGGCTGACCTGCAGGACCACAGGCAAACCCGCAGCTGTTCTGCCTGGTCTCCAGGCCACGGCCAAATCCTCCTGGTTGCTCCTCCATCGCTCTTTCTCACACCAACTCATTTCAGTATCTCTAACCTCTGAGGGTTATAACCTGTTACCACCTCTGGAACTCGTTAAGCATGGTGATCCCTTCAACCCAAAGAAATCCAGACGATCTCTTTGTAGGCTTCTATAGTGTCTTCCCTTATTTAACCACTCTTCTCTGCTCTCTGACTTCTTAATTCTTCCTGCCTGTCTCCTGTTGCGGTGCAAGGTGTATGTGTCCTCTGGGTACTTGGCGGTGCTGGTCTGACAGCCCACCCAGGTTTGCCATGGATCATCCCATGCCGGAGAGCTGGGAGAGCCCTCCCGGGGAGCCGGGTCCCTCAAGGCGATTCTCATCTTTGCCAGGGACTGAAAAAGGACCCCTAGGAAGGCTGAAGTTATGCATCGTTCATGTTTTCCTGCAGTGATTTTTATGCATCAAAGCTACTGTTCACTTGACTCCTTTTTCTTTGATTTCTCTTAATGGGGTTGAAACGGGCTTGGTGCACTGCATGTGGAAATCGATGGAATCTAGCACAAACCAAATCAGGGATCAGGTATTTCACGCTACAGGGATGGCATCAAAAGGTCATTTTACTCTGGGATTTTTCATTTGAAATGTCTGCCCTGAAGACTCTGTCCAGTGGAGGACTGACTTCTGCTCCGAGGAGCGGTGGGATCCACTCATGCCATGTAGCTCCTCCTCGGTGCAGGCAGCAGCAGCTCAGTCTCACGAGAACCTGACTGATTTAGGCATCGGGGTTTAATCCCTCTACCCAGGCACAGAGGGACTACGGCTTGGTAGCCATCATTTCCAAACAGCGAGATCTGTCAAAGCTTCAGATGAGCTGCACAGGAGAATAAAAATAGCATCTGTGGTTCTGCTAGCTAGAATAAAAGATGTAGGAACAATCAGTCCTGGTGCTGCAGACTGTAAGCTGATTGCTAGCTGGACTCCAGCTCGTTTCCCTTCGTGGTGTGGTACTGCACAATTAGGCGCATGGTGGGTTTATCTGACACATTTCTGAAATATCTGCTATTTACCGCTGTTGGAAACAAATGACTAATGCAGCAGATAAGGCTTAACCCAAGGGAAAGACTATTAGTCTATGTTGTTAGGAGAAAGCTCAACAGAATAATCACCTCACCCGGTCATTTGTTTGGCCAGATATTGTGACAGCTCTGCTTGGGCAGAAAGAAGAGCTCCCCAGATGGGGTTCCTGCCTGCTGCACAGTACCCCAAAAGAAAAACCTGCCTGCCTTCACGCTTGCTTCCTCAGACAGCACCAGATGCCTAAGGATGGTGGAGGAGATTCCCTCTTCTTGCTCCAGCCCCTCTGCACGGTACGAAACGAGCAGTTGAACCCGAGAGGCAGACGCTGGCAAGGATAGCTGCAAACCTCATTCCCCGGGACTCAGCTCACAGCGTGCGTGGAAGCAGGGAGGAATTTCTTTATTAGGGATCTTCTGAAGCGTGTAGCTGCCGAGATTCTGGTCAGTGCTATCATCTACCAGCAACTTCAGCTCGTTCAAACATACATGGCTACAAATATGCCTGTATATACAAATATGCCTTCCACATAATGCCTTCTGCGTCGTGGTACAGAATGCTGTTCTCTTCATGTGCGTCATACCAAGTTAAATTTATCCCTATGGATGGCTGCTGTGCTGCAATGGAGAGTTAGATTGCCTGTTCCATAAAATAGTTTGGTAATTACCTGATATTGTCTCGCAAGACAACGGCGGCGTGAAGAAAAGTGGTGAATAACAAAAGAAAAGTCTGTATTTAGATTTCAATGAAAGGGATCCCTTTTTGATTGTTTAGACCCATTTTCAGACTTAAAAACGAAGATGATGTGTCTAAACCTCTTATTCCAGTGCTACATTGGCTTTTTGGCTGCCCAGGGTGCGCTTTGTGGCATCGGAGGGCTGACGCGCGCACCCGACAGGAGGCTGCTCAGCTGTCCCTGGTGCCTTTTTCCCCCCGAAGCGCTTCCAAGGTGAAGCTGCAATAGCTGAAAGATGTTATGCCCTAAACACTTCTCTCTTCTTTCACCACAGCCTTTCTATTA
>Ga0181612_177035_pt1 | contig 10254 bp, 6 predicted proteins | sample HoacroProtozoa21_FD_119630 | JGI IMG/M metagenome (GOLD analysis project Ga0181612, IMG submission 119630) | Hoatzin crop microbial communities from Cojedes, Venezuel. Combined Assembly of Gp0051906, Gp0051904, Gp0051908 | reverse complement strand
TCTGATAATAAGGAGCAATGTCGGCTAGGAATTTCAGCCTTGAAGCGGCATAATTCCAGTAGGCTTCGTTGCCAGTTACCTCGGCTGCTCTTATCATTGCAGAGAAAGTCACGCCCCATTCATAACTTGTAAGTCGGAAATCCCCTTGCTCCACTCTTGTGTCGTCGTTGATTTTAGAATAATCTTTTACTGCCCTGCCGTTTTTTATGTTAACCAGTCTTGCTGGAGTGCAGTTTTCAAGGTAGTGCAGTATTCTGTCAATGTCATTTTTGACCATTTCCACATCAGGCACTCCGTATGGACTGTTGTAGTTTGGCCGCATGGCATGCAGAGGCGTGTTGGAATCATTGATGGCATTGTTGTTTTGTGCCATCATGTTTGCTGGAATGAGTGCAAACAGCATTATTTTCAGCAGTTTCATTGTTTAGATTGATTTTTTGAATTGTTAGTTATTTATTTTGCTTTTTTGTCATTTTTTGTCGAGTGCCAATAAGTTGAATCCCTTGTGTCAGGTGAATGAACTCTATGCCTTTAATTTTTTTGGTAAAAGGCTATTTTCATTCACTTACGTAGTCATCGGGCGGTATCACCTCCATCATATAGATGGCATCGAGTGACCAGCTTGCCGCCCCATTTGTGCTGATTCCTGGATATTCATCGATTTGCCATGGCGTATCGGGTGGCATAATTGTGCTATAGCCGGAATTGTCGAGCACATTGGCTTTAGACCCATCGGGAGCTTTTCCTCTTTGACTAATCAATCCGTCCCATGTTTCTTTAGCCTTTTCACTGTCCATTTTCATGTAAGCGGCGTAGGCACCGAGCCGTGACACTCTGAATTTGTTTTTCGAAACCTCCCAAGCCATATCCTTGTATCTGAAAGCATGGTCAGTCCACGCCTTGTTCCATTCAGGAACATTCACCATTCTCATCAGTTCGTTCATCACCTCAAATCCTCCCATTATTGTCATCAGATGATTGGTGCAAAGCAGGGTAGTGTCGCCTTCTACTGTTATCTCTCCTGTTTGAGGATTGAATCCCAAAGCCTTAGGCCCTGTGAACAAGCCATTGGGCAGTTTGGCTATTGACGTCATTCCCCTTATGATTTTGTTTTTGTAATATTCATCCTTAGTTCTTTCCCATTGCGTCATCCAATTTCCGGCGAGAGCCATCCAGTCGGGTCCAATCCTCAGCCTGGCAGGTTGTGAGCATGGGAATTGGTCTCTGGGCTGTGCCAGTCGCATAGGGTCGAGTTCGTAGAAAGTGCTGTCAGCATCTTTCACCTCAGCCATCAAGTCACCGCATCTCTCGTCAGTTGTGAGATAGTAGTAGAAACGATTCCATGCCGCTTGGCTTATCCTCACCTCTTTTGCACCGCATCCCCAATGGCTTACGTTGTGTCTGCTTCCGAGTTTGGCGAGTTTGCCAATGTGATACACATCCACCTCGGCGGTATGCCTGGTCATAGCCTCAGCCATTCTCCATATTTCAGGGTCAGCCGTTCTTAGGAAGTTGTACCACAGAAACATATTGGATGCCAATTCAGTGTTGTCCCATGCATATCCTCCCACGTCGTAGTTCCATTGGTGTCTGACGGGGTCGTATGCATGCATGAAGTCGCCATAATTCCAAAAACCGTACCACCGGTTTTGATCTACTGCTTTCTTGTAGAAATCGATGTAAGATGAAATCTTGTTTTCCACCTTCTCCCTTATTGCCGAAGATCTGTCGGGCAGGCTCCATATTCCAAACGCCTGTTTGTCGTGGAGGTATTGAGATGTTGGCAAAATAACGCATTCATCGGTGAAATGCCGTGCGTTATCGGCAAAAGCCGCTTTTCCCTTGAAACCGTTGTTGGGTATTAATGTCAGGGTGGAAGTTCTTGCGATACCGTATGGAGTGCTAAGTCCTTCTTGCACATCCTCGTATGCCTCGTCAAGTCCATGAGCCACTTTGTCGTAGTGCCTCAAGTCCATAGGTTCGGCGTCAGGGCTCCACAGCCATGCGATGAGAGTGGCCTTGCCGGTTGTTGCTCCATTGACTTCAAATCCCGAAGGACAAGCTTGCCAGAAGTCTTTCATGCAGACTTCAATTCCATTTTCTACATCACCGATGAATGCGTATCCTCCAGCCCTGTGTCCGCTGAGTGTACCAATCCATGGACAGTCGGCATTTGCTTTTTTCCTGATTGTGAAACTCTCGGAGTCGAGTTGCGAAATTCTGAAACAATTCCATTTTGCCCAATTGTCAACGAGTTTCCGGTTGGTTGGATTAAGTTGTTCATAACCGATGATTTCATTGCCTGCCACTTGCTCGTATTCAAGGTTCTCTCCATCTTGGCCTTTCATGACCCTTCTACCTGATAGAGGTTGCACGGCTTCGCTCCACACTCCGCCGTCACCGCAATCAAACGCCACGTGCCTGTTGTATGGTTCGGCTTTCATCGGCACATCTATAGCGAATCCCAACGCATTGATGAAATCCTTGTCTTGGTCGCCGTCGAAGATAAACGAATGCACCATTTTAATGTTTTCGCATCCTTTGTAGAAGTAAGCCCTGACCACGAACGGCAGCCATAGCCTTCCGTTTTCACCTTTGAGCCAACCTTCGATTTTCACCAAGCTCCTTACTTTTCCTTCCCTTTCAACGCAAGCGTTAGTCACTATGCTGTTGTATTGGTTGAATGTGATGTTTGCCGTTTTCGCATTGACGATTTTATCTTGTGTTCTGCACACCAACCTTATGCTTTCGCATGTTTTTGTTCCATTGAGAAATATAGAGTCGATGATGTTTTTGCCGTTTTTCGAGATAAAAGCTTTCAGGGGACCATTGGATACTATTATTTGGTTGTGATTGATGATGTCCAAATCATCATTTTTAGCCTTTTTCGACGATGAGTCCTTAATTTTTTGCTTTCCGAAGCTCAGGTTTTCAGAATTTGCTGGTACGACTGCCGCCACTCCGCACCACTTGACGCTTCCGTCGGGCCAGTATGCCAAAGCCCATTTGTCGGAATCAATGATATTGCCGTTTCCGTCGGTCAGATTGAGCTTGTTAACGTTGTTATCATCACCTTTCACTTCACCTTTATCGAACGGTACTCCAAAACTTACGGCAGCAGTCTTTTGGGGAGCTTTTCCTATCCAATTCAAAGGAGCAGTGCCGTTGCTCCATGGCGACTGTGAAAATTTGAAGTTGGTTATTCTTGTGTGCGAAAGAGTGGTTCTGAAGCCGAACCATCCTTGTGTGTGCGGATTGGGGTCGCGGAAGTCGATAAGTCTCTCTCCATCGATGAAATAACATATCCTGTGCCCCTCATTGGTGATTTTGATGTGGTACCAATGATTAGGCTTTATGAGGTGCTTTTCATCGGTGTACTCCTTGAGAATCTTAGGCCGGAATTCATTGTTTTCAACAGCCCTCATGTCCACATCGTACCTCCTGAACCTTGTAGTCTTGTTGTAGTTGCCGCCATATCCGAGATAATACAGGCTCAGGGAATAGCAATTGACAAAAACGCCCTTTCTCCATTTCATTCTCTTGAAGATATCGTCGGGGTATTGCGGGTCGGTTGCCATCCAGAAACAATTGAGGTCGCTGACCCTGTCGTTGTCGTTTTCATACACCACCATGGCGTCGTATTCGATAGTCACCCTTCCTTGCATCTTCTCTTTTCTCCATAGGGTTAGTCCCTTGGGTGCCACGATATCTGCTGTATCTCCCATGAAAGTCACTTTGAAGTTGTCGTCTTCCGACTCCACCACCCAATATTTGCTGAAATTTCTTTGGTCAAGACCCGATATGCATTGTGCGGTTGCAGGTGCACCGTCATACCGCTTGTCTTGTCGATGAAAAGCCAAGATATTGCCGGCAATAATCAGGGAGAGGAAAGCCAGAGCCAATCTTGTTTTCCATTCATTGGAGTGACATTGGATGTTTGTCATGGTTATGCTCTTGATTTTAATGGGAGTTTGTGACTATGTTTACGATGTCAGAAGATGTTTTTGCCATGCATGCGTTGGGCTTTGTTTGTGAAAATCCGTCTGTCGTGCTGAGTCTAAGGCTTTTGAAGTCAAGAAGGAAGTTGATGCGACAGGCGCTTTAAAATTCAAAGGAATCGCATGATGCATGATAGCGAAGGCGTGAATCATATACCGGCACCGTCGGTGAATGTTGTCATCAGATTTTTTCCTTGCTGTACCTGAGAATATGGTGGCAGGCTTTTCGTTTGCCAAACGTTGCCGCCAACCACGGTGTGGTGTCCTATTGTTATTCGTCCGAGGATGCTGGCATTGCTATACACAGTGACATAGTCTTCAAGAATCGGATGCCTGGGCACGTTGAGCGGGTTGCCGTTTTCGTCAAACTTAAAGCTCTTGCTGCCAAGGGTCACTCCTTGGTATAATCTCACATGATTTCCTATGATGCATGTTTCGCCTATCACAACGCCTGTTCCGTGGTCGATGCTGAAGAATTCCCCTATTTTCGCTCCTGGGTGGATGTCTATTCCGGTCTTGCTATGAGCCATTTCAGTGATTATCCTCGGAATTACGGGTACGTTGAGCGTAAGCAATTCGTGCGCTGTGCGATAGTGCACCATGGCCACTATTGCAGGATAAGAGAAGATGACTTCCTCGTAAGAATGCGCTGCGGGATCGCCGTCATAGACAGCTTTGACATCGGTGTTGAGCAGCCTTTTCAGTTCCGGCAGTTTGTCTATGAAATTCATCGCAATCAGTTCTGCATTATCATTGCATTTCTTTGAGTTGCAGAATGAATTGATTCCATACGCTATTTCCTGACTAAGCAAATCATATAGCCTTTCCACTCTTACCCCGATGAAATAAGAGTTCATCGAAGAGCATTTGCTGCTGTCTCCGAAATATCCTGGGAACACCACCGCCTTTACCAGTTCAACGATTTCAGCAAGCCGTTCTACATGTGGCAACATGCTGTTCTGTTGCGGTATAAACGGATATTTGTCAGAGTCGGCATCAGCGAGATTGTCGATTATGTCTTTAAATCTTTGAGAAAGAGAAATTTTTTCCATACTCAGAAAGTTATGTGAAAACTCATTGTGTGTAGGATTCTTTGTGATAGTGTTCTAAAAGAAGTGATAGTACTAATAGAAACGAATACAAAAATAGCGAAAAAAAGGCAAAAGCCATGGATTTCAATGTGTTTTTTCTGCAAGAGATGCAATTTATCCGTCTGTTTCCAAGTCGATACCCAGAATTTGATAAACTTAACGGATGGGATACGTTTTAATGAAATTATTGCTAATTTTGCACCGCAAACCAATGTAAGAAAACTCAAATAATAAACGGATATCAGTGTAAGGCCAATATTCATGAAAGCATTAAAGACCATATCATTCTTGCGTGAATTGAGCATGAACAACAACCGCGACTGGTTTCATGCTCATAAGGCAGAATATCAGGAAGCGCGCGAAGACTTCGAACTCGGTGTGAGTGAATTGCTGCGTGAAATAGCAAAATTTGATTCATCCATATCCCAGTTGGAAGTCAAGGACTGCATGTACAGGGTGAACCGTGACATCAGATTCAGTCAGGACAAGTCGCCCTATAAGACCCATATAGGAGCCTACATTGCGGCTCATGGCAAGAAGTCGTTGCACGGCGGTTATTACATTCACATTGAGCCCGGCAATTGCATGGTGGCTTGCGGCAATTATTATTTGCCGACAAACGTGCTTAACGCATGCCGTTGGGAGATAATCAACAACCAAGAGCGTTTCGGTGAGGCAATAGGAACGAAAGGCTTCAAGAAATATTTCGGAGGCAACATCGGCAACTGCGGGTCATTGAAGACAGCGCCCAAAGGATTTCCAAAGGATGCCCCTTACATGGAGTATCTTCGCTTGAAAGACTATTGCTGCTGGCATTATGTTGACGATGATTTCTACGAGGGAGACTCATGGTTGCCAGAGACAGTGCGCATGTTTAAGAGCGCCAAGCCATTCATGGACTTTTTCAATGCAGTCATCGATGATTATGAGTGATTGCCAATTCGGTTGCATAAACTTAGGATTAAAGAACACAATCAAACAGAAAAAAACAAATACGACCAATTATGTCAGCACGCGCCAACTTTTCCTTGCTATTGATGCTTTTGATGTTTTCTCTGCCATCATCAGCACAGCAATACAAACAAATCAAGGTGTCAGCACCGTTTAAGATGCCAAAGATAAAGGAATACGTGTTTCCTTCATCCACATTCGACATACGTGACTACGGAGCCAAGGAAGGCGATGTGGCTTCGAACAAATCCTCCAATATCATGGCTTTTCGTCAAGCCATGGAGGCATGCGCCTCATCGGGTGGTGGTCATGTGGTTGTTCCTCGTGGGGATTGGTACACAGGACCAATCCATTTTAAGGACAATGTTGACCTCCGTTTGGAAGAAGGCGCGCATGTGATTTTCAGTGATGACCCGTCCGACTATTTGCCGGCAGTAGCCACATCATGGGAAGGCATGGAATGCTATAATTACTCTCCGTTGCTGTATGCATACGAGTGCAAGAATATCGGAATCAGCGGCAGCGGAACCTTAGCTCCCAAGATGGACAATTGGCGAAAATGGTTTTCCCGTCCTCAGCCACACATGGAAGCCTCAGCCCGCCTTTACCACTCCATGTCGAAAGGAGAACCAGTGGAAAGCCGTCAGATGGCAACAGGCGAAGAACATTTCCGTCCGCATCTCATCCAGTTCAACCGTTGCAAGAACATAGTGCTTGACGGATTCAAGATACGCGAGAGCCCATTCTGGACCATCCACCTTTATATGTGCAAGAATGGAGTGGTGAGAAACCTTGACGTATATGCTCATGGCCACAACAACGACGGCATCGACTTGGAAATGTCGCAGAACATATTGGTCGAAAACTGCAAGTTTGACCAAGGAGACGATGCGGTGGTGATAAAGAGCGGCAGAAACCAAGATGCGTGGCGTCTTCACACTCCTACAAAGAATGTTGTGGTGAGGAACTGCAATATCGTTAACGGTCATGTCCTGTTGGGTATAGGCAGCGAATTGTCTGGCGGCGTGAAGAACGTTTACATGACCAACTGCAAGGTGAGCAGCAAGGTGTTGCGTGTTTTCTTTGTCAAGACCAATGAACGCCGTGGGGGGGTCATTGAGAACATTTATATGGACAATTGTACAGCAGAAGCCGCTGACCGTATGTTTGAAATCGATACAGATGTGTTATATCAATGGGCTAAGTTGCCTACTTACGAAGTCCGCCGCACCAAGATACGCAACCTCTATATGACAAATGTCTATTGCAATGAGACCAAGGGAGTTTATGAAATCAAAGGAGACAGCGAATGTCCGATTAAGAATGTGACGTTGAAGAATGTCAAAGCAGGAAATGTAACGGAATTTGAGGGCAAATCGGTGAATTGTGACGGATTGCGTGTAGATTAAAAAAATAGTGAATAAAATAAAGAACGGGGATGTCTTTGAGTCATGACTCGATTATTAGATGGCATCCATTTGAAAACTCAATAAGAAAAAAAGAAAAACAAGAGATGAAAGGAGTGTTGTTAGGAGCCGTGCTTTTTCTGCTTGCTATAGGAGCGTCGGGACAAGGCACGGCAAAGGGAACGGTTGTTGACAACCGGACAGGCGAGGCTTTGCCATACGTGTATGTGAAAGTCTTGGACAAGTCGGGAACCTTAACAGGAGGCGCAGTTACCGATGAACGCGGCAAATTTGTTGTCGCAGGCATAAAACCCGGAAATTATGAGGCTCAATTCAGTATGGTGGGTTACACCACCCACAGCAAGAACTTCAGCATCACCGCAAAGAACCCTAATGCGCATTTGGGTCGTGTGGTGATGCGTGAGGATGTTAAGCAACTGAAGGAGGTGACTGTTACCGGTCAGAAGAGCGCCATGAAATTGGAAGTTGACCGCAAGACGTTTGATGTTTCCCAATTGGCAACCACGGCAGGAACAAGCGCGTTGGAATCACTTGAAAGTATCCCGTCGGTAGAGGTTGACAATGAAGACAACATATCCCTTCGCGGCAATACCAGCGTGGAAGTGTGGATAAACGGCAAGGCAAGCGGCTTGACATCCGACAACCGTGCCGACATATTGCGCCAGATACCGACAGAAGACATAGAGAGGATAGAAGTGATAGACAATCCCTCCGCCAAATACAGCGCAGAAGGCAGCGTGGGAATAATCAACATAGTGCTGAAGAAAGACCGCAAGCCAGGATATTATGGGTCTCTCCGTGCGGGATTCGACACCCGTGGCGGCGTTCACAGCGGCGGAAGCATCAACTACAACTCGTCGTTGGTTGACTTCAACTTCAATATCGGTTATCGTCATCGTGAAGATAAAGGCAAGACAGAAAGCGAACAAGAATATCTGCAGAGCAACCAATACCAGTGGTATAAGTCGAGCAGCCGCAGGATGGGCAACAACCTGTTCACCCGCGGAGGCTTGACCTTCCATCTCACCAAGAAAGACGACATAGGCATCACTGGCATGCTGATGAAAGGCAAGCACAAGAGTTGGAGCACCATTCCTTACCATTCAGGCACAATCGGAAGTGACACCGACACCAAACTGCAGACACGTTATAGCCACAGCAGCGGACCTATGCAGATGTTCCACGGAGAACTTGACTATCGCCATAATTTCACAGACAATCATTTCCTCGACATCAATATCAGTCGCGGCAAATGGAAGTCGGACGATTACAATCATTACCATGACTCCATTTATTACTACGATTATTTGACACCGACTGAATATGAATACCAGTACCGTCCGATGTATATAAACAATCGAAATTGGGAGGTTAAGGTTGATTATGAGAATCCCATCAGCGAGCATTTCAAGATTGAGGCAGGCTATCAGGGCGAGTTCTCTCACGAGAACACCCCACAGGAGTCATACGTTGATGAAGAAAACTGGGACGGAAGCGCGGCAGAGGAAGACCAAGCCTATTACAACCGTTTCATATACGACCGAGATGTCCATGCCCTTTATGGCACTGCCACGTTGAAGTTTGGCAAGTTTGGTGTAATGGGAGGACTGCGCGGAGAATATTGGAAAGTGCATACAGAGAGTTACACATGGTCGCAAGAGCATGATCCGAGTTTGCGTGATGAACCATTTGAGAAAGACTATTTCGAATTGTTCCCCAGTCTGTTCTTGTCTTATCAGATAACCGAGAACGACCAGCTGCAATTGAACTACACCCGTCGTTTGCGTCGTCCATGGGGAGGTCAGTTGAATTCCTTCAAGGACACCCGCGACGCCACTTCGGTGTCATTCGGCAACCCATTGCTTACCCCTGAGTTCAGCAACTCCTTCTCTATGAACTATCTCCGAACATGGAACGACCACTCCCTGTTGGCAAGTTTGTATTACCGTCCGACGAGTGACGTGATGCAACGCATCAGTTGGCAGAACCCTTCCGACGGTTTGCTATACAGCACCACTATGAATGTTGCCAGCAGCAAGAGCAGCGGAGCGGAGCTGACAGTCAAGAACAAGTTGTGGCGAATATTGGATTTGACCACTTCTTTGAACGCATACTACTACAAGCTGAACGGATTCACATACGACATAGACGGACAGACCGTCACCGGAGAATCCAACAGCCGATTCAGCTGGAACGCTCGCATGACTGCCAGTTTGCTGCTGCCTTCCGACTTGTCGGTGCAAGCCACAGGCCGTTACCATTCGCGTTCCGTGATAACCCAAGGTTACCGCAAATCAGGATATGGTCTTGACTTAGGTGTGAAAAAGAATTTCCTTGGCAAACGATTGACCTTATCTGTTTCATGCCGTGACGTCTTGAACTCCCGCCGTTGGGAAAATTACGTATCCACCGAAACATTCACCCGTCATCAGTTGAACAAATGGGGCAGCCGCAAGATACACTTCACCTTGTCGTGGAACTTCGGAAACATGAATCCAAAGCGCATGAAACAAGAAGACAACCAACAAGACGAAGGCGGTCAGGGCAGCGGTTATGGAGGATATGAAGAAGAGTGATAAGGCGCAATATGCAGTAAAAAAGCCTTTCTGTTTGTTAAATCCGCAAATTATGATTATTTTTGCACCATATATGTGTGAAAGGAGGGATTTAGTCCTCTCATATACCAATTAATCACAAAATCAAGAAACAATAGATAATGGAAGATAGAAGAGTACGCGTTCGTTTCGCTCCCAGTCCTACAGGACCTCTTCATATAGGTGGAGTTCG
>Ga0181612_153652_pt1 | contig 10254 bp, 11 predicted proteins | sample HoacroProtozoa21_FD_119630 | JGI IMG/M metagenome (GOLD analysis project Ga0181612, IMG submission 119630) | Hoatzin crop microbial communities from Cojedes, Venezuel. Combined Assembly of Gp0051906, Gp0051904, Gp0051908 | reverse complement strand
GGAAACTAAAACCGAGGAGGATGAGAAATGAAAGCTGCAGGCTACGGCGGGGGGGGGGTGGAATTCAGCCCTAAAATGTAAGGACTTTGGACGTTTCCTGTGCTGAAAGCATCAGGCTTCAAGGGTTTTGCAAATGGAGTACAGAGGCCAGGTTTCCCTGTGCAGAGCTCGATGTGCCCCATGCTGGGTTCCCATCAGCTGCTTGGCTCCAGATGTGCAGTTGTCCTGCTCAGGCAGGAGTGGGGATGGGAGGAGAGCTCTCTGGTGGTCTCGTTCTTTGCTGTGCATCCCTGGGGACTCTTCCTCTGCTCTGGGATTGCTGGTGGCTACTTCTGGGCAGAAGTTAGTGTGGGTCTTCCAGATGCTGGTGGATGGCAACTTGTCTGGTTCTCCAGCTGTTTTTGAATAAAAAGGTCACTCTGACTCTCATACTACTTATTTGGCAGCGTATAGCACAGGGCCAGTAACGTTGTCGCTGCTTTGCCATAGATCTGTGTCACCAGAAAAGCAATAAGGAAGGAGTAGAGGGTGTGGGAGGAACAGATATGGGTTTTCTGTTCACTCTGTCCCGCCCCAAACTCAGTCTGTGAATCCGTTAGGAGGTGCATTGTGGTGGAAATGACGTGCTGCAGAGGACTGGGACCATGTTCTGCAAGGACCGAAGGTGGCATGTGGCTCTATCAGCGAAAGCCAAAAAATTTGGACTGTGCAAATGGGGCATCTTTTGCCCTGCCTCCCCCAGACCCACCAAGCAGGGCAGAGCTTTGCAACCTGGAACCTTCAACCAACAATTTGTTCTCTGGCTCCACATGGCCAGTGCTGGACAAGGCAGGTGTTGAGCTGTGTCTCTTTGCTCTTGTGTTCACCCAGAGACCCCTGCATCCTTGGCTAGTAAATTACTAGCCTAAACTTCTCTACAGCAAACTGCAAGGTAAATAAATATTCTCTTTTAGAAACCTCTTTCCCAGTTAAATTGACCCCCTTGGTACTTTCATGCATTTCAAGAAGTCGGAACAGTTCACAATTGAAAACAAGCAGTGTTTAGCTCCTGCTGTGAAGGGAAATAGTCAGGCACCAGAAAGACTGTCATTTTAGCCGTGCTCTTACAAAAGAGGGTGTTACAGTAAACTTGCTTATTTCACTGAAGGAGAATTCAGCAGGCTTGACAGAAACCGGATGAGACAGGCACGGTAAATGGATTTTGCTGGCCGAATAGAAAGCAAAGAAACATGCATGTGTGGTGGTTGGTCAAGAATTGACTGTATCTTGCAGAAACCAGGAATGAATTAGGGACAGCGAATTAGCAAGCACTGAAGCAACATCTGTCTAGCTGTATTCAAGGTCCTGTTCACCGATGGTATGCCTCCAATGGCAATCTTATGCAGCAAGCAGGGCCACTCTGTTTAGCTGCCTTGCTGCCTTTTAGCTCTGTATGCACGCTGGAAGGGTTAGGAGTGCCTGCCTGGGGTCAGCTCAAGTGATACCACTGAGGTTCAGCAGGCTGTGATGCTGGGTTAGGCCTAAGGCAAGCTGAGGGTCTTGCTCTGGATGTGGTTTGCTAAGAGGCAGTATCTCATGTGCTCGGCACCAGGTGCTGGATGTGGCTGGGAGCCAGTGAGTAGAGCAAGGGAGAGGATGGATGTCTCCTGGTGCCTGATCTGCAGGGGAGGAGTGGTACCCAGCCCAGCTTGGGCAAGTTTCTCCAGTGTTTCAGCACCTTTTAGGGGGTGGATTTAAACTCCCTGGTGAACACTGTGTGGGGATAGCAGCGTTTCATCCCCTGCTGGCACTCAGCATTTGCTCCCTGCTCTTGCTGAAGCACTGACATGGGACCTACACTGCATTGCTGACAGCTGGGTGGAGGGCTGGGGAGATGAAGTGCTGGAGAGGTGTGCTAGTGTCCTCTCATCTGTTACCTCCTCAGCAAAGGCTTGCTGCCACTAATGCAAGAGCAAGGCTCTTGTCCTGGTGTCCTGAAGGCTTTTGTCTCTCTGAGCAAAACCACTTGTTGCACCATTATAGCTACCAAAAAGGACTGGTGCTGCCTTCCCTCCTGGGCTAGGGGGACTTCTTTTCCTCCTGGGGACACAGAGTGGGGCTCTGAGATTTGGCCTCTGGGGAGGTGACCAGATGGGAGCCCAGGAGAGTGGTGGGCAACACAGTTGAGTGCACTGTGCTCCCTACAACCCGGTGAAGGAGCTTCAGAGCTGTTGGGGGCTCTGCTTAGTACGTGAGCACAGCTGCAGCAAAACAGCCTCTCTGGTGTTATCCTAAGGTAAACCAGCTAGGCAGGGAAAAATCCAAATGCCAGAATGAAATGTCCTCCTTAATCACACCCCAACATGTTCCTCTAGCAGAGATTCTTCTTTCCTAACCAGAATTGACATTGGCCATGTCTAGTGCACAGCAGAGTGCTTTTGTGTTGCAAACCTGACCCAAAGTGTTAGGAAGGTGGGCTTGGATCTTCCACATTGACTGTCCTGCCTCCTCTGTAAGCACCGAGGCAGAAACATGCTCATTAATGGAAAAAAAAGTGCTCTGCCTTTTGGTAGTAGCTCTATTTACTTTCCTAAAGAGAAGTTGTATTCTCCATCAGTATAAATCGGTTGCCAGTGCTGCATCCCTTGGCAGGCTGCTGAACTCCAGCTAGAAATGAAGAGCAGAGGGGCTTGAATAGGGGGGCTGCAGTAACCAAGTGAAAATTGAAGAAAGAGGCAGGGCCTCTCAAGACTTGGGAGGCAGTTTGGGTACAGGTGGCCTGGGGGGTGCTGAAGAAGTGCCTGTTTAACATTAGAGCCGTACCTTCTACCCGGTAACCGGTAGAGTATTTTGATCTGTGGGCTGATAATCCAGAAATGGCTCTTGGGCAGTTGGTTTGCATTTTCTATGCATTTGAAGTCAAAACACCTGGAGTCCCTCTGGATCACTGATCTGCTGTATGAGGTGCAACTTGGCGATGTGCTTGGACTCAAAGCCTTGATTTGCCCCGATCTTGCTTGCCGTGTTGGAAATGGCTGGACCTAGAAGTGTCTTTTTTCTGTAGACAGATGCTGGCTGCATCTGTGTGTAGGTTAGCAACAGATCGGCTCAGCAGCATGGTTGGTGTTAAGGTTAAGGGGAAGTCCCATACTTCAGGATAAGGATGGAAGGGAATCACTTACACTGGTCTCATTGGCAAGGGTAAACTCAGCGTATTGTCTTTTCCACCAAACTCAATTTTGCGAAGGGATCAGCGGCTCTCCTGTTTCCAGTGTGGCTTGGTGCCATGCAATTCTGTGTGGTCCCACTACTTTTTTCCTCTGGTCTTGTCCTGTGCCAGCCTCCCCCTTGCACCCCAGGTGGCATGGGGGGGTGCCTGGCTTTCCCTTTCCCTGCCTAGGTGCTGTCAGCGCCCCCCTGCCTGGCAGCAGGCACCTGGCTGTCCCCTGAATAGAAACGGAGGTTGCTTGCCTGGGGCTCCCAGGGGACCTGGAGGCAGACGATGCCTTGGGGAGCTGGAGAGCTATCGCTTTCCAGCTGCTGTCATGTTGGTACAGACTTGCCATGGAGCCCCAGCTGCTCTGGGACTGGGGAGAGGCTCTCTGTCTTGCTGAAGGGTTTGTTTTCTCTCGGTGGCCTCCTTTGCTGGCCCTGGGTTAAAGCCTGTGACCTGATGAGGTCTGGAGAAGCTGGACACCTTGTGAAGCATGCTCTGGGAAGGGCATCTCTTAGCATCGCGTTGTGGCTGCTCGTTACAGGGTAGCAGCAGGATTTTTATCTGGTGGCAGCGTGCCTGGGCTCAGCAGCCCGGCAGAAGGCTGCCTGGACCCAGAGCTGTGTTTATCCAGTTGTGCTGGTGGTTTTTACCACATCTGCTGAGCACCATGCTGCTGCCAGCACCCGAGGGTGCTACGCAGGCTGGTGGTGCTACAGGTGTGGTGGTACCTGACTGCTGGGTCCTCCCTGTGCGTCTGGCTCCTGGTCTCTGCTCCTGGACCAGAAGGACAGGCAGGGATCTGCCTCCACCATACGCCGCAAGAGCAGGGCATTTTCAGTGTGGACTCCCTCTGTGCCCTTTGCTGGCGGAAGAAATGTCCTAATTTTTATGTTAATGTCATCCACATGCTTCCCTGTTCTCCTCTAGCAGGGCTGGGGCCCTGCTGCCCGACACCTCCTGATTTATCGGCTCTTCCTCACCTCTCCATCCCTCTGTTGAGATCCCCCACCCCAGCCTGGCAGTGCCACGAGGAGAAGCATCCGTCTGGAAGCAAGTACCAGGCAGCAGTGGGATTAGCAGAGACATTTTCTTGGTGCATCCAAGCCTCTGTCAGTGCCACCTGCAGATGCCGCCTCTCCTGCCAGCCAGATGCTGCCCAAGGGTGCCGTCTCCCATGGACAAGCAGAGGCGGTAACAGGCATGGGGAGGCCATCGAGTGCCTTTTAGCAGGAGGCCAAGGCTGCTTCTCGAAGTGAGGACAATGAAGGCGCTGAAGCAGCCAGAGCGCGGCCGGGGGCAGAGGGGGACAGGCAGGCGAGGGGAAGCCATGCAAATGGAGACTTTGATGTGGCTGTGAGGAGCCGGGCTGGAGCATTGTTCCTATCACATCACATCAGTTTCACATTCCTCATGCAGGAGTGATCAACGCTTTCAGGGCCAGACAAAAGAGCGGGGAGATGAACAAAAGCGAGGGGGGGGGCTTTACCTACTGCAGAATAGAGGCAGAGGATGAATTGCTCTCTTGGCAAGCCATGGAGATGGGCTGGCGGTTGCTGTGCTTTAAAGCACCAGCTTAAAATTTTTCCCTTTTATTTGAAGGAGGGGGCGAAAAAAAGGTAGGAGAAGGGGTTTCCTGTGTGCAGAAGAGGGGATAAATAAGATAGTGTGACAAGTATCTGTAGTCTTCTTACATTCCCTTGCCTGGTCTCCCCAAGTGATGGTTCTCAGCTTAGTGCAGAGGTGTATTGTGTCCTCTTGAGCAAGGGGCTGGTAAACATGTTTGACCCAGACTGCAAGGTGAGAGTACTTTTAAGGGAACCTTCTCCCAGAATTCGCAGTCTAAATGGGTTTGGAAGGGGGCTGGCCACATAGAGCTGAAGGCTGGGCTCTGCAGACCCATGGAGGGTGTTGGTGTCAGCCCTGGTGCAGGGGCAAAAGCCATGCTGGAGGGAGCCATGGCTTGTGCCCCGCTCTCCTAAGCTGGGGTCTGAGCAGGAAGAGAATGGAGGACATGAGGAAGCACTGCATCTCTTCTGCTGGCTGTTCTGAGGATGATGCCTGTTGCTGCAGGGGAAACTTGGCGATGTCCCTTCACTGGGCTGGGTTTTGCTGGGCACAGGGCGTGTGCCCGTGTGTGCTTCCACGCTGCCATCTCAGCCTTCACTGCAGCCTCAGTGGCTGAGCCCAGGGTCATTGAGCACTGGTTTTGCTTGCCTGCTTTCCCATCCCTGATCCCTCCTGGCTCTTGCCTGTCACTGACCCAACTCCTCTCTCTGAGTCTGGGGTCCCCGGTCTGCCTTGTCCTCACCTCCCTGCTTTCTCTGGTGTACACTGCTATCCGCTTACCTAGGGAAAAGGTGCATTAAACCAATTCTGTCTTTCCCCTTGCATGTGCTGTCTGCAGTTTGGCTGTTGCCTGTGTTAAATGGAACTGCATCCCTCGAGTATGCTGGAGCCTCTCTCATCCTTTCCCATAAACATTTTTTCCATGGAAGCACAAACCTTGGGCATCGACCCCACCTCACAGCCATCCCCTGCTCTCCCAGCCCCATGCACGACTCCGGCCGCCCCCCCTTAGCCCTGACCCACGGCCCCCTCCCCTCCCTCCAGCCCCGGGCCCCTCTGCCTGAAAGGCTGTCAGTCAGGCTGAATTGTCTGGTGGTTTTGTGATGTGGACAGACTCCCACCAAGGAGTCAAGGGCCAGGCTGAGACCTTTAAACTCGATCCCATTTGCGTCTTAAATCAAACAGGAATCCAGGTCCTGGGATGGAGGGGGATGTTTAAGAGGATGCAGAGGCTCAAAAGCCTCCGCGGCCCCCCCTGAGTTTTCCTGGACCCCCTTCCCCACCTGCACTGTGTGGAGGGGGGGGGAATGTGCCCATGGCCCTGGGGTTTAGGGCTTGTTTCCCTCTGTAGCCTTCTGCTCTGAGGCTGTCCCGAGGCTGGGGGTTGGCAGCAGCACTTCCTTTAGTGCTGGCCCTTTGGACAAACCCTCCTGCCTGCGGTATGTGGCAGGGAGGGTGCTCTGTACTGAGCCAGACAGAGGGTTGAGGGATGTGCTGGGAAACGGAGGAGCTGCCATGGGGAAGAGGAGGTTTCTGGGATCTGCTGTTGGGAGCCCTTGGGGCTGGGGAGGTGAGCAGAGCCGTGCTCCCAACATCTCAGGTCTCAGCAGTTTGTGGTGGGTGTTGGTGCATGGGAGGATGTAGGCGCAGAGGACAGATCTGTGGCTGACTGATGCCCTGCAGACGGTTGCAAGGTTAAAAGCAATGTATTAGCTTCCTCCCTAGACAGCTACAAGCAAGCCTGACCTTTTTGAACCGTTGTCACGGCAAAGGGGAGAGTGGCCTGGTCCCTGTCCCTGGTGTGCCTGTGTCTTGGTGTCTTGAATCACACAGTGCCTGTTGCTGCAGGTCATCCACTGGGACCCTCAAAGGGGGGGCAAAACCACAAGGCAGTATGTGAGACGTCCTGAGTTCTGCATCTGCTGCCAGAATAGGGCATCAGGACAGGTGAGGAGGGTTAAACACCCTCTCTCTTGTCTCTGCTGTGTGCAGCGATGGGCTCAGTCTCCTGTCCGCAGGTAGAAGATCGTCTCAAATGCCAGGCTGATGTTTCTTTTTTTTATTCTCCTAGAATAGGGCTTGACAGCAGCAGAGCTAGTGCTGCCTGATTTGTCCTGGAGCTGAGCCCCATCCCATCTCGGAGGGGCTGCTGGGGTTCCTTGGCTTAGCACTGCTAGAGAGAGGAGGGAAGGCAGGGCTGGGTGGGGAACTGGCTCATGCAGCTCAACTTGTGGCTTTGCCTGCCTGCCTGTGAGCAAAGAGTTTGCTTTTCTTTTTTCTTCTAACTTCTTTCCAAAGGCCACGTAGGTGAGAGATTTAATTTTGTCTTCCCAAAGGAAAGTTGCACATCTCTCTTCCCCTGACAGAGCTGTGTTTTCAGGAGAAGCCTGGGGCTGCCCTAAGATATGTACAAGCTCAGAAATGCAGTGGCTGTGTTTGTTTTTGTGTTCTGGGCAAAGCCAGGGCTGCTGCCAGTGCTAAGTAAATACAGAGCTGCCCTAATGAGTGACTGCAGTAGCCAGGGCCATGCTTGCTGCCTGTGTGAAGCCAGATGGATCCATCTGGGGGCTTGAACAGCAGTCTTCTTGCAACTAGCAAAGGCAGAGCCACTGGCATTTGGATTACCAGCTCTCCTGTGCTTTTAACAGAGTGCCAATGTTTGACAAAACCATTAAGTTAAATTAAGCCCTACGCATTTCAAATGGATTTGGAGACTTCTGGCTGACTCGCTATTAGCAGAGCTGTCTCTTCTCCCTTTCGTCTTTCATCTTTCTCTTTTTTTTTTTTTTTTTTTTCCCTCCCCTCCTCCTGAGTTTAATTCCCCCTGTGTAGCTGGTTTTCGTGCTGACATTTGAAAGCAGCATGCTGGGACTGAAGGAGAGACCTGGCATTGGGGATGGCACTGCTGTGAGCCCGGGTGTGCCTGGTCCTGCTGTGGTGGGCAGGGAGGAAGGTGTTTGCTCGGGGCAAGCCCTGCGTCGCACAGAGCCTGGGCGTGGGTTAGCCAGGGATGCTTGGGTCCCTACAGAGCCCACGGCTGCTTTGCTCTTGCCCAGTGCCAATGTTATTTATGGCACAGGATGCTGCTTTGCTGGGCCGTTTCCAGAGAGCAGAGAAGGATGCTCTCTGCTGTGAGGGGCTCACAACACAAGGGCAGGGGATAGCAGAGAGCAGCAGGGTCTGTCGGAGTCACCTTGACTTGCTTCGGGTGAAAGTGAAGGACTTTAAAGAGGCACAGGCTGATGACCTTGTAAATGGATGCGTGACCCAGCTACTCCCCTGTGGCACTGGCTGCTGTGTGTCCCTGATACTGCTCTTCATGCCTGTGGGGAATCACTGGGGCTGGGGGGTGGTTTCTGGGGTCTCATTTGCACAGCTTCATCTCAACTGTGCAAGCTCTGCTAGCCACTGGTGTGAGAAATGCTGTCAGCTTCTCCCTGCCTATCTAATGTAGCTTTTCTTGGGGCAGCAGAACACCTGTGGGACCTCACTTCAGCTGCTGGTGGAGCTGTTGCTGCCATGGAGTCTATCTTAGGGGCGGGCTGTGGAGTTGAAGAGGGTAAGCAGAAAGCAGAAGAGGGTAAGTGTGGGGCACCAGCTCACCTGTGCCACTGGGATGAGGAGGGATGGATGGCCTCTGCTCGGGGACCAAAGGCAACTACATCACTGCAGCTGTGCTCTGGTGTGAGTGGGGTCAGGAAAGAGGGCAGAGTGGTGGTGTGGGGTGGTCTTAAAGGCCAGGGATAAAATAACACTGAATATTACCATAGAGCAGTGAAGGTTTTCCAAGCAGTTGATGTGCTGAGGCAGATCTGATGGCTTATGGACAAGGGAGAAGACACAGGAGATGGATGGTGGACCAAAGCTGGAAATGGCTTGCTGGTGCCTGGGGCTTGCAGCACTCCAGTCCGCTGCACTGTAGTCCTGGTCTGTGGAAGCTTGTGGCAGGTACTGTCCTGGCAAACAACATCCCACGTAGCATCTCCTGTTGCTCTGACTGCAGGCTTCAAAATATTAATTGCAGATGGTGTGGTGACTGCAAGCTCTGGAGAAACTGGGCTGCACTGCTGGAGTAGACTTCCTGCTGAGCAGGTCACTGCTCCTTGCACTGAAATGCGCTCAGTCACCTCTGCTCTTGGGGACCTCTTGCCCCTTGTTCTTTGCTGCCTGGGCCCCATGTTTATCAGATCACTTAAAGATGTGGCCTCTTAACGCATACAGCTCTCCTGTTGCTCTTCCTGTTGCAGCTTGCCTGGAGAGGAGCCAGGAGATGCTGGAGGAGAGACTTCAACATAAGAGAAACGTGGTTGGTCTTGGGTGTGCAAAGCTGGAGTGTTAAACCATGGATGGCACCTCTGGGTGGAGACCTGGAGAAAGGTCAGCACCGTGGAGCCCACTCCCATTGACACCCTGCATGTGGTGCCAGTAGCTATATCCTCCTGCTGGGTGCAGCCCCCACCTCCCTATCAGTGCCGTGTTTCTCTGGGTGCTCGCTCGTTATTTCCGTGTTCATTAATGCTGATATGCTCAATTGCATCAGCTTGTTTCCAGGGACCAAGTGCAATCCCGCGCCTTCATTTGCATCCCCGCTGCCTAGCTGTTGCCCAGGCAATGCCAGGTGCTTTGACATCATTACCCAGCCGACTGGCATCCTCTCTGCCCCATTAACCTTGCCGTAATTGACTTTGAATTGAAGGAACGGGGTGGGGGGAACAGTGTTGAAACAGCAACTGTTTCCATCGCTGTGGAGCAGGGATCTTTATTTTTTGAAGGGAAAACTGTGACAGTCAGTTATGGCTGTGACTAGATTTGGGAAGGGTTTCCTGCCCTCTAGGAAGCTGTGCAGTCTGTCTTGGTTTACAGTATTTCCCTGCCACCATCTCCCGTGGGAATGCGATGTCAAAACTCATTGGTGGTTGTTAGCAGGGAAACTTGGAGGGTTTGTGGAGGAGAGGAATCGTGTTGGAGATGCTGAGAGCAGCAGGTCTGTGCGGCCTAGGGAAGGGAAGGTGAAGCAGGGTGCTGAGGGGAACTGGGGACCTTACTGATGTTTTGAGCCCCTTGAAGGGTGAGGAGAGGCAGGAGATGGACTTGTTCTTGGAAGCACCCAGGGACAGGGCAGCAGACAACAGCCTGTTTTGGAGTATCAGATTGCCTGTCAGGCACTGACATCTATCTTGTACCCATGAGTGTGGTCAAACACTGCAACAGGAACAAGAGGTAGGAAAGGTCCAGCCTTTGAGATGCTCAGCCCTGACCTGCAGCAGCCCCTGTGTGACCTGAGCTGGCTGGTCCTGCTCCTCCTGCATGGCATTAGGTTGAGATCTGAGCTGACCTAAGTTATTCTACAGCTCTGATCCTAAATCCATGCTGGTAGATATAATATTTTTTTTCGTCTTGGTTAAACTTTTTTTTAAACTTAAATGTTGAAATAGCATAAAACTTCTGGAGTTTTTCCTATTTAAAGGTAGAAATGGCTTTTATCACAATTT